>Ga0335078_10007643_pt1 | contig 16034 bp, 13 predicted proteins | sample Lox_Sample_32_FD_206711 | JGI IMG/M metagenome (GOLD analysis project Ga0335078, IMG submission 206711) | Soil microbial communities from Loxahatchee National Wildlife Refuge, Florida, United States - Lox_Sample_3.2 | ecosystem: Environmental > Terrestrial > Soil > Wetlands | place: USA...
ACGATGATCGAGGCGCCGAGGAAGTGGACACCGCGCTCGATACCGATGCGGTCCGCGCACGCCATCACCACGCCGTTCTGCGCGGCCGTGACCATGGCGACGTAGTCACCCTGGCAGTACCCGCGATCGTCGTAGACCGTGCGCTTGAAGGACGCGACCCAGTTGGTCGGCACCGCGATGATGTCGGCGCCCGCGAGCGCGAGCGCGCGCGCCGCCTCGGGGAACCAGAGGTCGAAGCAGATGATGATGCCGACGCGTCCGAAGAGCAGGTCCACGACCGGCAGCCCGTCGCCGGGCTGGAACCACGTCTGCTCGTCGTTGTACAGGTGCAGCTTCCGGTAGGTCGCGAGGCGTCCCGACGGACCGACCAGCACGGCGCTGTTGTGCCGGCAGTCACCGTCGCGCTCGTTGAGCCCCGCCACGATGTGGCATCCGTGCGCTGCGCACACGTCGCGGAGCGCGCGAACCGTCCGTCCCTCGTCCGGGTCCTCGGCCGACGCCGCGGCCTCGTCCTCGCTGCTGAAGACGTACCCGCTCGAGGCGAGCTCGGGGAGCACGATCAGCTCCGCACCATCGGTCGCCGCCTGGGCGGCCCAGTGCACCGCGCGTTCGCGGTTCGCGTCGATCTCGCCGACTCGCGGTTCGTACTGGGCGACGGCGATGCGCACCTGGCGGCTCACATGCTCACGGTAGCGCAGCGGGTGCGACCCCAGGAAGCCGCGGCATCCCGTCCGCGATCCCGCAGAGGATCTCGTACGACTGCGTGCCCGCGAGATCGCCGACCTCGTCCGCTCCGAGGCGAACTCCGTCGCGCTCACCGATGAACATCGCCGGGTCACCCACATTCACGCCGTCGACGTCGGTGACGTCGATCGTCACCTGATCCATGCTCACCCTGCCGACGATGGGGCAGCGCCGGCCACGGATCGCCATGTGCCCCCGGCTCGACAGCAGCCGCGGCAGCCCCTGGCCGTACCCGATGGCCACGGTCGCGATGCGAGCCGGCGCGCCTGCCCACCACGTCCGCCCGTATCCGACCGATTCGCCCTTCGGAACCGTGCGCAGCTGCGCCACGCGCGCGAAGACGTGCATGCCGAGGCGCAGCGGCGCCGGCGTCGGAACCGGGGGATACCCGTAGAAGGCGATGCCCACGCGCACCAGGTCGAGGTGCATGGAGGGGTGCGCGATGACGGCGGCGCTGCCCGACGTGTGGAGGAGCGCCTCGCGGGCGACGGGGCGGATCACGTCGACCGCCTCGAGGAAGCGGGCATGCTGCTCATGGGTGAACTCAGGGTCGAGTCCGGCGTCGGCGAAATGCGTGAACAGCCCCGCCACATCCACGTGGCGGCTCGCCGCTCGCAGCGCCGCGGCAAGCGAATCCACCGCCTCGGGGAGGGCGCCCAGCCGGTGGAGTCCCGTGTCGATCTTGACGTGCGCGCGCGCCGTGACCCCGGCCACCCCCGCCGCGGCGGCCAGCGACTGCACGGTCTCGACGTCGAAGACGGTGACATCGACCCCCGCCGTCACGAGGTCGGCGTGCGTCGACGGCGGGCTCCAGCCGAGGACCAGCGTCCGCGCATCCACGCCGGCACCACGAAGTGCGAGCGCCTCCTGCGGCGTGTACACGCCCAGCCATGTCGCACCCCCGTCGAGTGCCGCGCGAGCCGCGATCTCGAGTCCGTGGCCATACCCGTTGGACTTCACCATCGCCATGACCTGCGCCGGCTGGACCAGCGCGTGGATGAGCCTCGCGTTGCCTGCGAGCGCATCGATGTCGACCTCGGCCCAGCGCAGCAGGCCGGCAGGGGTGCTGGCGCTCACGCGCCGACCGGCACCGGCTCCGCGGGCGCCGCGGCCGCATCCGCGAGGCGGACCCTGCGCACGAGGCAGAACGGCGTCTGCTCGTCGGACTGGCCGAGCGGATTGTCGGCAAGCACGGCGAGGACGGATTCCGCCTCGACCCCCGTCGCGGCGAACACCTCGGCCGCCATGTCGTTGGCGTCGATGATGGCGACTCCGACCCGCCGTCCGGTCCGTGTGCGGAGCTCGTCTGCGATCCGCGCGACCTCACCCGGCGTGTCGATCGGAGCCTTCGTCGCCCAGCGGTCGTACGGCGGGAGGTTGAGCTTGGACGGTCCGTCGATCGCGTTGACGCCGTGCCCGGCAATCCGATAGAAAGTGCCCTTCATCCCCAGCGGACGGGTGACCGCGGCGACCGCCGCCGCGAGCAGGATCCGGGGCATGCCGGCCTCGTCCAGGGCGAGCTGCATGGTGGTCGGATGCGCGAGGCCGATCCCCGTCGGCGTGTGGGTCACGAACCGCGACAGCCATCGGGCCGCGCGGGACGGCCGCATGTCCGCGATGGGATACGACCGTCCCTGGCAGATCGCAAGCGCCTTCGAGCTCACCAGCAGGGCGTCGCCGTCCTCCAGTCCCACACCGTCGGCCTGCAGCCGTTCGAGGCTGTCGGAGAGCGCCTGGATGACGTCGCTGCCCGGGCTCAACAGCGCCGACCGGAGCGGGAATCGTGCCCAGATGCGACCGTGCTCCTCGAGGAACAGGTGGCGGCCCCAGTTGAGCCGCGCGCCGGCGAGCAGCCTCGCCCCGTCGGTCACCCTCGCCGCGGCCGCCCGATCGCCTCTGGCGACGAAGCCGCCCCGGTAGCTCTGCTCGTCGAGCGCCCGCGTCGCGCCGTCTATGTACACGCGGAGCCAGATCTCGGCATTGACCGCGCGCCAGAAGAACATCGACTCCTCGACCTCGCCGGCACAGGCGCGGCGGAAGCCCTCGGCCACCGCGGCGGCCTTCCAGTACGGCCGCGCCCGGAACGATGGCGACCGCATCAGGCTCTGCAGCACCGCGCGCTGGCGCCGGTACCAGCGGAACTCCGGAGTCGTGAACCCGATCTTCTTGCGGCGGTGCTCTACCTTCTTCGGCAGCACGCCGTGGAGCGCGCTGCGGACGATCGCACGCGTCCAGCCGTTGTGGATGATCGCGGTCCGCGGCAGCGTGAGGATGTAGTCCACGAGCTCCTGGTCAAGGAAGGGCAGCCGCGCCTCGAGCGAGTGCGCCATCGACGCGCGATCCTCGTACCGCAGCAAGGGCGGCAGGCTGTACGTGCGGAAGTCCTGGAGCAGCCGGCGTTTGAGGTCGTCGGCCACGCGATCGTCGTCGGGCGGGCGCCGCCCCCGGACGAAGGACGGCGACAGCATCGCCGCGACATCGACGCGCTGCCCGCGCTCGCGGAGCCGCCGCCGGACGAGCGGCCCGACGATGTCCCGGAGCAGCCACGCCTCCCGCGCGAACTCGGCGAAGCGGCGCTCGCGCAGCAGCTCGCGAAGGAACACATAGGGGTAGTGGTCGTACCCGGCGAGCAGCTCGTCGCCGGCCTGCCCGTCGAGGGTCACCTTCACCTGCCGCCTCGCGAGCCGCATCACCATCCACATCGCGAACGGCGCCGACGACACCATCGGCTCCTCCATGTGCCACACCCACGCCTCGAGCTCGCGAATGAAATCCTGGTCGGTGGGTTCGACGCTGCTGTTCGCGGCGCCGGTCTTGTCGAGGACGCTGCGGATGTAGCCGCTCTCGTCGATGCGATCGCCGGGAAACACCGCCGAGAACGTCTTGAGGCGGTCACCGAGCGACTCCGTGTCCGCGACGTGATCGCGGAGCTGCTGCGCCATCACAGTGCAGATCGACGAGGAGTCGAGCCCGCCGCTCAGACAGATGCCGACCGGCACGTCCGCGACGAGCCGGCGCTGCACCGCTCGCTCGAACGCCGCTCGGAACGCCTCGGGGCTCGCGTCGCCGTCCTCGGAGAGGCGCGGCGTCCAGTACGTGGTCTCCGAGAGCGCGCCGCCCTCGATGACGGCGAACGCGGCCGCCGGCACCTGGCGCACGCCGCGGAAGAACGTTCCGTCGTTGTGGTCGAACAGTCCGAAGCGCAGGTACTCGTACATCTGCTGCTCGTCGACCTCGCGGGGAAACGTCTCGTCCTGCAGGATCGCCTTGATCTCCGACGCGAAGAGCACGCGTCCGCGGTGGCGCGCGTAGAAGAGCGGCTTGATGCCGAAGTGATCGCGGGCGAGGACGAGCTTCGCGGCGGTGCCGCGCTCGTCAAGGATGGCGAGCCCCCACATCCCGTTGAAACGGCGGAAGCAGTCGGTGCCCCATTCCGCATATGAATGGAGCACGACCTCGGTGTCCGAGGTGGTGTGGATGGCGTGGCCGGCAGCCTCCAACTCCCTGCGCAGCTCGCGGAAGTTGTAGACCTCGCCGTTGTAGACGATCTGGAGTCGCCCATCGTCCATCGACATCGGCTGATTGCCGTGCTCGAGGTCGATGATGCTGAGACGGCGAAACCCGAGCGACGCCGTGCCGTCCTCGTAATGGCCGTCGTCGTCGGGACCCCGATGGCGCAGCGATTCGGTCATCGCCGCGAGGAGCGCGCTGTCCGGCGCGCCCCAGAAGCCCGCGATACCGCACATGTCAGCGGTACACGCGCATGGCGGGAGGTGGCTGCATGATCAGTGGAACGGTACGACACCCGCCCACGTCACGCGCCCTGATGCGATGCGCCGCTAGAAGTCCATGTCGTCGTCGTCCATGCCGCCACCCCCGCCGTGGGAGTGGCCGCCCGCCGGCGCGGCCTCTTCCTTCTCGGGTGCGTCGGCGATCAGGGCCTCCGTGCTGAGCACGATCGTCGCGATCGACACCGCATTGACGAGCGCGGACACCACGACCTTGGTCGGATCGATGACGCCCGCCTTGGTGAGATCGCCGTAGGTCTCGCTCGTGGCGTCGAATCCGTCGTCACCCTTGGCGAGCACGACGTGGTTCACCACGACCTGCCCTTCGAGCCCGGCGTTGGCGGCGATCACGCGCAGTGGTTCGCGCAGCGCCCGGCCGACGATGTCGGCGCCGATCCGCTCCGTGCCCTCGAGCTTGAGCGCTTCCACCGCGGGGATGGCACGCAGCAGCGACACGCCACCGCCCACGACGACTCCCTCCTCGATCGCGGCGCGCGTCGCGGCGAGCGCGTCCTCGACGCGGGCCTTGCGCTCCTTCATCTCGACCTCGGTCGCGGCGCCGACCTTGATCACCGCCACGCCACCGGTCAACCGCGCCAGGCGTTCCTGGAGCTTCTCCCGATCCCAGTCGGAGGTCGTCTCCTCCATCTGCTGGCGGATCTCGGCGCAGCGGGCGTCGATGGCGGCCTTGGTGCCGCCACCTCGAACGATCGTGGTGTCGTCCTTGGTCACGGTGATCCGGCCTGCGACGCCGAGGTGCTCGTCGCGCACGGCGTCGAGCCGGAGCCCCGTCTTCTCGCTGATGACCGTCGCGCCGGTGAGCACGGCGATGTCCTGCAGGATCGCGTCACGCCGCTCGCCGAAGGCCGGAGCCTTCACCGCCATCGCGCTGAACGTGCCACGGGCGCGGTTCACCACCAGCGTGGCGAGCGCCTCCGCCTGCACGTCCTCGGCGACGATGAGTAGCGGGCGGCCCGCGCGCATGACGAGCTCGAGGCTGGGGAGCAGATCCGGGACCGACGAGATCTTGGCATCGGTGACAAGAACTCGTGCGTCGTTCAGCACCGACTCCATGTTCTGCAGGTCGGTGACCAGGTGGGCGGAGATGTAGCCGCGATCGAACTGCATACCCTCGACGACGTCGACCTCGGTCTCGATCCCGGTGCCGTCCTCGACGGACACGACACCTTCCTTGCCGACCTTGTCGAATGCGTCGGCGATCATCCTGCCGATGGTCGTGTCACCGGAGCTGATGGTGGCGACGCGAAGGATGTCGTCACCGCCCTTCACCGGATGCGAGCGGGCGCGGATGGATGCGACCACCGCGTCGCACGCGGCCAGCATCCCGCGGCGGAGCTCGTTGGGAGGGGCGCCCGCCGACAGGTTACGCAGGCCCTCGTCGAGCATCGCGCGGGCGAGGACCGTGGCCGTCGTGGTGCCGTCACCGGCGACGTCGTTGGTCTTGATCGCCACTTCCTTGAGCAGCTGCGCGCCCATGTTCTCGAAGTTGTCCTCGAGCTCGACCTCGCGAGCGATGGTCACGCCGTCGTTGCTGATGAGCGGCGGGCCGAACTTCTTGTCCAGCACCACCGTCCGGCCGCGCGGGCCGAGGGTCACCGCAACCGTGTCGGCGACCACCGCGGCGCCACGCTGCAGCGCCGCGCGCGCGGGCGCGTCGAATTGAAGCTGCTTTGCGGGCACCTCTCGCGCCTAACCCTTCTTGCCGTTCTTCTCGACGACGGCGAGGATGTCCTTCTCCCCGAGGATCAGGTACTCGGTGTCGTCGATCTTGACCTCGCTGCCCGCGTACTTCGCGTACATCACGCGGTCGCCAACCTTGACGTCGAGGGCGATGCGGACTCCGGTCTGCTCGTTGTAGCGGCCGTTACCGACTGCCTCGATGATGCCCTCCTGGGGCTTCTCCTTGGCGGTGTCCGGGAGAACGATGCCGCTCTTGGTCATCTCATCGCGCTCAACCGGTTTGACGACGACGCGATCGGCAAGGGGACGAAGCTTGAGGGACACGCTGGGGACCTCCTGGGGTTCTTAGCACTCTTGGTGGGTGACTGCTAACACTCTACCGAACCGAGTGCCAGCCGTGCAAGCGCGAGCGCACCGGCCCTCAGGACCGCGTCAGACCGCCTCCGCCGGCGCGGGCGGGGGGGCGGCGCGGCGCCTGACCGGACGCAGGAAGAGCACGAGACCGGCAACCAGGAAGCACGCCCAGATCGCGGCCTGGAGCGCGGTCGGGGCGGCGCTGTAGCCGACCAGCCCGTGGAGCACGTCGCCGACCCCGGTGTCATCGGGCAGGGTGCCGCTCACGTTCCAGAGGGTCCACGAGGCGCCAGGCAGCACGTGCAGCTCCTGCAGGTTCTGGACTCCGTCCGCAAGGAGGCCGGCGGCGACCACCATCAGGAGGCTGCCCACGATCGCGAAGAACCGCCCGAGGTTGAGGCGGAGGCCGACCCGAAACATCGCGTAGCTGACCGAGAGGGCGATCGCGAGGCCGATGACCGCGCCGATGACGAGCTGCAGCGGGGAGCTCTGGTACGCGATCGCCAGCAGAAAGATCACGGTCTCGACCGCCTCGCGTCCGACCGTCACGAACGCAACGAGGCCGAGCGCGATGCCGGAGCCCCCGCTCACGGCGTCGGAGACCTTCTCGCGCAGCTCCCGTCCCATGTTGCGGCTGTGCCGGCGCATCCAGAAGGTCATGTAGGTGAGCACGGACACCGCCACCGCGAAGACGCCGGTCTCGAACCAGGCCTGCGCGGTCGAATCGATGAACGCGTCGCGGCTGACGATCCAGAGCAGCACGCCGCCGGCCGTGGCCAGCACCACCGCCACGCCGGCGCCGAGGAACACGTAGCGGAAGAGATCGCGACGCCCCGCCGAGGCGAGGTAGGTCAGCAGGATCGAGCAGATCAGGGTGCCCTCGAGCCCCTCGCGGGCAAAGATCAGCAGGCTTCCGACCACGGGATGCGGGGTCCCTTCGGACAGGGCGGGTTGGCGCTTCGGCGAGCGGTTAGCTTAACCTAACCTAAGCGCACGGGTTCTTCAACCCAGATGGCCCGCGCTGTCGCCGGGTCGACGCTCATCTCCTCGCCGCGGACGCGAAGCTTCCAGACACCGGGTGAGCGTGCGACCACCCCGACCGTGGTTCCCGGCACGAGGCCGCGCCGATCGAGGATGTGGAGCAGCTGCGGCCCCTCGTGCTCGGCGACCTCCGAGATCCGGGCCACGCGCGCGTCCTCGCCGTCGGCCAGCTCGATCAATCGAACCAGCCGCCGACCCTCGGGAGGGGTCCGGCCGGGGATGACGTTGCCGTGCGGGCACGTCGCCGGGCGGCCGAGCAGCTCGTCGAGGCGGTCGAGCACGATCGCCGACATCCCGTGGGTGAGCGCCGCCGCCTCGAGGTCCGCGGTCGCCCAGTCGAGCCCGAGCACGTCGGTGAGCCACCGCTCCACGATGCGATGGCGGCGCACGATCGTCGCGGCCGCCTCCGCGCCGGCATCGGTCAACTCCACCGAGCGGTCGCCGGCGATGTGGATCCAGCCGTCGCGGGCCAGCCGCTGCAGCGAGACGGTCACGGTCGGTGCGCTCACCCCGAGCCACTCCGCGAGCCGTCCCGGCCGCGGGACCTCACCCTCGTGCTCGATGTAATAGATCGCCTCGAGGTAGCGCTCGGCGGTCTCGGAGCGGTGCGCCGGGACGGTGTCAGCGCTCACATCGGCCGACACTACGCGCACTCCGCCAGCGAGGGATCGACGTCGAACCCCGGCGTGTCGGGGCCGGAGATGCGCAGGCGGTGCCAGCCGGCGGCGGCGATCATCGCCGCGTTGTCGGTGCAGAGATCGAGTGGCGGCACCACCACGCGAAGCCCGGCGAACCTGGCTGTTACCGCCTCGCGGAGCGCGCGGTTGGCGGCGACGCCGCCGACGACCGCGACCGTCGTCGCTCCGCACCGGTCGGCCGCTGCCGCGAGGCCGGTGACGAGCTGATCGACCGCGGCCGCCTGGAAGCTCGCCGCGATGTCCGCGACCACCCTCGGGTCACGCGGCGTTCCCGCCCGGGTCAGCGCCGCCGCACCGAGATCGCGAACGACGTATCGCACCGCGGTCTTCAACCCGCTGAACGAGAAGGCGCCGTCGATCCGCGTGCGCGGCAGCGGGAAGCGGGTCGGATCGCCGCCCGCGGCGACCCGCTGGATGGCGGGGCCGCCCGGATACTCGAGACCCAGCAGCCGGGCGACCTTGTCGAACGCCTCGCCGGCCGCATCGTCCCTCGTCGCCGCCAGCCGCTCGGCGACCCCGTGCTCGCGAAGCACCACGCACTCGGTGTGGCCGCCGCTCACGAGCAGCGCCAGGTAGGGCGGCTCGAGGTCGGGGTCGGCGAGCCACGCGCTGTACACGTGGCCGGCGAGGTGCGACACACCGACGAGCGGCAGTCCGCGCCCGAGCGCCGCACACGACGCGTACATCGTGCCGACGATGAGACAGCCCGCGAGCCCCGGGCCGCGCGTGACGGCCACCGCGTCGATGCTGTCCCAGCCCCCGGGGACCGGCGCGAGCGCCGCGTCGACGACCGTCGCGAGCCCCTCGAGATGCGCGCGCGCCGCAAGCTCGGGGACGACGCCGCCGTACGCGGCGTGCAGGGCGATCTGCGACGACACCACGGACGAGCGCACGACGCGCCCGTCGGTGAGCACCGCGGCGGCGGTCTCGTCGCAGGAGGTCTCGATGGCGAGGAGGTTCAGGCGGACGGGTACTCCGTCGGTGGCGCACCGCCCACACCGGCCACGTCGATACCGTTGAGAATCTTGAGGAATCGGCGCTTGAACTCGGGCGCGTGGATGCTGTCGCTCCACATGATCACCGCGTCCTCGCCGTTGTCCGTGTAGTACCCGCGACGGCGTCCGATCGCCTTGAACCCGAAGCGCTCGTAGAGCCGGATCGCGTGGTCGTTGGTGTCGCGCACCTCGAGGGTGATCCACCGCGCGCCGAGCGCGTACGCCCGCTGCACGAGCGCGGCGAAGAGGACCGTGCCGTAGCCCTTGGAGTGGTCGCCCGCGCGGACCCCGATGGTCGTCACATGCGCCTCGAGCGCGACCCGCCACAGGCCCGCGTAGCCGACGAGCGACCCGTCCTGGCGCAGCACGATGTACGACGCCTGCCGGTTCTGCGACAGCTCGCTGGCGTACGCGTTCTTCGGCCACGGCGACGCGAAGACCTGACGCTCGATTGCCTGGACGGCCGCGATGTCCTCGTATCGCATCGGCTCGACCGAGAGACGCGGGACGACTTGCATGTGCACCCTGCAGCAGATGGTGGTGGCGGTCTTCGCATCATAACCGCGCCATCTCGGCGCGGTGAACACGACCCGTGACGGATGTCATCGCGGGTTGCTGACCGGCTTCACTACCGTCGCGCGCGGTGCGCGGTGCGAACGGCCGAACGCCACGGGTGGCTCGAGGTCAGCCCGTCGCGGTGGCGGCGTCGACGTACGCGGCGGTGAGCCCTTCGCGCCGGAGCGCGGGCCGGGACAGCGCGAGGGTGACCGCGCGCGCCAGCGCGGCGGCGGGGTCGATGACCACGAGACCCGCGATCGGCAGCGATTCGCTGCTCACCACCGCCGCCCCTCCCGGGTCGAAGTCGTCGAGGCGCATCCGGTGCGGGGTCGCCGCCGCGTGGCGGCGGGCGACGTAGAGCGCGCCGCGGCCCGCATCCGCGATCACCCAGGTGTCGTCTCGCAGGCCGCCGGCGTCCCAGCACGCCGCGACCTCGAGGGCGCCGAGCCCGTGGAGCGGCAGCCGCCGTGCATCGGCGACGCCGAGGGCGCCGGCCATGCCCGCGCGCACCCCGGTGTACGTGCCCGGTCCGGTGACCACGACCACCGCGCGGTCCGCCGCATCGAGCATCCGCATCAGCATGCGTGGCAGCGAGGTGCCGACGGGCTGACCCCGGATGACCGCGGCGTCGATCAACTCGCCCTGCGGCGACGCCAGCACGCACACCACCCGCGATCTCGACGCCGTGTCGATTGCCAGGACGCTCACGGCGATCCCCCGCGGCCCCATGCGTGCCGGAGCCGCTCGGGCGCACCGGCGAGCAGCCGGATCTCGCGTGCGCCGTCGTCGAGGATCTCGATGGCGATGCTCACCTCGGTGGCCTCGTGGAGCCGCGCGTGCTCCCCCCACTCCACGACGACCACGCCGCCCGCGGCGAGCATCTCGTCGATGTCGAGGAGGCGGATATCCGCGCCGGGACCGAGGCGGTACAGGTCGATGTGGTGGAGCACGCGCTCTCCGGCCCGGTACACGTGGTGCAGGACGAACGTCGGGCTGCGAACCGCTGCCGGATCGACGCCCATGCCGGTCGCGATGCCGCGCACCAGCACGGTCTTGCCCGCGCCGAGCTCGCCGCTGAGCACGATGAGGTCACCGGCGAGGACGCGGGTGCCGATGCGCTCTCCGAGCGCGAGTGTCTCCGCCTCGGTGGCGCATCGCTCGGCGAGGCCGGCGCCGGTCACGCGAAGTGCCGCGAGCTGGCGCGCGGGGTCTCGACCACGGCTCCGCCCTCGCGATCGAGGACGGTCACCCCGGATCCGCTGCGAAGGCGACCCGCGACCGCCAGCGGCGCGAGATCGGACGGCCAGCCCGCGAGCAGGGCGCCCAATTCGGCCTCGGGAACGGTCGCCACCAGCTCGAAGTCCTCGCCCGCTCCGATCGCCAGCTCAGGCCAGGCGGCGCCGAAGTCGGAGACGAGCGCCGCCTCGACCGGAACCCGATCGAGCCAGATCTCCGCGGCGCATCCGGACATGTCGGTGATCCGCTCCATCTCCACCAGCAGTCCGTCGCTGATGTCGCCGCCGCAGCGCACCCCGGCCGCGACCAGGCGCAGCCCCTCGGCGATCCGCGCGACCGGCGACCGCTGCGCCTCGACCCACGCCTGTTCCTGGACGGACAGGTCGTCGCCGCCATCGAGGAGAAGGCGAAGACCGGCGGCCGCCCTGCCGAGCATGCCGGTGACGATCACGACGTCGCCGGGGGCGCCGCGATCGCGGCGCAGCGCCGCTCCGGGCGCGAGCGTGCCGCCCACCGAGACGTCGATCACGAGCGGTCCGTCGATGGCGCTCACGTCGCCGCCGGCCACGACGCACCCCGCGGCGACCGCCGCCTCGCACAGCCCGCGCTGGATCTCCATCACGTCGTCGGCACAGGTGCCCGGCGGCGCGCACAGCGTCGCGGCGCACCAGGCCGGCCTCGCGCCCATCCCGGCGAGATCGGAGAGCGCGATGGCGAGGGCGCGGGCTCCGAGGCGGCGGGGGGTGATCCACGGGCGGCGGAAGTCGACCCCCTCGACGACGGCGTCCTGGCTGATCGCCACCTCGCGTCCAGCCTCGGGAGCCCAGATCGCAGCGTCGTCGCCGGCGCCGACCACGAGGCCGGGCGCGACCTCCCTTGCGATGGCCGTCAGCGATCGGAGCAGCTCGGCCTCACCGAGGTCGAGCAGGGTCGGGCCGCCCTCGTCGAACTGCCGCTCCGGCCGCCGGTCTCGAGCCTCCGTCACACGTCCGCAATATACGGACCCGGTGGCCACGGTACCGTTGCCGCGCCCAAGGTCCCGAATTCGCCTGGGACCTTCGACACTTGCGTACGGACCACCGAGGTGCGTATGGTGCGCCCTGGGGACGCACCGACCGGAGCCCCGTGGGGCAGCCGGCGGCAGAACACACGGAGGACACGTATTTTGACGTGGAGCCGGAAGGTGACCCTGACCGTGGCAGGCGTCATCACCCTTCTGGCCACCGGACTCGGAACCATCCCAAGTAGCCAGGCGAACAGCTCGCATCCGCCGAGCTCTGCCATCGCAGCGCTGCAGGCGCGGCGCGCGCAACTCATCGCAGAGCTCGCCGCGATGCAGCCAAGCTTGAACTCGGCGGGTGGTCAGGTGAGTGCGGCGGAAGCGGCGTTCAACGCCCAGCAGACGAAGGTGCTGGCGGAACGAGCCGAGTTGAGCCATCTCAACGCGACGTTGCTCTCCCTGAACGATCAGCTCAAGAGCAACGATGCGACGGTCGCCCAGGACAAGCAGCAGCTCGCCGGGATCACGCGCGCGACGTACGAGACGAGCGGCGCGGATCAGGTGCTTGCGGCGGTGCTGAGCGCGCAGTCGTTCAACCAGGCGATGGACGAGCTCAAGGCCGCGAACCAGGTTTCACAGCAGGTGCTCGACCTGGTGCGGCGTCTCGCCGCCGCCGACAAGGCGATCAACACCGAGCAGGCCACGATCACGCGTGACGTGACACAGGCGGGCTCGGTCGAGGGCCAGCTTGCGGCGCAGAGCGATCAGCTGCTGCTCATCGTCGAGCAGCGCAACAGCGTGTTCTCCGGTCTGCGCGGACCGGCGCGTCAGGTGGCCGCGGAGATCGCGAACATCGACAACCAGATCGCGTTTCTCGAGGCAGGCCCGCACGTCGGCGCCGGGCCGTGCGGCAATCACTTCGCGTACGGGTACTGCACGTGGTATGTCGCCACGCGCCGCTGCGTGCCCTGGCTCGGCAACGCGAAGGACTGGTACGCGGCCGCCGCGGCCATGGGATACAAGGAAGGCACGCTTCCCGTGCCGGGCGCGATCGTGGTGTTCCGGCCCGGCATCGACGGCGTCAGCTCCCTCGGTCACGTCGCTTACGTCGAGGCGGTGGGGCCGGCCGAGGGCGTGCCTGCAGGATCGTTCAAGGTGTCGGAGATGAACTTCGCCGGCTGGGACGTCGTCGACTATCGAGTCATCAGCGACACGAGCAGCAGCATCATGGGGTTCATCTACGGGAACTAGCCTCGAGCGCCTGACGGAGCAGCTCCTGCGCCGCCGGCAGCGCCTCGACGACATCTGAGGCGAGTCCCCCGGCACGGCCGCGGCGGGCCTGCACCATCAGCCCGGCTTGCGCGTGGATGGTGACCCCCGCCACGGCGGCGTCGCCGGGCGCGAGTCCCTGGGCGAGCATCGATCCGACGAGTCCAGCGAGCACATCGCCGGTACCGCCGGTCGCGAGCGCGACGACGCGATGACGATCGATATGCGTCGGCATTCCCGTTGCTGCAACGACTGTTTCCGCGCCCTTCAGCACGACGACCACGCCATACCGCTGTGCGAAACGCTCGGCGGTCCCGACTCGATCCGCCTGCACCGCGGCGGTGTCGACGCCGGCGAGGCGGGCCATCTCCGCAGGATGGGGAGTCAGCACCACCGGCGCTGAGCACGCGTGCCAGTCGAATCCGGATGCCGCGGCGATGTTGAGCGCATCCGCGTCGACGACCGCGGGAACCTGCAGACCTTGCAACAGCTCAAGAAGCACCGCAGTGGTGTCGGATGAACGCCCCAGTCCGGGGCCGATCACGAGCGCGTCCGCAGCCGCGGCACGCTCCCGCACGAGTGCCAGCCCATCGGGATGCAGCGTGCCGGTCCCGGCATCCGGGAGCGGCGTCGGCATGATCTCGAGACAGCCGGCGGCGACGATCGGATGGATCGCCGCGGGGACGCAGAGCTCGACGAGGCCGGCGCCTCCCCGGGCGGCGCCCAGCGCGGCGAGGCGGGGTGCTCCGGTGAAGCCGCTCGAACCCGCCACGACCAGCACCCGCCCGAAGGTGCCCTTGTGACCGTCGTCAGGACGGTCGGCGAGGTGCAACGACGCGGGTATGTCGGGCAGCGCGCGGTGTCGCGGCGCACGACTCACCGCGACCGCGATGGCGAGCCCTCCGTCATGCGTGAGCGACAGCGCGATCGGTGTTTCCTCGCCACGAATATGCACTCGTGGCGGGCCGCCACGGCGACGCACGACCTCGATGTCGCGGTACGCGGGCATCGCCTCCCCCGACGACGAGCACAGCTTGCGCACCGCTTCCTTTGCAGCCCACCGGCTGGCCCAACGCTCGGCTTTGCTGGCGCTGTACCGCTGCTCGCCCTCGGTGTAGATCTTCTGCGCAAACCGCGGATGGCGCCGCAGCGCGGCAGCGATTCGGTCGACCACTGTCACGTCGACCCCCACGACCATCGTCATATGACGACTATTCCACAGTCACCGACTTGGCGAGATTGCGCGGCTGGTCCACGTCGCACCCCCGCTGCACCGCGACGTGATACGCGAAGAGCTGCAGCGGCACGACGTTGAGCAGCGGCGAGAACACCTCCGAGCACGCCGGGACGGGGATGGGGGTCGCAAAGCCGGCGTCGAAGGGATCCTCACCCTCGGTGACGATCGCGATCACCGGGGCGTCGCGTGAGTGCACCTCCTGAACATTGCTCACCATCTTCGGCAGCGTCGCCGACCGCGTGGCGATGGCGACGACCGGCACCTCGGGTTCGAGCAGCGCGATGGGCCCGTGCTTGAGCTCACCGGCGGCGTACCCCTCGGCATGCACGTAGGAGATCTCCTTGAGCTTGAGCGCGCCCTCCATCGCGATCGGGAAGTTGATGCCGCGTCCGATGTACATCGCGCTGTGCGCGTGCGCGAAGCGCTGCCCGAGATCGATGAGCGCCGGCTCGAGCTCGAGCGTCCTCGTGACCAGGTCCGGGATACCCTGCAGCTCCGCGACAAGGCGCTGATGCTCGGCGACGTCGAGCGTGCCACGCGCGTCACCGAGGCGCAGCGCGATGAGCAGCCCGCACACCATCTGCGTCATGAACGTCTTCGTGCCCGCCACCGAGATCTCGGGCCCCGCCTGCATGTACAGCGCGCCGTCCGCCTCGAGCGCGAGGGCGCTCCCGACGACGTTGGTGATGGCGATGACCCGCGCGCCGGCTTGATGCGCCTGGCGCACCGCCGCGAGCGTGTCCGCCGTCTCACCGGACTGCGACACGGCGATGACCAGCGAATGCTCGTCGACGAGCGCCTCGCCGTACCGGAACTCGCTGGCGGCCTCGACCTTGCAGCGAACCTTGGCGAGGTGCTCGATCGCGTAGCCGGTCACCATCGCCGCGTACCACGCCGACCCGCACGCGATGAGCACCACCTCGCGCACCGTCTCGAGCGCTCGTTCCTCGAGCCCCAGCTCAGGCAGGACGACCATTCCCAGCTCGTCGATCCGCCCGCGGAGCGCGTTGCGCACCGCCTCGGGCTGTTCGAAGATCTCCTTGAGCAGGAAATGCGGATAGCCGTTCTTCTGCGCCTGCTCCGCCTCCCAGTCGACGGTCACGATGCGCGCCTCGACCGCGGTGCCGTCGAGCTGCTGCACCGTGATCCCGTCCGGTGTCGCGGTGACGATCTCGCCCTCACCGAGGAGCGCGACGCGCTTGGTGTACGGGATGAGCGCGGTGATGTCGCTGCTCACGAAGACCTCGCCGCGGCCGAGCCCGACGACGAGCGGCGCGTTGACGCGGGCGCCCACAACCCGGTCGGGCTGGTCGGCGGAGATGACGACGAGCGCGCACGCGCCCTGCATGCGGTTGAGCGCGCCGCGCACCGCGGCGGCGAGGTCGCCGTGGAACTGGTCCTCGATGAGATGCG
>Ga0335078_10007644_pt1 | contig 16032 bp, 11 predicted proteins | sample Lox_Sample_32_FD_206711 | JGI IMG/M metagenome (GOLD analysis project Ga0335078, IMG submission 206711) | Soil microbial communities from Loxahatchee National Wildlife Refuge, Florida, United States - Lox_Sample_3.2 | ecosystem: Environmental > Terrestrial > Soil > Wetlands | place: USA...
GGAGTTCCTGGTCTACCGTCCGTAGCTCCCGCCGGCGGACAGCCGCCGCGACCATCCGGGCCGCCTCTTGAATCTCTCCGGCCCGGATGGTGTATTCCGTGCGCTCCATCAGGCACATCCGATTCGCCGCACGCGCATTCCCCCGAAGGAGGCAGCATGCGTCCGATCCTGGTCGCGTCGGTCGTGACCGCGTCCGTCACCCTCGCCGGCATCGCCCACGCCCAGCGCCCGGCCCGGCGCCCGGCGCCGGCGGAGCAGCCGGCGGCCGACTCCGGCGTCAAGTCGGAATCCCCGTCCGACACGGTCCCGGACTCGTCGGTCACGCTGCACACGATCCGCATCGCCGGCCAGACGATCCCGTACCGCGCGCTGGCGGGGACGCTCATCCTGCGGAACGACTCCGGCGCGCCGATCGGGCGCCTGTACTACACGGCCTACACGCGGACGGACACGCGCGACCCGGCCGCTCGCCCGCTGTCGTTCGTCTACAACGGCGGCCCGGGCTCGGCTTCGCTGTGGCTCCACATGGGCGCCTTCGGGCCGAAGCGCATCGTTACGAGCGACGCCGACCACACGCCGCCGCCGCCCTACCAGCTCGAGGACAACGCCAACAGCCTGATCGACGTCACCGACATGGTGTTCATCGACCCCGTCGGCACGGGGTTCAGCAAGCCGGTGGGGAAGGGGACGGGCAAGGACTTCTGGGGCATCGACGAGGACGCGCGGTCGCTGGCCCAGTTTGTCCGCATGTACGTGACCCGCAACGGGCGCTGGAACTCGCCCAAGTACCTGATCGGCGAGAGCTATGGCACCACGCGCTCGGCGGTGCTGGTGAACCGGCTGCAGAGCGACGAGGGGATGGACTTCAACGGCGTGGTCCTGATCTCGACCGTGCTCGACTTCGAGACGCTGAACTTCGCGCCGGGCCACGACATCTCCTACGTGCTCTACCTGCCGAGCTACGCCGCCGTGGCCGTCTACCACAAGATGATCCCGCAGCCGGCGAACCTCCCCGCGTTCCTCGACACGGTGCGGCAGTTCGCGGTGGGGCCGTACGCGTCGGCGCTCCAGAAGGGCACGGAGCTCGGCGACGCCGAGCGCGCGGCGGTCCTCGCGCGGCTGTCGGCGTACACCGGTCTCGACACGGGCTACCTGGGCAAGGCGGAGCTGCGCGTCTCGCTGGGCCAGTTCATGGCGGAGCTGCAGCGGCGCCGCGGCCTGCTCACCGGCCGGCTCGACGCGCGCTTCAGCGGGCCGGAGGCGGACCTGCTGTCGGAGTATGCCAACGCGGACCCGCAGTCGGACGCCATCACGGGCGCGTTCACGGCCGCTTTCAACGCGTACCTGCACGATGACCTGAAGTACGGCGGCGACCAGCGATACGTGACGGGCGGCAACGTGCAGTGGAACTGGAGTCGCGGCGGGCGGAACGGCGGGTGGCGCGGCACGCCGTACGTGGGCGGCGACCTCGCCGAGGCGTTGCGCTACAACCCGAACCTCCGCATCCAGGCCGAGAACGGCTACTACGATTTCGCGACGCCGTTCTTCGCCACCGAGTACACGATGGACCACTTGGGCCTGCGCCCCGACCTGCGGGCGCACATCGACCTGAAGTACTACGACGCGGGGCACATGATGTACCTGTACCCGCCGGCGCTGGCGCAGCTCAAGGCCAACATCGCCCAGTTCATCAGCGCGACGCACACAGCGCCGTAGCGGCGCCGCGGGGCCTGCCGCATGCACGAAGGCCGGGGTCGCGAGCGGACCCCGGCCTTCGCCCGTCGGGAGCCTGCCGGACCTACTGCATGCCCGCCGGAGCCTTCACCGGCGCGGCCGGCCGCGGCGGGAGCGGCCGCGGGTGTTCCTGGATGGCGCGCAGCACCTCGGCGACGCCGCGCTCGAGCTGCGGATCGTGTCCCGCGAGCACCGACGCCGGGTCGTTCTCGACCACGATGTCGGGGTCCACGCCGTGCCCCTCGACCACCCAGTTGCCGGTGGTGTCGAGGAGCCCGAACTCCGGCACGTTCACGTGGCCGCCGTCGATCAGCTGGCCGTGGTCCGAGATGCCGACCACGCCGCCCCACGACCGCTTGCCGATCAGCGGGCCGAGGCCGGCCTGCCGGAACATGTACGGGAAGATGTCGCCGTCCGAGGCCGATGTCTCGTTCAGCAGTGCCACCATCGGTCCCACGAACACGGAGCCGTCGGGGTAGAGGTACGGGTACTCGCTGTTGCGCGAGTAGTCCATGCCCAGCCACCGGCGGCTCAGCCGCTCGATCAGCATGGACGAGATGTTGCCGCCGCCGTTGGCCCGCACGTCGATGACGAATCCTTCCTTGCGGACCTGCGGGTAGTACCACTTCACGAACTCGTTGATGCCGTCGGCGCCCATGTCGGGCAGGTGCAGGTAGCCGACCCGGCCCTGGGACAGCGAGTCGACGATCTGGTGGTTTCGTGCGACCCAGCCGTAGTAGACGAGCTCGGTCTCGCTCGTGATGGGCCGGTACGTCACTTGTCGCGCGCCCTCCGCGACGGGGCGCGAGTTCAGCGTCAGCGTGACGGGGCGGTCGGCCTTGAAGCGCAGTAGCCGGTACGGGTTGTCCGGCGCCTTCAGGTCTTCGCCGTCGATCGCGAGCACGTAGTCGCCGACGCGGGCGTCGACGCCGACGTCGGTCAGCGGCGCGCGATACTGGGCCTCCGCGTTGTCGCCGTGCAGGATCGCGGCGATCCGGTAGCGGCCCGACGCCGAGTCCAGCGCGAACCGGGCGCCGGGCAGCGCGACCGGCGGCCGGTCCGGGATCTCGCGGTCCCCGCCCGAGATGTACGTGTGCGAGTTGCTCAGCTCCGCGATCATCTCCTGCAGCACGTAGTCGAGGTCGGAGCGGTGGCCGACGTACTGGAGCAGCGGGCGGTACCGGTCGTGGAGCGCCTTCCAGTCGTAGCCGTTCATGTTGGGCACGTAGAAGAAGTCGCGGAACCGTCGCCACACCTCCTCGAAGATCTGCGCCCATTCCTGCTGCGGCACGATGTCCGCCTGGAGGCCGGCCGTGGAGACCGTCTTCTTCGAGCCGGCGCCCTTCGCGGTGGCGTCGTACAGGTTGTAGGCGCTCCCCTGGTGCACCAGCACCTTGGAGCCGTCGGGCGCCAGGGCGTAGCCGTCGATGCTGTCGGCCAGCGTCGTGGCCTTGCGGTCGTCGAGGCTGAACACCACCAGCGCCGCCCCGGTCGCCGCGTCGCGGCCGTAGTAGTTCGGCGGGCGGCGGACGTAGAGCAGGGCGCCCTTCACCGCCTCGAGGCCGCCGTAGTTGTCGGCGGGCGCGGGGACCGGCGTGACGCGGTCCGCGAGGCCGTCGAAGTCGATCTGGACGGGCGCCGGCGCGCCCTTGGGGGTCGAGGCCGTGTCCGGCGCGGCGGCGGGGCGCCGCCCGCGCGGCGCCGGCGTCGCGGCGGGAGCCGGCGCGGCGGCCGCGGTGCTCTCGGGCTTCACCTCGTCGCTCTGCGGCGGGAAGGGCGAGGGCACGTCGCGGCGCAGCGCGAGCGCGAAGATCAGGGTGCTGCGGTCGCCGGCGAAGTTCCACTCGAGCGAGCTCAGGAGCGGGTGGTATTCGCGGTCCCCGAGGAAGAACAGGTACTTGCCCTCGGGGTCGAACACCGGGTTGTACGCGTTGTTGAGCGGGCCCGTGACCTGGCGCGGTGCGCGGTCGCCCACGCCCCAGATCCAGATCGAGTTGAAGCCGCTGACGTGGCTCATGGTGAAGGCGAGCCACCGGCTGTCGGCCGACCAGTGCTGGTCGCCGATGTAGCCGCCGGAATCGTGCGCGACCTCGGTGAGGCGCTTCGTCGCGATCTCGAGCACCCACAGCCGGCCGGTCTTGTCGCCGAAGGCGAGGCGGCGGTTGTCGGGCGACCACGCGGGCGGGTAGCGCATGACGGCGCCGTCGGTGGTGAGCCGCTCCGGCGCGCCGGAGCCGTCCTGGTCGATCAGGTACAGCTCCTCCTCGCCGCTCATGTCGGAGATGAAGGCGATCTTCCGGCCGTCGGGCGACCAGCGCGCCGCCTTGTCGTGGGCGTTGGAGCTGTGCGTGAGGTTGCGCGTGGGACCGTGCTCGGCGGGAGCGGTGAACACGTCGCCGCGGGCGACGAACAGCGCGCGGGCGCCCCCCGGGCTCAGTGCGAAGTCCTCGACGAAGCCCGCCACCGAGCGGTGACTCGGCCGGGCGGCGAGGCCGTCGTCCGGCACGTAGATGTCGAGCTTCTGGTCGCGGCCGTCGGCGATCGCGTAGACGTGCAGCTCGCCGTCCAGCTCGTAGACGATGCGCCCGGCGTGATCGCTGCTGGGCCAGCGCACGTCCCACGTGGTGGAGTGGGTGAGCTGCGCGAGGTCGCTGCCGTCCGGCTTGACCGAGTAGAGGTTGAGCGTGCCGCTGCGGTCGCTGGCGAAGTAGATCCGGTCGCCGATCCACATCGGATCGCGGTCGGTGAACGGGTTGTTCGTGAGGTTGTGCGCCTCGTGCGTCGCGAGGTCGAAGGTCCAGAGGTCCTCGGCCCAGCCGCCCTGGTAGCGTTTCCAGGCGCGGAAGTCGCGGAACAGCGGCGAGTAGGCGATGCGCCGGCCGTCGGGCGAGAGGTCGCCGGCGCCCGACTGCGGCATCGGCAGCGCGACGGGCAGCCCGCCGGTCAGCGGCACGGTGAACAGCCGCCCTTCGCCGAGGTCCCAGCCGTCGCGCAGCGAGCGGAACACGATCGCCTTGCCGTCCGGGGTCCAGCCGTAGACCTGGTCCTCGTAGCCCCAGCGCGGCGGCAGGGGGCCGCGCGTCGGATAGAAGGTGAGCTGGCGCGGCACGCCGCCCGTGGCCGGGATCACGTACACCTGCTCGTCGCCGTCGTACTGCCCGGTGAACGCGATCCACTGGCCGTCGGGCGAGAACTTGGCGAACAGCTCGAGCCCCGGATGCGCGGTGAGCCGGATGGCGGTGCCGCCCGTCACCGGGGCCGTCCACAGGTCGCCGGCGTAGGTGAAGACGACCTTGTCGCCGTGGATGTCGGGGAAGCGCAGCAGCTTGGTCTGCGCCAGGAGCGGCGTGGTTGCGAGGGCGAGCGGTGCCGCGAGCCGGAGCGCTTGCCGGAGGACGAAGCCTGGGACGTGCATCGGGGGCTCCTGGTGTGAGCGCGGCGACCGAGCCGCGAGGACGGGCTACAGCCGGCGCATCGCGGGTGCGGCCGGCGTGAGGAAGAACTCCGCCGCGGCGCCCGGCCCCGGGAAGGCGCGCCGGTACTCGGCGCTCCAGCGCGAGAGGAACCCGTCGGCGTCGCCGCTCCGGACGAGCGCCCAGACCGCGCCGCCGAATCCGCCGCCGAACGCCGAGGCCGCGGTGGCGCCGAAGGTCCGCGCCGAGCGCGCCAGCGCGATGGTCTCGGGGATCTGGTTCTTGAGGAGCCGCACCGCCCGGTCCATGGACCGGTCCACCAGCGGCCCGATGCCCTCCACGTCGCCCGCGGCCAGCCGGTCGCCCACCGCCGGGATGATCTCGTAGCTCTCGACGTAGAACTGCTCGAACCGCTCGAGCAGCGCGGGGGTCGGCGCCAGGATCCGGCGCAGCTGCTCGACCGCATCGGGCGAGGACCCGACGGCGTCGGCGAGCCAGAGGTCGTCGCGGCCCGTCGCCTCGCGCCACGCGCGCAGCACGTCGTCCACCAGGCGCGCGGCGCGGTTGTACTTCTCCTGCGCGGCGGCGTTCTTGTCGGCCACCACGCCGCTCACCGCCACGGCGAACACCCAGCCCGCGGGCAGCGGCAGCTGCCGCTCGTGCCGCACCGGGCAGAACGAGTACTGGCTCAGCTCGCCCGCCTTGCAGCACAGGATGGCCGTCTGGTCCTCGCTCCCGCCGGCGAGCCCCACGCCCGTGTCGCCGCGCAGCGTGCCGAACGTGCGCCCGTTCTCCACCGTGCCGAGGTAGCCCGCCAGGTCCTCGAGGGCGCGGATGTTGGACGTGTACTCGGGCCGGCGCGCGAGGCCGTTCACGTCGGCCAGGGCCGTGTAGAAGCCCACCGACACCGCGCTCGAGCTGCTCATGCCGGCGGCGAGCGGCAGGTCGCCCACCAGGCCGATGTCGGCGCCGAGCAGGCGTCCCGGGAAGTTGCGCGCCAGCCGGCGCGCCATCGTCATCGGGTAGTTGGACCAGTGGCCCGGCTCGGCCCGCACGCTCGCCGAGACGACGAACTCGACCTTCTCGTTCAGGCGCCCGTCCACGATGCGCATCCGCTCGTCGGCGCGCGGGGCCACGGCGAAGCACATCCCGCGCTCGGCGGCGCACAGGAGGCTCCGGCCGCCCGCGTAGTCGGTGTGCTTGCCGAGCACCTCGATGCGGCCCGGCACGAAGTAGTGGCGCACCTCGGCGGCGACGCCGTCGAGCTGGCGCAGCGCGGCGAGCGCGCGGTCCTGGAGCGGATGGGCGGGCATGGTCGGCCTAGGGCATGACGCGCAGCCCGGCGAGCCGCTCGGTGACGACGGCGACGTCGCTGCGGGACGTGAGATCGAGCACGGGAAGGCGGAACGGCAGGACCTTGAAGCGCTCGCCGAGCGCGGCCATGGCGTGGCGCACGGCCACCTGGATCTCCAGCTCGCCGTTCGGCGACGGCTTGATGGCCTTGCAGGCGCGGAAGATGGCCGGGGTGAACAGCCAGCAGTTCATGCTGATCAGGGCGTCGTCGGAGGGCGCCACGCCCGCCTCGGCGGGCTCCACCAGCCGGGTGGCGTACCCGTTCGCGTCGGTTTCGATCACGGGGAACGACGCGACGCGCTCCATCGTCAGGTTGCCCTGCGACACGAGGGATTCGCGCCAGAAAGCGGCGATGCCCGCGCCCTCGAGTGCGCGCAGGTCGCGGTACGCCTCGACCGGGTAGTAGTTGTCGCTGTTGATGACGAGGAAGCGGTCCTCGCCGGCGAAGGCCTCGGCCGACCGCACCGCGTCGGCGGTGCCCAGCGGCTTGTCCTGGATGGCGTAGCTCATGCGCACGCGGCGCGGGCGCGCGTCCCGCTCGAAGTGGTCGCGCAGCACTTCGCGGTCGGGGCCGATGACGAGGCACACCTCGAGGTAGCCCGCGTCGGCCAGCGCGCTCAGCACGTAGTCGAGGAAGGGGCGGCCGCCCAGCGGCATCATGGACTTCAGGCCGGCGGCGGCGACGGCGGCCTGGTGGCGCTCCAGGTCCACGTTCTTGTCCTTCTTCCGCATGCGGCTGCCGAGGCCGCGCGCCAGGATGACGGCTTTGGTGGTCAGTGAGCTCACGCGAGACAAGTAACTGCGCGCCGGCGCCGAGCGGTAGTGCGGCGTCCGCCGCGCGCGATATCTTCCCGTGCATGACCGGTCGCCGCGATTTCCTCGCCGCGCTCGCCGCGGGCCTCACGCTCCCGCCGTTCATCCGCCACCCCCATTGGGGAAGGGTCGGGTCCGCGCCTCTCGCCCTTCCCACTTCCGACCAGCTCCGCTGGGCGGACCTCGAGATGGGCATGTTCGTCCACTTCGCGCCCAACACGTGGCAGGACCGCGAGTACGACGACCGGACGACGCCGCTCGCGGTGATGGATCCCGACATCGACACCGACGAATGGGCCGGGGTGGCGCGCGATCTCGGCGCCCGGTACGTGGTGCTGGTCGCCAAGCACGTCGGCGGGTTCTGCTTGTGGCAGACGCAGACCACCGACTACGGCATCATCAACACGCCCTGGAAGGCCGGCCACGGTGACGTGATGGCGGACCTCGCGGCGTCGTGCCGGCGCGCCGGTCTCGGCCTGGGCGTCTACTGTTCCCCGCGCGACGACACGTTCGGCGCCGGCAACGGCGGCAAGTGCGGCTCGGCGGCGAAGCAGGCGCTGTACAACGTCTACTACCGCACGCAGCTTACCGAGCTGTTGACGCGCTACGGCGACCTGGTGGAGATCTGGTTCGACGGCAGCTGCGTGGTGCCGGTGGGCGACCTGCTCGCGGCGTACGCGCCGCACGCGGCGATCTTCCAGGGACCGAGCGCGACCATCCGCTGGGTGGGCAACGAGGACGGCTTCGCGCCGTATCCGTGCTGGAACGCGCTGCCGCACGCGGCCGCCGCGACTGGCGAGGCGACAGCGAAGGACGGCACGCCCGACGGCGACGCGTGGCTCCCGAACGAGGTGGACGTCTCCATCCGGCGCCCGCACTGGTTCTGGAGCACCACCGACGAGACGGACCTGCTCTCGCTCGACGCGTTGCTGGAGATCTACTACCGCTCCGTAGGCCGCGGCGCACAGCTGCTGCTCAACATCCCGCCCGACCGCACCGGACACATTCCGCTGGCCGACGCGGCCCGGGCCGGGGCGCTGGGCGACCAGGTGCGGCGGCGCTTCGGCCGTCCCGTGGCGGAGTGCGCGGGCTCGGGCGAGGAGGTGACGCTGCACCTCCCGGCGAGCGCCTCGGTGGACCACGTCGTGCTGGAGGAGGACCTGGCGGGCGGCGAGCGGGTGCGGGCGTACCGGCTCGAGGGGCTCGCCGGGGGCCGCTGGCTCCCGCTCGGCGACGGCTCCGCCATCGGGCACAAGCGCATCCAGCCGGTCGGACCGGCGCGGCTCGAGGCGGTGCGGCTGCGGGTCACGGCGAGCGCGGCGGTGCCGCGCATCCGCCGTCTCGCGGCCTTCGGCACGGGCGCGACCCCGCCCCCGACCTGGAACGATCCGGGCCCGCGCTGAGAGGCCGTGCCTAACGCTTCCCTAACGCCCGGCAGTTAAGACTAGGGAGAGCCTGGCGCGGTGCCGCGCCGGCCGCCCTTGTATCGCCGTGGAGGGGTCATGGGCCGCGCAGTCGCGGTGTCGTTGCTGGGCTGGTTCGTGTCCGCTTGCTCGCCGGCCGGGCCAGGGCCGTCACCCTCGCCTCTCGTCCCGGATACGATCACGTTGAGGCTCGACGCTCCCGTCGGGCAGGTGAGCCGCTTCCGCGAGGTGGGGAACATCATCCCCCTCGATCCGATGGACATGGCGGCGCCGCGCCTCTACGAGACGATGTACTGGACTCGGACGGTCACGGGCGCGGCCGGCGATACGGAGACCGTTGCCGTGACCCTCGACTCTTCGATCATCGCGCCACCCCCTGGCGACCACCTGAATTCCCCACGTGTGATCCGCTTCAACCAGACGACCCGGATCGTGGGTCTCGACAGCCGTGGCCAGGTGCTGTGGGAACGGCCGGCGGGCATCAGGAGCTTTCCGGCGGGCTTGGTCGACGTCATGGTCGGGGAGCCGTTCGCCGTCGGCCGCCGGCCACAGCTGCGGCTACCCGGGCGACCCGTACGCCCCGGCGATACGTGGACCGACTCCATTCCCTATGGCGGGGAGCGGCGCGCCGGCCCGGCCGCGCGCCGGGTGGCGCATCTCACCTACGAACTCAAAGGCGTGCGGGTCAGGGGCGGTGCGCGCCGGGCTTCCATCGCGATCAGCGGCGAGGTGCCGTGGCTGCCCGGCGATTCCGCCTTGGTGCGGTGCGGCCCGCGTCGTGTAGAGGAGACGGTGGACTTCGACGTGGACCAGCGCCGGCCGGTGCGCTGGTCCTACTCGTGGACGAGCCGCTGCGACGTCGGGCGGATCCTCACGCTCGGGGGGAGCCTCGAGGGATATCTGGAGCACTGACGCGGCCGCGCTCGGCCCGTCGGCTCACGACGCGCCTTCCCGGCTGCCCCAGACCAGCGGCAGGACCCGCGTGAGCCCGAGCGCGCTGAGGCCGAACAGCACCGTGAACGTCAGCGCCTGGCCGGTGCGCCCGTACAGGAAGCTCCCGAAGCCGAACAGGGCCGAGTAGATGAGCACGCAGCCCAGCGTCCAGCCCAGCAGGCTGAGCGACAGGCGGTCGGGCGAGCCCTCGCCTCCGGCGGCGGCGCGGATCGCGCGCCAGCCCGGCCCGGCCGGCCGCACCTTCCGGTAGAAGGCCACGAGCTGCGCCTGGTCGGTCGGGCGCGTGAGGAACGTGACCACCAGCCAGATCAACGTGGTGCCCAGCACCGTGGCGGGCAGCGCGTAGTAGACCTCGACCGGGTGGCCCGCCTTCCCGGCGAGGAAGAAGCCCACGGCGAAGGCCGGCGCGCTCGCCATCACGGCGATCTCGCTCCACGCGTTGATGCGCCACCAGAACCAGCGCAGCAGGTAGATCAGCCCCGTCCCCGCGCCCAAACTGAGGATCAGGTCGAACGCCTCCTTCGCCGTGCTCAGCGCGAGGCTCAGCGCCGCCGCCGCCACCATCAGCAGCGCGGTCGTGATGCGGCCGACCAGCACGTAGTGCTTCTCGTCCCGCCCGCGGTTGAGGAACCGCCGGTAGAAGTCGTGCACCAGGTACGAGGTGCCCCAGTTGAGGTGGGTCTCGATGGTGGAGCGGTAGGCGGCGAGCGTGCCCGCCACCACCAGGCCCAGGAAGCCCGCCGGCAGGAAGAGGAACATCGCGGGATAGGCCGTGTCGTTGCCGATCAGCCGCGGCTCGACGTGCGGGAAGGCGCGCGCGATGTCGCCGAGGTGCGGGAAGACGAGCGTCGACGCCAGGGCGGTGATGATCCACGGCCACGGCCGCAGCGCGTAGTGCATCGCGTTGAAGAACAGCGTGCCCGTGAGGGCGTCGCGCTCGCTCTTCGCCGCGAGCATCCGCTGGGCGATGTAGCTGCCGCCGCCCGGCTCCGCGCCCGGGTACCAGACGGACCACCACTGCACGGTGATCGGGATGATGAAGACCAGCAGCGCGGCGTGCCAGTCGCCGAAGTCGGGCAGAAGGTTCAGCACCTTCGGGTCGATCTTGTGCAGCAGGCCGGCCAGTCCGCCCACCGCCGGCTGCTGGAGGGCGAAGTAGCTGACGGCGATGGTGCCGGTCATGGTGATGGTGAACTGGATCGAGTCCGTCACCAGCACGCCCCACAGGCCGGACACGGACGCGAAGAAGACCGTGATGACCGACGCCACGACCAGGGTCTGCCACGCGGGCCAGCCGAGGACGATGCTGGCGATCTTCGCCGCGGCGAGGTTCACCGTCGCCATGATGACGCAGTTGAAGAACAGGCCCAGGTAGATCGAGCGGAACCCGCGCACGAACGACGCGGCCTTGCCCGAGTAGCGCATCTCGTAGAATTCGAGGTCGGTGAGGACCGCCGAGCGCCGCCACATCCGGGCGTAGAAGAACACCGTCATCATCCCGGTCAGCAGGAAGCACCACCACAGCCAGTTCTCCGACACACCCTGCCCGCGCACCATGTTGGTCACCAGGTTGGGGGTGTCGGTGCTGAACGTAGTGGCGACCATCGAGATGCCCACGAGCCACCAGGGCGCCGCGCGGCCGGACGTGAAGAACTCGGTCGTGCTCGAGCTGGCCCGCTTCACGAACAGGATCGCGGGCAGGAACGAGATGCAGATCGAGATGCCGACGATCGTCCAGTCGAGGGAGGTCAGGTGCATGCGCGGCCCGTAGGTTGGCGGGTGGCCCGGGGGCTGGTAACGGGTGGTGGGAGATTAGGATCTCCGCGTCCGCAACTCAAGCGTGAGCGCGGGAGGGCGCCTCGCGGCGCCAAGGAACCGCACCGCGAGCCTACCCGCCGAGCGGTCCGACCGTGACGTGGCCCGGCTGGCGCCTGTCCCGCCTCAGTCGGTCCGCTTCTTGCACGATGGCTGGGCGGGGTGCAGCGGCGAGGCGGTTCCGCGCGCGGCCACCGGCGCATCACGGGCGAGACGACTGGATGTCCGCCCTCCCTATGAGCAGTCCCGACGGGAGAGAGCACATGAGCACGAATCGGATCGCGATCATCGCGGCCCACGGCACGCTCGACGCGGCGTACCCGCCGCTGATCCTGGCCACCTCCGCGGTGGCGATGGACATGGAGGCGGGGATCTTCTTCACGTTCTACGGGCTCGAGATCCTGAAGAAGGGCCACGCGGACAAGCTGCAGGTGGCGCCCATCGCCAATCCGGCGATGCCCGTGCCGATGCCGAACATCATCGGCATGCTGCCCGGGATGACGGCCGCGGCGACGATGATGATGAACAACTGGATGAAGAAGTCCAAGGTGATGACGATCAGCCAACTCCTGGACCAGGCCCGCGATAGCGGCGTGAAGCTCATCGCCTGCCAGATGACGATGGACGTGATGGGCGTCAAGAAGGACGACCTCATCGACGGCATCCAGTTCGGCGGTGCCGCGTCGTACCTCGCGTTCGCCAGCGAGAACGCGATCGCCCTCGCGTTCTGAACGCAGGACGGGCCGGCGGCGAATCCCTGCCGCCGGCCCGGCATTTCCCGACTCCGTAGTCCTCCCGATATCACCGCCCGTCGGTCGAACGCCCGTTCAGGGGACGGCCGGCGCTCGGCATGCTATTTGCGAAACTTCGCAAGTACGGAAGTACGCAACCACGCTGGGAGGACCGGTGAAGAAGGTCGACATCTTCGAGCTCCATGCGGACGCCTGCCGGACGATCGCGCACCCCACGCGCCTGAAGATCCTGGCCCTCCTGGCGCGCCGCGAGATGAACGTCGGCGAGCTGGCCGAGATCGTCGGCGTGCCGCTGCCGAACGTGAGCCAGCACCTCACGGTCCTCAAGGCGGGGCAGCTCGTGCGGTCCCGCAAGGAGGGCCAGACGGTCTTCTACCAGCTGGCCGATCGCCGGACCATCCAGGCCTGCACGTTGATCCGCTCGGTGCTGCTAGACCGGATGAAGGAGCGCGGCGTCGCCGCGCAGAAGGTGGATCCCCGGTACGTCGTCTTCGCCGCCTAGGCGAGGCGCCGTTCCACAACGCTCGACGTGAAGGAGACACGGACATGGATCTCTCGACCCTGACGGTGAACAAGACGGTGGACGCGCGCGGCACGGCGTGCCCGGGCCCGCTGCTCGAAGCCAAGCGCGCCATCGCGGGCGTCCCGGTCGGCGGCATCATGGAAGTGCTGTCGTCGGACGCGGGCACCAACGAAGACATCCCGCTCTGGGCCAAGAAGGTCGGCCACGAGATGCTCGGCACCGTCGAAGAGGCCGGCTACTGGCGGCTGTTCGTGAAGCGGGGCAAGTAACGATGTCCGCGCCCGCCGCCCTGGTCCGTCCGAAGATCCTGGTCTTCTCGACCACCAACATCTCGGATCCCGGCATCGACCTGGCGGGCAGTCAGCACATGGACTACTCCGCCGCGGTCAAGGTGATCAGCGTGCCGTGCTCGGGCGGGATCAACCCGTCCTGGGTGGCGCACGCGATCGCGGCGGGGTTCGACGGCGTGTTCATCGCGGCCGACGGCGGCGACTGCGCCTATCTCTCGGATTGTACCGCGCGCACGGCGCGCATCGCGGAGCGGGCGCAGGGCCTGTTGAAGGCGCGCGGGCTGGATCCCCGGCGGGTCAAGATGGCGGCGATCTGCTCGGTGTGCTCGGAACCGTTCGTCTCGCACATGCGGCAGTTCGGCGAGGCGCTGACCAAGCTGGGGGCCGCGTGAGCGACTGCGACGTCCTCATCGTCGGCGGCGGCATCGCCGGCATGGAGAGCGGCCTGACGCTCGGCGACATGGGCTACAAGGTCGCCCTGGTGGAGAAGGAGCCGTCGGTCGGCGGGAAGATGATCCTGCTCAGCAAGGTGTTCCCGACCCTGGACTGCGCGTCCTGCATTTCCACCCCGAAGATGGCCGCCGTGTCGCATCACCCCAACGTCACGGTCTACACGACGACCGAGGTCGAGGGGATCACGCCGAAGAACGACGGCGCGTTCACCGTGCGGCTCGTGCGCAAGCCGACCTTCGTGGACCTCGCCGCGTGCACCGGGTGCCAGGATTGCGAGCGCGCCTGCACCGTGGCCATTCCGGACCGGTTCAACGCCGACCTGGTGGCGACGCGGGCCGCGCACATCGCCTTCCCGCAGGCGGTGCCCAAGAAGGCCGTGATCGAGCGTGCCGGCACGTCGCCGTGCACCTTCGCGTGCCCGGCGGGCGTGAAGGCGCACGGCTACGTCTCGCTGGTGCGGGCCGGCAAGTACGACGCGGCGTTCCACCTCCACATGGAGGACGCGCCGCTGCCCGGCAGCCTCAGCCGCGCCTGCTACGCCCCCTGCGAGGGGCAGTGCACGCGCGACGAGGTCGAGGGCAAGGTCTCCATCCGCGGCATCAAGCGGTTCATGGTGGACCGCTACTACGGCGCGCACCCGGAGCCCGAGTACGGGCCGACCGAAGCCCGCACGGGCAAGCGCGTCGCGGTGATCGGGTCCGGGCCGGCGGGACTTTCCGCCGCCTATTTCCTCGCCCGCAAGGGGCACGACGTCACGGTGTTCGAGTCCGGGCCGGCGGCGGGCGGGATGCTGCGGCACGGCATTCCGCCGTTCCGGCTGCCCAAGGCGATCGTGGACCGCGACATCAAGAACGTCACCGCGCTCGGGGTCGAGATCCGGACCGGCACCAGGGTCCCGTCGCTGGCCGCGCTCGGCGAGCAGGGATTCGACGCCACGTTCCTCGCGCTCGGCACGATGGAAGGGCAGGCCAGCGACACGCCGGGGCGGGAGCTCGCGGGCGTGGTCGAGTCGATGGACCTCCTCGAGGCCGGCAACGCCGGCCGCGCGACGGACCTCGCCGGCAAGCGCGTCGCGGTGATCGGCGGCGGCAACGTCGCGATCGACTCGGCGCGGATGGCCCTGCGCCTCGGCGCGGCGCACGTGGCGATCCACTACCGGCGCGGCCGCGCCGAGATGCCGGCCCACGACTTCGAGGTGCAGTCCGCGCTCGACGAGGGCGTGGAGCTGCACGAGCTCCAGGCGCCGAGCCGCTTCGTGGGCGAGTCCGGCCGGCTCGGCGGCGTGGAATGGCAGGCGATGAAGCTGGGGGAGCCCGACGCCAGCGGCCGTCGGCGCCCCGTTCCGGTGCCGGGGTCGGAACAGTTCCTCCCCGCGGACGTGGTCGTGCTGGCGATCGGGCTGTCGCCCAGCACCCGCCCCTTCGCGGCCGAGCTGGCCCTCAACAAGAACGGCACGCTCCGGTCGGACGCGGAATCGCTCGTGACCTCGCGGCCGCACGTCTTCGCGGGCGGCGACGCGGTGAGCGGCCCGTCGATGATCATCGAGGCCATCGCGCAGGGAAAGCGCGCCGCGTTCTACATCGACCGGCAGCTCCAGGGATTGCCGCTCGCCGGCGTGACCTTCGACGCGCGCCTCCCGGTGGTGGCCGAGGCGGCCGTGCTCGGCAGGGCGGCGGCGCCCACCGCGCGCGCGCCCGTCGTTCCGCACGAGCTGCCGGCCGCCGCCCGCGCCCGTTCGATGGACGAGATCGAGCAAACGATGACCGAGGACGAGGCGCGCTACAGCGCGAGCCGCTGCCTCGACTGCGGCGTGTGCTCGGAGTGCCACGAGTGCGTGGCCGCGTGCCCCGCCGACGCGATCCGCCTGGACATGCGCGAGACCCGGGAGACCATCGAGACCCGCTCGGTGCTGGTGGCGACGGGCTTTCAGCTCTTCGACGCGAAGCGGAAGCCCACGTACGGCTTCGGCGTTCTACCCAACGTCATCACCTCGATGCAGATGGATCGCATCCTGGCGCCCACCCGGCCGTACAACGCGGTGGTGCGCCCGTCCGACGGCAAGGCGCCCGCCAACCTGGCCTACGTGCTGTGCACCGGCTCGCGCGACTGCACCGTGGACAACCGGCTCTGCTCGCGGGTGTGCTGCATGTACTCGATCAAGCAGGCGCAGCTGCTGATGGGGGCGCTGCCGCTGGCCGACATCACGATCTACTACATCGACATCCGCGCCTTCGGCAAAGGCTACGAGGAGTTCTTCGAGCAGGCCAAGGGCATGGGCGTGCGGTTCGTGAAGGGCCGCGTGGCCAAGATCGAGCCGGCCCAGGACGGCAACGTCACGCTCTTCTACGAGGACATCGAGGGCGGCGGCGGGCTCCGCAAGTCGGAGCACGATCTCGCCGTGCTCTCGGTCGGCCTCTCGGCCAATCCCGAGGCGTTCGGCCTGTTCCCGCCGGGCGCGCTCCAGGCGGACGCCTTCCACTACGTGCGCGAAGTGGACGAGGACCTCGA
>Ga0335078_10007645_pt1 | contig 16028 bp, 12 predicted proteins | sample Lox_Sample_32_FD_206711 | JGI IMG/M metagenome (GOLD analysis project Ga0335078, IMG submission 206711) | Soil microbial communities from Loxahatchee National Wildlife Refuge, Florida, United States - Lox_Sample_3.2 | ecosystem: Environmental > Terrestrial > Soil > Wetlands | place: USA...
GGGGCTTTGATTCGGCGAGGAGTATCGCTGGGTTGGGCACGTAAAGTGCCCATCATCTATGGCGGGATTGGTATGACATTGCTGATTCTCACAATCTTCACGACCAGTCTCTCCACAATCGCGTTGCTGTTCGCTGTCGTGACGTTTACCTACGCCGGGTTCACGATCATGGCGAACACTTTGCCTTCGGATTTGTTTGCCAGCGACTCGGTGGCTTCGGTAAGCGGGTTGGGCGGGACTGGCACGGGGTTGGGAACTATCGTCGCGTTTAAGCTCGTCGGATATGTCTCGGACGCGCGAAAGGCGGCAGGTACACATTCCTTTGATCCGATTGTGATCGCGGCCGGCGTAATTCCGTTTGTCGGAATGATTCTGGTCTTGTTTCTGTTGAAGAATACTGAGGCGACCGAGCGCGGGCTCGTGCGCCGGATTTGAGGTTTCGGTACACTCGTGGTTCAGGAAATCGAGGAGAGTGGAGTGAAGATCGTCGATGCAAAGGTATTCGTGTGCTGCCCGGGCAGAAATTTCGTCACGCTGAAGATCTATACCGACGAAGGAATTTACGGCCTTGGCGACGCCACGTTGAACGGGCGCGAGTTGGCCGTCGCGTCGTATCTGAGCGACCATGTCGTTCCCTGCCTGATTGGACGCGATCCGTTTCAGACCGAGGACGTATGGCAATACCTATACCGCGGTGCCTATTGGCGGCGCGGCCCTGTGACGATGACCGCGATCTCCGCAGTGGACATGGCGCTGTGGGACATCAAGGGCAAGGCGCTGAAAACTCCCGTTTACAACCTGCTGGGCGGTGCGAGCCGCACGGGTGTGATGGTCTACGGGCACGCCAATGGCCGCGACATTGAAGAAACCATCGATCAGGTTGCGAAATACAAGGAGCAAGGATATCTCGCGATCCGTGCGCAGTCGGGTATCCCGGGGCTGGACTCAACCTACGGCGTAGCGAAGGACAAGATGTTCTACGAACCGGCGGAGAAGGGACTGCCGCCCGAGAATTTGTGGTCGACGGAAAAGTACCTGCTGCATGTACCGAAACTGTTTGAAGCACTACGGCTGAAGTTTGGCGACGATCTGCACTTGCTGCACGACGTGCATCACCGGCTGACTCCGATTGAGGCCGCGCGGTTAGGAAAGAGTCTGGAGCCGTATCACTTGTTCTGGCTGGAAGATGCGGTGACCGCGGAGTTACAGGAAGGTTTCCGCCTCATTCGCAAACATACGACAACCCCGCTGGCTGTGGGAGAAGTGTTCAACGCGGTTTGGGATACGCATATTTTGATCACAGAGCAGTTGATTGACTATTTGCGTATGACGGTTGTTCACGGCGGAGGAATCACCCACCTTAAGAAGATTGCGGCGCTGGCCGAGATTTATCACGTGCGGACGGGGTCGCACGGCGCGACAGATCTTTCTCCGGTGGCGATGGCGGCGGCGCTGCACTTCGACATTTCTGTGAACAACTTCGGCATTCAGGAGTATATGCGGCATACCGATGAGACTGATCAAGTGTTCCCTCACGCATATTCTTACAAAAGCGGGTATTTGCATCCTGGGGATGCCGTCGGATTGGGCGTGGACTATGACGAGAAGCTCGCCGCGCAGTTTCCGTATGAGCGTGCGTATTTGCCGGTGAATCGGAAGCTGGATGGAACGATGTTCAACTGGTAAGTTGTAGCTCCTGTGTTAGGCCGTCGTCGTGCGCGCGAGATCGCCCCTGTGGGTAGACGAATCTTCATTCGAGGACTTATGTACAAAAAGCTAGACCTGGCGGGGAAGGTGGCTGTTGTTGTAGGCGGAAGTTCGGGGATCGGCAGGGTCATCGCACTTGGGCTGGCCGAAGGTGGCGCCGACGTGGTGTCGAGTGCACGGCGGTTGGACATGGTCAATTCCCTGGCGGATGAGATTGAGTCGACTGGACGGCGGTCTCTGCGCATGGCCTGTGACGTGGCTGATCGCAGCTCGCTGGAGAAGTTGTTGAAGGCTTGCCTGGATGCGTTTGGCAAAGTCGACATCCTGGTCAACGCGGCCGGCATCACGAAGAAAGCTCCGACAGTGGATTATCCGGAAGAAGACTGGAACCGGATTCTCGATACGAACCTGACTGGGATGCTCCGCACCTGCCAGGTCTTTGGCAAGCACATGATCGAGCGGCGCTACGGGCGGATCATCAGCATAGCCTCGATGGGATCGTTTCTTGGTTTGTTTCAAGTGGCGGCTTACAGCGCAAGCAAGTCAGGGCTCGCTTCGCTGACGAAATCTCTTGCCGTCGAGTGGGCGAAGTATGGGATCTGCGTGAACGCGATCGCGCCGGGATATTTCCGCACGCCGCTGAGTGAGAAACTCCTGGTTGGAACGGCGCGAGGCAATGAGGTCATCATGCGCACTCCCATGAATCGCTTTGGCGAGTTAGAAGAATTGGTGGGAGCGGCAACCTTTTTGGCGTCGGACGCGGCAAGTTTTGTAACTGGAATAATTTTGCCTGTCGATGGCGGGGTTCTGGCCAGCGGAGTGAATCAGTAGTCGCCATTGCGTGATGTCGGGATCAGGAAGCCTTCTTGCGCAATGATCCGCGTGCGCTCACAACCGCATCAACCAACTCCTTTGCGGCAGCGGTGATCTTCGGAAGGTTCCCCTCGCGCAAAGCGACGGCATCCACCAAGTCCGCACCAACTCCCAGAGCGAAAGCTCCGGCGGCAATGAAGTCGGCAGCGTTGGCAGCATTCACCCCCCCGGTGGGAATCAGATTCGCCTTTGGAAATGGAGCTTTCAGCGACTTGAGGTATTTGGCGCCCCCAACGTTTCCGCAGGGGAAAATCTTGATCAGTTGTGCGCCCTGATCCTGCGCATGCATCAATTCGGTCGGCGTCAGAGCACCGGGAATGGCGAGTTTGTCATTCGCGCGGGCCACCGACAGGACCGAAACTGCCAATCCGGGGCTGACGAGAAACTGAGCGCCGGCGCGTAGGCAGGCCTCTGCTTGTTCCGCATTGATGACGGTGCCGGCCCCGATGAGGACGTCGTTGCCACGCTGCTTGGCTACTTCACGAATCACCGACACCGCGTTCGGGACAGTCATCGTGATTTCGACGACCGGGATGCCGCCGGCACAGATGGCTTCGACCGCGCGGTTGGCCTCTTCCACCGAGGCGGCGCGAACCACCGGAACGATACCGATGTCTTCTATCTTGCGAATTACTTCATCAATTGTCATCGTAAAAACCCTACCACCTCATGGGGCCGAGTTACACAGCGAGCGCTTAGCGCTCGATTCTCGCGGTCCGCGAAGTCATGGCCTGCAACACCTCGGACAGTGTGGCCATGGTTGTATCTCCGGGAGTAGTCATGGCCAGCGCGCCGTGAGCCGCGCCGCATTCGACCGACCACTGCGGATCTTTACCAGTTAGAAAGCCGTAGATCAGGCCCGACGCAAACGAGTCGCCACCGCCAACGCGGTCGTAGATTTCGAGGCCTTCGCGTGCGGCCGCTTCGTAGAACTTTCCATCCTGATAGCAGAGAGCGCCCCAATCATTGCGCGACGCCGTCTTCGCGTTGCGCAGGGTCGTGGCGATGACCGACATCGAAGGATATTCCTTCACCACCGCTTCGATCATCTTCTTAAAACCGGCGGATTCCAGTTTCGAATGTTGCTCGTCGAGGCCAGAGACCGAAAATCCCAAAGCCACGGTGAAGTCTTCTTCGTTTCCCAACATCACATCGACGAAAGGAGCCAGACGCCGGTTGACTTCCTGCGCCTTAGCCTTTCCCCCGATAGATTTCCAAAGAGAGGCGCGATAGTTCAGATCGTAAGACACAATCGCGCCCGACTGCTTGGCAGCCTGGATGGCTTCCTGTGCAACCAGCGGGGTGGTTTCTGAAAGCGCGCAGAAGATTCCCCCGGTGTGAAACCAGCGGGCCCCGTCTTTGGAAAAGATCTGCTGCCAATCGATTTCTCCGGGCTTGAGTTGCGAAGCCGCGGTGTGACCACGGTCGGAGCAGCCCACCGCAGCTCGAACTCCGAAACCTCGCTCCGTAAAATTCAGGCCGTTGCGGACAGTCCGGCCGACTCCGTCATAGGGGACCCAGCGAACGTATTGTTGCGAGACGCCGCCCTGCAGCATGAGATCTTCGACGAGGCGCCCAACGGGATTGTCGGCTAGAGCGGTGACAATGGCGGTGTCGAGGCCGAAACATCGGCGCAGGCCGCGGGCCACGTTATATTCGCCGCCGCCCTCCCAGGCGCGGAAGTGGCGGGTCGTCGTAATGCGCTCGTCGCCAGGATCAAGGCGCAGCATGACTTCGCCGAGACTTGTAAGATCCCACTTGCAATCGCTTCTTGGCTTGATGTGCAGTTTTGGCATGAACGAAATGACGGCAATCGGAAGGCAGGCGAATGTTCCGCCCGCCCTTGATAAATCGGAGAGATTCTAAATGATCTGCAGCTGTGCTCAGCCGGAAAAGCTGCGCGCGCAAGAAAAATCTCTGCGCGCGCGAGCTTCAGGCGTGAGCCGCCATGCTTTTGGAGTGGACATGGTTGGTGGTGGCCGCCGCCGCGGCGCTGCTTGAATTTCCGCTGTCAATCTTGAACTGATCAACGAGACCTCGGAGTTGCGCTGCCATCTCCGCGAGGTCATTCGCCGCTTTCAGCGATTCTTGCGCGCTGGTTGACGTACCTTGCGCGGCCTGGGCCACGCCGGCGATGTTCTGAGTGATTTCACTCGATCCGCGGGCTGCTTCCGACACGTTGCGCGTCATCTCATTGGTCGTCGCACTCTGCTCTTCAACTGCGGTCGCGATCGTACCGGAGATGTCGTTGATCTGATTGATGACGGAACTGATGGTCCCAATGGCTTCCACCGCGCCGTGAGTGTCGGTCTGAATGGTGACGATCTTGTGGCTGATGTCTTCGGTCGCCTTGGCGGTCTGGCGCGCGAGTTCCTTCACTTCGTTGGCAACGACGGCGAACCCCTTGCCGGCCTCACCGGCGCGGGCCGCTTCAATCGTGGCGTTGAGAGCGAGCAGCTTGGTCTGCTGAGCGATGGAGGTGATCACCTTGATCACTTCGCCGATCTCTGCACTCGAGTCGCCGAGCTTTCCGATTGTAGCGTTGGCAGCTTGAGCGGTCTGTACGGCCTTGCTGGCGATGGTAGCGGCTTCATGAGCATTGGAGGCGATGGATTGAATCGTAGATCCCATCTCATTGGCGCCGGCTGAAACTCCTTCCAGATTCTGACTGACGTGCTGCGTCGCGTCGGAAACCACGTTCGCCTGCGCGGACGTTTCCTCAGAGTTGGCGGAAATCTGCTGGCTCGTGGCCGAGAGTTCCTCGCTGGCGCTGGCCACGTGCTGCGCAGTTTCGGAGATGCGATGAATCACGTCGTGCAGGCTGTTCTTCATCGTGTTCAGCGCTGTAACGGCTTCGCCGACTTCGTCGGAGGAGGCGACATTCATATCATCGATGGTGAGATCCTTGGCCGCGATTTGGGAAGCAAAATCGGCACAAGTGCGGATGGGACGAATGGCAATATATTGCGCAACAAAGTGGACGACGACGATAGCCGCCAGAAGAGTCAGAAGGCTTGTCAGAAACGTGGCCAGCATGTTGGCGCGGGCGTTCTGCACGAGCGTCTCAGTGGGAGCTTCGAGAACGAAGGCCGCACGGAGTTCGTCGGCCTTCATGCCTTCTTTGGCATATCCGAAAGGATCCTTGGCTCCGGCGGGATCGCCATGACATTGCAGGCAATCCTGCGCGACGCGGATCGGTTCGGCGTAGCGCATCACTTCGCGACCATCGACCGTGAGGCGCTCGGAAAAGGATGGAAGGGAGGAATCTTTTTCGAAGGCCTCGAGCGCGCGGCGCTCAAAGGGAGTGGCCTGATTCTTGGGGTTCCGCGGGTGCAACGACGGAGTACGGAAGCTCATGCCCTGTTTGCTGGCGTACTGTTCGGCCGTTCGCATGGCCACCACGACCGGGACTTGTTCCAGGTGCTTGAAGTCGCGGTTAGGAACCATGATATCGACGTTGCCGGCGAACCAGTTGCGCGCGGCGGACGCCATTCCGGTGATCTGGTGCAGTTTGTCGCGGAACGCTTCCTCGGCCTGGCGGTTGATGCGGCTCTGCATGACCCAGAAGCTGATCCCGGATGTGATGGAAAGAACCAACGTGATAGCGCCAAGAATCTTGGCCGACATTTTTAGATTCGTGAACATATCATCCCCTTTTTGCCTTGACGGAAGTAGTTCTTAACGGCCCGCTCCCGCCGACAGAGCCTTGGCCCTCTCTCGCATCGGTGCGGCAGCAACCTCTGCCGTTACCGGCTTGATCTTGAACTGTTCAACCAGACCGCGAAGCTGCTGGGCCATCCCAGCCAGTTCGTTGGCGGCCTTCTGCGACTCCTGCGCGCTGTTGGACGTACCCTGGGCTGCCTGGGCCACTCCGGCAATGTTCTGTGTAATCTCGTTCGATCCTTTCGCAGCATCGGAGACGTTACGCGTCATTTCGTTGGTGGTGGCGCTTTGCTCCTCGACGGCAGTGGCGATCGTGCCCGAGATGTCGTTGACCTGGTGGATCACGCTGCTGATGGTTCCGATCGCCTCCACTGCGCCGTTGGTATCGGTCTGGATGGCGATGATCTTGTGGCTGATGTCCTCGGTCGCCTTGGCCGTCTGGCGGGCGAGCTCCTTGACTTCATTGGCCACAACGGCAAACCCTTTGCCGGCTTCGCCGGCCCGAGCGGCTTCGATGGTGGCATTGAGGGCGAGGAGCTTAGTTTGTTGGGCGATGGAAGTGATGACTTTAATCACTTCGCCGATCTCTGCACTGGATCCGCCCAACTTGGCGATGGTCGCGTTCGCAGCCTGCGCGGTTTGCACTGCCTTGCTGGCGATCGTCGCGGCTTCATGGGCATTCGAGGCGATGGACTGAATCGTTGAGGTCATTTCCTCGGCACCGGTGGAGAGGCCTTGCAGGTTCTGGCTCACCTGCTGCGCGGACTGGCCCACCACATTGGCTTGAGCGGACGTCTCCTCAGAATTGGCGGAGATTTGCTGGCTGGTGGAGGACAGTTCCTCGCTGGCGCTGGCGACATGCTGCGCGTTTTCGGTGATGGACGCGATCATCGAGTCGAGGCTGTCATTCACTTTGTTGATGGCGCGGGCAAGATCGCCGAGTTCGTCGTCGCTGGTGATTTTTAGGTTTTCGCGGGTGAGGTCGCCGGAAGCGATGGCTTCGGCCTGATCGAGGACCGACCGAGTTGTCGAGGACACGCGGCGGCTGAGCAGAACTGCGGCGAAAATCCCGAGCACTAGGGCGATGATCGTCGTGGACCAAAGGGTCAGATTCATCGACGCCGTCGTTTTGTTGAGCGTTTCGGAGTCGGAGGCGAGGAGTTGATCTTGCGAGGCAGCTAATTCGCCAAGGGACTTCTTAATCGCGTCGTTGACAACGATGCCCTTGTCAGCAATTTCGTTGCCGGCACGAATCGTTGCGTCTCGCTGGCCGCTGGTGGAGAGTTGGATGGCATCTTCGAAAACCCGCCGTAGTTCAGGGATCTGGCGCTCCGCTTCCGCCAAGCGATCCTTGTTCTCCTGCTTCACCCAGTGCTGCTCGAGATCATCGAGATGCTTGGTGTCTTTGGCCACGTCTTCCCAAGTCTGATCAACAAGCGCTCTAGCGGCCGCATACCTTTGTGGCTCACCTCCCGCCAGGATCACCTGGCGGGCTTTGGAAGCAGCCTGATTCAGGTCACGCTGCAATTGGCTGCAGGCTACAACCGAAGGCGCGCGTTCGGTGATCGTGAAAGTTTGCTGCCGCTGCATCTCCATAGACTTCATGTAGCTCAAAACCGTGCTCAGCAGCATCAGGGCCAGGACTGCGCCGAATGCCAACGCCAGTTTTCTTCCAATCGTGAGTCTCATTGCTCTTCTCCTATACTCTCTAGCGTCTTGCGGGTCTCTATCCTGCGGCGAGGGCTCGAGATTGATTTGTAAAGCCCGGTACTCCATTCCGAATGATGGCGGGCAGATCCAGCAACTCGGTGATGCAATCCTGGTTGACGAATGAGCCCACGACTCCGGGACGCGATGCGAGCGGGTCGATGGTGGCGTGTTCTTCGACGATATCGACAATGCAATCGACAATCAGTCCGGCGGTTCGGCCCGCCTCGGAATAAATGACCACCTCGATGGAATCGCCCGGAGCGACCGGGTCGAGCGCCGCACCGGAAGGAACGATCTGCGATAGGCGCAGCAGTGGAATAATCTGGTCGCGATACTGCAGGACCTCGCGGCCACCCACCTGTTTTACGAGGTTGCTGGAAAAGCCCTCCAGGCGAGCGACCATCGAGAGCGGGATCGCGACCTGATTCTGGGAACCGTTGCGGGCAATCAGCAGAGTATGACTGGCAGCTGCCCCGTTCGCGTGGGTGGCCGCCTGACGGTCTTCGCGGGTCGTTTCGCGCGTCTCGGAGACGACCTTAGCGCGATGGGCCAAACCAAGCACGTCCAGGATCAGTGCGACGCGGCCATCGCCCATGATGGTTGCGCCAGAGAAGGCAGTAATCCCCTTAAAGTGCTCGCCGAGGGGCTTGACGACGATTTCCTGTGTGTCGAGGATGTCATCGACCACAAGCCCGAACTGGCGGCTGTCGGCCTGCAGCACGACGATGCTGCCACCCGTGGACGGCTTTACACCCGTGGCAGGGGCAAACCGCAATTCGCGATCGAGGTAGACGAGCGGAAGCAGGTTTCCGCGCAGACGATAGACTGGGGCTCCGTGGACGACTTCGATTTCATGACCAGGGCTGGTGCTGTCGAGGCCTACCAGTTCGAGCACGCTGACTTGCGGGATGGCAAAACGCTCGTCCCGGCAATTGACGATCAAAGCGGGCACAATGGCCAGCGTGAGCGGGATGCTGACACGGATTGTCGTGCCCTTCCCGGCCACGGATTGAAGATCGATGGTACCGCTGATTCGCTCGACGTTGGTCCGGACCACATCCATGCCCACGCCGCGCCCGGAGACGTTGGTGATCTTCTCGGCGGTTGAAAAACCGGGCAGGAAAATCAGGTTGAAGATATCCCGTTCGGCCATGTGCTTGGCCTGCTGCTCGGCTACAAGGCCGCGTTCGATGGCTTTTTTAAGCAGGCGATCGACATTGAGTCCGGCGCCGTCATCGCGGATTTCGATGTTCACCCGGCCACCTTCATGGAAGGCGCGCAGCAGTAGGCGTCCGGCGGGCTCTTTGCCACATTGCCGGCGCGCATCCGGCTTTTCAATGCCGTGATCGATGGCGTTGCGAACCAGGTGCGTGAGCGGGTCTTTGATGGCCTCGATGATCGTGCGGTCGAGTTCGGTGTCCTGCCCTTCCATTTCGAGCTGAACTTCCTTGCCACAATTTAGGGCCAGGTCGCGTACGGTGCGGGGGAACTTGTTCCAGACGTTGGCAATCGGCTGCATGCGCGTCTTCATCACCTGTTCCTGCACTTCGGTGACGATCAGATTCATGCGCTGCGAAACCGACTGCAGTGGGCCATCCTCAACGCAACTGGAAGCCTGCAGAAGCTGGTTGCGGGCGAGCACCAGCTCGCCGACTAGATTCATGAGCGTATCGAGCAGGTCGACGCCGACCCGAACCGTCTCGGCCGCAGCCGCCTGGTGCGCTCGCGATTCGAGCATCTGTTGGGCAGCGTTCACGTCTTCCTGCCGGCAGAAGCCTAGGGCAACGAGGATTTCCCCCAAACGACGCCGATCGCCGCGCTCCTGTTCCTGCAGTGCGAGGGCAAGATCTTCCGGGGCGACACTGCCGCGCTCGACGAGAAGACCTCCAATCTTCAAGGGGGAGGGGCGGAACTGCGGCGCCGGGGCAGTGGAGCCAGGCTGGGGCGCCGGTACCGGGGGTTTCTGAGCCTCGGAGCCAGGAACTGCAGACACCGGGACGCTTGGGTCCTCCACTGGAAGAATCCGAATCCCAGAAGTGGATTCGGGAACGGAGGGTGTACCTGCCTGTGCGGTTGCGACCGGCTCCGGGTTCTTCTCCTGGAGTCCCTTCAGCAGGGTCAGCAGGTCTGGATAGTCGCTATCTCCATCATGCTCAGTGGCCTGGATTTCCCCCAGCATATGGCGAATGGCGTCGACCATGGCTAGCAGGCCGCTGGTGATCTCTGCATTCAGCAGCAGGGTCCCTTCACGCAGCTTCGACAACAGGCTCTCGCCGGTATGCGCGACGGTCTGGAGGTGGGTGAATCCCAAAAAGCCACAGCTTCCCTTAATGGTATGAATCGTGCGAAAGATTCCGTCCAGCAGGGGCTTGGAAGTCGGATCAGACTCAAGCTGCACCAACTCCTGGTCCAGACGATCGAGGTTTTCGTTGCTCTCGGTGAGAAAATCTCTGACGATGTCATCCATGCTTTGCCTGCTTTTCGACCTCGCCGGCTAGTACCCGACGCGGAATACACGCCGAACTCTGTGCTCATCGGCAAGGTGGGCCGGAACTTGAGGTGGCCTCGGCACCCAGCCCGGCAGGCGCCCAAGAGTGCTTCATCCCCTCCTCTTCGATTCCACAAAAAGAAACCGAATTTTCCTGACCTAGTTTTCCATTTCCTGTCGCGTAAGTGAGTGCAGGACGTTGTATAGGGCCGCGAGACCCAGGATGTACGGGGAAGACATCCAGGGTCTCGGCGGTGCCCCACGATCCAAGCCCAGGGGAGGCGCGCTGCCATGAAGCACTCGACGATTTCCGAATACACGGTGACGGCCGAAGCGTACTGGGCCTCTGAGCCAGCCACGTTGAGCCCGGCGACGGTGATTCAGGCAGAAGCAGAAACGCCGGGTATGTATGCAACCTGGATTGGCAGCCTCTCTGCAACCCCAAATTTCGGTTGGACCGACAGCACACCCGTCGGCACCGCATCCGTGACCGTAACCGCGGCCGGATCGCTTGCGCGAGAGACAACCCTCTCTTTCAACGTGCAATAGCGAACAAACAAGGGACGGGCGCAAAACACGCCCGTCCTTTCGACTCTTCAGACTCACCCAAGGAGCACTTCAATGACCCGGACAAGGTTTCAACCGAGGCTGTATCGGGCCTTTCGCGGCATTTCAACAATCATGCTTGCTGTACTCATCGCCGCAGGAACCCAGCAGAGCCTTCTTGCCCAGGAATCCAGTCCGGCCTACGTGGAACTCGGTGCCGAACAACTGGATCAACTCGTGGCCCCCATTGCTCTCTATCCCGATTCTCTAGTCGGGCAGATCCTGACGGCAACGACCTATCCGGACCAGATCTCGGAGGCCCAAAGCTGGCTGAGCCAGAACATGGGTCTGCCGCCCGATCAACGCGCCTCCGCCGCAGACAGTATGTCGTGGGATCCGGCGGTGAAGGCGCTGACGGCGTTTCCGTCAGTTCTGGCCAACCTGGCGCAAAACAGCGCCTGGACGTCCCAACTCGGCAATGCCTACTACAACCAGCCCGGTGACGTGATGAACGCCGTCCAGGCTTTACGCACGCAAGCGCATGACTCGAACAAGTTGGTGACGACGGCACAGCAGCGCGTCGTGGTGGAAGAGGGCGTGATCTCAATTGTGCCTGTCGCAGCCGAAGTGGTTTGCGTCCCCTACTACAACCCTTGGGTGTTCTGGGGCCCTATGTTTGTTGCATATCCGGGATTTGTGGCGATCGCCCCGCCTCCGGGGATCGTGGTGGGAATCGGCGTAGCCTTCTTCCCGGGAATCTCAATCGGGTTCTATGCAGGCTTTGGCTGGGGGTTTGCTGCGTGGGCGCCAGTATGGGGCGGCGGATTCATCGAGTTCAATCACGCGACGTACATCTCTCGCAGCGTAACGGTAGTGAACCACGGCCATTTTGGTGGACACGATCGGGGTGCGTTCGAGCATGGAGGTCGAGGCGTCCCACACAACTACCACGCCGCAGCACACGCTGGATCTGCTCGGGCAGCGGCCAGTAGTCATGCCCGAAACAACGGTGGAGTAGGAAATTCTCACTCCGGTACCACTCACGGGACGCAAGCGCGAAATAACGGGGCGTCCCACGCAGCTGGGTCGCACAACGCAGGCAACAGCCACTCTTCATCCGCGAGCAGCCATTCTTCTTTCGGAGGTAACCACTCGTCTAGCAACTCTTCGGCCGGCAGTGCAACTCAAGCCAGGAGCAACGGCGCGTCTCGGACGAATAGTGGAGCGCAAGCAAGAAGCAGCTTCGCCTCTCACCCAATCAGCGGCACACAAGCACACAACAGCTTCGGTAGTTCTCACGCGAACAACGGCGCACACACCACCAACAACTTTTCCTCTCACACTCCCGGGGGTTCGCAGGCGAGAAACAACTTCGGTTCTCGCTCATCTGGCGCTGCTCAGGCTAGGAATAACTTTGGCGGCGCACAGAGCAGAAGCAGCGCTTCTTCCCGGATGGGCGGTAGCAGCATGCAGGCACGGAACTCTTCCGCTCCACGGATGGGCGGGGGAGGAGCCCGCATGGGCGGTGGCGCTCGGATGGGTGCTGGTGGGACCCGGATGAGCGGCGGCGGTGGCCGCAGACGGTAAGAACCTGAAACCGGCGCGGAGTTAACCTCCGCGCCCATTGCGATTTTGGGGAGAGATTCTTATGGGCTTCTTAAGAGCCATGGCATGGGTGATTCTGATCATCACGGGAATGGCTGTGATCATGGTGAATGCACGTGCAGAAGCTTATGAGTTTGAGGGCGCGGCCGGCGGAACCAACGAGTCGTTCTTCGTTGCCGGAGGTCAGTACGAACTCTCCCTGGTCGCCGAACGGCCGCAGGATTGGCTGTGCCTGTTCTCAGGGTCGCTGGATCGGGTTGCACCTGCCTTCAGCATCTCTCTGGGGAACGCAATCACGGTCGACCAGGATGATTGGAAGCCATGGGCGGTCGATCACCTCGAAACGCTGGCAGCGGGGGAATATAGGTTGCAGGTTTCACCTCAGACTACGTGCCACTGGACATTCCATCTCGTACCAACCACTCCGGATCTTCCGCAATCGAAGGCGAGTCCCCAACCCGCCGCGAAGACCGTGCCCTGCTGCCTGGAGCGTATCACGATGTTCAGAAATCCCATGGGCCGGCCAGTAAGAGCAACAACTGCTTCCATAGGCGACCTGGTGCTGCTCGCCGCGCCGTTCATCGGTAAGCCCGCCTACAACGAGATTGGCATGGGCGAGATCAGGATCGGAAGTAACACCGTCAAGGAAGATGTCCTGCAAGTTCACCGCTACGCAGGCAGGAACGCTTTCTACCTCTACGTGCAGTGGAATCAACTTGGCATCCGAAATCGCGGTAAGATTACCGTGCGTTTTCACACCCCGATGGGCGACAGCATCGGGAAATTCACCTTGACGAAGTAATTGCCATGAAAGCGGCGCGGTCATTCCGAACCTTGTGCGCTCTGGCCGGGCTCGCCGCACTCTGGCTGTTGGTAGCTGCAGAGGGGCAAGAGAGAATCTCGTACCAAGGAGAAAACGGCTTCAAACAATCCTTCTCGTTGTCGGGCGGTCAATACAGGCTATACGTCTACGCGCGAGACCCCATCGCGGAGAACTTGCCGGCCGGTTTTGACAAGTGCGTTTTCGGCGGCTCGCTGGAACGCACATCTCCTACGTATGAAAGCCTGCCGCTGGGAAGCTCGATCCGCGTTTCGCAAAGCGACTGGACGCCGTGGAAAATCGACCGCGAAATGACATTGACGGCGGGCCGATACACGCTCTACGTTCTCTCAACTACGGATTGCCAGTGGACATTCGAATTGGACTCGACAGCCAAGGCGGATGACAGTCCAGTTTTCAATGTCTCGCTTACAAACGGCTGCTTTCTGCGGAGCTGCGTATTGCCACCGATCGCTCTCGCCCCTGGCTCGCCGAACGATTCAGGACGCAGCGTCTCGTTGCGTGCCCATGCGGTAGAGTTCGTTGCTCCGTTCGTTCGACGCGGCAACTCTGCGCGGCCTTCCGGAACATATGTGGTCAAACAAGGCGGGAAAACGCTGAGAGAGCAGCCTCTCCAGGTCGACGAAGATCCAGAGGGGCATCACGACCACTTCTACATCGTCGAAACCTGGAACAAAGGCGTAAAGCCTGAGGCAGGCAAGATCACGGTGGAGTTTGTCACGAACCTCGGACGCAGCAGCGCAGAATTCACGGTCACCGGAGACTAGCGGAATTAGCTGGTCCGCTTCACGCCAAGCTGCACCAAGCCAGAATTCACTCTCGCCAAGTGTTGTCTCACGGCAGAAGGCTGAATGACATCGTAGCCATTCGGGCTGAGGTACCCGGGCTCCTTGACGTGACTCCACCATTGCAGACTGGTTTCGTCCCACTGGCGCGACTGCTCGAGATGCTGGATTTGAACTTGCCGCGGCTGATGCGTCCCCGCTCTTCTCGATTCCGCATCGGCGAGACCGGCATACGATTCAGCCGCCGAGTAGAACGATTCCTCGTTCACATTTCGTGCCGCTTGTGGTTCGGAAATCGCGAGCGCCTTGTGAAGCACCTCCGTCGCCTCATCTAGGGCTCCTTTCAAAATGAGCGATTTGCCTAGCTGGTTGTAACCACCCGCGAGGTCCAGTGCTCCGTCTACGTTACCCGGATCCTGCAAGTGAGTTCTCAAGAATATTTTCACTGCGGTCCGGTAATAGCTGACAGAGAGGTCATAGTCTCCTGAACGGCGATACAGGTCTCCGGCCGTCACATAGGTCGATGCCTGCATACCCGGAAATTCGCCGTTGTTGGGATTCTTCGCCACCAAGCCGTCGATGAGAGAGAGCGCTTGGTTTAAGGAAGAGATTGCCGGCTCGAATCGATGCATGGACGACAGGATGTCCGCCAGATTCGCGGTGGTGATTACGAGAGAGATTTTGGAGTGTACGTCGTTAGGATCTGCCAGGCTCAACTTCCGTGCGACATCGAGTGCTTTGCGGCCATATCCGAGCGCCTCGGGCAGGTTCCCGGTACCCTGCTGGACGCTGCAGAGGCGGTTGTATATCGAGTACAACCGGTCTTGTCCTTTTCTGCTCGTGGAACTGATCCCGACATCCTCAAACATCTTCTGCGAGCGCAAATAGTATTCCAGCGCGGAATGGCGCTCTCCCATCAGCAGATGCTGATCGCCGAGCAGGGTTAGAGCGATGGCCCACGAGCCCTTGTTGTCGTTGTTTGGCTCAAGTCTGGAGATTTTTTCCCAAATCTCGGCTTGCTTCTCCCGCGCAATGAGGGCGCTTGCAGCATCGCCGAGATTGGAGAGGTTGAAATTCCCGCCGAGAACCGTGGCCTCCGTTGTGTAGTCGTCGGCTAACTCTTTCAGGATTTGGAGATCGTCCGGATGAGCCGTTTCCAAAGGCAGAATCACTTCCACGGCACGCTGGCTGTTTTTCCAAGCCTCGTCGGTCTGTCCTTTTACCAACTGGGCCTCTGCAACAGAACGGAGAGCCTCGGCCAAACTTACGGCGTCACTGAGGCTCGCCGGATCCGTCGAAAACACCGCCTTCCGAATATCCAATGACTTTTGGTAGCTGGCCAATGCACCGGCCGAGTCTCCCAGGTTCGCGACATACTCGTTCCCTTGTACATCTCCGATGCGCTTGTAGCCCGTGGCGAGTTCTCGCTGCAGCGTCAGGTCATCCTGGGACTCGCTAGACAGACTGTCGAGATAGTGAACTGCTTTTTCGATGATCAACTTTCGCGCGGCCGTTGAGCCAGGCAGATCTTCGATGGAATCATGCACATCAAAGATGAGCGAGTTGGCTAAAGCACGGACGTCATTGAAGCGTTGTTCGGCTCGCGCTCTCTGCACCTTCGCGATGTGCGCTTCCCGCAACGCAAACGCCAGCCCCACCGCCAAACTCACCACCACCAGCACCGCCGCCGTCACCCCTGCCGCGTGCCGCTTCACAAACTTGCTGCTCCGGTACGCAAACGTGTCCGTCCGCGCCACCACCGGCATCCCCTCCAGGTGCCGCCGGATATCCTCCGAAAACTGCTCCACCG
>Ga0335078_10007646_pt1 | contig 16027 bp, 13 predicted proteins | sample Lox_Sample_32_FD_206711 | JGI IMG/M metagenome (GOLD analysis project Ga0335078, IMG submission 206711) | Soil microbial communities from Loxahatchee National Wildlife Refuge, Florida, United States - Lox_Sample_3.2 | ecosystem: Environmental > Terrestrial > Soil > Wetlands | place: USA...
AGCAAGTATTTGGGATGGGCGGGGTCGGCCTCGATTTTCTTCCGGAGCTGGTTCATCACCACGCGCAGGTATTCCGTTTCGTCGCCGTAATCCGGCCCCCACACGGACTGCAACAGGCGGCGATGCGAAACCGGTTTGCCCTGGGCGGCCACGAGCTGGCGGAGCAGGTCGAACTCTTTCGGCGTCAGGTGCACACTCTTGCCCCGCGCGGTCACGCGCCTGGAGGCGAAATCAATGCTCAAGTCCCTGGCCACGAGGGGCGGCAATTGTTCGCCCGGGGCGGCCCGGCGCAGCGCGGCGCGAATGCGCGCGAGCAATTCCGGCATGCCAAAGGGTTTCACCACGTAGTCATCCGCTCCGGCATCGAGCGCGGCCACTTTGTCGCGCTCCGCCTCACGCACCGTGAGCATGATGATGGGCACGGCGGAACTGCTGCGGATTTCGCGGCACGCGGCCAGCCCGTCCATTCCGGGCATATTGATGTCCAGCAGGATCAGGTCCGGCGGCAGCCGGCGCACGCTTTCCAGCGCCTCTTCGCCGTTGCGGGCCTCCGAGATGGTGTAGCCCTGCGCGGAAAGCGTGGCGCGCATGACTCGGCGCACCTGCGGGGCGTCGTCCACGACCAGGATTTTCCCGGAGCTCATATGCGGTCACCCTGTCCGCGGTCGATGGGCAAGGTGAAAGAGAAGATGGAGCCGTGGCCGAGCTGGCTGGTCACGCTGATGGAGCCGCCGTGGGCCTCGACGATGGCCTTAGCGATGGGCAGCCCCATTCCCGTCCCTTGCACCAAATAGCGCTGATCCTTGCCGCGGTAGAACTTGTCGAAGATGATGGCTTGCTCCATTTCTTCGATGCCCGGCCCGTGATCGGCCACGCTGGTCACCACGAAATTACCGTTCGACTCCGCGCTGATGATGATGGGGCGGTCGGCCGGGGAGTAGTGGTTGGCGTTATCCACGAGCTGCGAGACCACTTCTTTGGCGCGCTCCAGGTCCGCGCGCACCGCAGGCAATCCGTCGGGAATCCTGACGCGCACCTCGCGGTGTCCCAGCGCGTTGCGGCAGTGCCCCAGGGCCAGGTCCACGATTTCCCGGACCTCGACGGGGGCCAGACGCAACTCGAATTCTCCGGCCTCCAAGCGGGCCATTTCCGCGGCTTCGGCCACCAGGTGGTTCAGGCGGTCGCACTCCTCGTCGATAACGGTCAGCAACTCGCGCTGCTGCGGAGTCTCGCCGGTGGCAGGGGTGAGCAGGCTGGTCACGGAAGCCTTGATGGCGGTGAGCGGAGTGCGGAAGTCGTGAGTGATGGAGTCGAGCAGCGCGGATTTCAGGCGCTCGCCCTGGCGGTCCGCTTCCGTTTTGCCGAGGAGTTCGACGGTGCGCGCGCGCTCCACGGCGATGCCGATGAGCGTGCCCAGCGCCTCCAGAGACTGCCGGTCGAGCCGGGGCCCGGAGATGCCGAAGCTGCCGATGGCGCGGACCCCCAGCCGCACGGGCGCAAAATAGAAGGCTCCCTCGACGTCGAGCAGGGGTTCATTGCGGCTGAAGGCTTCGCGCAGGCGCTCCTCATCCAGTTGCAGGGCGCCGAGACCGGAGCGGTAAAACTTCTGTTTCTCGGGCAGGAACAGCGCGGCCGCTCCGGCTTCGAAGGTTTCGACCATGTGGTTGGGAACGGCGTTCAAGAGCTGAATCACGTTTCCCTCGCCCAGCAGCTTCTGGCTGAAGGTGTACAGGCGCTCGATTTCCCGCCGCCGGCGGTGGGCGGCCTCCATCTCCTTGCGGGCGCGGGCGGCGAGCTGACTGCCCAGGATGGCGGTGACCAGAAAGGCCGCGAGGGCCACCCAGTTCTGCGGATCGGCGATGGTCAGAGTGCCAATGGGGGGAAGGAAGTAATAGTTGAAGGCCAGCATGGCCACAACGGACATGACCGCCGCCACGCTCATTCCCCACAGCGTCGAAACTGCTAGAATCGCCAGGAGGAAGGTGAGCGCGACCGTGGTCTGGTTGACATGCAGCAGCCGCCAATAGCCGAAGGTGACTCCGGCAACGATGACGAGCGCAGCGGAGAGCTGCAGGACCTGATCGAGAAGGCGCCGGCGCATGCGCGTATTCTACCCCAGGCGCGCAGGAAGACCCGGCAGGAGGGTCCCGCGTTCCGGAGAGCGTGCCGGGTGCCATGCCAGCGCTCCCAGGGTGCAGGCGGCAAACGCGGAGAAGCATTCCCTTGACTAAAAAACCCGAAGAATGGCTGGCCGTGGCCACGCCCCCGGAAAAATCCAAGGGCACGCTGAAACTCTTTCTGGGCTACGCCCCCGGTGTGGGGAAAACCTTCAGCATGTTGAGCGAAGCCATCCGCCGGCGGAGCCGGGGAGAAGACGTGGTGATCGGCGTGGTGGAGACGCACGGGCGCAAAGGGATTGAAGAGCTGGCGGCGCAGCTGGAGACCGTTCCGCGCAGGAAAATCGATTACAAGGGCACGCTGTTTGAGGAACTGGACCTGGACGGGGTACTGGCCCGCCGGCCGCAAGTGGCCCTGGTGGACGAGCTGGCGCACACCAACATTCCCGGTAGCCGCCACCGCAAGCGCTACGAAGACGTGCAGGAGCTGCTGGACGCCAAAATCGACGTGCTCTCCACGCTGAACATCCAGCACATCGAGAGCATCGCGCCGCAGGTGCACGCCATCACCGGCATTACCGTGCGCGAGACGGTGCCGGACTGGGTGCCGCTGACCGCGGCGGAAACGGTGATGGTGGACCTGACTCCGGAAGCCCTGCACAACCGCATGCGCCGCGGGGACGTGTACCTGCCGGAGAAAATCGAGCAGGCGCTGAAGCACTTCTTCCGCCGGGGCAACCTGATCGCGCTGCGCGAGCTGGCGCTGCGGCAGGTGGCGGAGCAGGTGGACCGCACGCTCGCGTCGTACATGGATGCGCAGGAAATCCAGAAAAACTGGGCGGTGCGCGAGCGCATCGCGGTGTGCATCAGCTCCAATCCGGCGGCGCAGTACCTGATCGCACGCTCCGCGCGCATGGCCCGCCGGCTGGACGCGGAGCTCTATGTGCTGCACGTGGCGGACCGCGAGGACGAATTTCCGGAGAACCGCCGGACCCTGAATTCGAATCTGCAGTTCGCGCGCAACCTGCACGCCCAGGTGGTGCAACTGGAGGGTCCGGACGTGGCCGAGGCGGTGATCCGGTTTTCCCGGGACCGGCGCATTACCCAGGTGATTTTCGGGCGCTCCGCGGTGCACGGGTGGAGGAAGTGGCTGTACATCTCCGCGCTCTACAAATTCCTGCGCGAATCACCGGAAGTGGATGTGCATGTGATCACGCAGGAGAGCGAGTGAGCGCGCGGCGCGCTCAGTGCGGTTCGAGCGCGTTCACTTCCCGTTCCATCGCCTCCAGGCGCGCCAGGGTTTGCTGAACCGCGGCCGCGCCGGCGCGGCGCGCGGAGCGAGCGTGCTCCAGGGCGCGCTCCGCGATGTGCCCCACTTCCTGGAGCAGCTTGCGAATCTCCACTTCCAGGCGGCTGCGGCTCTCCTGCACCCGGTCCAGCAGGTCGGATTGCACGCGCGTCGCGTTCATTTCCAGCAGGTGCAGCAAGAACTCTTCGGAGGCGCGCTCGATCATCCGGTGGGCGCGGGCCAATCCCAGCGCTGCATCGCCCAGATGCCGGAGCGGGGAGGCCGGCTGGGCCACGTGGATCAGATCCTGAAAGGTAAAGCGCGACGGGACGCGGAAACCGGAATCTTCGTCCAGCGCATTGGGCATCCGCGCCAGTTCGGTGATGCCGGAAGCCGCGAGGCGCTTCAGAAAATCGTTGCCGAAGCCCACGAAGCGCGTGGCCACTTTGCGGTATTCCTGCTCTGCCCGGGCCTGCTCGGTCTCCAGCCAGGGGAGCACATGGCGCTCGGCCACGGCGCGCGCGCAGCGCATGGCGTCCCGGCGGAACCGCGGGCCGTAGCGCCGCGGGAGAGGGCGCAACGATTCCGCAAGCTCTGCCCGCGCGGCGGGAGCGGCCTGCGCCAGAAATGATTTGCGCTGCTCGAGAAAGGCGTCGGAAAGCCGATGCTGTTCCGCGGTGAGCAGATAGCCCAGCTCGCGGATGGACTGGTGCGCGTCCGCCAGGGTGCGGCGCAGGGCGGCAATGCGGCGCTCGGATTCCTCCAGCGGGCGCAGCAGAGCGTCGCGCTCCTCGGCGATGACCGCCAGGACCTGCTCGCGCACGCGGCGCAGGCCGCGCTGGCCGGCGGCCTGGATTAACGTGCGGCCGGATTCCGCGACCAGGTGTTCCAGCGCCGCCAGCAATTTTTCCCAATCGCGCAGCGGCCCACGCTTTTCCAGCCGCTCCAGGGCGCTGGTTTCGTAAATGGCGGCGAGGGGACGCCCCAGGCGCTTCTCCAGCACTTGCCGGGTGAACGCCTGTGCCGCCGCGCGTTCTGCTTCCGTGACGCGGTCCGCTTTGTTCATCACCACCAGCAGGTCTTTCACCTGGCGGCCAACCGCCTCGACCAGCGCCAACTCTTCTCCCGCGATGGGGGGATCCGCGCCCAGCACCACCAGGGCGGCGTCGATGTGCGGGACAAACGCCTGGGTGGCCGCGGTGTTCCCGGCAAACACGGAACCCAGTCCCGGCGTATCCACCAGGCACATTCCGGAAGAAAGCAGGGCGCTGGGAACAAAAACCTCGACGCCGGCCACGCCCTTGGCGTTCTCCGGATTGCATTCCTCGGAGACGAATTGGCCGAGCGCTTCGGGGGCGATCTCCGCCCAGGAACCGTGCCGGAAACGCACACGGGCGCCGCGGGTGGGCCCGTAGCGCACCACGGTCGGCACAGCAGTGACGGGGACGACTCCTGTGGGCAGCAGCGCGTCTCCCACGAGTGCGCAGAGCAACGAGGATTTGCCGCGCTTGAATTGCCCGACGCAGGCCACGAAAAAGCGCCCCTCGGAAACGCGTTCCGCGACCGCGCGTGCGGACTGCGCAATTTCTGCCGCGCCCAACTCCTCTGCCAGCGCGCCCAAACGCAGCAGGGCGGCATCTGCCGCGCACTCCGGGACCGCTCCCGCCGGTGGCTGGGGATTCAGGGTCATTGCCCGGCGCCCATGTGAGCTGCGCGCTGTGTGGAGATTCCCTGCATCAGGTAATCCACGTGCATGAGGCGCAGTTTAACGCGGCGGCCATAGTGATAACGCGGTTCCACCGCCATCGCGCACATTTTCACAATGGCGCCGGGCAGCCCGCGGCTGAGGCGCAGCACTCCGGCGCGCAACTCCTGGGAATCGAGAGCGGCGAGCGAGAAGCGGCGCAAGCATCGCTCGAACAGAATTTCGGCCTCGCGCTCCGGCAGGCGCCCGACGTGCAGGCGCAACTCGGGCGTGTAGTAGAGACTCCAGGCGTAGCCGATTTCGTCGCGCGTTTTGCCGCGAGCCAGCAGCCAGACGCAGGAATCATCGCGCCACAGCCACTCCTGGGCCAGCCGCGCCAGAGCCGGACTGAAGCGCGGAGCATGGTCCAGGATGAGGCACAGACGGCGCTCACGCACGGCATCGCGCAGGAGCAAACGCAGCCTGCCGCTGGTGCTGCTCTGGATGGCGCGCGCCGAACCGGCCTGCGGGCCGGCGTCACGGCCGCGGGGGCCGCCCGGCCGCGTGTGCGGCAGGAAGAGTTGCCGGGCCACACTCTGTAGCAGGGCGTGGATGCTGATGAATCCCGGGACGTAGACGCAAGAGTCGCGGTCTTCGGGGGGAAGGGAATCGAGCAGGCGCCGGACCAGAAAGGTCTTACCGGCGTCCGCCGGGCCGTGAATCAGCAGGGGGACTCGGGCGTGGAGCGCCTGCGCCAGCGCCGCCAGTTCCTTCCGGCGTCCCACGAGCGGTTCGGACTCAGGCGGCTGGGGCATCGGCTGGGGGGCACTTGCGGCAGAACACGGCCTATTTTTTGGTACGGTGCAGGATGACGTGCACCTTCTCCAGGGTAATCAAACCGCCGCCGATCATGGCGTCCAGCCTCGGCATGATGCGCTCAATGCGCTCGCTATATTCCACCACCTCGATGACCACGGGCAGGTCCTGGGAGAGGCGGAGGATGTGGTCGGTGTGATAGACGCTGGAGGCGCCGAAACCCCCGATGCCGCGCAGCACCGTTGCACCGTAGAATTTCTCTTCGCGCAGCAGCTTGACGATGGCCTGGTAGAGCGGTTTGCCTTCGAATTTGTCGGATTCACCGATGTGAATGCGCATCAGCGTGCGGTCGCCCTCGAATCGCTCGTGTGTCATGGCATCTCCTAGATGCGGTTGGCGGCGTGAACGCCCAGAAAGGTGCAGGCCAGTCCGATGGTGACCGAGGCCAGGACGTAGGATGCGCCCCCGATCCAGTTTCCGTCCTCGAACATTTTGACGGCTTCCCAGCTAAAACTGGAAAACGTGGTGTACCCGCCGAAGAATCCGATGGTCATGGCAATGCGCATTTCCGGAGAAATGACCATGCGGTTCAGGGTGAGCTGGCCGAGGAAACCCAGAAGCAGACAGCCGGAGACGTTGACCACCAGCGTGCCGGCGGGAAACCCGGGACCGGCGCGCTGCTGCACGATGCCCTGGAGCCCGTAACGAGTCAGCGTGCCCATCGCGCCGAAAACGGCAATCAGAAAGAGTCTCACGATAGTCCTCTCCAGTTACGGGTTGGGGCGGCCGGCGCTCACGCGCGGCCACCCCGCAGCGCCGCAGATTGCGCGCCGGTTTCCGCCGCTCCGCAACGCGCCCCGAGCGCTTGCAGATCACTCACCATGGCGCGCTCTTCCTCGCCGGTCAACTCCGCGCCGCTCAGCGTGCGCTCCGCCTGCGCACGGTACCCTTCCGCGTAGGAATCAAAGCGCCGCTTCATCTGCTCGATGGAACGTTCGCACCACGCGCGCAGCAGGGCGAAATACGTGCGCAGGGCTTGTTCCCACTCTGCGCCAATCTGGGCCGCGAGCCGCCCCGCCACACGGCGCCGCGCCGCGGCCTTGCCGAACAGGCCGGCGATGGAAGCGCGCGGCAACTCCAGCGGCTTCTCGAACTCGAACACCGGGGTCTCGCGCAGCAAAGATTCAAATTCCTCCGCCGCCGGTGCGCCGGGCAAGCCCAATTCCTGGGCGGCCGCGGTCAGCTCGCCGGCAAGCGAACCGGCCACCGCGCGGAGTTGCCCGTGGAGCTGGCGCACACGCTGCTGCACAAAATCAGCCAGCATCCGGTTCAATTCCAGAGACCCGTCACGCGCTCCCGCCTCGCCCAGCCCCACCAGGCGGGCAGCGGCTTCTTCGAGCGCTTCCTCGCGCCTTTCGAGAATTGCCGCGCAGGCGCGGTCACACGCGGCGCGCATTTCTTCCAGCCGGCCGGCGGCCACGCGCAGCCTGGCTTCGGCCGATCGGGCTTGGTCCTGCTGGTGGTGGCTCACTCCCCGGGCGCGCTCCAGGCGCAGGCGCAGAGAGGCGGCCACCGACTCCGCCAGCGCGCCGATTTTCCGCTTCACCGAGGCGGCTTTCATCTCCCGGCTCTTCGCGCACAGCGGGGCGATACGCTCTGTGAACCACCGTTCCAGCGATCCACGGTGCGCAGGGAGCGCGCTGAGCGGATACACGCGAAACGAGATGTGAAATTCCGATTCCAGGTGCTGCTCGACGTATTGCACCAGGCGGGCGCCGTCTTCCGCCGACAGCAGATCCGATTTGCTGAGCAGCACTTCCGCGGGCACGGCGGCTTCGAGCAGTGCTTCCACCGTGCGCAGGTCGTCCGGGGTCAGCGTGGAGGCGGAATCGATGAGCACCACCCCCAGATCGCATTTGGGCAGATAGGCAATGGTCTCTGCCGCGCCGGCGGTCGCCAGCGAGCCGAGTCCCGGCGTGTCCATAAAACTGACGCCGCCTTCGAGCCGCGGCGCGGGCAGCTCCACCTGAATGCGCGCCACGTTCTTCCGGTTGCCGGGATTGTGCTGTTCGGTCACGAATTCCGCCAGCCGTCCGACTTCCAGCGTTTCTGCGGCGCGTTCCGCATATCGCACGGTAACGCGCGGCTGGGGGCCGTAGGCAACGCGGGTCGGCACAGCGGTGATCGGGGTAATGCCCACGGGCAATATATTTGTGTCCAGGATGGCATCCAGCAGAGACGATTTGCCGGAGCTGACCCGGCCGAACACGGCAATCTCAAATGTCTGATCTTCCAGGCGGTCCAGAATCCCGGCGAGGGGCGCGCGGAATTCCACCAGGCCGCGTTGCGACACCACCTGCTCGAGCCGGGCCAGCAGCGCCAACTCGTCCCCGGTGTTCGCCAGGCGCTCCAGGCGTGCGTGCAGGTCCGCACTGGGTCCCTGCGCGAGGAAGCGCGACACGCGAGACACCAGGCCTTCCAGTTCGCCGACGATGCCGTTCAGATCGGTGGAAACTGCAGGAGGCACCGCGCCATAGCCGCGCATGTATTTTGGCTTCAGCTCCTCGACGGCAATTTCGATGGAGCCCAGCGCGGCGCGCACCGCACGGGTGGAGGGAATTTGCGGGGCGTCGCGCGCGATCCCCTGTCCATCCAGCACCCGAGCCAGTTGCGCGCGGATGCGTGCGATGTAGTCTTCGATGGTCCTGCGCTGCGCGGGAGAAATTTCCGGCACGTAGCGTGGAAAGGCCGCCTTGGAGGCCGCGGCGTTCAGGATGGCTTCGATATCGGACAGCAGTCCGTCAATATAGCGGCAACTCACGCTCAGGTGGCGCGACTGTGCGTCGTTCAGGGATTCGCGGACGGGTTCGCGATTCTCGCTCATGGCTTCTTCAAGGCCGGCGCGGCGGAGTGGCGCTCGCGCTCCGCGAGGCGCGGCTCCGATTCCCAGCCGGCCAGAAAGTCTGCGGCATGCTCCACGGCATCAATCTCCGCGCCGAACGCCTCTTTCCGGTGGCGTTCGTCGTACTTCTCGAGAAACGCGTTGATTTCTCCGGCCAGTTGGGCCGACCGCGCTTGCAGAATCTCCCACAGCTTCTCCACCCGGGCATGGGAACTCCACGCAGCCAGGGCCATCGTGCCGTGCGGCAGACAAGTTCCGCCGGCGGAGATCGCGCGGGAAAACTCCTCCCGCTCCGCGACCCACTCGAGAAGCCTCACGAACTGATCTTCGCGCTCTTTCCCTTCCAGGCAAAAGATACAGTTCCTGCCCGGAAACATGGCCGCTTGTTTCCTTCCGGGGCCCGCGGGCGGAAACAGCCGGCCCCGGCGCCGGCCGGCGCGAATCTCCCGGGCCTCGCCGCTGGCGCGCGGGAGAACCTGGCGGCACAGGATGGCGAGTTCGACGCAGCCGACGCTCCAGCGGTTCACGCCCAGGCGCATGGCCCGGCGGAAGTGCTGAGCGCAAAACCCGCCGCCGGCCAGAAACCTTACCAGAACGTGCGCCGTAGTCATGCCCTCGTAGAGAAAGGAGTGCAAAGAGCGTGATTCTGCGTCCGCCAAGGCGCGGCACACCAGGCAGCCGCCGCGCTCCAGCCCGTGGCGGAAGACGCTGAGGGCGTATTGCAGTTCGTCGCCGGTGTTCGCCTTGGGCATGGGTCCTTGCTGCCGGCTTTAGCGGACCACCAATACCGGGCAGTGCGCATAACGCAGCACCTTTTCGGAAGTGGAGCCGATAATCATGCGCTCGAGCCGCGAGACGCCGCGGCGCCCCAGGATAATGAGGTCAATTTGGTGCGATTCTGCGCGGTGCACAATCTGCTCCACCGGGTGGCCGACCACAATCTCCGTCTCCAGCGCCACTTCCAGTTTGATTGCACGGGCGCGAATGGTCTTGAACTGCGCCTCGAAGTGCTCGCGCGCGTCGTCCAGCATCGCGTCCAGTTCGACCATGGTGGCCGGCTCGGGAGGGCGCGCCACGGCGAAGAGCAGCACCTGCGAATCGAGAGACGCCGCCAGCGCCAGGGCGCACTCCGTGGCTTTTTCCGATTGCGCGGAGCCGTCGAAACCCACCAGGATTTTCTTGAATTGTGAATGTCTGCGCCCCATGGTTCGCTCCTGTTAATCGGTGGCGGCGGCAGCTTCCGTCCGGGCCGGCTCTTTCTCGGACCGGGGGAGCAGATGCCGCGGCAGAAACCACTCGTTGGCTACCATTGTCGGAATCACCGCGCTGGCAATCACTGTGGCCACAAGATGGGAGTACTGCGTCTGGTCGATGATCCCGTGGCTCAGGCCGAAGAGCGCGGAGATGGTACCGAAGGTGAGACCGGTGGACATCATCAGCGTGTAATACAGGCCCTCTTCGCCCTGATAGCGAAACGCTTTGACCGTGGGGTACAGGCCCAGCATCTTGGTGACCATCTTCGCTCCGAACAGCGCCAGAAACACCAGCGGCGCGCCCACCAGCACGGGAACGAGGACGAAAGATCCGGCGCGAATGAAGTAGAAGGGGGTAAGCAGGCCGAAGGTGAGCGTGCGCAGCCTGCGGATGAGCGCATGGTCTTTGCCCACGGTTCCGGCCAGGACCATGCCGATGATGTAGGCGGGAAGCACCGCCTCGCTCCCGGACCAGACCGCCAGCCCGCCCATCCCGAACAGCAGAAAGAGCAGATACTTCGCTTCCAGCTCGGAGACGCGCCCGCCGTATTTGCGAAAGAAGCGCGGCGTCAGAAAGGGCAGAAGGATGAAAATCCCAGTGCTCGCGACCACGAAGACCAGGGTCTTGACGGTGAACGGCGAGAAGATCAGCCCCAAGGCAATCACCGTGCCGAGGTCATTGATGAAGCAGGCCGCCAGGATGGCTTTCCCGAAATCGGTGGTGTTGAAGCCCAACTCCAACATCACCGCGTAAACGACGGCCACGGAGGTGGTGGAAAGCGCCACCCCAGCCAGCCAACTGGAGAGCACCGTCCAGCGCAGCACATAATGTGCGACCGCCGCGCAACCGAGAAATGGCCCAAAGAAGCCCACCAGTCCCACCACCGTGGCTTCTTTCCATTTCACGCGGAAAATAACAGGGTCCAGCTCCGCACCGGCGAGGAAGGTAAGGACGATTGCGCCGGTTCCGGCCAGAAAGGTGATCCATTCGGTGCGCGCGCCCAGCCCCTTGGTGCCCACCAGGGCCCCGATCACCAGTTGGGCCACCGTGCCCACCACGATTTCCGTGAGCGCAGTGGAGATTTTGAACCAGATGGCCAGCAGCGTAGCCAGCAGCGCCAGTCCCACCCAGATAGAGGCCAACACCCAGACATTTTCCATGCCCGTCTCCGGCTTCGAGTTAGTCTGGGATCGTTGCCGGAAGAATGACTCCGCGACACGATCCATGTCAGGAGTCATCATCTGCCCCGGCAAGAGGTGGGACAGCGGTTGGAGGCGAACTCCTTCGCCCTCCTTCACAGAATACTATCCATCCCCACCGGGGTCAATCACGCCAAATCCTGCCTTCCCTTCCGCCTGGTGGGGCGACTCTCCCGCTTGGAGCGCGCGGATTGCCAGCAGGGCGCGCAAAGCAGGGTCAATTCTGGGCCGCGCGCCCGGCATCTGCCGCCGGGCGATCTCCGCCTCAATTGCCGGACCGGCGACGGAATAATGCGCGCGGAGCGCCTCCTTGGCCTGCAGTTGCAGGAACCAGGAGGCGCCGGAAAGGAGAGCGATCAGCCGGGCGGCGGCCGCGTGCCGCTCCTCGTCCCGCCCGGCGCGCAGGGCAATTTCCGAGGCCCGCAGGGCTAGCTCCGCATCCTCGGCGAAAACCAACTGCCGCAGTTGCGCCCATTCGGAGGGAGCCACCTCCAGGCCTCCCAGCAGCCGCAGCGCCGCGCGCCGCCGTACTTTGCTGCTTCCCATTTCCGCCTCGGGGCTGGGCAGCGCCTCCAGGCTGGCGGCCAACAGTTCCGTCCGCGCGCGCGCGCCCAGCCGGGCCAGAGCGGCTTCGGCAGCTGCGCGGCACACGTCATCCCCCAGCGCGTGGATAAAATAGGCGCTCATCTCCGCGCGCTCAAATGTCCCCAGCGCCTCCAGAAGCCCCGGTAGCATGCGGGATTTCGCCAGCGTCCTCAGGAATTGGTACACTTCGTCCGTCGGCCATTTGGCCAGCGCGCGCGCCGCGGAACTGAGCACGGCCTGCTCGCCGTACCGCACAATCGGATCCTGGATTTCACGGGAACCCTGTAGGTATTCCATCAGCGCGTCTCTGGCGTTCAACTCCGCCAGCGTTTCTACGGCCAACTGCCGCGGCTGGAAGATGGCACGCGGCGGCTTCTCCACCAGGAAGCGGCGCAGTGCGGGAACGGCACGCGTCCCGCACCCCACCAGCGCGGCCGCGGCCATGCGCCCTTCCATCAGGGATTCGAGCCCTTCGACGATCCTCTCGATCTGATCGTCCGGAAGCTCCTGGGGACCAGGCCCAGTTGCTCGAGGGGTGGTCATCGGGCTCCTTGGCCGACCGGCAAGCGGCCGGTGCGCAGCACGTGAATCAATCCCTCCTGCAGGGCAGGGCTCAGGCCCATTTCCCGGATTTGGTCGGCAGTCTCATCGATTGGGTAAGCGAAGGACTTGAGTTCGAAGATTCCGTTTTCCCAGACCGCGTAGCACGATTCGGGGTTTCCCGTTTTCGGTTGGCCCAGGCTTCCGGGGTTTACGATGGTGCAGGTCCCTTCACGCCGGACGAACGGAGTGTGCGTGTGACCGGCCAGCAGTACGTCTGTGCCCGCCTTTGCTGCTTCCTCCGCCCATCGCGGCGAGTCCGCCGGGCAATAGGCATAGAGCGGATCGGAAGGCACGGCATGACATAAATAGACGTGAGCGTCCTCCCGTTTTAACTTCACGCGCAGCGGTAGCTTGCGCAGCCATCGTTTCTGCGCTTCGCTGAGCAGCGCTTCCGTTTTCTCCTGGGTGGCGCGGGCCATTTCCCGGTAAGCGGGCGACGCGAAAGCCGCACAGTCATTTGCCACCGCGTGGTCGTGGTTGCCGCGCACGACGCAGGCGGCATGGCCGCGAACCCAATCGACCACCTCGGCCGGCCGTGGGCCATAATTCACCAGGTCGCCAAGAACCCAGAGTTCGTCGTAATCGCCTGGAAGCGAGGTGAGCGCCGCGAAGTTGGCGTGGATGTCCGAGATGATGCAAATGCGCACGGTGCGGCCTCGCGACGGTGGGCACTACTTCACGGAGCCGGGTGACGGAAGCATTGCCCGGATGAATGGCTCCGCGACGTTGCGCTCGCCAGGAGTCATCATCTGCCCCGCACAGAATGGAAGGGACAGCGGTTGGAGGCGAACTCCTTCGCCTATGCAACCAACATAATGCGTGCGTGAGAAATGTCAACCGGTACGGGACGAGAAGGCGGGACGCGCCGGAGCCGGGCCGGGTAGCCAGGGGGCAAGCGCCCCGCAGTTGACTCCGAAGTCTTTCCTGAGCATGATTCATCGGCGGGTGTTGGAGTTCGCCCTGAACCGCCCCCGATTGGGGCAGATGACTCCTGTGAAGGCTTGTGGTGAGCCGGGAGTTGTCCGCTTTGCCCCACCCGCTCCCGGCACCGCAGACCTTTTCAGAGAGAGCCAGACTCGGCGAATGTGCACGCCCCGGCACGCGTGTGCGGGGTTGGCAACGGCCATGAGCACAGGACCCGGCACGCCCGGGGAAAGGACCGTGGGCCGCATGAGCACGTGAAGCCGAGCCGTACTGCTTGGCGAGCGGGGCAGCTTTCCCGCCGATCCGGGCGCGCCGGCGAGACATCATGACCTTTTACAGCATACTGTTTGAAAGACCTGGCGACGGCTCCGAAGTCAGGAGCACGGAAGCGCCCTGTTTTTTTCGGGACTTGAATCTCGACCAGGTCGTCGCCGGCATTACCGCGGATTGGAAAGAGTACGACCTCGCATCCTTCTTTTACGCTCCGCTTACCGACCTGGACGCCATCGCCTACCGCCAAGAAGTGGTGGAAGATCTCGACGACCAGTCCGTGTTGCAAGCCATCAGGTTGTTCTCTGAAAAAATGCGCGCCACGCGCCGGCTCCTGGCCGAAGCAAGGGAAATCCACCCCTACCGGCGCGCCAGCGAGCGATTGTTCCTGGGAGCAGCCGGCGCGTACTGCGAGGCCGTCCAGCGGTTGCTCGAGAACCTGCGCGCACTCGTCCTGAAATCGCGAGGTCTGCGCGCCTTCCGCGATTCCCTGGAGGGGTATCTCGCCGGCGCCCGATTCCGCACGCTCGACGCGGAGATGCAGGACCTGAAGTCGCGCCTCGCCGCCATCCGCTATCTTCTGCTGATCCGGGGAACCCGCATCACGGTTCGCCAGTTGGAGGGAGAGAGCGACTTCAGCGCGGCCGTCGAAGAAACGTTCGAGAAGTTCAGGCGCGGAGGTGCGGGTGACTACTGGGTGGAGGTCCCGAAATGGGAGAGCATGAACCACGTCGAAGCCGAGGTGCAGGAACGCGCGGCCCTGCTGAATCCGGAGACCTTTTGCGCCCTGGAACGATTTTGTTCGGACCACACGGACTTTCTCGACCCGGTGATCTCCCGATTCGACCGCGAGGTCCAGTTCTACGTGGCTTATCTTGCCTACATCGCTCCCTTACGGCGCGCCGGCTTGAGCTTCTGCCGCCCGAAGCTTTCGGGGGATTCCAAAGAGATCAGCGGGCGGCAAGCTTTTGATCTGGCCCTGGCACACACCCTGGTCCGCAAACGGACTGCCGTGGTGTGCAACGATTTCTTCCTCCGTGGCCCGGAGCGCATTTTCGTCGTATCCGGGCCGAACCAGGGAGGAAAGACAACTTTTGCCCGCATGTTCGGCCAGATGCATTACCTTGCCGGCCTGGGATGCCCTGTTCCCGGAGAGCAGGCGCGCCTGTTTCTCTTCGACCGCGTGTTCACTCACTTTGAAAGAGAGGAGGTTCCCGGGAATCTGCGCGGCAAACTCCAGGACGATCTGGTGCGCATCCGCGAAATACTGGACCAGGCAACGCCATCCAGCGTGGTGATCCTGAACGAGATCTTCGCCTCCACCACGCTGAAAGACGCCGCCTTTCTCGCCAAGGAAATTGCGGTCCGGCTCTCCGCGCTGGACTTGCTGGCCGTTTGCGTCACCTTCCTGGACGAATTGGCGTCGCTCAATCAGCAAACGGTCAGCGTGGTGAGTGCGGTCAAGCCCGAAAATCCGGCCGAGCGGACCTACAAACTCGAGCGAAGACGGGCCGATGGGCTGGCCTACGCCCTGGCGATTGCCGAGAAGTATCACGTCACTTACGACTGGCTGACGAAGCGGATCAAGACATGAAGGCGCTCTTGATGCACCGGGACCGTGATTTCGACGTTTACTCGCCATTGCCGTGGAATGTCGAGGCCCTGACACAAGACCTGGGTCTGGATGCAGTGCTGCAAGCGATGGCCGGCGGCGATGAGCTGGTGTTGACCGCGGCGCGGAAGGCGCTCCTCCCCGGAACCGAAAACGATTTGCAAACGATCCTGTATCGGCAAGCAATCGTTCGAGACGCGCTGGAAAACCCCGAGATCGTCCGGGGGCTATACAATTTCGTGGGAGAGGTAATCCAGACATCGAAAAAACATAGCTGGGGAATCACCAGCCATTACCCATCCTCCATGCTCTATGGGGCCACGGACCTGCTGGAAATGTTCTTGACCAGGCTCCGGCAGTTGCGAGGCATTGCGGAGGAAAAGGCGCAGGGATTCCAATCGGAAGGATTTACTGCGCTGTTCGCGATGCTGAAGCAGGAGTTGAGCGAAGAATTCCTGGCCACGATCCATGCGCATTTGAATACCGCGAAACTTCGCAAGGGACTGCTGCTCAGCGCGGCGCTGGGGGAAAGCAACGAAAGCACCAACCTGGTCCAACGGACGGCTACTGGCAAGAATCAGAGCTGGTGGCACCGGATTCTGGGAAAAGGGCCTCCTGCCTACACATTCGAGCTTCATGAACGCGACGAAGCGGGGGCCAGGATCCTGGGCAAAATTCGGGACCGGGGGACCAGCCGGGTGGCCGTCGCTCTCGCGGAATCCGCCGGCCACGTGCTGAGCTTTTTCGCCATGCTGCGAACCGAGCTGGCATTC
>Ga0335078_10007650_pt1 | contig 16024 bp, 13 predicted proteins | sample Lox_Sample_32_FD_206711 | JGI IMG/M metagenome (GOLD analysis project Ga0335078, IMG submission 206711) | Soil microbial communities from Loxahatchee National Wildlife Refuge, Florida, United States - Lox_Sample_3.2 | ecosystem: Environmental > Terrestrial > Soil > Wetlands | place: USA...
ACTCCCTACTGGTTCTCGGCCTCATCCATGGCTGGTACGCGATCCCGGCCAGCTCGGTCGCGAAGAGCCAAGAGCTGTTCCTCCTGTCGTGGGCGATCATCATGGCGACTCTCACGGCGGCCACGCTGCGGCTGCCCGCGGCGTACCCAGTTCTTCTCGGCCTCGTCACCCTTTCGCTCGTTTTGGTCTACATCAGCACGGCCGACGCGAGCCCATCAGTTGGCAAGGCCGGTGGCGTCGTCGCGCTTCTGTTCGCGGCTCTGGGTCTGTACATGTTCCTCGGGGAGGCCTCCAGCGCAACTGGCGGGCGTAGCTATCCGTTGGGCAGACCACTTGTCCGAAGCTAACGCGTCGCGCTGTGGGGGTCTCTGATTGGTCCCTCAACTTGACAGGAACGCGCGTAACCGGGGGGCCATCTCCGCCGCCGACTCGACCGGTAGGAGGTGGCCGCCCTCTGGGATCTCGAGCAGCTCGGCATCGGGGATCTCGCGGGCGAGCATTCTCCCGTTAGCGCTGACTGCGAGCGGATCCTCCAGGCCGCTGATCACCAGGGTCCGCGCGCGGATGTCTCGGAGCCAGGGGCGGCTGCTCCAGGTCCACACCGCGAGCAGCTGCTGGTAGTAACCGATCACCGACGGTGGCCGCTGCAGCCGGACCGCCGCCTGGCGGCGCACGAGGTCCGGGTCCCTGCTGACTCGGCCACCGTACATGGTCGGAGCCACGAGCTTGAAGTAGCTCGCGAAGTAGTAGCGCAGGGGATTGGCGAGACCGAACACGGCCAGCGGACGGCCGGGGACCGCGCCCCAGCCGCACGAAGTCCCGATCAGGACGAGCCGCTCCACGGCGTGTGGTGAGTTACGGGCCAGCTCCTGCGCGGCCATGCCGCCGAACGAGAAGCCCAGGACGTCGGCGCGGTCGTACCCGAGCCCGACCAGGATCTTGCGGGCGACGTTCGCGTAGAAGCCCATCGGCACTGGCCTCCGCGGCGCATGTGACGCTCCGGAGCCCGGGTGGTCGTAGACGATGGTCGTTCGTATGTCACGGAGCTCGTGGAGAAGTGGCTCCCAGAGTTCCAAGCTCGCGCCGATGCCCTGCATGAGAAGGAGCGGCGGACCCGAACCCTCGACGCGACAGCGTATCTGTAGGCCGTTGATCCGGAGCCGATGATCGACTCCTTCAGCCAGCATGGCGAGTCGTCGCTTGAGCGGTGTCCTCCGCCAGGGCGTCGTTTGGGTGCAGTAGGGTCCGGACCCCGTCGCCCGCCTCGAGCTTATGAAGTGCGTCTTCGACCTGCTCGAGCGTGCCACGGCCGGTCACCATCTCCGCGAGGTCGAGGTCCCCGTTTCTCAGCCATTCAAAGTAAGTCGGGAGATCGCGGGCGGGATCGAGCGATCCGGCGACGCACCCGGTGAGGCTCCGAGCAAAGTGAAACAACTCGAGTGGGTTGAACGCGATCGGCTCATCCTTGGATCCGATCCCGACCACGCAGGCCGCTCCGCCGCGACGGGTGAGCGACCAGGCGTCGCGGACCGTCGCACCCGAACCCACGCAGTCAAACGCATAATCGGCGCCGCGGCCCTCGGTCAGTGCCTTTACCTCTTTGCGCAACTGGTCGCCGGCGATCAGAAAGGCCGTCGCACCCGCTGCGCGGGCGATCGCCTCCTTGTTCGGGTTTCGATCCACTGCGATGATCTCCCGTGCTTCGGCGAGTACCGCTCCGCGAACGACTGACACGCCGACTCCCCCGAGTCCGAGAACGAGTACGGAGGCGTTCGGTTGCACCTTCATCGTCTTGGTTACCGCACCGACTCCGGTCGTCACCGCGCAACCCAGCAGCGCCGCGTCGGAGTCACTGATATCGCCAGGTATCCGGACGACCGTCGCCGCGGGAACGACCGTCTGCTCGGCGAACGAACCTACGGTCAAACCCGGATAAACCGGGTTGCCGTCGGCATCTTCGGCGTGTGGTTCACGACTTCGGCTGGCCGCCCACTCGCAAAGGTGCGGCTCGCCGCGCTGACAATAGAAGCAGGTACGACACGGCGCATTCCAGAGCGGGATGACGCGATCGTCGACGTTCAGTCCATCGACCTCGGCTCCGACTTCGAGAATGGTGGCACTTGCCTCGTGGCCGAGCACAGCCGGCAACGGTTGAACGAGTTTTCCCCGGGCGAGCGAGAGGTCGGAGTGGCAGACACCGGTGATGTCGATCCGCACGCGTACATCGTTGGGGCCGACCTCCCGAAGCCAAATGGTCTCGACGCTGATCGGCTCTTCCTGCGAGCGCAGCACCGCGGCGCGGATCTTGGTGCGCGCGCTCATCGCTGCACCGACTTGATCTCGAGGACATCTTCGATTCCGAAGTCGCCGATCTCTCTCCCGAGGCCGGAGCGCTTGTACCCGCCGAACGGGGCGCGGGCATTGAACGCGGCACCGTTGATGTCAATCTGCCCCGTGCGAATCTGCCTCGCGGTCTGAAGTGCGCTCTGCTCAGAGAGGGCCCACACGGCGCCTCCGAGCCCGAACATGCTGTCGTTGGCGAGATCGATCGCGTGTTGGTCGTCATCGGCCGCCAGGATGCTCAGGACCGGTCCGAAGATCTCGTCCTGGGCGAGATCGGACTTCGGGTCGACGTCGCTGAATACGGCCGGGCGCGCGTAGTAGCCGCGGTCCGGCAGTGCCGACTGGTCGAATGTGTCGATCCGCCGCCCGCCCGTCGACCTGGCGCCTTCGGTGTACTCGAGGACCTTCATGCGATGCGTGGCGGAGATCAGTGGGCCGAGGCGCTCGCCGGGCGCGTACTTCGATGCTGCCGCGATTGCGACCTGTTCGACCTCACTCAGGCGGTCGGCGGGGACGATGAGGCGCGATAGTGCCGTGCAGGTCTGTCCTGCGTTGAGATAGCAGTTGGCGACGGTGACCTTGACAGCTTTTGTGAGAAGCTCATCGTCGACGTCGGCCAGGATCACGCTCGCGGACTTGCCGCCCAGCTCGAGTGTTACTTTCTTGATGGTCTGGGCCGCTGCGGCGGCGACCTGTGCACCGACTGGCGTCGATCCCGTAAACGACACGTGGTCGACGGCGGCGTGGCGGGTCAGCAGCGAGCCGATGTCCTTGCCCGAACCCGGGACGAGATTGAACGTGCCGGGAGGAAAGCCGGCGTCGGAGATCGCCCGGGCCAACTCGAACGCTGTGAGCGGTGTGAGCTCCGCGGGCTTGTGAACGACCGTCGCTCCTGCGGCAAGTGAGGGTACGACCTTGACGACGACTTGATGGAGCGGCAGGTTCCAGGGTGTGATGGCCGCCACCACGCCGACGGGCTCTCGCACGACAAGCGAGTGACCGATCTGCCGGGTGAATTCGAATGAGTCAAGCGCGTCTGCGGTCTGGTCGATGACGGCGAGCGGCACATCGACGTGGAGCTTGCGGGCCAGTGCCGGCGGGGAGCCTTGTTCGCGGTGGATGATCTCGGCGAACCGGTCCGCGCGGTCCCTGATCACGGCACCGAGCCGCCGAAGTAATGCGACGCGTTCGCCGACCGGGGTGGCGGCCCAGCGGGGAAAGGCGGCCTGGGCGGCGAGGATCCCGGCTTCGGCGTCGTCCGCGGAAGCTTTGTACGCGACTCCGATGGTCTCCTCGGTGGCGGGGTTTTCGACTTCGATCTCGCCCCCGTTTCCCGGGACCCATTCCCCGCCGATGAGTAGCGTCTCCTCCCGGATCACGTCGGCGATGAGTGTGTGTGCCATTGATGAACCTTCTCGGTCTCGATGAATGGGTGAACGAAACGGTCGGCGCAACCGGTTCAGCGCTGAACCGCTTCGATGATTCCGGTCGCCTCGAAGCCAGCCTCGTTGTCTTGCACGAAGTGCGCGAGGAGCACGAGGTCACGCGGCTGCCCGTCCTCATCCCGAACGTGGTCCCGGAGGATGGCTTCGGCCTCGAAGCCGAGTGACTGGAGCATCGAGAGCGTGGGCTGCTGGTCGCCGAGCGCCGAAACCACGAACTTCTCTATGCCGTCCGGCACTCCTTGACGGATACTCTCTTGCACGAGGAGCCGACCGATTCCCTGCCGCCGGTGCTCGGGGTCAACGACGATCTCGAGGCTGCCGACGTGGGATGACCACGCGACTCCGCGAACCAGTGACGCAACGCCGAGGACCGCGTGGTCGACGACGGCGACCAGGCGTCGCGCGTACGGCTCGGCAAGCCATCTGTCGATCGTGCCGTCATCGAGCACACGATCCCTGAAGAATGTCCGGTCCCCTTCTGGGATCCGCGTGAAGAACGCGCTGAGTGGGATTCGATCGACGGGCTCAAGCGGCTTTACCGCAGTCATTTGGTCAGCTCCTCTCGCTTCGGGCGGCGGCCCAATCGACGATGGCCGGAATGGTGTTCCGCATCGCGCTCCGACCGACGACGCAGCCGACGTGACCCCCAGGTGCTCGGAGCTCCTCGGCCTCGCCGCCGACCAGATCGGTCAGCGGTGAGGCGGCATCGGGCGGCACGATGTGATCGTTGGCACCCATGACGTTCAAGTAGGGCACGCGGATGTCACCGAGCCGCACCTCGCGACCGCCCAATGTCACTTGCCCGCGCAAAAGCGCGTTCTCGCGCGCGACCTGGATCGCTTGCCGGAACGCGGCGCCGGGAAACGGGACATGGTCGTTGACCCAGTGCCCCATCGCCTGATAGCTCTCGACAAACTCGTCGTTCCAGATGTTGTCCAGCAGGTTCACGTAGTTGACAACCGTTTCCGTGGGACGGAGCAGTTTGAATGCTCGTGCGAGGACCTCCGGCGGCACATTGCCTGTCTTGTCGATGACGGCATCGGGATCGATCCCGCCCTCGGCCACCAATCGACCGAGCACTCCCATCTTCGTATAGTCCGCGGGTGTCGCCAGCGACACGACGTTGCGGATCGGCAGCTCAGGATGGCCCGCGGTCAAAAGCAGTGCCAGCGCGCCCCCCATGCAGTAGCCGAGCACAGTCACGCCCTCCGCTCTGCTCTTAGCGATAGTGGCTTCAATCGCTTCGGGCAGCAGGTCGTCGATGTATGTCTCCAGCGTGTTGTTCGCGTCCGCCGCGTCGGCCACGCCCCAGTCGACCATGTACACATCGAATCCGGCCCGAAGGAGGGCCCCGACGAAGCTCGACTTCGGGAGGAGGTCGACGATGTAACTCCGGCTGATTAGGCTTGGGACGATCACGATCGGTGTCCCGTAGGTCACGCCGTCGCTCAGGTAGTGCCACAGCTCCGCCTTGCCGCTTGACCAGACAGTGCTCTTCGGTGTTGTCCCGAGCTCGGGCCGGCCGATGCCCGCCATGTATTTCAGGCCATTGCGCGTCCGGAGTACTGAGCGCTCGACCTCGCGGCGGAGCTGACCCTGGATATTGACCGTGGTCGAGAGCGTGTCGGCGAACACGCCCGTCTGGACGATGTGCTCGAGTGGACGTCCAACGCCGCGTTCTACGGTGTCAAACGCTCGTCGCCACGGAGGCTTGCTCATGCGACGATCACCTCCCGCCGCCGCTTGAGGACGCGGCGGAGACGTTCATGCCGCCACCTTCCCGAGCAGCCCGCGTGCGATCACCAGCTTCTGGATCTCGCTCGTGCCCTCGTAGATCTCGGTGATCTTTGCGTCGCGGTAGTACCGCTCGGCCGGAAATTCTCGCGTGTAGCCGTAGCCGCCGAGCACCTGAATCGCCTCCGCCGTCTGCCGACGTGCCACTTGGGACGCGAAGAGCTTTGCCTGCGCGCCGGCCACGGTGTACGGCTGGCCGGCGTCGCGCATTCGGGCCGCCCGGTAGGTGAGGGCACGAGCGGCCTCGATCTCGGTCTGCATGTCGGCGAGCTTGTGCTGGATGGCCTGAAAACCGCCGATGGGCCGCCCGAATGCATGCCGCTCACCGGCGTAGCGGGTCGCCAAGTCCAACGCGGCTTGCGCGATCCCGACGGCCTGCGCCGCCACCGCGATGCGGCCGCCATCCAACGTGCCAAGCGCGATGCTGCGCCCCCGACCGCGGTCGCCCAATAGTTCGCCCGGGACGACTTCCAGCGCCAGGTCGGCGGTTGACGACGAATGCAGGCCTAGCTTCTCCTCCTCGCGAGTGACCTCGAGTCCGGGTGCATCGCCCCGCACGAGGAACGCCGAGGGGCGCTCCGGATCGACGGCGAACACAATGAAGACGCCGGCATAGGAGCCGTTGGTGATCCACTGCTTGACGCCAGTGATCCGATCGTCGTTCGCGCGTGCGCGCATCGCGGACGTATCGGAGCCAAACCCGGGCTCGGTCAATGCAAAGGCTCCGATCTCCGAGCCGGTAGCGAGCGCGGGGACCCATTCTTCGGCCTGCTCCGGCGTCCCGTAGCGGATGATCGGCAGGGTCGCGGCCGAGGTGTGTACCACCACCGTGATCGCGGTGCCCGCGTCGGCGCGCGCCAGTTCCTCGATGACCAGTGCGTACGAGAGGAAATCGGCTCCGGCACCGTCATAGCGTTCGGGGACACACACGCCCATCAACCCGAGCTCGCCGAGCTCGGTGAACGTCTCGCGCGGGAAATGCGACTCCCGGTCCCACTGCGAGGCGAACGGCGCGATGCGCTCCTGCGCAAACCGTCGCGCGAGGGCTTGGATGTCGTGCTGCTGATCGGTTAGACCGTGCAACGCGACCACCTGGGCTGACGCTTCTCAAGAAACGCGGCGGTGCCCTCCTGGAACTCAGAGGTAAGCCGCAGCTCGTCGGTGCTGGTCCGGCGTGCCTGCAGCATCCAGCCCGGCCCCTCCACGGAAGCTCGTGTTGCGCGCAGGACAGCCGTGGTATGGCGGACCGCCTCTGGCGGGTTGCTCGCGATGCGCGCGGCGAGCGAGAGCGCCTCTTCAAGCGCTTCTCCGGGCTCCGCCAGGCGAGTAATCAGTCCATGGTGGAGCGCCAACTCAGCGGTCATCGGATCTCCGGTCAGTGCGAGCTCCGAGGCGGTGGCGAACGGCAGCGCAAGCGGGAGCGTCACCAGTCCACCTGCCAGGGCGACCATCCCGGAGCGCACCTCCGGCACCCCTAAGCGCGCGTCACGCGCGCAGACGATCAGATCGCAGGCAAGCGCGAGCTCGAAGCCACCCGCCAGCGCGAAGCCTTCAACCGCGGCGATCAGCGGCTTGTGCGGTGGTCGCCCGACGACACCGAACCATCCACGGGTCTCGGAGCGCGCGAACACGCCCTTGCCGCCCTCGGCGAGATCCTGGCCGGCGCAGAAGTAACCCTCGCTGCCGGTGATCACACCTACCCGCAGCCCGGGCTCGCCGTCCAGCCGGTCCATCGCGGCAGCGACGTCGCGAGCCATCGCGAGCGTGAACGCGTTGCGGGCCAGCGGGCGATTCAGCGTGACGACGAGGACATCTCGGTGAGTTCGAGTTTCGATCATCGTGCCTCCAGCAAGGTGACGACGTTCACGGCCGGTGTGTACGGAGACGTCTCGACCGCGCCGCCGGCGCTCTGCGCCAGGGCCACACGTGCGCCGTGCACCTGCCGGTCGCCTGCGCGACCCCGCAACTGGTCGGTGAGCTCGGCCAGCTGGGCCGTGCCAGTGGCCCCGATCGGATGCCCGCGGGCGATCAGTCCGCCACCGGGATTCACCGGCAGTCGCCCTCCGATGCGAGTGTCACCGTTGAGCTCGGCCCGCCACGCGCACGCGAGTAGGCCGAGCAGCTCGAGTGTGATCGGCTCGGCCGGCGCGGCGGCGTCGTGCAGTTCGACCACGTCTACGTCGGACGGCTCCAGATCGCATTCGGCGAACGCTGCGGCCGCCGCACGGGCGACGAGCCCGTCACGTTCGTTTGGTCTCCCCGAGCGGATTGCGCTCGCGGCCAGCCGCACGGCGGGTCCGTGTGCAGGCGTCTGAGCGGACAGCACCAGCGCGGCGGCGCCGTCACTGATCGGCGAACACATGAGCAGCGTCAGCGGGTCTTCGATCATGCGCGAGTGGGCGACCGCCTCGGCCGTGTGGGGCGTTCGGTACTGCGCGTTCGGATTGAGGCTGCCGTGGTAGTGCGTCTTGGCCGCGACGTGCGCGTACAGATCCGCGGGAGCGCCGGTGCGAGCCAGATAGGCCTTGGCCTCGTCCGCGTACAACGGCATGAACACCGACTTCTCAGCGTCGTTGCCCGCGCTCACGTCGGTCGCGCTCTCGAGCGCTCGGAACGCGCGCGCCGTATCGGGCGAATTCATCTTCTCGACGCCGATCGCCACCGCCACATCCGTCGTCCCAGCGCGGATCGCCATCGCGGCCAGCGAGACTGCGGTGGCGCCCGACGAGCAGGCGTTCTCCACGTTGACTATCGGTGCGCCGCCCAGCGGTGTTCGGGCCAGCGCGAGCTGGCCCTGGATCATCGCCTGCCCAGTAATCATCGACGCGACGGCGTTTCCAAAGGCGACGAAGCCCGCGTCTGCGGGATCGGCGCCCGAGTCGGTGAGCGCCTCGGCGACGACCGCCTCGGTCATGTCCTGCACCGAGCGATCGAAGTACTTTCCGAACGGCGCCACGCCCGTTCCGGTGATATAGACATCCCGCATCAGCCGACGGCGCGCTCGCGCCCCTCCCAGTACCGGCTCCGAAGCGCGCGCTTGTCGACCTTGCCCACGGGCGTGAGCGGGACCTGGTCGACGACATCGATGCTCTTCGGTGCGTGCACCGGTCCCTTGGCGTCGCGCACCGTCTTCGTAAGCGCGGCGACGTCGACCTCGGCGCCCGCCGCCGGGACCACGACGGCCTTCACAGACTCGCCCCACACGGGATCTGGAACACCGAAGACGGCGACCACGGCGACAGTTGGATCGCTCGCAATCACATCCTCGATCTCGCGCGAGTACACGTTGAAACCGCCGGTGATGATGAAGTCCTTGCGGCGATCGACGATCGTCAGGTAGCCGGCCGCGTCGCGCCGGGCCATGTCTCCGGTGTGCAGCCAGCCGCCTGCCATGGTTTCCGCCGTGAGCTCGGGCTGGTTGCGATAGCCGCGCATCACACCGGGGCTGCGGACGCACATCTCGCCGACCTCGTCGGGACCGACCGGCTGGTTGTCGTCGCCGAGCAGCGCCACGATCGTGCCGGGTACCTGGCGCCCGCACGACGCCAGGCGATGCGCGTCGTTCAGGTCGTGCTCGTCGGACAGCAGGGCAGTGCCGAGCGCCAGCGTTTCGGTCTGGCCGTAAATCTGCGTGAACACCCGGCCGATCCGCTCGTGCGCCTCGATCAGTCGACTCGGCGCCATCGGTGAGGCGCCGTAGACGACCCGCTCCAGCGAGGGCATCTGGATCTCGCCCGGGAAAGCGTCGAGCAGCTTGTAGATCATGCTGGGCACGAGGAACGCGAGGGACACACGCTGATCGTTGACCGTCTGCACGAGTTCTTCGGGGTTGAAGCCGTCCATCAGCACCACGGTGCCGCCGCGCATCAGGGTCGGTACGACGAAATGGCCGGAGGCGTGCGTAATCGGCGCCGATGCCAGGTACCGCGGCCGCACCGGCAGCTCGTAAGCGAGCTGCGAACTCAACGCGATTGCCGCGCGCGAGCGGTGCGGCTGCTCGACGCCCTTGGGCCGTCCGGTTGTGCCGCCCGTATACAGCAGCTCGACGAGATCCTCGTCGTCGGCGACCTCGGGATCGAGCGCGAGCGCCGCGCCCCCAACCAGCTCAGCCATGTCGACGACCGTTCCCTCGACCTCGGAAGCGGCATCGAAGAAACGGGCGTCCACCGCGAGGAGGCGAACGCGGGCGTCCGCGCATTCGAGCGCGTGATCGGCCGCGGACGATCTGGCGTGCAGGCCAAGCGAGCAGGCGCCGAGAAACTGGACGGCGGTACACGTGATCCACGCCTCGGGTGAGTTCGGCGCGAGCACCGCTACGCAGTCACCGGCTCGCACCCCGCGGGCGTGGAGCCCCGACATCGTGCGACCGATGAGCTCGGCGGTTTGGCCGTAGGTGAGCTCGCGTCCATCGGCGTGGAAGGCGATGCGGTCACGCCAGCGCTCGACCGCGTCGGCGACGAGGTGCAGGTAGATACTCATCGGGCGGTCATCCTCATTGCCGCGTCGAGACGGATCGTCTCGGCGTTCAGGTATTTGTTGGAAACGATGTGGACGACGAGGTCGGCGAACTCGGCCGGGTCGCCCATCCGCCGCGGCTCGGGGATCATGTCCAGAAGCGACTCGCGCACGTCGTCGGACATGCCAGCCACCAGCGGGGTCGCAAATAACCCAGGCGCGATCGTGTTGACACGGATCCCCTTGCCCGCCAGGTCACGAGCCAGTGGCAACGTCATGCCAGCCACGCCGGCCTTACTCGCGGCGTACGCAGCCTGGCCTATCTGGCCGTCGAAGGCCGCCCCGGACGCCGTGGTGATCAGTACTCCGCGCTCGCCGCACGCATCCGGCTCATTAGCCAACATCGCGGCCGCGGCGAGGCGTAGAACATTGAACGTGCCGACGAGGTTGACGTCAACGACATTGCGGAACACGTCAAGGGACGCCGGTCCCGCACGGCTCACCACCCTGTCGGCCGGTGCGATGCCCGCACAGCAAACCGCTACGTGCACTGCACCGAAACGGTGCAGCGCCGTGCTGATCGCCGCCTCGGTCGCAGCGCCGTCCGTGACGTCCACCTCGAGCGCCAGTGCGGCGTCACCAATCTCCGCGGCGACTGCCTGTGCAGCCTCGTACGAGCGGTCGAGGATCGCGACGTTTGCTCTCTCGGCGGCGATGCGGCAGGCCGTCGCGCGCCCGAGACCGGACGCGCCGCCCGACACGACCGCGGTCGAGCCCGCGAAGTTCACGACGTCACCCTCGTGAGTGAGTCGGCGAGCCTCTCCGCGCCCTCCGCCATCGTCATGCCGATGGCCAGCGGTTGGACGATCGGGATCGTCACCCCGCCGGCGACGTACCGCAGGACCTGCTCGGCACAGGTCTCGGGAGATCCCCAGATCACGAGCTCATCGACGGTCTGGTCGGGTATGAGGGCAACCGCCTCGCGACGGTCTCCTCGTGCCCAGGCGTCCCACATGGGCTCCAGTTGCTCGCCGCGGCCGAGCCATTCCTGGAACGCGCGATAGACCGGCACGTTGAGGTACGCGGCGAGCACCCGCCGCGCGCCTGCGCGCACCGCAGGGGCTTCGTCGCTTGGGCACACGTACAGCCGAGCGGCGACCTCGCGTGCACGTGCGGCGTGCGGCAGGACTGCCCCCAGATCATCAATCCCAAGCCAGGACAGGATCGGCCCATCGGTCTCGGCAGCCGCCATCGCGAGCATCCGCTCACGCAGTGCCGCGACCATCACGGACGGCTGGCGCTCGGGCGGCGCGTCAAGCCGGAAGCCACGAACCTCGAACGAAGCGAACTTCTCCGTGATCCGTTCGCCGGCCAGCGCTCCGCGAAGGAATCGCACCATGTCACGCGTGCGGGTGAGCGGTTTCTGGAAAGGGATTCCGTTCCAGCGCTCGACGATGACGTCAGAAGAGCTGCCGACGCCGATCGTGCAACGGCCGCCGGCGAGGTCGGCGAGCGCCGCGGCTGACGACGCAAGGAGGGCCGGGCCGCGCGTGAACGCCGACACGATCCCTGTACCGACATGCGCGCCCGGCACGTGGGCGAGCGCGTGGACCAAGGGGGTGAACGCGTCCCAGCGGGACGCCTCGACGCTCCAGAAGTCCGTGTAGCCCGCATCGGCAAGGCGGGCGTACTGCCCGCCTTGCTCGCGCAGGCCAGCGTCGTCGAACGGGATCGACAGGCCCAAACGCATGTTCAGCCGTCCAGGATTGAGATCCGCGCGTCGAGTAGGGTCGCGCAGGACGGGCAATAGTGGCCTTCGGTAAGGAGACGCGGCTCGATCTCCCGCGGGCGGACTCGGGTGCCGAACTGGGCGAGGCGCTCGTGAAGCGGCCTGCGCCGCGTCACCGCGCCGGCGCGCCAATCCTCGCCGGCCCCGAGCGAGCCGCGACACGCTGGGCAGCTCCAGCCATCGCCATTCTGGACTGGCACGACATCACCCATCAGCAGGTCAAGCGAACCGGCCTCTCGGACCGGGCGCCCTCCGATGCGTTTGTTGCGGAATGCGCTCCGGCGCGCAGCGGTAGCGCCGTCGCGGTCTCCTGGGACAACTCCGTAGACGTCGCGCGCCACCGCCTCAGTGACGTAGCCGTCATGCAGATCCTGCTCGACCAGTGCCGGGTCGCGCAAGAGCGGATCGCCGAGTCCGCCGCCGCCCCCGATCCACTGGACGAAGACGTCGTCGGGCCCGAATATCAGGCCCTGCGCGTTGATGTCGAGCTCGTCGCGCTCGCCAACCTCGAGGTTGTCGACTGTGGTGTGCTGTCCTAGCTCGAGCAGGCTCTTGACGTTCGTGTCGCGGAGTACGAGGTGGCCCGACCCGCCCGCGGGCAAACCGCCGGCGAAGCCCCACGGCGGCAGCTGAGCGGTAGGCGCGAACACCGTCTGCACGCACTCCTGGGCGTGCCACAGCGTCCACGCGAAGTCGAGCCCGAACCCGCCTCGGCTGGCACCATGGCCGCAGGACGTGAGCGCCAGCCGCTTGTGCAGATACAGCGCCGGGAACAGCATCTCGTTCATCTCGACGTCGGGCAGCATGTTTCCGACCTGGCACATCAGGCCAGCCGCGTCGTGGCCGTCGGCCACGGTCTGCGCGCCCGTGCCCATCCCGCCTCCGTCCATGTTGAACCAGACATAGAACTCGCCGCTTTCATTTAGGCCGGCAGAGATGCCGCCGGTCCATGCGTCTCCCCACTCGCCCTGGATGCGCGAGCGGAGGTTCGGGTCGTCGGAGACCGCGATCGCCTGGTTGAGCAGTCGGGTGACGACCCGGCTGACCCGGACCCCGGCTGCAAGGTGACCGTTTGACACGGGTGCGGGCGGCGTGGGGTTGACCACCGTGCCCACCGGGGCGCGGAACTCGAACGGCGCGAGCACCCCCTGGTTGAACGGCACATCGGGCGCGAGCACGTGCGCTATGACGGTCGCCACGGCACCGACCGTCGACCCGTAGCTCGAGTTGACGAAACCGTCGGTCTGCGGGTCCGAGCCGGTGAAGTCGATGAGCATTCGATCGCCGTCAACGACCAATGCGCAATGGATGCGCACGAGCTCGTTGGTGTGGCCGTTGTGCTCTACGTATTCGTCGCTCTCATAACGACCGTCAGGGATGGCGGCAATGCGCAGCCGCAGAACGTCCTCGGCCTTCTGGCGGGCGAGCGCGGCGTAACGAACGAACTCCTCGTAGCCGAGCTCGTCGATCGTGTCGGTCAGCCGCCGCGTCCCGGTGTTGTTCGACGACACGAGGCTGCGCACATCATTCCAGTACGGCACGGGCACGCGGATGTTGTTGAGGATCAGCCGCCTCATTGACTCGATCGGCTTGCCGTTCTCATAGAGCTTCACGCCCGGCCCCATCCGCAGCGCCTCACCGAAGCAGTCGTAGGCCGCCGGCGCGAAGCCGCCGGGTGCCATGCCGCCGGTGTCGAGCAGGTGGGCTTGCGACTGCGCGAACGCGACCAGCCGGCCGTCATGGAAGATCGGCGAGATCACGTTCGTGTCCGGCGGGTGAGTAGCGCCCGCCGTATGCGGGTCGTTGCAGATGTAGGCGTCTCCGGGCGCGAACTCCGCAACGGTGTCGATCAGCGCCTTCACCGCCACCGCGCCCGACCCGATATGCAGGAGCACCGCGTCCGAAAAGGACAGGATGTTCCCGTCGGCGTCAAACAGCGCGGTGTTGTAATCACGCGCCTCAGTGATCACCGGAGAACCCGAAGAGCGGATCATCGCGATGCCCATCTCCTCGACTATGTTGTCGAGGCGCATGCGCAGCACCTCGAGTGTCACTGGGTCGTAATCATGCATAGCTCTTCTCCTTCTCGGCCTCGACCTCGCGGGTCGCGTCGACGCGGGACACCAGGAAATCGCCCGCCTCGGTGAGCGACACCGTCATACCTCGTGGGACGAACACGACGGTGTCTTTTTCCTCGAGGAGGCAGGGACCGGTTGCCTCGCCGATCCCGGCGAACCCGCGGTGCACGGGCACGGTTTTGCGCCGGCCGTCAATTGGGTCAAGCAACTCACGCTCGTAAGTCAGGCTGCCGCCTGCGACGATCGCCGTAGCGTGCTGCAAAGCCGGGGTGCGGCCGATCGCCCGCGCACGCGCGTTGACGACCAGCAGCTCAGCCTCAGTCCACGCGGTCCCGCTGCCGAACTCAGCCTCGTAGTCAGCGATGAACCGCTCGCGAATAAGCGGCTTGTCGTTGTCGGTGAGCGTCGCGTTCGGCAGCCGCGTAGTGACTTCGAAGATCTGCCCCGCGAACTTCATGTCGGCCTCCCGCACGAGCTCTCGTTGCTCGGCCGGAATCTGCTCCTCGTCGAACCAATCGCGAGCGATCGCCTCCAGGTCGGCGAACGCTGCCTCGAGGGTCTTGACCGGTTGCGAGAAGTCCCAGGGCGTCGTGCGGACCTCGGTGAGGACCGCGTCGGCGTGCATCAGCCCCCACGCGCTGAACACCGACGCGTTCTGGGGCACGAGGATCTCGGCGCAGCCCATCTGCTCGGCGATCGCGCCGATGCAGAGTCCCATCGCGCCGCCGAAGCTCACCATCGTGAACTCGCGTGGATCGTGGCCGCGGTTGATCGTGATCTTGCGTGTCGCGTTGGCCATCTGTGACACGGCGAGCCGGTAGATGCCGCGCGCGGCCTCGTCGACGGTGAGGCCGAGTGGGGTAGCGAGGTTGGTCTCGATCGCCTGGCGTGCGGCGTCGACGTCGAGCTCAACGGTGCCGCCGAGGTAGTAGTCGGGGTTGATCAGGCCGAGAACGAGCGCCGCGTCGGTGACGGTCGGGTCCTCGCCGCCGAAGCCATAGCAGGCGGGGCCAGGGCGCGAGCCCGCCGAATGCGGACCGATCCGCATCAGACCGCGCTCGTCGATCCATCCGATCGAGCCGCCGCCGGCTCCGATCGACTCGATATCGACTGCGGTCAAGCTCGTGGGGAATGCGCCGACGCGGGCGCGCGGGAGAATCCGCAGGTCGCCGTCGATGATCGCCGCAGCATCGAGACTGGTCCCGCCCATGTCGCAGGTCAGGAGCTTGTCCCGGCCAAGCCTCGCGCCGAGCTGCCGGGCGCCCGTGACACCGCCGACGGGCCCGGAGTTGAACATGTTGATCGGCGCCTTCGCGGTTTCCCGGAAGGAGAGGAATCCGCCGTGGATCTGCATGATCTGCGCGTTCACGGAGAGCCCGGACTCGCGCAACCGCCGCTCGAGTTCCTCGAAGTGACCCGCCACGATCGGCTTCACCGCGGCGTCGAGGACCGTCGTGACCATGCGCTCGTACTCGCGGTACACGGGCGTCAGCTCGGAGCTGAGCGAGACCGGGATGTGCGGGTGCCGTTCGTGCACCAGTTCGGCGAGTCGGCGCTCGTGTGTCGGATCCCGGAACGACCACAGCAGGCACACGGCGATCGCTTCGACGCCGGCTTCGGCCAGCGCGTCGATCTCACCGATCGCCTGCTGCTCGTCGAGCGGGACGACGATCGCGCCGTACGCGTCGACCCGCTCGATCACCTCGCGGATGTTGCGGCGATCCACGGGGTGTGGATAGGGCCGGAGGTGATGCGGATCGCGGTCGATGTCCCGCCCCGAGCGCGCGATCCGCAACGTGTCCTTGAACCCATGGGTCGTGATCAGCCCGACATCGGCGAGCTTCATCTCGTCGATAGCGTTGGTGACGATCGTGTTGCCGAGCACGAATCGCTCGGCTCCGCTCAACAGCGAGTCGGCGGTCGTGCTGAGTTCCTCGGCGACAACACCCAGCGCGTTGAAGATGCCTGATGTGACGTCCGGGTGGGTCGAGAACGCCTTCCCGCGAACCAGGCGCCCGTCCACCTCGGCTACGCAGTCGGTGAAGGTGCCGCCGATGTCTACTCCGATCATGATCGTCACGGGTTCGTCTCCTCTGTTCGACTGGGTGTGAAGGTAGGGG
>Ga0335078_10007651_pt1 | contig 16023 bp, 5 predicted proteins | sample Lox_Sample_32_FD_206711 | JGI IMG/M metagenome (GOLD analysis project Ga0335078, IMG submission 206711) | Soil microbial communities from Loxahatchee National Wildlife Refuge, Florida, United States - Lox_Sample_3.2 | ecosystem: Environmental > Terrestrial > Soil > Wetlands | place: USA: Florida...
AGCGTCAGCGTTTCCTCAATCACCTCGTTGAGGTTCACCGCGCTGAACTCCGCGGCGCCTGTGCGCGAGAAATTCAGCAGGTTGTTCACGATTTCGCTGGCCCGGAACGTCTGCTTCACAATCTTTTCGATGATCTTTTGCCGCGAATCGTCGCCGGGAAGCTGCCGGGCCAGCATCTGGATGTAGTTGGAGATCACGGCCAGCGGCGTGTTCACCTCGTGAGCCACTCCGGCGGCGAGCAGGCCGAGCGAGGTGAGCTTTTCGGTCTGCATCAGCTGCTGCTCCAACTGGACGCGCTCGGTGATGTCGTCCATCAGCACCAGCCGGCCGAGCTTCGCTCCGTGCTTGTCTTCCAGCGGAGTGATGGAGACGTTCACCACCAGTCCCTGCCCGGTGCGGTTCAGCAGCGGGAACTTGTAAATTTCCCCGCCATGCCCGTTGCCGCCTCGAGCTTCCAGCTCCGCCACCAGCTCCGCCGGCAGCAGCGTCTCCACGTTTCGGCCGAAGGCCTCCGCGCGCGGGATCCCCGTAAGTTTTTCGATCTGCGGATTCCACGAATCCACTCGGCCGGCCAGATCCAGCGCCATCACCCCCACGTTGAGCGAGCCCACGATGTTTTCGCTGAAATCCTTCAGCCGCTCCACCTGCTCGGCCTTCAGCTCGAGCGACTGGTACAGCCGCGAATTCTGCACCGCGATGCCCACATAGCCGGCGATGCTTTCCAGCAATTCCACGTCATCGCTGGTCAGGAAGTCGCCGTCCACGGTCTTGCCCACGGCAAGAACGGCCACCACCTCGTCGCGAACGCGGCAGGGCAGGAAATAGTTCAGATCCAGACGTTCCAGCGCCGCGCGCACGTGTTCGTCCTCGATCTGCGCCGCGCGCCCGGTTTCGAAGAACAGGTAGTCGCGTCCCGGAGCGAATGCATCTCCCTCCAGGAAACTCAGGTCGGCCGCAGCCGCGAGATCGATGCCCATGGAACGGGCTAGGCGCAGCCGCCCGGCGGGCCCCGGATCACGCAGGAACAGCGACAACCGGTCCACCAGGAAGGTCTGCGAGATGCGGTCCAGCACCAATTCCAGCATGGGCTCCAGGCGCACTTGGCGCGTCAGCGTGCTTCCGAACTCGATCAGCGTGCGCCGGTAATCGAGCCGGTCGCGATAGAAAAAGCGGTCGAGCCGCGTCTGCACCCAGTCGCGCATGGGTTGGAACAGGAAGGCAACCAGAAGCACCGCGAGCACGTTGACCGTGCGGCTGTCGGGTGCGAATTGGTGGGACACCTCTCCAGCCAGTGCGATCACCACGAAATACACGACAACGACGCCGAGAGTGGCCGCCGTGTACGCCAGCCCGCGCTTGAAGATGATGTCCACATCCATCAGGCGGTAGCGGATGATGGCGTAGCCGAAGCACAGCGGAAGAAGTCCGAGCGAGACGACGGAGAGCTTCATCCACGCGGACGGCACGGCCCCGGCGAAATAAGGCAGGAGGTAGAGCAGCAGGAAGGGCAATATCCCGGCCGCCGTCCCCCCGGCCACCCACTTCAATTGTTGGCGGAGCACTCCGCTGGGGGCGCGCAGGAAGCTGATGAAGAACAGCGCCGCGGCCACCACAAAGTAGCCGCCCAGCAGGAACATGTCCAGCCGGTCCAGGGTGAGCCGGGCGTCCAGCGAAGGCACAAAGCCGGCCGTGTGCGTGGCCAGCGCAACCCGGACCAGCAGCGACATCGCGGGAATTCCGTAAACCACCAGCAGCGCCGCTTTCACGTTGCGGTGCCGTTCGGGAAACAACAAAGCGAAGTGCACCAGTAGCGCCGGCTGCAGCAATGTTGCCGTCACGTTGGCCCAGTAGATTTCCTCGTCGAACCGGTTCAACTTCCCGGTGTAGTGAAAGGAATAGAGAATGAACGACACCAGGCAGAATAAGTAGAAATGCACCGCGCGCGGCGCGGTGGATCTTCGCGCCAGGATGAACAGGCCGATGAACAGATACAGAAGGCCGACTACCCGCAGATAATTCTCGAGCGAGGCGGAATGATTCGCGGGCTCCAGCACCAACGACGCTTCAAACTCCCGTCCCGCGCGCTCCAGCCGGTATTGCGTCTGATTCCACGTGCCGATCCGCCACAGCCTCCGAGTCACCTGCAGCGCGCCGGTCACCGGCGTCCCGTCGATTGCCGTCAGCACATCCCCAGGCAGGATTCCTGCCCGCGCGGCCGGCGAATTCTGCGCCACCCAGCGCGCCGTGATTCCTGCAGGCTCGTCGGTCCAGGTGACTCCATCATCCGGACTGACAAATGTGGCGCTCTGCCGGAAGTTGACCCACGCAAAGCACAGGGCAACCGCAGTGACGACGGCAAGGACTACCGCTCCCGGTCGCATTCGAAGGCCAGACATCGGATTACCCTACCCGGTCAGACACACCCAACCACAACAAATTCCGAGCACGTAGATGACCAGCAGCTATGATAACTCATCACCGCTAAACCACTACAGGTCAATATATTACAAGATGATTGGCAGGTGAACGACACGCGACTTCCCGTTTTGCGAAGCTCTGTGTGATTTTCTGGAAGTGACTGAAGCTCTAAAACTGGAAGCTGATGCCACCCCGCAGTATCCGGGGTGCAGGCGTCAGTCCGAGCCGCCCCTCCGCCGTGTTGCGATATACGGTCCCTTCCCCCAGGACGTTCAGCAGATCCGCCACGGCTTCGAGCTTCGCCCCGCAGATGACCACCGGCAGCACCTGCCGGAAGCTCACATTCAGGAACGGATCGGTATCGAACAGACTCTCTCCGTAAGGATCCTGGCGGGAGGCATCGAGGCCGTTCACCCATTTGTAGCCGGCCGTAAAGCGCGTTCCTGTCTTCTGCACGCGGCCGCCCACGGTGACCGCCACGCTGTTACGGGCGCGATCTTTCAGCAGGGTCCGCACCTCGGCGCCCTCTAAGGGCTCGTCGGCGCCAAGAGCGCCGGACCACGAGTACACCACGGCGGCCTGGAGATTGTCCGTGAGTTTCTGGCGGTACGCAGCGCGAGCCCCGTACGTGGAGACGCCTCCGCCATCAATGGCGTGCGCGATCGGCAATGCATCCAGTGGCACGGCTTCACCGGAAACCGAAGTCGCGAACACCGGTGTGTGCGCGGACTGGTCACGGAACCCCGCCACGGAGAGCTCGCCGTTCTTCCGCACGTGGTGCTCGATTCGGACCTCCTCGTGCCAGGCGTTGCCGACCATCGGGCTGCCGTCGCGGAACATCACCGCGGGGAACACGCCGAGTTGGTCCATCGCGGAATCGACATCATCTGCCGGGCCGAATTGCCCCCGGGCCGGCAGCGACCCGGCGAAAACGGTCGCGCTCCAGTTGCGCGTAAGCTGCAGGGTCACGTCCGCGCGCGGGTGCAATGCCGATGTAGTATTGCGGAAGCTGATCCACACGTATTCGGCGGCATAGTGGATGGTCACACGGTCGCTCAGGTGGAGACTGCCGGCCTGCTCGCTGCGCAGCGTTCGCAGCATCTCCCCCTGCTGGTCGATGCGGAATTGCTGCAGCGCCACTGTGGTGCGGGGCGCATCCGCCGACGACCCGAAGGGCGCCCAGGTGGTGGCCAAGCCGGCCGTTCCGGCCGCGTCGTAGCTGAACTGGCCGGCCAGCATCAGTTTCCCATACATCCCGATGGGCTGGTCGTACGCGAAAGCGCTCTGTGTAATCGGACTGACCACTCCGGGCTCCGTCCCGCCCGAGGTCACCTCCACTCTGGCCCTTGGAGTCTTGCTTCCCCCCGAACCATCGGCAACCGAAGGGTCGTCCGTGCCGCCGCGCCAGCGCAGCACGGGACGGGTCTCCGCGGCGCTTCGCAGCACCCACGTCCAGTCGTCCGGCTCGCTTCCGGCCTTGGGCGGTTTGCGCATTCGAGCCACCGAGGAGAATACCGAGTCCAATTCAAGTTTCAGGACCGTCGTCGCATTCGCGCTCACCACTACGTTGCGCGTGAGAGCCGGCAGAAAGCCCGCCAGTGTCACGCGAATCGTGTACGCGCCCACCGGCAGTTTCTCCAGCAGGAATCGCCCGGCCTGATTTGTGCGCGCGCGAACTGTGTTCGCTCCGTTCGGCCCCTCTGCGGCCACCCACACGGTCGCGCCCATCTGCGGCTCTCCGGAAAAATCCAGCACCACGCCGGCCAGGCGCCCGCTCCGGGATTGGCCTGCCGCAGGCGCGGCGCACAGCAGTGCCGCCAGCAGTATCCATCCCAGCGACCTGGCATACCGGACCACGGTATTATTCCTCGTCCTCCTCATCAGTTCTTGGCCTGCGGCGGTGGTGGCGCCTTAACCGTGAACTCCGCGGAAGGAGAGATGACCTGCTTATTGATGTTGTCCGTCACCTGCACCGTGAACTTGTATGTGCCGGGGTCGAAGGGAGCCAGAGTGACAATCTTTTCCAGTGTAATCTGCTGCCCGGTCTGTCCGATGTCGGCGCCGGTTTCCGTCTTGCGCAGCACTTCCTTGCTGGTCTTCCCTTCTTGTTCTGTGACGATGTATTGGAGGCTCACATTCGATTTGTGGGTCTTCTCGTCCACCCCGAGATTGTAAATCTGCAGGTACACGCCCAGGCGCTCGCTCTGGTTGAAGGTCTGGTCGAGTCTTGGCCGCACCTTGGTGTCTCCGATCACGAACTGGCCCAGCCCGAACTGTTTCGTAGCCACTGGCTCGATCTGGTCCGCCACTATCATGGTGCTCGAAGTCAGCTTGTCCTCATCATAGCGCGGGACGCGGATGGATGTGTAGGTGGTGCCCACATTGCCACTATGCACGTCCTTGATAACCAGGTCCAGGCGATACAGTCCCGGTCCCAACGGCACCGCCTTCTGGTAAATGGACTGCCCCTGGAGCGAAGCGCGCAGCAGCGAATCGGGGAAATCGCGGTTGATTGTGTCCTCGAAGGTCTGCACGATTCGCCCTGTAATCGTGGAAACTCGCCCGAAAACTTCCATCGTGGCCGAGTTCACGCCGTCCTTGGACTGGAAGGTGAGCTGCCGGTTGGGAATCTCTATGGTGATAGGCACCAGAACGGTGTCCGAAGTGATGCGCAGATAGTCCGTACGGTACGCAAACTTGAGCTGATTGCGCAAGACCCGCGAGGTCACCAGCGGCTCGAGATCGTGGAACTTCAGCGGCGGAGGCGCCTGAACTTTGGCGTACTGCTCGATCCGGCTGAACTCGTTCCAACTCGCGGGCCTGGCCGACATTGTCGGCCCGCACGTGGTGCCGTCCGTGTTCGTGAAACGGTCCGCCTTCGATGACATCCCCATCGACTCCATCGTCGTCGGGCCGGCATTGCCCACCTTTGCCAGCGCATCTTTTTCGCAGGGATCCGTGGTCAGATGGTATTCCCCACTCATGGTGGGGTCCACGAATTCCAGATTAACGTCGTTTCCGATGCCTTCTAGATAGCGGTACCGCCAGTCTTCAAAAGGGTACGTAGAGGTGTTGCCGCCGCCTTCTTCCGGAGTACGTTCGTAGCTGCCCCCCGAAGGGTGTGAATCGATTTCGTCGGGAGGGCCCCAGATGATGTAGATGCGTCCACGGTCCGTCTTCCAGCCCGGAATCCCGGAAGAGAAGTGTTCGTTGGCATACGCGATGCGGCGGTAATGCTCATCCTTGAAGCTGTTGTCCGGCGATTCGGGGTCGGGATTGCGCCGCTGCCAGAATGCCTCGATGAACTGCTCGCGTTCTTCGTTCGTGGAGAGCTGCAGGAACGCCTTTTTTTCCTCGGGCGTGATGATATAGGGGACGTCTTCCTCAAGCCACTTCCGGTAGGGAGTATCCAGCTCTTTCAGAAGTCTACGTTCGCTCGTGGGCTTGACGCGTGGCGGCGGCGCTTGTTGCGCGCCTTGCTGGACGACCTCCGCCTGTGGACGGGCACACAGCCCCGCAGGGAGCCACAAGGACAGGAAAAAGACGGCGCCTGCGGAAACCGATTTGAGGGAACTCACGGGCCGGACACCCCTTCCCTTCTAAAGGCACAAGTATTCTATTTCTCCTGAGATGCCAAATCAATTCCCCGGGCTGTATCGGGTTTCCCTTATATGGGGGGGGCCCGAGCGGTTTTCCGAGCCTGGGCGCTGCCCTACTTGCGGGGTGCCGAGCCTACGGCTGCTTGAGCAGGGAGTTAAGGCTGCCCAGGTCCGGGGAGCGCAATGGGCTCCAAGGGCCTTTCGGGCCTTCAGAACGTAATTTTCGCTCCTATCTGGATCACCCGCGGGTTGCTCGAAAACACCGCAGACGGGTTGTCGAACTGCGTCGAACCCGGCTGCACCAACGACGAAAAAATGCCGGAGGTATAGTTGATAGCGTTGATCTGGTTGGTGCTTCCCACGATGTACTGCGGGTGGTTCAACGCGTTCAGCAGTTGGGCATTGAGCTCGATGCGGAATCTCTCGCCGATGGGAATCTTCTTCCCCACGCTCACGTCCAGGTTGTTGATCGAAGGCAGCTGCAGCGTGTTCCGCTTCGTGATGGCCAGCCCGTTGTTGGGGAAGAGTGCTCCCGGCTCAGCCGTGATGTACCGCGCGGTCGCGTCCGACGCCGTGTAGGCTACCGTATTGGCCGCCGTACAGCTCACCGTGTGCCCGCCGGAGAGACCAGTTCCCACAATCACCACGCCGCCGATAACGCACGTTGGCAGGGCGATCGACGAGGTGTTTCCCGTACCGGAAGTGTTCAGCAGCACACGGTCTCCGCTGGAACTGCCATCTAGATTCGAATCCACTCCGCTCTGCAAATCCGCCCACCCTCCCGTCTGGAATGTGTACACGGGCGCGAAATACCAGTTGGCCAGCAGGTAGCGGCGCCATCGGGCGCCCGTCTTGAAATAGGGCGGCTCGTAGTAGGCCGCGAGCGTAAATCGGTTCCGGTGGTCGAAGGCGGAAAAGCCCCAGTCGCCCGCCACATTCTGGAAGTCCTGTGGCAGGGCCGGATTGATCAAGGACGACGGGAAAGCGGACGAGCTGTCGTCTCTCGTGTAGCTCAGCGTGTAGGCGGCAGAAATCTGCAAGCCATGTTCCAGGTGCCTCGTTACCTGCAGCCCCATTCCTTTGTACGTGGAGTCTCCTTCCGGCTGAAAGGAAGTAAGGCTCGAGGTGAAGCATGGCGCAGGCGCCAATTGCCCCTTCGAATTCGGCAGCAAACCGTCCACCGCCTGTCCCGATACCACAGCGCATCCGGCCACATAGCCGGGGAGATAGCTTCCCAGGGGAGTTGCCTCGATGGATGCCAGTGTATTGCTGAGCGAGGTGAGTTCGGCGAGGGAAGGAGTTTCTAGGTAGGTCGGGAGGTAAGTCGTGGACGTCACAAGGCCCTGGCGGTTCAGTTGCACCTGTACCGGCAGGTGATAGCCGTGAGTCCCCACGAATCGCAGTTCCACCGTGTAGTTCTTAGCCAGAAGATGCTGTATGCCCAGCGTGTAGGTAATCGCCAGCGGATTCACCATGTTGACGGGGATTTGCCCCGTGGTGGCCGCTTGCTGGTTGGCCAGCGCCGTCGCCCCCGTATGGGCCGTCCCGCAGCCCGCCGGAGGCGGGCACGCCCCAAACGTATTGAACGCGCCCGTGCCGGGCCCGATCCCTCCATTGGCCAGAAAATCCGTCAGGATTCCGCCAGGCACCCCGAGCAGGGTTTCCGTCGCCTGGCTTTCATCCACGATCGCGCCGAGCTGCGGCGCCGCCTGCACGACGGTGTTCAGCCCCAGATTGTCGTACAGGGCGTCGTATGCCATCATCGCGCCGCCCCGAATCGACCAGGTGCCGCTCTGGCCAGGTGACCAGGCAAATCCGAAGCGCGGCATGAACTCATTCTTCGGTGCCCGCGGCTCCCCGAAGCTGATCAATCCCAGCACACTGGCCGTTTCGTTCAGGCTCTGCTGCCGCTCCCCGAACGGGACGGTGGCGTACTCGTAGCGGATCCCGTAGGAAAACGAAAGCGAGGGCTTGATGCGCCAGACATCGCTTAAATACCAGGCCGTGTCCACTAGGTCTCCGTAGTAAGTCACGGAACCATTGCTGCGCTGCGCCAGAACGTCCGGGTTGATGTCGTACAGGTAGGTGCCCAGCGAGGAGTATTGGTAATTGCCGCGGGAATCCTGCGTCAGCCCGGTGGGAGCGATGTAGCGGCGCACCTCCACTCCCAGCCGCACGTTGTGGTTCTTATGCCACCAGTTCAGGTTCTCGCTGATTTGATAGTCGTTCTCGATCGCGAACTGAGGAGCATTCGGATCCGGCCCGAATTGGGCATTCAGATCGAAGAACACGAGATTGGGGAACTTGTCCAGGCCGGTAAACGGGAAATCGCCCGCAGGCGTAATGTTCGAGAACCGGCTGTACGCCAGTCGCAGCTCGTTGGTCAGATTCGGTCCGAAAATGTGGTACTCGTCAATCGCGGCGAGTTGGTCGCGCACCTGCCGGTGCAGGTAGAAGGAAGGAAGCTGGGCTTCCGTATCGATCGAGTTCGATCTGTTATAGATGTACCGGAAGCGGTACTGATCCCGCAGCGACCGGTTGTAGTCCACGCCGGTTACCAGGTAGGACGTGTTCGTATAATTCGGCGCCAGAAGACTCAGCAGTCCCACATCCACCGCCACCGGAGTGCCTCCCGGGCAGGGCAGTCCGCCGTGATTCACCCACCCGCCCGTGCAGATGTACAGCGGGTTTGCGATTGGGCCGGTCGCGGGGTTGCCTTGCGTGCTTGGGCACGTGCCAGTGGCATCGTCGGGAGCGGCCGGCAGGAGAGCTTGCAGGACCGCCAGGTTGTTCGAATTCGGCGAAACCATGGTCCCGTTTCCATTCGGGTTCGGTCCGGGCGGCAGCGCCAGCAATGTCTGGTAACCCGCCGCCGTAGGCGCGCACAGGCCTCCCGCCGGCAGTGTGGCCTGTCCCAGCGGATCGTATTCCCCGTTGGCGAAGAAGAACAATTTGTCCTTCAGGATGAAGGGCACCGGGCCGCCCGCCTGGCCGCCGAACCGGCTGAAGTCGTAGCGCGGCCGCTGCGGATTCGCCCCGCTCACCACCGCCGCCTGATCCGTGGCGTTCAGGTAGCGGTTCTGCGTGTAATCGTAGAGCATCCCGTGATACTTCTTCGTCCCGCTCACGATGGTCTGGTTGTACTGGCCCCCGTTGGAATACCCGTATTCGAGCCCGAAGTCGTTCTGCAGCGCGGTGAATTGTCCCACCGCGTCGTTGGGCACACGGGCTTCCGGCCCGGTGGCCGTCTTGTTGTTGTTGTCGATTCCCTCGATCGTGTAGTTGTTGTTTGTGGGGCGCTGCCCGCCTACCGTCGGCCCCACTCCGGAGCTTACCCCGCCGCTCGACCCTACTCCAGGCGTCAGCAGGGCTAGATTCACCACTCCCAGTCCGATCGTGGCGGTCGGCAATGTGGAGAGCTCCCGGCGTTCAAATGTGGCTTCCACCTGCGCTGAGGTAAGGTCCAGCGGGGGCGGAGCCTCCACCACCTGCGGCGTGGACTTCTCTGCGCCCACCCGAAGAGTGAATGTGGCGGAGTTTGTGCGGCTCAACTGCACCGGGAAATTCTTTTGCTCGCTCTTGGTGAATCCGGGCGCCACCACGGTGATGTCGTAGCTTCCCACGGGCAGGTCCCGGAGCAGGCACTCCCCAAATTCATTCACCGAGGCCGCGTGCGTCACGTGGGTTCCCGTGTCCACCGCTGTCACCACCGCCTTCCCTATGGGGGCCCCGGACTCGTCCTGGATGGTAACCGCCACATTCCCGCTCACCACCTGCGCCTTTGCCGCCGGGCCGAACCAGGCCACCAGGAAAACAAATCCGCTGAACAGAACCTTTTTCATAGTATCCGAATGCTCCTTAGTCAATTTCTTCCCTAAACGCGCATGGATTGCAGCCCGCCGTTCCCCGCGGGAGATTCTCCGGCTCGACGGCCATCAACGCGCCCCACCCCGGCTTGAAATGTGGCTGTCGGTGGCGCCAGACGGAATGTCGTGTGAACGCGGCCCAACCTGAGAAGCGTGGCAGCTCGGGCCCTCCGGAGCAGCGGGCCGGCAATAGCTGGGCTCCCTGTCTCCTCCGCCCGCTGAATTGGCTTTCGCCTCCCGATTCACTCTGGCTCAGTTCCGGGCCGCCCAGACGGGCGAAACCCTCGGCGGGCGCTGCTTGCTGTGCCCCAGTTCCGTTGAATTCCATGGCCCACGGGCGCGCTGGAGCAGTTCCCGCGCTGCAAGCCGCCATGGGTCGGTTCCCGCCGATGAGCCAGTCCGATCCGCTGGCGCCGAAGAAAGCAGTGCGAAAGATGGCAGGGCGGGCGGAGCACAGAACAACTTGTCAAAATCCACCGGAAACACCCCTCTAAAGAACGCGGGAATTGTATTGCGCTTCCCCAAGCGCGTCAATTCCGTCGGCGGAAATGCGCACCCCGGAACGCCTCCTGATGCACTCAGATTCGCAGGGCTAAAAGGGGGTTGTCCGCGCACGGATGCTGCAAAAGAAACTGCGTGCTAGACTGCCTCAATCATGACGTCTGTTCCTCTCCGCAATCTATTTTTGTGGTTCGTACTCTCCTCCGCCGCGGTCCTGGCCCAGTCTCGGAGTCCTGGAGTCGTCTACTCGAAGTACGAGGACGTACGCCTCCTCCTGCAGGCTGCGGGCAAAGACCTGCCCGCCGGGCTGAAGAAGGACTCCTGCGGCCCGGCTTTGTGCTGGTCGCAATGGATCGCGGAACACGACCGGGAGGTGCGTGACCGGCTGGCACAGGGAGTGGACGATTCCCTGGTGAATCTATTGCTCTTCGGCACTTCCTTTACCCGCCGGCCTCGTATTCGACCGGGTGAGCTGTTGCCGCCGGCCGGAGCGCAGCCTTCGCCGCAATCCAAGGCAGCCGAAGCTGTTCTGGCTGGCCGCCTGGACGATTTTGTGGCCGGCCTCGCCGCGCCCGGCGCCAATGAGAGGCTGCTGTTTGCGCGCTCCTTTCTCCAGCGTGAAGGCTATCCAGTGAGGACTCCAGAAGAGCGCGCCGCGGTGAAGCAGCGCTTACTGGAAAGCCTGGGACGGGTTTTCAAGGAAATGTCGGCTTACGAGGGAGAACTGGAGCAGGCCCGGGCGGGCGCGGATCCCACAGCGGAGATGGCGCTTCGCTCCACGCTCTTCCAGTCGCGCGGCATTTCGCTGGATACAAGCCTTCAGCCGAATTTTGCCTTGGAGCAATCGCTGGTGGCCCTCCAACGCCGTGGCCTTCTGGCCCCGGGAGCGGTGCGCAAGGTCGCCGTGATCGGTCCTGGCCTGGATTTTACGGACAAGAATTCCGGCTATGACTTTTATCCCCTTCAGACCATCCAGCCCTTTGCGCTGATGGATAGCCTCTTGCGGCGGGGACTGTCGCGAAAGGACCAGCTGGAGATCTATTCCTTCGATATCAGCCCTATGGTCAACGACCACCTGGCCCGGATTCGCCGGCGCGCCAGCCGCGGCTCGGCCTACGTGCTTCAACTTCCTCTGGAGTCACAGGTGAAATGGGATTCCGAGCTCCAGCGGTACTGGGAGGGATTCGGCGCCACGATTGGCAGTCCGGCGCAACCGGCCGCCATTCCCGTCGGCGTCGCCAGTTCGGTCTGGGTCAGAGCCGTTCGTGTGGCCTCTTGGGCGGTGTTGAAAATTCATTCCGTTGATTTGAACATCGTGACGCAGCGCATGCAGCCGGTTCCCGGCGGCGGATTCGACTTGATTGTCGCGACGAATGTGCTTGTCTATTACGACGTCTTCGACCAGTGCCTGGCTGAACTGAATGTCGAACAGATGCTCCGGCCAGGCGGACTCTTGCTCTCCAACAATCTCTTGCTGGAACTGCCTTACTCGAACTTGCGGGCGGCGGGGGATCTCGCCGTGGCCTATTCGGACCGGCCCGCGGACGGCGATCACATCTTCTGGTACCAGCGGAGATAGGATTAGGGTGATCGCTGGCCGCAGATTTCACCCCGCGAACGAGAGGGCGTGGTGAGATGATTCGGCGGTCCCGAACGGCAGGTCCCAAGCTTCAGGAGCCTATTTCACCCTCAGGAATGCTTCAGCTTCTCGATGGCCGCATTCACCCGGGGCATCAGCGGACTGGAAGGATCGAGCTTGGCGAACAGCTCCAGCTCTTGCAGGGCCTTCTGCGCCTGCCCCGTATTGGAGTAGATGTCCGCGAGAAGCACGTGAATCTTGGGGGGAACGCCCGGCTTGGCGGCGGCTTCTTTGGCCAGAGCCATGGCTTGATCCCACTCCTGGCGGTTTCCGTGCATGCGCGCGAGTTCGAACGGCCATCTCCAGCCCGTGGGGTCCAGGTCCCGGGCTTTGGTCAGCAGAGCCATGGCCTCTAAATCGCGGCCCATCAGGTGGAGCGCGCTCGAGAGCGGGTAATAGGGCTCCATGAATTTGGGATTCAGTTCGATGGCCTTTTGCAGGGCGGTGGTGCCCGGTGCGACGCCATTGGATTGAAGCTCCGCCATGCCCATCAGGTAGTAGGCCTCGTAATAGCCGGGAGCGGCGTCGATTGCCTTCTGGAAGTGCTCGACGCTTTCCTTCGGATCCTTTTTGTCGGTGAGCAACTCGATGCCCTTTTTGAACTCGGCCACGGCGCCCGGGGGCAGCGAGAGCTCCCGTACGCCGACTTTGCCTCCCGGCGCCTTCGTCTCCGCCGACCCGGCACGGCGCATCTGGACCTCGGTGTAGTACGTAATTGTCGAGCCGTGCGGAGCCACTCCTGTGTCGATAGACACATCGGCCGGCTGGTATCCCATTGTGGAAGCCCGGATGTGGTAATCCCTCGAGGGGACAGGCGCAAAATCGCCTCGACCGGCCCCGTCCGTGAATACGGTTTGCATGACACCATCCGGGAAATGAACCAGCTCGAGGCGCACCCCGTCGAGAAGCTGGCCGTTACTCTGGTCGGTTACCCGGACCTGGATCTCCACTCCGCCCGTCTCCTGCGATTGCGCTTTTAGGCGGGCTGGTTCAGCAAACAGCAGCGTTCCCAGAAGCAGGAACGGAATGAATACGAAACGAATACCCCGACGCTGCGCTGACCGCGGATGTCCATGCCGGGAACGTTTCATGCCAGCCCTCCACGGAGGTGGCTCTGCGGACGGGAGAGATTCTGGCAAGCTACTCCCGGGCTGCTCTGGAGTCAAGCACGGCCGTGAGCGGCCGCGCGGATCCGGTTCCGGACGGTCGCGGCCAGGCCCTGGGGCGGGACAAAGCGCGGATGACAACCGGAACGAACACAAAAAAACCCGGGGAGTTCGCCTGAGCGAACTCCCCGGGCTGGAGCCTGAACCCGGCAAAGGGTCCGGGTTAGAACTCGAGTCGTAGTGCCAGTTGGACGTTCCGGATGCTGGCCGGCACCGGGGTCCCGTCCTGGGCACCGCGCGACGAGGTGATCGACGGGAGGCCGACAGAAACATCGGCGCTCTCGTAGTTGGCGTACATGTTTGCGTGGTTGAACGCGTTGTAGAGCTCGGCCCGGAACTGCAGCCGGACGCGCTCCGTCACGAAGAACGTCTTGTAGATTCCCAGGTTGACGTTCCAGATACCGGGCCCGTACTGCTGGTTGCGGGAAACCATGCTCGACGGATAGGGACCGAAGTCCGACACGCCGACGATGGGATTGTAGTACCCGAAAATCCCGTTGGCTTCGTCGATCGGATTGTCCTGGTAAAAGTACTGCGTCGGATTGTTCGGGTTGTTCGAGAGTGCCAGATAGTTGAACGTATCGGGCTGCCCCGGGACTGGCGAGGGGCTGCTCGAACCGTGCTTCGGGATATGCTGCCCCGGCTCCGTCTGTGCACGCAGGCAGGCGTTATAGGCGAACGTGCAATCAGAGAGCGTGAAGGGGGCACCCGACTCGATTAGCAGGATTGGCGCAACCGTCCAGCCGTCGAGCACCTGCTTTTCCCATCCGGTGGTGTGCTTGGCAAAGGGAACATCCCACACCGCCTGGAGAGTGAAGCGATTCCGGACGTCGAAGTAGGCGTTGCCCAAGTCCGTCCTGGGATTGAACGGATCCAGATATCCCAGGTTGAACTGGTTGAACGAAGAGCTGAACGTGTCGCTCAACTCGTCGATCGCGTGCGACCAAGTGTAGTTCGCGTCCAAGGTAACCCCGGAATTGGCAAAGTTCCGCATGCTGGCGCGTAGCACCATGGCGTTGTATTTCGAGATGCCGCCGTCGCTGCGGAAATTGATGCTTGTGTATTGCGAGGTCTTCAACCGGGTGAGCGTGCCCGCGCCCGTAAAGGGATCGAAGCATGGGACCGTCGCACACGAGTCACCAAGGAGGAAGTTTCCGAGGCCCACTTCGTTGACGTTGGCGATGTCGTACAGCTTCTCGCCGCGGGAGCCGGAGTAGTCGATTCCGATCAGGAAGTTGTGGAACAGCTCATGCTCCAGCGTCATGCTGAAGAGATTGGCGTAAGCCGTGCCGATGTGCGGATTCACCGCCCGCAGGCTGACGCTGGGCAGAGCCTTCGCCGGAGGAGTCGTACCGGCCAGGGGCCCGGCCACGTTTGTGCTCACGGCGATGCCGCATCCCGCCGGTGTCGGAGGGCTGAAGCTGGTGCACGCCGGAACGTCCACACCGTTTTGGATGGCAATGACCGCGTAGTTCGGCGGGTTCTGAATCACGTTGAACGTAACGTTTCCAAAGTTGCGTTCATAGGAGATCCCGTAGCCGCCGCGGAACACGGTCTTTCCATTTCCGAAAATGTCCCAGGCAAGTCCGATGCGCGGACCGAAGTTACCCCAATTCTTGCCCCACAGGCCGTGAATTGGACTTTGCGGGACTGTGCTCACTTGACCGTTGCGGATGCCCACGGGCTCGGGACCTGCACCCAGGTAGAAGTTCGAGTCCAAGGACGGATCGACGTTGTGCTGGATGCCATAATACTCCCAGCGCAGACCGCCGTTTAGCGTGATCCGCGGAGTCAGTTTCCAGGAATCCTGCAAGTAGAAAGCAAACTCGTGGTAACGATTGCTCCGGCTGAAATCAGGCTGCGTCACCGGAAGGTCCACGTTGCCGAGCGAGTCGATGTTGCCCGCCACCGTATTGCCCATCGTCGTCGAGGGATCCACGCACTGGCCGGCGTTCGGATTCGCAGTCACGCCGTCCGAGAACGTCGCCGGAGCGGCGGCATACGGGCACGGGAAATGGCCCTGCGGGTAAATGGCCGACTGGAATTCCCCCAGTTGGCCGTTCAAGAATCTGTTGATCGTCGTGTTGCCTACCGCCGGGTCCCCGGGCCTGCCGAACGAGGACACGGGAGTCTCGTAGGCGCCGAACGTCCGGTTGTCTTGCAGGTATTCATACGACCCGCCAAACCGGATGTTGTGGTTGCCCTTGATGAAGTTAAAGTCCTGATAGACCTGCGCAAAATTCTGCGGGCCGCCGAACGGGATGCCGTTGCCCGGCGTGAACGGCAAATAGCCGGGCAGTGCCAGCGCGACCCCGTTGAGGCTGCCGCCGTTCGTCGGGTTCCAGTACAGGCCCGGGACCGGAGGTGTGGCGCCCAGCGGTTGAACGCTATCCAGGCGGTTGAAAACGAACTTGGTCTGGCTCGTGAACCGCGGGCTGAACGTGTGGGTCAGCGAGGTTAAAGTGCTGTTGTCGGTATCGTTCTCGCCGGAATCGAACCCCACATAGGGGCTATTGGCTACGGCTCCGGTCAACAGGCTGCCCTTTCTCAGAGCATAGCGCGTGTACGCCTGGGTCCTGTCGCTGTAGTTGTAGTCCACTCGGCCCACGATGTTGTAAAAGTTCTCAGGTGACCCGGCGCCGGCATCCGAAGGGGAACTGTACGAGATGGTGTCGAACACAGGCTGGGTGGGTGAGATCGCCGCACAGGCGCCGGTCGGTGTGGCGCCGCAGAGGTTGCTTCCGCCGGGTCCGCCATTGCCCATCAGGATCGGTGAACCGATCATGGTTGTGCCGGGGCGAAGCGTGCCGAAGGAATTAAAGAAGTTCTGGGTG
>Ga0335078_10007653_pt1 | contig 16021 bp, 4 predicted proteins | sample Lox_Sample_32_FD_206711 | JGI IMG/M metagenome (GOLD analysis project Ga0335078, IMG submission 206711) | Soil microbial communities from Loxahatchee National Wildlife Refuge, Florida, United States - Lox_Sample_3.2 | ecosystem: Environmental > Terrestrial > Soil > Wetlands | place: USA: Florida...
GCCGCCCGCGGCGATCGCGGCCGGCGCCGAGCTCAGCTGGCTGCGGCCCTGGTAGATGACCGGCGCGACCGTCGCCGGCAGCTGATTCCCGTCGGGCAGCTCGAAGTCGACCGCCCCGAGCGTGAACGCGTGGATCCCGTCGCGCGCGGCGGCGTAGCTGATCTTCCACTCCACGTGCATCGGCGCCCACTCTGCCTCGGGACCGTGAATTGCGACCGCGCTCGGCAGTGTTCCGGCCAGCGCCGGTGGTTTCGTGTTCGGATCGCTCAGCCATGCGGCCCGCGCCGCGCTGTCGGGCGAGGGCTGGGTCGCGGTGGCGGTCGCGAGGTCAGGCGTCCCGGAGGGATCCAGACAGGCGATCTCCAGCAGCAGATTCCAGACGTCGTCGGGGGCGCCGGCGGCGGTCAGGGCCGCCTGGGCGCCACCGAGTACGGTCGTCGGGTCCGGCGGCGTCGAGCCGGCACCGCCGGCCCAGGTGACGGTCCAGCCGGACGGGCGGCAGGCGAGTGTGCCGTCGTCGGCGAAGCGGCCGTCGCCACCGTGGCTGTAGGACCGGCCGGCGCCGCCGACCACGATGACCGCGTCGACCGGCGCGAACACGCGCGGGGCGCTGCGGGCGGCGTCGACGAACGCGCCCTCGCTGCTCGGCGCGTCCGGGTCAACCGGGGGGCTGGTCGCGGTCGTCGGCGCCCAGATGGCCTCGTTGGTGCTGTCGCTCGGCTGGGCCTGAAAGCGGGAGGCGTGCAGGGCGGTGTCGAGTGTCGCGGGCCCGTCCGGCGACGCCAGCTGGGAGAGCATCCCGCCGAGCGTCGCCTGCAACAGCAGCTGCTCGGTCGGGTCGGCGCTGTCGCCGTCGAGATCGACGCCGAGCGCCGCGGCGGCCTCGACGATCGTGTCGGCGAGGGCGAGCTGGATCGCGTCCGGGTCGGGCGGTCCGCCGGCCTCGGCCGACAGCGTGCCGCCGTCACCTGGCCACGACGCGTTCGGCCAGCCCTGCGCGACGGCGGCGCCGTGGACGAGCGTCGAGGTCGGGACCGGACCGCTGTAGTCGGCCGGCAGCTTCCACCCGTACGGTCCGAGCGCGTCGTCGGTCGTGGCACCGGTCAGCGGGTCGAACTGCGGATAGAGGTACCAGCCGCACACCAGGTAGCTGACCGATCCGTTGACGCCGGACGCGGTCAGGTTGTCGTAGAAGCCGAGCACCCCCTCGACGTTGTCGTAGTAGCCCGACCACGCCAGGTCGCCGGCCCCGAGCACGGTCAAAGGCGTCGCCGACGGCCCGGCGGGGGCCGGCCACGGCGTGGTCAACGCGTCAGCGACCGTCACGCGCGGGTTGGCGTCGATGTCGGCCAGCAGCCAGGCGGCGATGTCACGGGGGCCGGCGGTCACGTCGCCCGAGAGCCGCAGGATCAGCCAGCGCTGCGGGATCGCCGGAAACACCGGCTGGCCGCCGGTCGCGGACGGGCGCGCCTGGGTCAACCCGTCGGGCAGGCTCCACATCAGGTACGCGCCCGCGGGACGGGCCATGTCAGCGCCGAACGGCGCCGGCGTCAGGGTCCGCCAGGTCGCCTGCGACGGGCCGTTTGAGAGGACGGTCATCGCCGTCGGGGCGGCGGTGGTGTCGGCGCGCACGAGCAGCACATCGAGGGCCATCGGTACGAGGAGTGCGGTCATGGGTTCGGTTGATCGGCGGAGAAGCGGATTCGATAGGGCGGGCGCAGCAGCTGGGTGGCGAGCGCGCCCGAGCTCGAGACTCCGAGCGCGCCGGCGAGCGCGGCGACGTCGATCACGCCTTGCACCGGCCCGGTCCGCATCGGCACGGCGAGGGCTGGGGGCGGCGGGTTGAGCGGCTGGCCGTCGGAAGCGACCGGAATGATCGTGTCGTTCTCCTCGACGCCGAGCTGAATCCCGTGGTGAGGCTCCTCGATCCATACAAGTGCGGGCGTCCCGGCGAACAGCACCAGCAGCACGGTCGGCGCCAGCAGGTCCATCCGCAGGATCGCGACGATCTCGTCGGCGGGGATCGAGGTGAGGTCGACGTCCGGGTCGATCGCGGTCGTGGTGAACGCGCGGATCGAGAAGCCCGGGTAGTCCGAGACGAGCGCCGAGCGCAGCAGCATCCCGGTGACCGGCGGCGGATCGGGCAACTGCGGCACGTCGCCGGTCGCGACCGCGCGGGCGCCGGCCGCGACGAAGGCCGCCAGCGTGGCGCGTGAGGACTGGCGCCTTCGGATCAGCGCGGCCAGCGGCGTCGCCCGCCTAACCGCGTCCTGCAGCGCCGGAAGGACCGCGGCGACGTGCTCGGTGTCACGGGTGCTGGAGCCGCCGACGGCCAAGATCCCCTCGATCAACGCGTCCGACCAGGCCTCGTCGACGGTGAAGAACCGCGCCGACTCCAGCGGCAGCAGCCCCGGGTCGGGCACGAGGTACTGAAACGGGACGTTCCGGGCCAGCCGGGCGCCGACGAGGTAGTTCAGCGTGTAGTCGCCGAGCGGCGGGTCGGCATCGGCCGTGAGGTCGCCGGCCGCTGCCTGATGGGCAGCCAGCGCGGCCGCCCCGTGACGGGCGAGCAGGCGCTCAGGCATCGCGGCGCCTCCGGATCGGGGGCCGGTGCGACGGCCGAGGCGGCGCCGGCGGCGCCGCACGGCGCAGCAGCGTGGTCAGCCCGGAGGCTGCGGCGCGGACGTGTGCCGGCTGGTCCTCGAGCGACGGATGACCGCTGCGCAGGCGCTCGGCGGCGGCGTTCACAGCGGCCGTTTGGATCTCGGTCTGCGCGGCGGCGAGCGAGGCGCGATGCCAGTCGACGAGCTCGCGGCAGAGGGTCGCGTCGGCGGCGCCGAGCAGCCGCCCCAGCTCGTAGGCGGCGTCATAGCTGATGTCCTGGTCGGCGGCCGCCGCGGCGGTCGCGGCGACCGTGAACGGGCCGCGGTACAGGGCGGTCGCCGCGGTGCCGTCGCGCTGCGTCAGCGCGATCGAGACCCGGCCGTCGTCGTCGGTGGTGCCCGGCAGGTGGCCGAGCGTGTCAACGCCGAGGTCCTCCGCGAGCTTGTCGAAGGTGCCGTCCGACGAAGTCTGAAAGTCCCACCGATACAGCAGGAGCAGCGTCTTCGACGTGCCCTGATACAGGTCGTCGCGATGCTCGAACGACACCAGGCACGCGTGGTAGCGGGCCGGTCCGGGGTCAGCCGCCAGCGGCAAGCGGTTGGCGACCACGACCGCCATCCAACCGTCATCGTCATCGAGATCGAGCGCTGTGTCGGCGGTGTTGACGCGGCGCACGTGGCTGAGCAGCCCGAGCTCCTGCTGGGTCGGTAGCAGACCTGCCAGTACCGTTGCGTCGGTGACGGTGGCGACGTCGACCGGATCGTCATCGTTGGCGCCGATCTGGGCCGACAACCCTGGCAGCTCCGAGCTCATCGTGCCCGAGCCGAACGTCACCTCGCCGTCGGCGAACACCAGCAGCGCCAGCCACGGTGGTGCGGTGCCGTTCGGCCCCGGGCGCTCCCATGGCAGCGTCCGGCGCGACAGAACGACGTGCGGCAGCTCCTCGTCGAACGCGCCGCTGGCGTTGGCGGGCGGGTGGCAGGACAGCACTTCGGTCGCCGACAGTTGCAGCGGCGAGCCGCCGACCGCGAAGAAGTCGCGGTGCACGGTTGGCGCGGCGTTGGCGACACCCGGGTACGAGATGGTCGAGGTGATCTGATAGGTGCCTGACTCGATCGCGGGTGTGACCGCGTCGTACAGCTGCATCGAGCCGACCGGCGGTGGGTCCGGCGTCATCGCGACCTCCGTCGCAAGCGGTTGATCCGATAGGCCGCATCGGTGGTTGCGCTGCCCCGTTGGGGCGAGGTCGAGACCGGGGCCGGAAGTGCCGCCGGGTCGCGGCGCAGGCGCGCAGCCCAGTCGCTGGGGCCGCCGCGCAGCCCGATCACGCCGGTCGGCCGCCACGCGGGCTCGCCGGCTACCTCGATCGCGGGTTGCGCGACGCGCGGGTGGGCTCGGCACACGACGTAACGCCGAGTGCCGTGGCGGACCTCCGCAACCGGTTCGATGTCGCCGTCGATGGTCGGTTCGCCGGTGGCACCGGTGCCACGCGTGTCGAGTACGACGACGATCGTGCCCGGACTCTTCGAGAGCACGGTCCGCACCGGGTCGAGCCCGGCGGTCAGCACGCTCGCGCGGACGACGCGCTCGATCGGTCGGCCGGCATGCGTGACCGGCTCGGGCAGCAGCAACGTGCAGCCGGCGCCAAGGGCCGTCCCGGGTCCGACCTGGTGCACCTGGGAGCGGCCCGTCCAGCCGGTCGGCCCGTCGTGAGCGGCGGACACGACCAGTTTGGTCGCCTCTTCTGCGAGCTCGAGCTCCAGCTCGCCAGCTGGGGCGACGTGGTCGATGAGCACACGGCCGACCGGCGACAACGCCGTCACGCGCACGGGGTCGCCACCGCGGCCGCGGACCACGGCCGCGTCGCCCAGGGCCCAGACATGCGACTCGGCTCCCGCGGGCAGGTAGCCGCGACCGGCGCGGGCGGTCTTCGTCAGCGCGCGCAGGCGAGCGTGGTGGTCGGTGCCGTGGGCGCGGGTCGCGACCGTGGCCGGGGCGGCGGGACCCGGGAGGACGGGGAGCACGGCGCGGAGCGACGGCCGCGGGGGTTTCGCAGCGGAGGGCGCGTGCTGGAGGGTGGCTAGTGCCCCCACGGCGGGCGCAACGCCAGTGAATGATGCCGGCGCGGTTGCGGCCGTCGTGAACGGCAGCGGCCGCTTGGGCAGGTCGTCCTCGACGAGCGTCGAGACCGGGATGTCGGGCGGCGCTGTCGCGGGGGCGATCGTGACCGGGAACGCGACCGCGATCCCTGACATCGCCTGCGTCATGGTCGGAGCGCTGTTGACCGCGATCTGGTTGTCCGTCAGTTGCGGGGGCGTCGAGGTCGCCCAGACCGACAGCGGAAAGCCAGCGTACTGGGCGCTCACCTCGGCGTCGCCGGTGTCGACGGTGGCGCCTGCGAGTGTCTCTACCACGACGCCCATCGTCGCGGCGAACGCGGTGGCGCTCGATCCCATCGGCGCGACGTCGAAGGTCCCCGTGAACGCAGCGCTGGGTACCGAGGTCGACTGGAACTGGGCGCTGCGCAGCGGCGCCTTGCTCGCGATGGCGATGCCGAACTCGGGCCGCACGGGCCACGGGTTGTTGGCGGTGCCGTACGGCTTGGACTGGTCGCCGGCGGTCGAGCCGGCCGCGCCCTTGGTGCTGTCGGCGAGTTGACCGTACGTGATCGTCGCGACGCTCGTGCCGTCACCTGGCCCGGTGCTGTGGTCGGTGACCGTCGCCAGGTACTTGCCGGCGAAGGTCGGCCAGTCGAGGTACGGCGCGGCGGCCGGTTGGGCGCCAAAATGCACCGTGACCGAGGCGATATCGAGGTCGACCGTAACCGTCCCGTGCAGCGGCGGCCCTTGGATCTCGATCGTCGCCGACAGCGAGACGCTGACGTTGACCGTGATCGAGCCGAACAGCAGGTCGATCGTGAAGTGGAACGCGGCGCCGATGCTGACGCCGGCGTCGAGCACGTACTGCAGAGGATCCCATTGGAAGTCGACGTCGACGTAGACGGTGAACCAGATCCGGATCGGGTCGACGTCGTAGCTGGCCTCCAGGCGGCCGCCGAACGCGAGCTGGTGCGGCGTCAGCGCGAAGTACGTCTCGCCCTTGACGACGATCCCGTCGCCGACCGCCCAGTGAAAGCCGACCGGCGGCACGTCGGGGTACTGGTTGGCGTGGGGGTCCCCCGGTGTCTTGATCCAGTGCGGCCCGTAGCCGCCGATCGACAAAAGCACCTGCGAGTGGTCGCCGAACCAGGCGTAGAAGGCGAACCCGCCGGTGAGCTGGCAATCCTTGGAGATCAGCCAGGAGTTGTTGGTCAGCTGGGCGCGGATCGCCAGCAACTCGTCGGCGCTCGAGTAGCTGGCCGCGAGCGCCAGCTCGACCGACACGATCGCGGTCGACGGGGTCGGCAGCGCCATGTCCATCAATCCGATCAACCCGATCTGGAAGCCGCGATCGAGCGCGACGTAGGCCAGGGCATGGGTCTGCAGCAGCTCGAACGTCGTGAACTTGATCCCGGCCGCGACCCAGTAGCTGCCGCGACGCGCGGGCATCGCCGCCGACATCAACACCAGCGGCTCGAGCGGGTCGCCGCTCGTGTTGACCGCATCCATCGCCTGGACGAGCGGGAACGTCGGCACCTGCGCCGGGTCGCTGGGGACGATCAGCTGGCGGTTGTAGCCGGCACCGCCGGCCAGGCCGGTGATGAACAGGTACGGCGGCCCACCGATCGGCGCGTCGATCACGACGAACGCAAACAGCGAGGTGAAGCCGTCGAGCCCGGAGGAGCGCGAGTAGGCGCCGAGCGCGGTCAGCCCCCACGCACCGACCTGGACGGTCAGCTCACCGTCGTACTCGACGCCACCGCCCGACGGGATCCGCTTCAGCAGTCCGCCCTCGATCACGACCGGCCCCTCGTCAAGCGAGACCGCCAGCCCGGTCAGGTCGACCTGCCACTGGTCGAGGTGCGCGGGGCTGTGCAGCGGGACGTCGAGCTCTAGGCCCTGGACTTCGACCGTCAGCCCAGCGATCGAGACGCCGCCGTCGACGAGCGCGCCGATCAGGTCGCCGCCGGGCGTCGGGCGCTTGTGGTCCAGGCCGATTCGGTCGATGTGCAGCGGTCCGAACGACCGTTGCACGTCGACATAGAACGGTACGTCGCCGTCCTTGTCGTTGATCCTCACGTTCAGTCCGCTGTCGTCGGTGAGGACCTCGAGCTTGGCCGGCGGGTTGGCGGGTTTATCGTCGCCCGGCGTCCCGGACGGGCTCAGCAGCGAGTCGGCGACGGGATTGGAGGTGCTGGTGGAGCCGCCCAGCGGCAGCGCCAGCTGCTCGACGACGGCGCCGCCCTGGAGCTTGACCGTCCATGGCGAGAAATCGACCGAGGCCTGCGCCAGCGCCGTCACCGCACCTATCGTGATCAGACTCGTGTCGACCAGCGGGCCGCCCGACCGCGCGAGCTTGATCCCGACTCCACCGAGCCGGACGCCGGCGTCCAGGGCGATCGGATTGGTGCCCAGCAACAACACGCCGAGGCCCGGCGCCGGGTCGACCCAGGTGGCCGCGTCCGGGTACCCGAGCGTCGGCGTCAGCACGTAGTCGCCGACCGGGATGTCGATCGTGCCACTGGCGCCGATCCCGACCCGGCCGTCCTCGCTGTAGAGGCCGACGCCGAGTCCCGAGGAGACCGGAATCCGCAGGGCGCCGAGTGCCCCGACGAGGCCCTGCAGCAGCTGCGGGGGCTCGGGCAGCGGCCGGTGCACCACGACCCCCGAACCGGTGTCGTCGATGATGCCGGCCCCGCGGAGCAGCGCGTGCGCGGTCGCGCCGCCGGCCCACAGCTCGTTGTCGAGCTGAGTGCCGGCCACCACGAGCGCTATCCGCGCGGCGATCGGCACAGCCCACTCCGTGAGCAGCGCGCCGAGGTCCGCGCGCTGCACGCCCGGCGTCGGCGCCAGCTCGACGACCAGTGGATCGCCCGTCCCCAGCGGCGCCAGCGTGATCGTCAGCGGCGCCGCGGCGATCGTCAGGCTCGGCGCGAACGCGAATCCGATCGCGTCGGTGACGGCGTCGGGCAACGTGACCGCGATCGTCGAGTTGGCGGCCAGCACGCCGGCGTCGTCAGCCAGCGTCAGATCGAACGTCACGGGTCCGAGCACGACCCCGGCAAAGGCGATTCCGATCGTCGGCGGCCCGGCGCTCGTCGGGATCGCGGCCGCCAGGGTCGCTGTGCCGGGGACCGGCAGCTGCTGGACCCCGACCGTCAGCACGGTTTGTGAGCCGGACCCGGTGACGTTCACCGTGACGGGCGCGCCGCCGGGCAGCAGCGCCTGCAGGACCGCCGCGAGCTTCCCGAGGTCGACGACCAGCGAGCCATGCGTGATGCCGTCGACAAGGGTCGCCATCTGCCCCGAGTCGAACGCCGGCGGCGTGCCAGTCCGCAGCCCGAGCGCATCGGCGAGAGCCAGCGTCTGCTCGAGCACGGGCGACGGTGCGCCCGCCGACAACTGCGTGACGAGCGCATTCAGCGCCCCCGGCAGCAGCGCCTCGACATTACCGCCGATCAGGTCCCAGAGCCCGCTGAACGTTGGCAGCAGCTGGACCGCCGGCATGCCGTGTGGGGTGACCGTCAGCGTGAACCCGGTGGCGCTCTCGCCGGCGGCGATCGTGATCGACTGCCAGCTGCCGGGCAGCGGCACGGTCAGCGCGGCGTCCCCGCTCGGGGTGACGGTGCGCCCGGCAGCGGCGCCGCTTCCGTCGAGCGCGACATCGATCGCGAGCGCCAGCGCCAGCGCGAAGCCGCCGCCGAGGTCGATGCTCGTCGCTCCGAGCGACAGCGTGAGGTCGCCCGCCGACGCGCCCACGGTCGTCGCCAGCGACAGCCCCGGCGTGACGGTGATCGAGCCGTCGCTCGCGACCGGGATGTCGAGCGCGTCGGCGATCGCGTGCAGCAACGCGTTCACCCTCGTGGCGTCGAGTCCGCCGCCGGTCGCGCCGAGGCGGCCGGCCTGCGCCAGCCAGCCGGCCGGATCGCCGAACAGACCCGCGGGCGAGCCGATCGTGACGCTGCCGCCGAGCGCGTCACTCAGCGCCGCGGAGACCGCGGCGGCGATCCCAGTGCGAGCCAGCGCGGCGAGGAACGCGTCCTGCAGCGCTGCCCCGGCCGGCGGCGGCAGCACGGTCAGCGGCGCCAGCACGGGCGGCGCCGCGACCTGCAGCGTGCCGTTGTCGTAGATCACGCCGATGCCGGCGATGTCGAGCGTCGCCCGCAGGTCGGGGGTGGCGTTCTGCAGCGCCAGGGTCGCCTGCAGCGAGAGGCTCGTGCCGGCGACCTCCAGCGGTGTGGGGGTTGCGATCCCGACGGCCGCCGGGCCGGCGCTGATCACGAGCTGCAGCGGCAGCGCGCCGAGCCGGTAGCGCCACGTCTCCGGACCGCTCGCGGTCGGCGAGTCGGGGGTGAGGCCGAGCTGCGGAGCGAGCGCCCGCAGCGCGGGCACGACCCGCCCTGCGAGGAACGTGGCGGGGTCGGCGTGGACGGCGGCGACCGCGTCGGCGTAGAACGAGGCGGCCCCGGTGGAGGTGGTTGCGAGCCCGAGCTGGGTGAGGGCCTGCAGCAGTGCGTTGGCCGGTGTGCCGGCGGCGGCGCCAGCAAGCGCGGTTGCAAGGCCGCCGAGGAGCTCTGAGGACTGCACGTCGCCCAGCGTCAGGCGTGGACCGCCGATGCCGCGGACCGCCGCGTCGTACAGCGTGACGTCGAACGACGTGCGGGCGCCGGGGACGGCGGTGAACTCGACCTCGGCGGCACGGAGCCGCAGCTCCAGCGGCGCGCCGGTGCCGGCCGAGCCGAGCAGCCACCCGGATGGGTCGGTGACGGTCGCGGAGAGCGTCAGTTGGCGCGCGGGGGTCGCGGGCTCGGGAGCGCCGGCGCTGAGCGCGACGCGACCGAGGTCGAGTCGCACGTGCGCATCCACCTGGGGCCCGGTCGGCGCCGCCGCCGTCGTCCCGAGCTCCAGCTGCGCCCGCACCCCCCAGCAGACGTGGGTCGGGACGGGCGCGGCGGCGGTCGCGGTCTGAAGTGCGGCGCCGAGGACCGCGGCGACGGCGTCGGCGACGGGGCTCTCGAGCTGGGCGGGTACGATCAGCGAGGGGACCGCTGAGAGGTCGGTGCCGGCGGGAAGCGCGCGCGTCAGGGTGGCCAGCGGGTAGGGGGACGGCGCGCCGCCGACGCAGCCGTCGAGCGCGGTCGTCAGGTGCTGCAGCGCCGCGTCGAGTGCCGGCGCGATGCTCGTCAGACCGCCAGGCGCGAGCGCGCGGACCAGTCGCACCCCGGCGGCCGTTTCGTCGTCCGGGGGCAGGACGGCCACGAGCGGCGCGGCGATCGTGGCCAGTGCCGCGGTGCGTGCGGCAGTTGCTGCCGTCGCCGCGTAGTGGATCGCGATCAGTCCCGCCGCCGAGTGGCCGACGAGCGCCACCCGCGCTGCGCCGGTCAGCGTCAGGATCCGGCCGATGACGCGGTCCAGGCGCGCCGCCAGTGCGTCGAGCGTGGCGGTGCCGTCGTCGGCCAACTGCACGACGTAGGCACCGGCCGCGGTCACTCCCCCGAGGTCGACGACGTCAGGGCTGACGCCGGGAACCCGCAGGTCGACGGTGGCGCTGCCGCCGGGGGGCGCGAGCGCCGTCAGCACCGGCGCCCAGACGTCGTCGGGCGCGAACGTCGGCGCCAGCAGCACGACCGGTAGCCCCGGCGCGTGGCTCTGAAAGTGCGCGGCGACGGCCGCCACGGCGTCGGCATTCGCGGGAGCGAGGTGATGCGCGGCGGTGACCGGGTCGCCGAGCGCCGCCCCCGGCGGCACTGCACCCGAGACGTCGGTGGCGACGACCCCGTCGGTGCCGTCGATGGCTCCGGCGGCGGCCGCCAGCCAGTCTGCGACGGTGTCGTGGCCGGTCCCCGTCAGTGCGTCGGCGACCGCCGGCACGGCGCCGCCGAGATCCGACAGTACGTTCGCGACCAGCGTCGAGTCACCGGCGAGCAGCTCCTGAGTGGCCTGCATCCACCCAAGCGGCGGCCCGGGCTCGAACCACACCGCCAACTCGATCGGCTCTGCGACGAGCGGCGTGTTGGCGTCGGTCAGGGGCAGCAGGAAGGGATGCTCGGCGGTGCCGTTGCCGGTGATCGCCGGGCCCTGCGGGATTGGTGGCACGCCGCTCTGGGCGATCGTCGGCAGCCGGCCGCCGATCAGCCCAGCGATCAGTTCGAGCGCCGCCACCATCGGCGGTTGGCCATCGTCGTCGACGGCCGCCTGCACAAGCGCCGCCAGCCGCCCGCGCACCAGCGCCAGCGGATCGGACAGCAGCGCCGCGATCCCGCCCGCCGGCGGCGTCAACGCCGGCCAGCTGGACGGCAGCCCGCCGACCTGTGCGCCGAGCCCGAACAGCGCCGAGACGACCGCGCCGGCGGTCCCACCCCAGTCAGCCGCGACCCGGTCAAGCAGCGCGCGGACAGCGTCCCGGCCGCTGTTGATCAGCTCCTCCGTCAGGCCGTCCGGGAGTGCGATGTCGCCGAGCGCCACCGGCGCCCCGTCGACGGTGACGGTCACGCCGGCGATGGTCGCGTCGAGGCGAAGCGGAGCGCCCGGTGCCCACGAGGCGGCCGCGGTCAGGCGGTCGGCGGAAACGAGCCCGCCCGCGGCGGCCGGCGGTTCGATCGTGATGCCCAGATCGACCGCGCCGAGCAGACCGGCGCGGGCGGCCCCCGTGGCCGGCAGCGCGAACCGCACCAGGTCGACGTCGAGCGCGATCGACCAGCCGGGCCGAACCGCGCCCGGGCTCGCCAGCCGCAGCCCGAGATGAACCTCGTGGTCGCCCCCGCTCGCGACGTCCCAGATCGCGACCCCGAGCGTGATCGTCGAGCCGCCGGGCACCGGGCCGCCCGCCAGCGGGCTGAACCAGGGATCGGCCGCCGTGCCGGTGCCGGTCAGGGGATCGGTCAGCCCGAACAAGGCCACGATCTGCTCGGCGACCGCGCGATACGTGCCGGCGTCGAGCTGCGCGCGGTGGAAAGCGCCGATCGCGCGCAGCGGGTCGTTGGCGAACTGGCCGAGCGCGTCCGCGCCACCGTCGAGCCCGAGGATCGCCAGGACCGCCGCGGCGACGCCGCTCGAGCCGATCAGGCTGGACAGGACCTGATCGACGGTCTGCTGCGCCTCGGCCGCGATCGTCTTGGCGTTGGACAGATCGAGCACGTCGAACGTGATCGGGTTGGGCACGAGCGCCGGATCGGACAGGCGGACGCCCTCGAGCTCCAGCACGGGAATCACGTGCGTGCCGTCCCACCGCAGTCCCCCGCGAGCGACGCCGACAGCGAAGTCCGGGTTCTGGGTGGGCGTCTGCGGCCACAGCGCTCCGTTGCTCTCGGCCACGACCTGGGCGAGCGTCAGCGTCCGGGTGGCGGTGTTGCCGCCGAGCGGGACGACCAGGAGCTCGGCTTCGGCGCGAGTAGCCGCCAGCTCGCCGGCGATCCCGCCGCGGATCCAGAGGTGCAGGTCTGGGGTCGTGCTCGCCGCCGGCGTCTGCAGATAGCACTCCAGGTCGATTCCGAACCCGGAAGCGCCGGGGGCGACCAGCTCGATCACGACCGGATCGGCCTCGCCGGGCAGCTCGGTCAGCGTCGCCGCGAGCGCCGGCGCGCCGAGCAGCTGCCCGAGCTGGTCGAGCCAGTGGAGCAGCGCCGGTCGCGCGTCGACGGTGGCGCCGATCAGCGATCCGAGCCAGGCCCGCAGCGCGCCGGCGTCGGAGGCCAGCTCGCCGAGCGGCAGCTCGGGCAGCTCGCCGTCGACCCCGAGCACCGTCGGAAGGTGGTCGAGCAACGCCTGCACGGACGGATCGGAGCCGGCCTGCGCGAGCCCAGCCCGCAGCAGCGCGACGAGCACGTGCGCCAGCTCTGACTCGACCGCGGCCGGGTCGAGCACGAGATCGCTGGGGCCGGCGCCGAGGTCAAGACCTGTCAGCGTCAGCGCGATCCGGCTGTGGTTGAGCGGCGCCACCAGCAACGCGCTCAACGCGACGCTTTCGAGGCCGATCGGCTCCGTTGCGCGATCCCAGTCGACGGGCACCGTCGCCGTGACCGACACGGGCTGTCCGTCGGTCGCCGCGACCAGTGTCACGCCGCTGTCGTCACCGCGCACGAGCGGGATGTCGACCGCGACCCGGTATCCATCGGCGGCGGCCTGGCCGTAGAGCCCGACGACGACGGTCGGGTCATCGGCCGAACCGGATCGCAGGATCGAGATCGCAAGCATGCCGATCGCGCTCTCGACGAGCGGGTGACGGGTCAGCGAGCCTGTTGGCTCGGAGATCGAACCGTCGGCCGCGAGCAACCCGTCGAGTGCGGCCAGCAGCGCCGCCCGCTGGCCAGGGTCGCTCAGGATTGTCCGCAGGCTCTTCAGCGGGTCTTCGAAGAAACCGTCCGATAGCCCGCCGCCGCGGACGACGCCGAGCGCGGTGGCGACGTCGAGGACCTCGGCCTCGAGCTCGGCGACGCTCATGGCGTGTTCGCCCACCCCGCCGCGAACGAGCCCGGCGTCGCGTCGAGACCGGCGTTGTCGACAAGCCCGACCCGCTGGGAAGTGAGGGTCGAGCTCCCGTACGCGACATAGTGCTGGTAGAGCGCTTCGAACGCCGACACCCAGGTCGCGGCGGGAACCCCGCCGCTGAGCGTCAGTGCCGGTGCATGCCCGGCGGCGGTATTGAGCGAGGCGCCGACCTTGCCGGGCGCGTTGATGTGCTGGTCCAGCAGCTGCCCTGCGCCGTGGCGGCTCGTGATCACGCTCGACAGCGCCAGCGTCGTGGTGCCGATCGTCAGCTGCTGGTGCTCTGAGAGGATCCGGTCAAAGCGCGAGGCGGCGTGCAGCAGCTCGGTCAGGATCAGCGACCGCGAGCAGCGAGCGGCGCTGCGTGTGCGCGCGGCCCACGGCGTTCGGACGGTGTCGTCGGCCGGGTTCACGAACGTGAAATGGTGGGCGCCCTTCTGATAGCCGCCAAGGAATGTCAGCCGGTCGGTTGCGACAGCGCTGTCATCGGCGGGCGCGGGGGCGAGCGGCGTGACGGTCCCGCCGGCCGGCACCGAGGTCAGCCCGACCGCGTTCGGGACCTGTCCCGACCCGTCGGGCATCGGATCGAGCCCTAGCCCGTAGACGCCGAAGTGGGCGTCGAAAGCGTCGGGATCGGCCGCGCACAGCTTGAACAGCAAGAGCGTCAGCTCGTCGTCGTGATGGGCCGACCACTGCTGCATCCCGACCGACCACAGCGCCCGATCCGCGAGGCGGACGGCGTCGACGCCCCCCTCATTGCCTGCGATCCGAGCGGCGACGTCGAGCCGCGCGCCGAGTCCGGCGGCGTTGGTGGGGTTGACGAGCGCGAGGTTCGCCGCCAGCGCTGCGCGCGCCTTCAGCGCTTTGGTCCCCGCGAAGGCCGGGCCGCTGAACGCGAACGTTCCGCCGTATGAGATCTTCTGCCCACAGTAGATGGAGCGGCCGAGCACCAGCTCGTGCCAGCCGTCGACCGGCTCGCCGTTGGCGTCGGCCGGGTGGTAGTTCGTGTCCGGACGGATCCGCCAGCCGGTCGACGCTGCCGGCTCGCCGGGGACGACCGATGGGCCTGTTTGGGTCAGGTCGGCGGCGGCCGTCCCCGGAACGCCGAGCGCGCCGTTGAGCGCCGAGATAGCGGCTGCCGTTGCCGGCGTCGCGCCGGCGCCCGCGGCGGCCGCCGCCAGTCGCCGGTAGAGGGCCCGCAGCACGATCGCCCCGGGCGTCAAGGTCGCCAGCAGCGCCAGCTCGTCGGTTGCGAGCGTCGTCGTCACCAGCGTGGTTGCAAAGGTCTGCTGGTCGGCGGCGGCGCCAGCATCGATCGCGGCCAGCAACGCCAGCGTGGCCGTGAGCGTCGCTGACGGGTTGGCGAGGAGACGCCCTCGGACGGGGGCACAGACGTCGGTGATCGACGCGATTCCGGTGAGCAGTGACTGTGCGTCGGCCGAGTCGGCGCTGGCGTCCGGGAACGGCAGCGGAGCGGGCGCGAGGTCCGCCACCCCGTCCCAGACGACGTCGTAGGCATTCGCCAGCGTCGCCAGGCCGGCGACGTCGACGACCGGGGCGGGCACGCCCGCGCCGGACCATTCCAACGGCAGCGCCAGCAACGCGCCGACCCGCCAGGCCGGCAGCGGTGGGTACCGCACCGCGGCCCCGGGCGCGACCGCTGCGGCGAGCCCGAGCGCGCCCGCGTTGTAGGCGATCAGCGACCGCATCGTGGTGGTCAGATCGGGCACCGGCGTGGCCGGCATTGAGATCGAAGACAGCCAGCCCTGGACGGTAACTGCGACCCCACGCAGGGTGGTCTCGGGGCCGGCGGCCACGACCACCCGCGGCTTGGGCGATGTGGTCCGGTCCCAGCCCCCCGCGGTCGTCTGCACCGAGCCCTCGACGAGCTGCAGAGGCGCCGGGGGCCAGCTCCAAAGCGGCGGTGGCGCGAGCAGCGGCCCCGTTGACGAGCTCAGCCCGAGCGCGTCGATCACAGCTCCCGCCAGGCTTCCGCTCATCGAGGCGAAACCGGGTGAGCACCCTCGTCGGACCGCACCGGCGACAACATTTCAAGGTCCCGCTGCAGATGGTCTATCCGCCGCCGGAAGCCGTCGAGGTCAGCCTGAAGTTGTGCGACGGTCTGTGACAACGGGGAATCCGCGATGGGGTCGATGCTCAGAGGGGCGTCGGATGCAGCGATGTCCCGGTCACGGCGGATGGCCTGGTAAAGCGCTGTCGTCGACCCCGCGGGCTCGACTCCCAGTTCGGCCATGAGGATCTCCGCGCAGCGACGGTACTGCCGAAGCGCTGCCGTTCGGTCGCCGCTCTGGTAATACATCCGCATGAGTCCGCAGTGGGCTCGCTCGTTGGCAGCGTCGTGGAGAAGCAAGCGCCTGGCATGAGCGATGCCCGCCTCGAATTCCCCCTGACCCGCGCGATATTCCATGAGCTTGGTCAGCAGGGTGAGGAACAGATGTTGCAAACGTTCGCGTTCGCGGACGCACCAGTCCTGATACCAGTCCTCGAGCAGATCGCCCCGGTAGACGTCGATAGCTCTTTCCACGCGACTTACCGCGTCGGCGTCGAGCGCATGGCCGGGCACTCCATTCACGGCGGCAAAGGTGTCCTCAAGCACGGCTACGTCCAGGCTGAACTCAGCGCTATTGTTGATTCCCAGCCAATCAGGTTGGATGACCAGGATCCCTCGTGCGTCATGATCGTCTTTTCCGGCCAGCACGCTCTGTAGACGCCACAACACCTGCCGGAGATACTTGCGCGACTGGGTCGGCGACATGTCACCCCACAGCAGATCGGCCAGGACCTCTCGCGGGTGCTGACGGTCGCGATGAAGC
>Ga0335078_10007654_pt1 | contig 16018 bp, 18 predicted proteins | sample Lox_Sample_32_FD_206711 | JGI IMG/M metagenome (GOLD analysis project Ga0335078, IMG submission 206711) | Soil microbial communities from Loxahatchee National Wildlife Refuge, Florida, United States - Lox_Sample_3.2 | ecosystem: Environmental > Terrestrial > Soil > Wetlands | place: USA...
GCATGCGGCAAGCAGCAGCAGTGCTGGGAAGCGCCCGACGCGAGCGGCGCGCAATGTCATCGCCCGGGCTCTTGAAACAGCGCGAACTCGGTCAGCGCGGGACTGGCCGAGGCCTGGGTGATGCGCAGGCGCAGGCGCGCAGCGCTGACCGGTTGATCGAGCCGGATCAGGCGGCGCGGGCCGATGCCGGTTGCGGAGGCGAATTCGCGCCAATCGCCATCCTGAAAGCGGTCCAGGGCCAGGGCGTCGATGCGCTGGCCGAAGCGGATGGCTTCGCGGATGCGAATCACGCTGAACGCGACGGCGCGCGGCAGTTGGAAGGTGATTTCGACCATGCGCGCCGAATCATCGGCGGCCCAGTATGTTTCATGCCTGCCATCGAGCAGGTTGCCGGCGGGGTGGCCGGGGAGCGTGCTCGATGCGCGCGCGCTGCCGTCAGCGGCCAGGTTGACGGCGAAGGTAGCGCGGCGATAGGCGCCGAAACCGCGCAAACTGGCGATGTCTGGCGAACTGAGAAGCCCATCGCGATTGGGCGGCACGTTCAACAAGAGGGTTGCTCCGCGCCCGACGGACTGGTAGTAAAGAGCGGCCAGCTCTTCGGGCGTTTTGACTTGCGAGTCCTGTTCGGCGTGCCAGAACCAGCCGGGACGGATGGAGACGTCGCATTCGGCCGGCAGCCAGTGCGCGCCATGGCGATGCCCGGTGGGCGACTCGATGTCGCGGACATTGCCGGGCGAAGCCGGGCCACCGTCGGCGCCCACGGGATCGTAAGCGGCCCAGCAAGGGTCGCCGGCGATACCGCGCTCGTTGCCCACCCAGCGGATGTCGGGACCGACGTCGCTGAAGATCACCGCGCCCGGCTGGAGCTTACGCACCAGCTCCCAGGTGTGCGGCCAGTCGTAGTAAGTATTCTTGTCGATCAGCCGTTTCTCTCTCGCGCCGCCATAATAGCCGTCGCCGCCGTTGGCGCCATCATGCCACACTTCGAAGACGGGGCCATAACTGGTGAGCAACTCGGTGAGCTGGCGGCGGTAGATGCCGATATACTCCGCGCGGCCGTAGTAAACACTGTTGCGGTCCCAGGGGGAGAGGTAGACGCCGAAGGCGAGACCGTGGCGGGCCGCGGCCTCGGCAACTTCGCGCACCACGTCGCCGCGGCCGCCCCGCCATGCGCTGGAGCGCACCGAGTGTTCCGTTGTGGCGGTGGGCCAGAGGCAGAAACCGTCGTGATGCTTGGCGGTGAGGATGACGCCTTTCATGCCGGCCTGCGCCAGCGGTTCCAGGATTGCGCCGGCGTCAAACCGCGCGGGGGCGAAAAGGTTCGGGTCCTCATCGCCGTAGCCCCATTCCTTGCCGGTGAATGTGTTGACGGTGAAGTGAAGAAACGCGGTGGTTTCGAGCTCATGCCAGCGAAGTTGGCGTGGGGAAGGGATGGCGCCGTACGGCACGGGCGCGGCGGCGAGCGGGCGAACCGCGACGCCAGCCGAAACGGCCGCCAGGAACGCCCGCCGGTTCATGTCTACTTACGGGCCTTGGTCTTGGCTTTGACGAGCGGCCTGGCCGCGGCCTTGGCCTTGGGGGCGGCTGCGTGCGCCATGGCCTTCGCTTTCGGCTTGTCGCCGGCGGAGGCGGCCGCAGCCGCAGCTTCGGAGTCGGGGGGCTCAGCCGGTGGATCTTCGGCAGCCACGGCAATCTCCGCGGCCTGCGGATTGGCTTTCTTCAAAACCTCGTTGAAGAGGGCCTGTTTACGTGGATCCACTTTGGGCGGTGGCGCCTGCTCGTGCCGGAAATCGTGATCGCTGTGGCAGATGCGGCAGCGCACTTTGGCCGGTTCCGCGTTGACCACGGACACCACGGAATGATTCATGATGCGCTTGCAACGCACACAATAATCGTCGATATCGTCGCCGAGCCTGGGTTCGCGCATAGTGCCTCCTAATGGCTACGGGATGGTGGGCTGGGCGGCCGGTTCCCCCTCGGCGGCCGACTTCGGTTCGGGAAGCGCCCATTCCGCGGGCTCGAATCCCACGAACTTGCAGATGCGCAGACGGCCGTCCTCGGTCTCCAGCAGATCGCCCACCTGAAGCGGATCGCCCAATTCGCGCGCGGCGCGCCACGCGTCATACTCGTTCAGCCCTTCGACCTGGCCGACCTGATCGAAGTCTCTCGGCTTTACCGAGACCGCGCCGCTGACGTGAGGCGCGAGGCGGAAGTGCTGCCGCGGGGCGTCCTTCATGCGGTAGATCCGATAGCACGCCATAGCCCTACATTGTAATCGATCGCAGCGCGCGCATCCCATCGGCTTCGCCCAATGCCAGCCAGCGCCGGATGACCGGCCGGCTCCAGACCAGGGCGTCGCGCAGGCGGCCAAGCGGGAGCGAGGGTTCGATGCGTATCACCTCGAGCGCCGGGCTGGCGCGGCGCTGGCGGAAGAGCGAGTGCGCGGCGCGGAACGGCCAGCCGGTGAGCGAGTTCACCGCAATGGCGCGGGTGGCTCCCATGGCTTCGGCCGCCCAGAGCGGCAGCGCGCCGCGGAAGCCGCCATCCACATAATATTTGCCGCCGATGCGGACCGGCGGAAAGCCGAAGGGAATGCTGCAGGAAGCGGCGAGATGCTGCCAGGCGATGTCGGACCCGGGCACTAGGCAAACGCGCAGGCGCGGCACCTCGGTCATGGTCAAGGCGAACGGGATGCGCGGGCGATAGCGGGCGCACAGATCGCGCGACTTGCGATACAGGGCCTCGGGCCGGAACACGCCCGTGGAATGTGGGCCCCATGCGAGGATGCGTCCGATGGCCGGGTCGAGCCACTCTCTTTCGAGCTCATCGCCGCCGGCGCCGCCCGCGATGGCCCATCCGTTCCAGGCTCCGGCCGAGGCGCCCACTACCAGATCGACCGGGACGCGGCCGCACAGCGCCTTCCAGACGCCCACTTCCCAAGCCGCGTACATGCCGCCGGCGGACAGCACGAGTGCGGTAGGCACATTCCCATGGTAGCCCAGGCGCTCGCGCGAGACGGCACCATGCGGACAGGATGCGCACACGCCGCCGGGCGGCGCTTCAGGTGCGCGAGGAGAGGACGATCTGGTTGCCCTCGGAGTCCTTCATAATGATGAAGGTTCCCCAAGGCTGTTTTTGCGGGGGACCAGTGAATTCCACGCCTTTCCCCTGCAATTCGCCATACGTCCTGTCGATGTTGTCGACTTCCCATGAGGTATTGACGAACGTGCCGATCCGGTCTTCGTGGCCCTCGGGCGTGAAGAGAACGATTCCCGTGTCCGCACCCGGTATCGATAGTTCGATCCAGCGCTGCTTCTCTGAAAACTGCTGATCGGTGAGTATGCGAAAGCCCAGTTTTTCGGTGTAGAAGGCAAGCGCGCGGTCCTGCTCCCGCACCGCAATACCCAGGAATTTGATTCGCTTGATCATGCAGTCCATCATGGCAGACGCGAATCGGGACAATCAATAGCGAACGCGCAATTGCACGCAGCACATGCTATAGCTATGATTGCTATAGCATGAAAGTGGACCCATACATTGTCGATACGCTGATGCGCGACCTGGTTGCGCACAGCCGCTCCACCGCGGCGTTTCTCGTGTACCTGCAGCTCTATCGTCATACGCACGGGGCCGGCCGGGAATCGGTGGCCATGAGTCACGCCGTGCTGGCGGACCTGATTGGGATCTCGAAGCGGTCCGTGCAGATCGCAGCGGCGCACCTGGCCGGGCGCCGCCTCATCCGGCGGAGAAGGTCCCGGCCCACGGCCGTGCCGGTGTACACGGTGCTGACCCCGTGGACGCGCAGAGAAAGCAGCCGGGGCTAAGGGCGGGGCCGCAATCAGCGGTTGTCGGGCGCCATCCAGTATCCGGGGCGGACCTGGATGCGCTTGGCGAGCGGCGAATTGACGTAGACCGAGATCTGGTGGAAGCCGCCTTCCAGCTTGTTGCTGGGGCTGTAACTGATCAGGTACTCGCTGTGCAATTGCTCGCCGATCTGTTGGATAGCCTCTTCCAGGCCATTGTGCCGGTAATAGCTGAACTGGCTTCCCCCGGTGCCGGCGGTGAAGATCTCCACCGGATTGCGTTTGAAGATGGCCTTGGTATCCCGATAGATCTCCATCAAGAGGGGCATGAACTGGGCGCTGTCGCCCTGAGTGCCATAAGTTTGCATGATGGTATTCGGGGTCGCCGGGACGTTGGAGGGCAGCGGGTACATGGCCGGCGGCAGCGGGTCGGGCCGCGGCATATCCTGAGGCGCGGTGAGTTTCTCGATGATTCGCGACATATCCACCGAATAGAAAGCGATGTTGTTCAACTGCATGGTGATGAGCGTTTCGCGCCCGCGGGCCTCACTGCCGATGTCGCGCGTTTCGCCGATCAGCAGGATGATGCGCCGCCGGTTCTTCGAACGGTGCGCCAACATGCGCATCGCTTCTTCCGTGGCATCGATCATGTGAGCGGCATTACTGCCGGGCTGAATCTTGCGCACTGCCTGAGAGATTTTGTCGCCGTCGGAAGTGAAATCCTGCAAGGTGCGGATGCGATGATCGAACGCCACCACCGCGGCTTCGCCCTGGTCGCCGAGGATCAACGGCTGGATCAGATTGCCGATCTTGTTGATGGCGGGCAGCATCTTCTCCACGGCAGCGTTCGCCTGCACCAGGATCACCAGGGAAATCGGCTGATAGGCCACGTCCACGTGGATATTCTGTTCCTTGTCATTGTCCAGGAGGTGAAACTGGTCCGGCTGAAGGCCGTTGACGAAGTTGCCATTGCGGTCATAGACCAGCACGGGCGCCAGGACGTTTTGCACCAACGAGGAATAGCTGGGTGTGGATGTTTCTTCCTGGGTGGGCTGGGGATTCTGGGCGGCCGGCGCAGTCTGGGCGGGCGGCGGATTCTTGGCGGGTTCTTGCCCGAGCGATATTCCCGCAAGCAACAACACGAGCAACGATCGAAGCATGTCAGTCCTGCGCAGCGGCGGTGTGTCCGGTCTGCCCCCGGAGTAACTCGAGCACGTGAGGCACCAATTCCACGATAGCATTCAGGCTCTCGATCGCGCCTTTAGGGGAACCGGGGAGTGTGACGATCAGCACCCGCCCGCGCGTTCCGGCGAGGGAGCGGGAGAGCGCCGCGAGCGGGGTAGACTCGCGGCCGCGGGCGCGCATCACCTCGCCGAAGCCCGGTATTTCGCGGTCGAGGATGGCGCGCGCGGCTTCCGGCGTGACATCGCGCGCGGCGACGCCGGTGCCTCCGGTGGTAAAAATGGCGGAGACTGAGCCAGCGTCCGCCAACTCCGCCAGGCGGGAGCTGATCACCGCCGCCTCATCGGGAATCACTTCCGCCACTGAGACATTCCAGCCCAGCTGTTCCAAACGCTCACGGATGGCGGGGCCGGAACGGTCGGCGCGGATGCCGGCGCTCGAGGAATCGCTGATGGTGAGGACTGCGGCGTGAATCATGGTGCCGGCTTGTGGCGGCCCCTCGGTTCGCGACGGAAGGCGCCGCTTTTGCCGCCGGTCTTTTCCAGTAGGTAGATCTCGGCGATTTCGATCGATTTGTCGAGCGCCTTGGTCATGTCGTAGACCGTGAGCGCCGCCACGGCGGCGGCGGTGAGCGCTTCCATCTCCACCCCGGTCGGCGCGGTGGTGGCGGCGGTCGATTGGATGCGGATGCCGCGCTTTTGGATCTTGACCTCCACATCGGCGTGCGACAAGCCCAGCGGATGGCAAAGGGGAATCAGGTCCGCGGTGCGCTTGGCCGCGGCGATGCCGGCGATGCGGGCGATTTCGAGAGGATTACCCTTGGGATTTTGCGGCAACTGGCGGAGTACCGCCGCGGAGATACGCACGAAAGCGTGAGCGCGCGCGGTGCGGTAGGTTTCCGGTTTCCCGCTCACATCCACCATGCGGGCGGCGCCGGCCGCATCGTAATGGGAAAGCTTCTTCATAGCCGGCCGTTTCGCAACCAATGCCGTCTTCATTTCGACAGCACCCGGATCCAATCGCCCGCTGCGTAGACGGGATGCGCGGGTTCGGCCACCAGGAACGCGTTGGCGCGGGTGAGCGCGGGGATATCGGCGGAGCCGTGCCATGGGACGGGAGTGACTTCGTCGCCATCGGCGGCGAGGAGCGCGGGAAGAAAGCGCGTCAAACCGGCGCGATGGCGGAATTCGCCGGTAAGCCTGGCCCAAGGCATCAGCAGCGCGGTTTCGGTCTGGCCGCCCAGCAGGTCCAGCGCGGCGCGGGCGAAGATCTCGAACGTCACCATAGTGGATGCCGGATTGCCCGGCAGGCCGAAGAAGAACTTGCCGCACGCGCGCCCGAAGACCAGAGGCTGGCCAGGCTGAATGAGCACGCGATCGAAATAGAATTCCGCGCCGAAGCCGGCGAGAACTTCTTCGACCAGGTCATACTTGCCCGCCGAAACGCCGCCCGAGACCAGAATCAGGTCGGCTTCGAAGCCGCGGCGGAGCGCGTGGCGCGTATGTTCCACGGTATCGCGAGCCAAGGGGAGAATCACGGGTGCGCCACCCGCGCGCGCCACCTGCGCCGCCAGCGAGTGAGCGTTGGAATTGCGAACCTGGAAGTCGTGCGGCGTTTCGTCCGCCTCGACAATCTCGTCGCCTGTGGCAATGATGGCCACGTTGGGACGGCGATAGACGGGGACGCGCGGGTGGCCGAACGCGGCGAGAGCGGCCACGCCGGTGTAGTCGAGCCGGGCGCCGGCCCGCAGCACGATCTCGCCCGCCGCCGCCTCCGCGCCGCGCGGAGTGATCGCCAGTCCGGGCTGGGCGGCGCTATCGATGCGCACCCGGCCGGGGGCGGCGTGTGTGTGTTCCACCATAACGACGGTGTCCGCACCGGCAGGAACCGGGGCGCCGGTCATGATCTCGACCGCCTGCCCGGGCGCGACCAAGCCCGCGAAGCGCTCGCCCGCGCGGACCACCCCAATCACGTCGAGTTCGCCCGGCAAATCGGCCGCGCGCACTGCGTAACCGTCGCGCACGGAACGGTCGAGCGCCGGCGAATCACGGTCAGCCCCCACGTCCGCCGCGAGCACGCGCCCAGCCGCGGCGTCGAGCGCTACGTGCTCGACGGCCGGGAGCCCGCGGCCCTGGCGGACCGCTTCGACGACCTTCGCGCGCGCCTGGGGAAATTCCAGCGGAACCACCTCACTATTCTATGCCGCCCTTTGCCCCGCGCGAGCTGTGCTGGAGAATCTCGCAAGCAGGCGGGAGGCCGGCAGGCGACGGCTTTTTCCCACGATTTACGCGGCGCTTTGCGCCCGTCCGCCGGCTCGTCTGGCGCGCTGGTTTCAGCGGCCGGCCCGGTCCTGCTATGCTGATGTTCAAGCCAGGAGGGGTTCCCATGCTCACGCTATTCTTTTTTCTTGCCGCGGTTGCCGCCAACGCAGCGACACCGTTGTTCGAGGCATCGTTCGATCAACCCGGCTCGGAATGGACCGCGGTGCGCGGTACGGCAACGGCCGACGCAGCGGTGCTGAGAGACAACCGCAAATCGCTGCGCCTGGAACCCGGCAGCGCGTCCGATGTTTGCGTGCGGTCCTCTCCGGTACGCCTGACCATCGGCAAGCGCTACGAGCTGAGCGGGTGGGCGCGCGCCGAAGGCCTGACGGTGCGCGACACGGACCGGTCGCCGATTGCGATGGGCGCCGCGCTCACCATGGCTTCGATGCCGTTCGACGTTCATTCCGCGGCGGTGGGGGGCAGCACCGGCTGGACCCGTCTGCGTTTGCGGTTCGTCGCCACGCGCGCGGAGGACAGTATTCTGCTCACCGCCGGCAGCGGTGGAGCAATGCAGGGCAAAGCGTGGTTTGAGGGAGTGAGCCTGGAAGAGGTTTCGGCGGCCGGCGAATGGCCGGCGCGCGAAGCGGTTGAGACGTTCGGCCCGGCGTATCGATACCCGGCGGCCGGCTGGATTTACCTGCACATTGAAGGCAAGCCGTATGAGCGCGGATACCAGCACGGGCACCTGATGGCGCGCGAGATTCCGGAATACCTGGATCGCTGCGCGGCCGAGTTGGGCGCGAAAGAACAGTGGGACACATACCGCACCGCAGCCAACGCGCTGTTCCTGCGCGGTTTCGATCGCGAAATCCTGGAGGAGATGCGCGGCATCGCCGACGGCGCCTCCGACGCCGGCGCGCGCTGGCTCGAGCGGCGCATTGATCTGGTAGATATCGTGGTGGCCAATGTGACCGTTGAGATGGGCGAGTTGCAACAGGCAGTGCGAGTGACGCCGACGGGCCTGGAAGGTTTCACGTTCGACAAACCAGCGTACGCGCCGCAGAAACACGATGCGCCGGCCGACCATTGCAGCGCTTTCGCCGCCACCGGCCCCGCCACGCGCGACGGCAAGATGGTGATCGGCCACGTGACCTGGTGGTCGCTCACGCTTGCCGAGCAGACCAACGTGATGCTGGACATCAAGCCGGAAAAGGGCCACCGCCTAATGATGCAGTCTTATCCGGGCGGCATTGAAAGCGGCACCGACTGGTATCAGAACGACGCCGGCGTGGTGCTCACGGAAACCACCATTTCGCAGACACCGTTCCATTCCGAGGGCACTCCGGTGGCGTTCCGCGCGCGGATGGCCATCCAATACGGCGGCAACGTGGACGAAGTGGTTCAGCAACTCGGGACGCGCAATAACGGGCTTTATACCAACGAATGGCTGATCGGCGACGCAAAGAACAATGAGATAGCGATGTACGAACTGGGCACCAGCCACACCCGGCTGTGGCGCAGTTCGCGCAATGAATGGTTCGGCGACACGCCCGGTTTCTACTGGGGCGACAACAACGAGAAAGACCTCGCGATCCGCCTGGAATACCGGCCCGATCCGAATGGCGCACCGGTTTACGTTCCCTACCGTCCGGGGCCGCGCGACCTGGCCTGGCAGGAGCTTTATCAAAAATACCGCGGCCGGATCGATGAGCAGTTCGGATTTCTGGCGTTTCGCACCGCGCCGCTGGTGGCGGTGAGCACGATGGACGCCAAGGTGGCGACCGCGGACCAGGCATCGCGGATGATGGTGTGGGCGGAGATCGGGCGGCCGAATCAGCGTGAATGGAAGCCTTGGCTCAATGGCTACGCGAAGAACGACGGCCTGTATCCTTCCGGCTACCATTTGTTCCTTGCCGAGCCTTCGGAGACGCTGCGCGCCGCCATCGCCGAAAATGAGAAAGTGCGGCTGGCGGCAGACGCCAAGCCGGCCAAGCCCGAGGCCAAAGCGGACAAACACGCTGATTATGAAGAGCGGCTTTGGAAGGGTTGGATTCTGCCGGCCGGCGATGCCGACACATGGTTCGCCGCGGGCTCGGCCGCATACTATCGCATTCTCAGCTCGAAGGATCCGGAGCGGGCGATCGAGGCGGAGCGCGCCGAGTATCGCGGCCTGAAACTGCAAGGCGACAACCTGCTTAACCACGTCCGGCTTGAGGAAGCCAAGGGCGTCCTGTTCCTCGATGCGCTGCGCCGGAAGATGGGTGACGACGCCTTCTTTGCGCTGATGAAGGACTTCTTTCGGGCGAACACCACGAACACCGTGACATCGGGGGCTTTTCTCCAAAAGGCCGGCGTGCCGTTCGCGGTCCCCGACCCGGGTGAGGGGCCGGCGTATCTGACCGCGGACATCTGGCGGCGCCTGCACGCGGCGGTGCTGGTCTACGGCACCGTCCTCGAAGCTGGCGCGAACCGCTACGCTGCCGAACAGTTGCAGAGCCGCTTCCTCGATCGCTACGAAAGCCAGGTGCCGATCTACAAAGATTATCAGGCGAGCGATGACGTGCTGCGCGAGCATGACGTGGTCTTCGTCGGCCGGCCCGAGGCCAATTCGGCGCTGGCTGCGTGGGCCGGTGAGATCGGCCTCGATTACCCGCAGGCGGCGTTTCGGATCGACGGAACGTGGCATGCTGCGGAACGCGACGCTTTGATCTTTGCGGCGGGTAATCCGCTCGATGCGGCGCACATGGTGCTGGTCTACGCCGGCAACGATGCGCTCCGCACGGTGAAAAGCGTCAACGCCGGCGCGGAGGAAGCGCAATATGTGCTGATGGAAAACGGCAAGGCGGAGGGTGCGTTCCTAAAACGGCAGTAGGGCGTGGACGGGCGACGGACCCGCCGAGGCTGCCCCACCAAAGCTATCGTTGGTTGGCTTTCAGAATCTTCTTGCGCAGGCGGATGGAGGCGGGCGTCACTTCCACCAGCTCGTCGTCGCGGATGAACTCGATGGCCTGCTCGAGGTTCAGAATGCGCGGCGGGACCAGGCGGATCGCCTCATCGGCGGTCGAAGCGCGCATGTTGGTGAGCTTCTTCTCCTTGACGATGTTGACGTCCAGGTCTCTCTCGCGGGCGTTTTCGCCCACCACCATGCCCTCATATACCTCGGCGCCGGGGGCAACGAAAATCTCACCGCGCTCCTGCAAATTGAAGATGGCGTGACCGGTGGCTCTGCCGGGCCGGTCGGCCACCAGAGACCCGGTGGGCCGCGTGGGAATATCGCCCTGCCACTCGATATAGCCGTGAAAGAGCGAATTCATGATGGCCGTGCCGCGCGTATCAGTGAGGATCTCACTGCGCAGGCCGATGAGACCGCGTGAAGGGATGAGAAACTCGATGCGCACGCGGCCGGAGCCGTGGTTCACCATTTTGTTCATCTTGCCCTTGCGCGCGCCGAGCTTTTCAATCACCACGCCGAGAAAGGTCTCCGGACAATCGATCACCAGTAGCTCGACTGGCTCTTCGAGTTTCCCATTGAGCTTGCGGGTGAGGATTTCCGGCTTGCCCACCGCCAGTTCATGGCCTTCGCGGCGCATCATCTCGACCAGGATTGCCAGCTGCAGCTCGCCGCGCCCCATCACTTTGAACGTGTCGTGCCCCAGTTCCTCGACGCGTATCGAGACGTTGGTGAGCAGCTCTTTGTCGAGCCGCTCGCGCAGGTTGCGCGAGGTCACCCACTGCCCCTCGCGGCCCGCGAAGGGTGAGGTGTTGATGGTGAAGGCCATGGCGATGGTGGGCTCATCGATCGCCACGTGCGGCAGCGGCAGGGGGGTCTCGACACTGGTGACGGTTTCGCCGATGGTGATGCCCTCCACGCCCGCGATGGCGAGCAGGTCGCCGGGGCGGCCCACCGTTTCGTCCACGCGCTTCAACCCTTCGAACGAATACAACTTGGTGATTCTGGTGGTTTGCAGCGACCCATCGCGCTTGGCGACAGCCACGGTATCGCCGTAATTCAAGGTGCCGTGAAAGACGCGGCCGATCGCCAGCCGCCCCAGGTAATCGCTGTAATCCAGATTCGCGACCAGCATTTGCAGCACTTCATCGGGCTCTCCCGCGGGTGGCGGGATGTGCGCCAGAATGGCGTCGAACAAAGGTCGCAGGTCGGTGGAGGGATCGTCCAGCGACTCTTTGGCGACGCCGGTTTTGGAGATCGCGTAGAGCACCTTGAAATCGAGCTGGTCTTCGGTGGCGTCGAGATCGATAAACAAGTCGTAGATTTCGTTGAGCACGTCCTGGCAGCGCGCGTCGGGGCGGTCGATTTTGTTGATCACCACGATGGGCGGCAGATGGGCTTCCAGCGCCTTGGAGAGCACATAGCGCGTTTGCGGCAGCGGGCCTTCGCTCGCGTCCACCAGCAGCATCACACCGTCCACGATCTTCAGCGCGCGCTCCACCTCGCCGCCGAAATCGCTGTGTCCCGGCGTATCGACGATGTTGATCTTGACGCCCTGGTAGCGGACGCCGGTGATCTTGCTCAGAATCGTGATGCCGCGCTCCCGTTCCAGTTCGTTGGAATCCATCACGCGCTCGACGGTTTGCTCGTTGTCGCGGAAAATGCCGCTTTGGTGGAGCATGGCGTCGACCAGGGTGGTCTTTCCGTGATCGACGTGGGCGATGATGGCGATATTGCGGATGGCTGTGTTGCTGGTGTTCATTAAAGAGTTTCGGCTGGAAGAATTCCGGGCGCCGCCGGTGGAGAGCCGCGAAGCTTCATTTTAGCATTGTGCCCCGGCGTGCGAAGGATTTGTCATGATAAGGCCATGCGAGTTCGAGAACTGGCCGAGTGGCTGAGCGCCACGTTTGAAGGCGACGGGGAAAAAGAGCTGGCGGGCGCGGCGGCGATCGAAACGGCGGGCGCGTTGGACGTGGCGTTTGTCGGCGGGCGGAAAGCCGCCGCGCAGGCCGAAAGCTCGGCAGCCGGCTGCCTGCTGGTGCCGCTCGACTGGCCGAGCCCCTGCTACCGCACCGTGATCCGCGTGGCTGCGCCGCGCACCGCGTTCGCGCGCGCGATGAGCCGCTTCTACCCCACCATGGAAATCAAACCCGGCATCCATCCCACGGCGGTGATGGGAACGAACATCGAACTGGGCGCGCTGGTCTATGTCGGGCCGCACGCGGTGGTGGGCGATGGCACGCGCGCGGGCGTCGCGGTGAGCATCGGCGCCGGCTGCGTGGTGGGCAAGCGCGTGTCGCTGGGTGATGGCGCGGTGCTCCATCCCAACGTCACCATATACGACAACGTGGAGATAGGGCGCGGCGTGATCGTTCATTCCGGTGCGGTGATCGGCGCGGACGGCTTCGGCTACGTTCTGGAGGACGACCGCTGGCACAAGTTTCCGCAAGTGGGACGCGTCGAGATCGGTGATTTTGTCGAAATCGGCGCCAACTGCTGCGTGGACCGGGCCGCGCTGGGAGTAACGGTGATTGGCGAAGGCACCAAGCTCGACAACATGGTGCACGTGGCGCACAATTGCCGCATCGGCCGCCACGTGGTTGTGGCAGCGCAAACCGGGTTCTCCGGCTCCGTGGTGGTCGAGGACCACGCGGTGATCGGCGGCCAGGTAGGGATTGGCGACAAAGCGCGGATCGAGTCGCGCGCGGTGCTCGGTTCGGGCTGCGGAGTGCTTACCTCGAAGGTGGTGCGTTCCGGGGAGACGGTGTGGGGTACCCCCGCCCGTCCATTGCGCCAGCACCTGGAGCAACTAGCGAACTTAGCCAAGCTGCCAGAAGTGAGGCGCGAGGTTCTGGAACTGAGAAGGCGGGTCGCCGAACTCGAAACCTCAAGACGAACGACTCCGTAGCTGCCGCCTATTGGGCGGGTGGCGGCCCTATTGATCGCGCCAGTGGGGTGGCGGATGTCGCGCGCCCTGGCGTTGTGGTATGGTGAATGGTATGGCGACCATGAAGATCACGATCACCTTGCCGGACCGCCAAGTGCAGGAAATCCGCAAGCGCGTCGCGGCTCAGGAATCCCCGACCATCTCCGGCTTCATTCAGCAAGCGGTACAAAAATCTCTGGAGAATGCGGCGGCGTTCCGCGCAATGATCGATGAAGGATTGAACGCAAGCGGCGGGCCGCCCAAGTCCAGGGAACGCGCCTGGGCCAGAAAGATGCTCTCGGCGCGAAAGCGCGCAACCAAGCCGCGAAAGGCCGCGTGAACGGAATCGTTTTCGACGCCGGCGGGCTGATCGCACTGGAACGGAATGACCGCCGGGTCCTTCTGGTGCTCAAGGCCGCTCTGGAGCAGGAGGGCCGGATCATCGTACCCGCAACGGCCCTGGCGCAGGTCATTCGGAACCCGGCTAGGCAGGTGCGCCTGTGGAGGATGATTCAGTTTGAGAGGACCGAGGTGATCCCACTGGACGGATCGCATGCTCAGGCCGTGGGCGCGCTGCTGGGGCAAACCGCGACCACAGACATCACCGATGCGCACGTTGTAATCTGCGCGCAGGCCGCCGGTTATACGGTCATCACCAGCGACCCACTCGATCTGAAGCGACTCGATCCGAAGCTCCGATTGATACCGGTGTAAAGAAGACGACAATTTTCGAAGGAAACCAAGGGACGGGGCGGAATCGCCCCTACATCACCCTCAGCCCGCTGGGCCCCGGGATGGTCCGCACCCACGAGTTCATCTCCTGTTCGTTTTGCAGCAGGTCGCGCAGGGTGGCTTTGCTGAGGACTTGGTCAATCGCTACCTGGACGGCGCGCCACAGGGATCGCACGGAGCAATCTACCGAGCGGGTGCAGATGGCCGCCTGGCCGGCGTGGCTGTCGCAGAAATCGCTTTCGAACAGGCGTCCTCCGAGCGCGTCCAGCACGTGGCTGATCACAATCGTTCCCGCCGGCCGCGCCAGTTTGTAGCCGCCATCCTTGCCGCGCGCAGCTTTGACGAATCCGCCTTTGCGCAAGAGGCGCAGTATCTTGGCGGCGTAGGCCGGCGAGACGCCTTCGGCATGGCTGATTTCGGGAATCGTCAGGCTGCCGCCGGCTTCGGTGGCGTAGGCCAGCCGCACCAGGCAGCGGACGCCGTATTCTTCGTGGGCGCTCAACTTCATCGGCTCAGCCTCGCAATCGGGATGATCTCTTCGATCCCCAGCGCGAGCTTGCCGGCTTCCGAAATGCGGTCCTTCGACCACGGCGGATCGAAGGTCAGTTCCAGCTTGACGCTGTTCACGCCGGGCACGGACCGCGCTGCTCGCTCCACTTCCGCGGGCAGCGACCCGGCCACCGGGCAATTCGGCGCAGTCAGCGTCATGCGGATACGCGCGTTGCCGGCGCCATCCACTTCCAGACCGTAAATCAGGCCGAGCTCGTAGATATTCACCGGCATCTCCGGGTCGTAGACCTGGCGCAGGGCGGCGACGATGGCGTCTTTCAGATTCATTCGGTGGAAACCGGTTCTTCCTTGTTTTCGAGCGCCGATTTGAGCGTGTGCCACGCCAGGGTGGCGCACTTCACGCGCGCCGGGTATTCGCGCACGCCGCAAAACACCACCAGCTTGCCCAGTCCCTGGGTCACCGGCGAATCCGTGGTGAGCAGATCGTGAAACCTCTCGAGCAACTTGAGCGCTTCCTCCCGGTTCAAACCCTTCAGGCTCTCGGTCATCAACGACGCCGACGCGGTGGAAATCGCGCAGCCGCTGCCCACAAAGCTCGCGTCTTCGACCACATCATCCCGCAACTTGAGGAACAGCTTCAGCTTGTCGCCGCAGAGCGGGTTGTAGCCCTCGGCCTTGCGGTTGGCGCCGGACAGCTCATGGCAGTTCCGCGGGTGCTTGCTGTGATCGAGGATCGTTTCCTGGTATAGATCGTGAACCATCAGGAAAAAATCTCCTTTACTTTGCGAAGGCCGGCGGCCAGCGCGTCGATCTCGCCCGCTGTATTGTAAAACGCCAGCGAGGCGCGCGTGGTGGCGGGCACGCCGAACCGGTCCATCACCGGCTGCGCGCAATGGTGGCCGGTGCGCACCGCGATTCCCATCCGGTCCAGCACGGTTCCGATATCGTGCGGGTGAATCCCCTCGATGACGAACGAGAGCACCGCGGCCTTTTCGCGCGCTGTGCCGATCATGCGCAGCCCGGGAATCTGCTCCAGAGCCTGGGTACCGTAAACCAGCAGTTCGTGCTCATACGCGGCAATCCGTTCCAGGCCCACGTCCTTCAAGTAATCCACCGCCGCGCCCAAGCCGATGCCGCCGGCGATGTTCGGCGTGCCGGCTTCGAACTTGTAGGGCAGATCGTTGTAAACGGTCTTTTCAAAAGTGACCGACTTGATCATATCGCCGCCGCCCTGGTAAGGGGGCATGGCGTTCAGCAGCCTGCTCTTACCGTACAGGATCCCGATTCCCGTGGGTCCAACCATCTTGTGGCCGGAGACCGCGTAGAAGTCTGCGTCGAGCGCCTGCACGTCCACCTTCAGGTGGGGCGCTGCCTGCGCGCCATCCACCAGCGCCAGCGCTCCGGCGCGGTGCGCCATCGCGATGATTTCCTTTACCGGATTGATCGTGCCCAGCGCGTTCGAAACGTGCGCAACCGCAACCAGCCTAGTCCGCGGATTGAGCAGCTTCCCGTACTCCTCCATCATCAATTCGCCGCGGTCGTTGATGGGGATCACGCGCAGCTTCGCGCCGGTGGCATCGCACAGCATCTGCCAGGGCACGATATTCGAGTGGTGCTCCATCGCGGAGATGACGATCTCGTCGCCTTCCCG
>Ga0335078_10007655_pt1 | contig 16017 bp, 12 predicted proteins | sample Lox_Sample_32_FD_206711 | JGI IMG/M metagenome (GOLD analysis project Ga0335078, IMG submission 206711) | Soil microbial communities from Loxahatchee National Wildlife Refuge, Florida, United States - Lox_Sample_3.2 | ecosystem: Environmental > Terrestrial > Soil > Wetlands | place: USA...
GCGGCCTGGGCGGCCTCCCAGGTCGCGTGCTCGAGCCGGTCCTTCTGGCTGAACGGCCCGTGGTAGAGCAGGCCCGCCGAGTTGCTCCGGACCGGCAGCCGCCGGTCCCATCGCTCGGAGTCGACGGCGAACACCCCGCCGGGCCCGATCACGAGATGGTCGATCACCGAGTCGCTGCCCGGGATGGCGCGCCGGTGCAGCGCGACGTACCCGGCCGGCCTGAGCAGGAACAGGCGCCGCCGGGTGCGGCGCTGGGCCGAGGTGACCCGGGCCGAGGCCGGGATCACCGACGTGGTCCGCGAGCGGTAGACGGTATCGGCGATGGCGACGACGGCCGCGGCGGTCAGCCCGAACCGCCAGCCCACCCAGACCGTGATGCCGATCCCGGCGATGGCGGCCATGACGGCGCGGCCGATCCAGATGGGCAGCCGCGGGTCGCCGCCCAGGGCACCGAGTATCGGGCGGGGCGCTGGGACAGGCGCGCGGGCCGGCTGCTCCCTCACCTCGGTCGGGTCATTCGGCTCAGCCGGAGACGCTGGTCCGGTCCCGTTAGCCTCCGCCCCGGTTTCCCGGTCCACACCCCACAGGGTAATCGAGCCGACACTTTGCGGCCATGGGCCTGGGTGATTTGGGCCGTCCGGGCTGTCTGCCGGGGCGCTGCTGGACCGTGAGGGCCGGTACGTCTACTGTTCGGTAACGTGACGCAGATTCATGACATGAGCGTGACCGAGCTGGCCGCCGCGATCCGCGCGGGCGAGATCTCGCCGGTCGAGGTCACCGACCACTACCTGGACCGCATCGACCGGCTCGGCGAGCAGGTCGGCGCCTTCTACACGGTGACGCATGACCGGGCCCGCCAGGAGGCCACCGCGGCGGAGAAGCTCGTCGCCCAGGCCAGCCGCGATGAGCGCGACGCGCTGCCCCCGCTGACCGGGGTGCCGATCCCGATCAAGGACCTGAACATGGTCGCGGGCGTCCGCCTGACGTTCGGGAGCACGCTCTTCCACGACAACATCGCCGACCAGGACGACCATGTAGTCACCGGGCTGCGGCGGGCCGGGATCGTGATCACCGGCAAGACGGCCACCCCGGAGTTCGGTCTGCCCTGCTACACCGAGACCAGGATCGGGCCGCCGGCCCGGACCCCCTGGGACCTGACCCGGTCGGCCGGCGGCTCCAGCGGCGGCGCCGCGGCGGCGGTCGCCGCGGGGCTGGCGCCGGCCGCCCAGGGCAGCGACGGCGGCGGGTCGATCAGGATCCCGTCGAGCGTGTGCGGGCTGTTCGGGATCAAGCCCACCCGGGGCCGCGTCTCCGGCGGCCCGCTCCTGCCCGACCTGGCCGGGCTGTCGATCGACGGCCCGATCGCGCGCACGGTCGAGGATGCCGCGCTGCTGCTGGACGCGATGACCGGCAACTATCCGGGCGACATGTACACGCTGCCGCCGCTGCCGGCCGGCGAGACCTTCCGCGGCCACGCCGGCCGCGAGCCCGGCCGGCTCAAGATCGCCCGGTCGCTGCAGAACGCGGTCGAGGGCGCCCGGGTCCACCCGGACTGCGTGGCCGCCTACGAGGAGGCCAGCGCGCTGCTGGCCGCCCTCGGGCATGAGGTCGAGGACATCGACATGCCGTTCGGGCCCGACGTCGTGCCGATGTTCGAGACGCTCTGGTACGCGATGGCCACGCTGGCCCCGATCGACCCGGCGCAGGAAGACCAGCTGCTGCCGATCACCCGCTACCTGCGCGAGCGCGGCCAGCAGGTCAGGGCGCCGGAACTGCTGTTCGCCCAGGCGTACCTGCAGGCTGTCACGCGGACCGCGGTGGCCGCGCTGAGCCGGTACGACGCGGTGCTCTCGCCCACGCTGGCCACGCCCCCGGTGCCGGTCGGCTTTTTCGAGGAAGCGGATCCGCCGGAGAACTTCGAGCGGCAGAAGCGGTTCACCCCGTACACCGCCCTGTACAACGTGTCCGGGCAGCCGGCCGTCAGCCTGCCGCTGCACTGGAACGACGACGGCCTCCCGATCGGGGTCATGCTGGCCGGCCGGATGGGCGAGGAGGGCACGCTGATCTCGCTGTCGGCGCAGCTCGAGGCCGCGCGCCCGTGGCGGGACCGGCACCCGCCGGCCTGGTAGCCGAGCTCGCCCTGGCATCCTCGGCCAACCGGCAGGCTCCGTGCAGCCCTTGCTCAATCTGGCCGGCGAGATTTTCTGCGCTGCCGAACAGGCCGCGACAGGAAGGCCGGCGCCCGTCGCCTGGGCGGTGCTGACCTGTGCCCGGAGGAGAATCCCGTGCTCAGCAGGTTGCGCTCACGATTTCATGCTCATGCATTGCGCGGCGCCGCCGCCGCGCTCGGCGCAGGCGCCCTCGTGACGCTGACCGCCGCGGGCTGCGGCACGGCCGTGGCCCCGGCGGCCGCCACGGCCCCCTCGCCCGGCCCGGGCAGCTACCAGGCCTGCTTGCGCCAGCACGGGGTCACGGTCCCCACGGCCCGTCCCACCGCGCGCCCGGCCGGCGGGTCCGGGGCCGGCAACCCCGGCCTCCAGAAGGCCAGGCAGGCGTGCGCCGCACTGCGCCCGGCCGGCGGCTTCGGCGGGTCCGGCCGGTTCGGCACCGCGTTCCAGGCCTTCCGCACCTGCATGGCCGCCCACGGCGAGCCGATCCCGGCCACCCGGCCGACAGCGCCGCCCTCACCCGGCCCCGGCCGCTTCCTGAACGGGCTGAACCCGGGCGACCCCAAGGTCGCGGCGGCGCTGAAGGCCTGCCAGTCCAAGCTCCCGGCGTTCGGCGGCGCGCCCCCGGCCGGCTAGCGCACCGGGCGTCCCGGTCCGCATCACCGGCTTCAGGAACACCGGCCATCACGCTCCGTCTCCCCGCGGCCCGGCCCGCCCGGTTCGCGCCGTCCGCGTGATCATCACCCCGCCCGGGTGATGACACAGCGCCCGGGCGGCTGGAATCCTCGCAACCAGCCCCCTGCTGGACCCGGGTCGCCGGCCGACAGACGCCGCGGCCGATCGTGACGCGTGGGGGGCTCGCCGGTGAACCACCTGCTCAAGTGGCTGGGCGGCTTCGCCGCCCGACGGTACTGGATCTTCATCGTCGCCTGGCTCATCATTCTCGGCGGCCTGCTGGCCGCCAACCACGCGTTCGGCGGCCAGTACGCCAACAACTACACCGTGCCCGGCAGCAACTCCGCGAACGGGCTGAACCTGCTCAACAGCGACTATCCGCAGCAAGGCGGCTACGGCGGGCAGATCGTGTTTCACGCCAGCCACGGCACGGTCGCCCAGCAGCAGGGGGCGGTGAACCAGGCCACCAGCAACGTGGCCAAGCTGTCCGGGGTGATCAAGGCGGTCAGCCCGTTCGCGTCGCCGAACTCCGGCGCGGTGTCGAAGAACGGCACCATCGCCTACTCCAGCGTGTCCTGGACCGACAACCCGGCGGGCCTGGACACCTCGTACCTCAGCCAGCTCAACAACGCCGTCGCCCCGGCCCGCAAGGCCGGCCTGGAGGTGCAGTACGGCGGCGGCGCCGGCCAGATCGGGCAGCAGACTCCGGACACGGTCTCCGAGGTCATCGGCCTGGCCTGCGCGCTGCTGCTGTTGTTGTTCATGTTCGGCTCGGTGATCACCGCGGCGGTCCCGCTGGTGTCGGCGATCTTCAGCGTGGGCGCGGGCCTGTCGGTGGTGGGGTTGCTCGCCGCGCTCACCACGTTCCCGAGCGTGGCGCCCACGGTGGCCACCCTGCTCGGCCTCGGCGTCGCGGTCGACTACGGGCTGTTCCTCACCGCCCGGCACCGTGAGCAGCTTGACCGCGGCATGGGCGTGACCGAGTCCGCGGCTCGCGCCGAGGAGACCTCGGGCGCCTCGGTCGTCATCGCCGGGAGCACGGTCGTGGTCGCGATCCTCGGCCTGTACCTGTCCGGCGTGCCGTTCGTCGGCGCGATGGGCCTGGCCGCGGCCGTGGTCGTCGCGATCACCATGCTCGCCGCGCTCACGCTGGTGCCCTCGTTCATGGGGCTGGTCCGCAACAACGTCCGCTCGCTGCCGTCCCGGGTCCGCGCTCACCGGGAAGGCATCACGGCCCAGGAGCAGGCGAAGCAGACCGCCACGGTCACCGAGGAGCACCACGAGCAGAGCGCCTTCGCCCGGTGGGGGCGCCGGGTCGCCCGGCAGCCCTGGCCGTGGGGGATCGCCAGCGTGCTGGTGCTGCTCGTGCTGGCGATCCCGCTGCTGTCGATCAACCTGGGCCAGCCCGACAACGGCACCAACCCGCTCAATGAGAGCAGCCGGCAGGCCTACGACCTGATCAGCCAGGGCTTCGGCGTCGGCGCCAACGGCCCCCTGACGGTCGTGGTCAAGCTGCCCAAGCAGTCGAGCTCGGCGGACCAGTCGCTGCTGAGCTCGATGACCAAGGGCGTCGCCGGCACCAGCGGGGTCGCGTCGGTGTCGCCGACGTCGGTGAACAGCGCGTCCACGGTGGCCGTGTTCAACGCGATCCCGGCCACCCGGCCGCAGGCCACGGCGACCAGCACGCTGGTGGCCACGCTCCGCGACCACGTGCTGCCCAGGTACCACGTCACGAGCTACGTGACCGGCACCACGCCCGGCAACGTCGACTTCACCAACCAGATCGCCAGCCGCATGGCCATCCTGATCCTGGCCGTGGTGGCGGTGGCCTTCATCCTGCTGACCACGGCGTTCCGGTCGGTGGTCATCGCCACCAAGGCGGCGATCATGAACCTGCTGTCGATCGGGGCCGCCTACGGCGTCATCGTCGCGGTGTTCCAATGGGGCTGGGGGGCCAGCCTGATCGGGGTGCACACCACCTCGCCGATCCCCGCGTACGTGCCGATGATGGTGTTCGCGATCGTCTTCGGCCTGTCCATGGACTACGAGGTGTTCCTGCTCTCCCGGGTGCACGAGTCCTGGGTCGGCACCAACGACGCGCACCGCAGCGTCGCGATCGGCATCGGCAGCACCGCCCGGGTGATCACGACCGCGGCCGCCGTCATGGTTGTCGTGTTCCTGAGTTTCGTCCTGAACGACCAGCTAGCGGTGAAGATGCTGGCCATCGGCATGGCGGTGGCGGTGTTCATCGACGCGTCGATCGTCCGGATGATCCTGGTGCCGGCGATCATGGCGCTGCTCGGCGCCAGGGCCTGGTGGATGCCCCGCTGGCTGGAGCCGGTCCTGCCGCAGCTGCACCTGGAGGGCAGCGGGCTCGCCGCGGCGGCGGGCGCGGCGGAGGGCACCGGCGGTGCGCCGAGCCAGGCCGCCCAGGCCCGGCGGCCCCGCTAGCCGCGCCCGTCCCGGCCCCCGCCGCTCGCGGCCGGCGGCCCGGCCGTCGTCGCCCGCGGCCAGCCCCGCCGCTCCCGCTCCCGTGGCCGCCGCGACCGCCGGGCGTGTGCGCTAAATGCTGCTGGAACAGCCCTTTTCGCACGCAGCCGCCGTCGGCGGCCGGGGCGAGCTGAGGTTTCGGTCGCGGGCGGGCCGGTGCCGGCCTGATCATGGAGCATGACCGACCCCGAGCTGATCCGGCGGGCCGAGGCCGCCGGGATCGCACCCTGGTACCTGGACTGGCGGGAGCACCGGGTCGACGTGAGCGAGGAAACCCTCGCCGCGATCCTGGCCGCACTGGACAGCGTGCCCGACGTGACCAGGGACCCGGGCCGCGGCGGGCCGCGTCCCGCCCCGCCGGATCCGGGCCGGGCGGCCGGCGTCCTGGGGCCCCGTGTCCCGGCCGGCCGGTCCTGGGGGTTCACCGCCCAGCTCTACTCGGTCCGGTCGCGGCGCTCGTGGGGGCACGGCGACCTGCACGACCTGGCCGACCTGGCCGCCTGGAGCGCCCGGGAGCTGGGCGCGGGATTCGTCCTGATCAACCCGCTGCACGCGGCCGAGCCGCTGCCGCCGGTCAGCCCGTCCCCTTACCTCCCGATGACCAGGCGATACGTCAGCCCGCTGTACCTCAGCATCGAGGACATCCCTGAGTATCAGCGGCTGGATGCCCCCCAGCGGGAACGCATCGACGCGCTCGCGGCCCCGCTGCGGTCCAGGAATGCCACCGCCGCCCTCATCGACCGCGATGCGGTCTGGACCGCCAAGCGCGCGGCCCTGGAGATCATTCACCGGGTGCCGCTGGACGGCCGGCGGCGCGAGGAGTACCAGCGGTTCCGTTGCCGCGAGGGCCGCGACCTCGCGTACTGGGCGGCCTGGAGCGCCCGGGCGGAACGCCACGGGCCGGACTGGCGGGCCTGGCCGGCGCCGGACCGCGTGCCCCTGGCACCCGGCGTCGCCGCACCAGGCCGGGAGGGGTTCAGCCCGGCGGCCGAGTTCCACGCCTGGCTGCAGTGGCACGCCGACGCGCAGCTAGCCGCCGCGCAGCGGGCGGCGCGCGGCGCGGGCATGGACATCGGGATCATCACCGACCTGGCCGTCGGGTCGCACCCCGGCGGGGCGGAGGCGTGGGCGAACCAGGACGTGCTCGTCGGCGGGCTGTCCGTGGGCGCGCCGCCGGACGAGTTCAACCAGCGCGGCCAGGACTGGTCGCAGCCGCCCTGGCACCCGCAGCGGCTGGCCGCGGCCGGCTACCGGCCGCTGGCCGACCTGTTCGCCGCGGCGCTGCGGCACGCGGGCGGGCTGCGGGTCGACCACGTGATGGGCCTGATGCGCCTGTGGTGCATTCCGCAGGGACTGCCGCCCGACCGCGGCGCCTACATCCGCTATGACCACCGGGCCACGGTGGCCGCGCTGGCCGGCCAGGCCGGGAAGGCCGCGGCGGTGGCGATCGGCGAGGACCTGGGCACCGTCGACAAGTGGATCAGCGCCTACCTGGCCGACCACGCGATCCTGGGCACCTCGATGCTCTGGTTCGCGCGCGAGCCCGACGGCGCGCCGCTGGCCCCGCAGCACTGGCGGCGCCACTGCATGGCCACCGTCGGCACGCACGATGTGCCGCCGGTCGCCTCGTTCGCCGCCGGCGACCAGGTGACCGTGCGGGCCCGGCTCGGCCTGCTGAACCGCCCGGAGCAGGCGGAACGCGACCACGCGGAGCAGACGCTGGCCTGCTGGCGGGACGCGCTGGCCGGGCAGGGCCTGATCCCGGACGGCCCGCTGCCCGGCCCCGATGAGTTCACCGTCGCGCTGTACGCCTACCTGGCCCGGACGGCCGCGCTCCTGGTCGGGGTGTCGCTGGCGGACGCGGTCGGCGACCGCCGGGCCCAGAACATCCCGGGTACCAGCGACGAGTACCCGAACTGGCAGATTCCGCTCTGCGACGCGGCCGGCCGGGCGGTCTTGCTCGAGGACCTGCCCAGCCTGCCGCTCGTCGCGGCCGTGTGCCGCGCCGCAGCCGGAGCGTGAAAGGCACTGATTGATTTACGCGCCGGCCCGCGCGTCGCGGTGGCGGCAGCGCAGCGCGCGCGCGACGTCGTCGCGGCCCTCGGTCAGCAGCCGGCGCAGCGCAGGGGGAGGACCGGACCGCTCGATGTAGGCGTCCGTCAGGGCGATGGCCTCCGGCGTGACCTTCCACGCCGGGTAGGCGTACTCCACGAAGTGCTGGGCCATGTCTGAGCTCCAGTCGCGCCAGATGTCGCCGACCACGTCGTAGAACCGCGCGATGTACGGCTCGAGCAGTTCCTCGGCGTCCGGCTCGGTGAAGCCGTCCAGCGTCGCGCGGAACGTCGCGTTGGACAGTTGGCCGCCGGTGATCCGGGCCCAGGCCTCCGCCTTGGCGGCGGGATCGGGGATCGCGGCCCGGCAGGCGGCGGCGTGCCGGGCCCCCGCGTCGGTGGCGTCCCGGGCCAGTTCGGCATCGATCTCGGCGGCCCCGGCGGCGCCGCGGGCGCACAGCCGGTGCAGCAGCTGCCAGCGCAGTTCGGTGTCGACGGCCAGGCCCTCCAGCGTCACCGAGCCGTCGAGCAGGCCGGCCAGCAGCGCCAGGTCGTCGGGGGACGTGGCCACGCCGGACAGCGCCTGAGCGTAGGCCAGCTGGCGGTCGGAACCGGGCTCAGCCCGGTAAAGCAGGTCACGCAGCTGGTCGGCGATCAGCACCAGCCCGGCGGCGCGCCAGGCGGGATCGCAGAACCGGCGCGCGGCCATCGCCGCCTGGCGCAGCACGCTCTGCACCACCGTGATGTCCTCGACCGCCTCCACGCCGGACAGCACCAGGCGCACGTAGTCGCGCCCGGCCAGTTCCGCGTCCCGGCACATATCCCAGGCGGCGGCCCAGCACAGCGCCGCGGGCAGGGACTCGGTGAAATCACCGATGCCGCTGATGAGCGTGCGCAGCGAGTGGTCGTCCAGCCGGATCTTCGCGTAGGTCAGGTCGTCGTCGTTGACCAGCACGAGGTCAGGCCGGTCCAGGCCGGCCAGTTCCGGCACCTCGGTCCGCTCCCCGTCGATGTCGATCTCCACCCGGTGCCGCCGGGTCAGGCCTCCCGTATCACCCTGGGCGGACGACCCCCCTGGGCCTCCCCGCGTGCCGCGGTCGTACAGCCCGATCGCGATGCGGTGCGGGCGCAGCACGGGGTGGCTGGGCGCCGCCTCCTGGATCACCGCGAAGGCGGTGAACCGGCCCTCGTCGTCGCATAGGTACTCGGGTCGCAGCGTGTTCACCCCGGCGGTCTCCAGCCACTTCTTCGACCAGCCGGACAGGTCCCGGCCCGAGACCTGCTCCAGGGCCGCGAGCAGGTCACCGAGCGTCGCGTTGCCCCAGGCGTGCTGCCCGAAGTAGCGGCGCACCGCGGCGAGGAAGTTCTCCCGGCCGACGTGCGCGACCAGTTGCTTGATCACCGCGGCGCCCTTGGCGTAGGTGATCCCGTCGAAGTTGACCTCCACGGCCGCGATGTCGGGGATGTCCGCGGCGACCGGGTGGGTGGAGGGCAGCTGGTCCTGGCGGTAGGCCCAGGCCTTCCAGGCCTGAGCGAACGTGGTCCACGCGGTGGTCCAGCGGGTGGCCTCGGCCTGCGCCGCGGTGCCGGCCCAGGTGGCGAAGGACTCGTTCAGCCACAGGTCGTCCCACCAGCGCATGGTGACCAGGTCGCCGAACCACATGTGCGCCATCTCATGCAGGATCGTCTCGGCGCGGGATTCCCGGTAGGTATCGGTGACCCGGGACCGGAATACGTAGGCCTCGAGGAACGTGACCGCGCCGGCGTTCTCCATCGCGCCGGCCTTGAACTCGGGCACGAACAGCTGGTCGTACTTGCCGAACGGGTAGCGCACGCCGAAGGCGTCGTGGAAGTAGTCCAGGCCCTGCCGGGTCACCTCGAAGATCTCGTCCGGGTCCAGATAGCTGGCCAGCGACTGGCGGCAGAAGATGCCGAGCGGGATGCCGTCGTGCTCGTCGCGGACGACGTGATAGGGGCCGGCCGCGATCGCGGTGATGTAGGTCGGCAGCACCGGCGTGGGCGGGAACGCCCAGCGGACGGCGTCCCCCGGTCCTGGCCCGTCCGTCGTCGCGGGCGCCATGTTCGAGATCACCTGCCAGCCCGGCCGGGCCGTGACCTCCAGCTCGAACGCGGCCTTCAGGTCGGGCTGGTCGAAGCAGGCGTAGATCTGGTGGGCGTCGAAGGTCTCCAGGTCGGAGTACATGTAGACGCCGCCGTCGGCCGGGTCGGTGAACCGGTGCAGGCCCTCGCCGGTGCGGGAATAGGCGCAGTCCGCGGCCACCCGCAGCTCGTTGCTCTCGGCCAGGTCGTCCAGCCGGATCCGGTTCCCGTCGAAGTTCCCCGGATCGACCCGCATCCCGTTCAGCACGATCTCGTGCACCGCCGGCGCCGTCAGGTCGATGAACGTCGACGCGCCGGGGCTGGCGCAGCCGAAGCCGACCGTGGTCACCGAGCCGAAGGTGAGGTCGCCGCCGGTGAGGTCGAGCTCGACGCGGTAGGACTCGACATTGAGCAGGCGGGCGCGTTCCCGCGCCTCATCGCGCGTGAGGTTGCTGGCCACTGTGGTAATCCCTTTCCCGGGCTGGCATTCGGAGCATAATCGCATGCCCGCGCGCGGAATGGCCCGGCACACCCCCGGACGGATTCTTCGAGCTGAAGCGGAGCCGGACCCGGGACCCGATCTTCGACGGAGCCAGGGGCCGGCCGGCGGGTGGCGAGCAGTGGCCGCGCCGCCGGCGGCGGCGCGGGCGGCGGCGCGGGCGTCGCCGGCGCGGCGGTGCCCGGCGTCGCGGCGGCCCCGGCGGCTCTGACAGACTGGCCCGCGTGCGCGTCTACCTTGGATCAGACCACGCCGGCTTCGAGCTGAAGCGCCATCTCATCGAGTGGCTTACCCAGGCCGGACACGACCCGGTCGACTGCGGGCCGTCGGCCGAGCGAGACGATGACGACTACCCGCCGTACGTCATGCGCGCCGCCAACTCCGCCGTCAACGACCCGGGCAGCCTGGGTATCGTGATCGGCGGCTCGGGCAATGGCGAGCAGATCGCCGCGAACAAGATACGCGGGGTGCGGGCGGCGGTGGCCTGGACCGAGGAGACGGCCCAGCTGGCCCGGCTGCACAACAACGCGAACGTGCTCAGCCTGGGCGCCCGCATGTACTCGATCGATGACGCGCTGTCGTTCGCGAGGGTGTTCGTGGAGACACCGTTCTCTGGCGAGTCCCGGCATGCCCGGCGGCTGTCGGAGATCGCGGACTACGAGGCGACGGGGCAGCTGCCCGCCCTTCCGGCCGAGCCGTGATTGTCTCCTCCTACATCTCGCCCAAGGCGGCCAAGGGGCAGCCGAGCGCGGTCGCCGGCCGCGGCCTGATCGCGGTGGCGCCGATCGCCAGGGACGAGATCGTGGCGATCAAGGGCGGGCACATCGTGGACAGCGCGACGCTGCGCGCCCTGCCGCCGCGGCTGCAGAACTCCGACGTCCAGATCGCCGACGGCTTCCACCTGGTCGCGCTGGACGAGGACGAGTACGAGCCGGTGATGCTGTTCCTGAACCACTCGTGCGAGCCGAACGTCGGCTTCGCGGGCAACATCGTCCTGGTCGCCATGCGCGACGTGGCCGCGGGCGAGGAACTGACCACCGACTACGCGCTGTTTGACGACGCCGACGACCCGATGCCCTGCCATTGCGGCACGCCGTCCTGCCGCGGCACGATCAGCGGCCGGGACTGGCTGCTTCCCGAGCTGCGGCGCAAGTACGGCGACTACTTCTCCTGGTACCTGCTGCGCCGGTTCCGGCCGGGATGACCGGCCGCGTCATCCCCGGCCGGGCCAGCGCGGCGCGGGCGGCCGGCGGCGCGGCCGCCGCCGGTCCGGAGCGCGCGTCACCGGCGCCTTCGCCGCCGGTGCGGCCGCCGGGCCTTCGGCTGGCCGGCTGGGGCGGCGACCGGGGCCGGGGTGCCCGGCGTCGCGGCCGGGGCCGGGGCATCCGGCGCCGGCGCCGCGGCCGGCTGGCCTCGCGTCACGTCCGCCTGCGGCTCGTTGTCCCGGGCCGTGGCCTCGTGCTCGGCGTGCGACCGGGAAACGTCCCTGGCCCGCATCGCCGCATCCACCGTGACCTTCATCCCGCGCATGCGGCCTCCCGGCCCCAGTCTCGCACGCCGCGCCGCGGCGGTCAGAAACTCGTCGGGCACCAGGGGGCCGGATCCCAGGACATGGCGGCGGACAGGGCCGCCAGCGCTCCCGGCCGGATCTCGGTGACCAGTCCCGCGCCGGCCAGCGCCCCGAGCCTGGTGCCGCCGAGGTAGGCGGCGCCGAGGGCCTGGACCGGGAGGGCCAGGTCGGCCGGGGCCGAGGTCCGCTCGCAGGTCGCGGGTTCCGGCGCCGGGCCTGCCGCCTCCGCCGGGCCGGGGGCCCGCAGCCGCCACCGCCCGCCGTTCTCGGCGAACAGTTCGTCGGTGACCTCGATGACCACGTCAGCGGCGCACGCGTAACTCCGCTGGCTGAGCGCCTCCGGCACGCTGACCAGCCGGACCCACAGCCCGTCCACGAGCAGCGGGCGGGCCCGGCGCCGGTCGGCGAGCAGGTAGAGCAGCGGCTCGTCCGCGGGCCGCACCCGGGCGCGCACCTCGCTGACCAGGTCGCGGCTGAGCAGATCGTTCCAGACGGCGGCATAGGCCCGCGGGTCGACGGCTATCAGCTCGCGCACGTTCAGCACCCCGCTGGGAATCCCGTGATCGTCCCACTCTGGCTTCCCCGAGAACAGGGCGTACCCGCGCGGGCCGGCGTCGTCCTCGGCGATCACGCACCGCAGCGGGGTGCTGCCGGACCGGCGGTGCTCCGGGTCCCACAGCAGGTAGTCCCACCAGCGGCCGTCCCGCGCCAGCATGCCGGGACGGGCCGGCCACACGGCATCGAACACCGTGGCCAGCTCGGTCACGGCATCCGGAGGGTCGGCGATCCGCAGCCGCACGGGCCGTCCCGGTCCGTCGCGGCCCGGCCGGGCCGCGGTCGCGGGCAGGTCTCCCTCGCCGCGGCGGATCGTGAGGTCCAGCTCGGCGGTGGCGATGCCGTATCCGTACCGGCCGTAGATGGGAGCCTCCGAGGCGAACAGCGTGGCGATCGCCTCGCCGCGGTCACGGACGTCCGCCAGCTGGCGGCGCATCAGGCTGGACAGGATCCCGCGCCGCCGGTACGACGGGAGCACGCTGACCGCGGTGACCCCGGCGACCGTGGCCGCCCCGCCGGGGAGTGTCATCCGGAACGTGAGGGCGAGCGCGGTCCCGACGATGTCGGCCCCGTCGAACGCCGCCAGCGTGCGGTCGGTCTCGAGAATAAGGCGATCATGCTCCAGCTCGGGATCGAGCGGGTAGGTGGCATGGAAGGCGTGGCCGAGTACCGCGTAGAAGGCCCGGAACTCGCCCTCGCTGATCGGGCGGATCGGATAGGCAGCGGTCATGCTGGATTCTTACCTGGCCCGGCGCGGCCGGCGCGACCTATTATCCGGCTATCCGGCGCCGCCGGAATGTGCCGGAACGCTGGTATACCGGTACAGTGCCGGCAAGATGGTTCGTCTGGTCCCGCACCGTTTCTCGACCGCAGCGCTGGCAGCGGCCCAGCGTTTGCGCAGCCTGATCCTGCGGCAGTTCATCACCAGGAACCGGCGGCTCGCGTTCGGCCTCGCGCTGGCGGTCATCGTCATCGGGGCCGCGGCGGTCCGGGTGTCGGAGGCGTGGTTCTCGCCCGGCGTGATGATCCTGCCGCTGCTGGCTGGCGGGCTGCTGCTCTGGCCGCGGGCGCTGCGGATACTGTTCTGCCTGGTCGGGCTGGCGCTGGCTTATGACGCGCTGGAGGGAAAAGCCGGGCCGGGAATCATCTTCACGATCGGGATCACGGTCGTCTTCGCCGATGCGCTGGCGCGGGCGCGGGCGAAGCTCGGCGTGCTCGGCCTGCGGGGCGACCGGATGCTGATCGAGCTGCGGGACCGGATCAGGGCCCAGGGCAGGATGCCCGCGCTGCCCGACGGCTGGCAGTCGGCCGCGGTGCTGCAGCCGGCCGGCGGGGGATCGTTCGGCGGGGACTTCCTGGTGTCCGCCTGCGACGGGAAGAACCTTGAGCTGGCGCTGGTCGACGTGGCGGGCAAGGGAATCGACGCCGGGACCCGGGCCCTGCTGCTGTCCGGCGCGTTCGGCGGGCTGCTCGGCTCGGTGCCGTCCGGGGACTTCCTGGGCTCGTGCAACGCCTACCTGCGCCGCGGCGCGCCCGCCGAGGGGTTCGTCACCGCGGTGCACCTCGCGCTCGACCTGGCCACCGGGGACTACGTCGTGAGCTCGGCCGGCCACCCGCCCGCCGCGCACTTCGAGGCGGGCAGCGGAACCTGGCGGCTCACCCAGGCCCGCGGGATCGTGCTCGGCGTCGTGGCCGACCTGCGCTGCGTGCCGGAACGGGGCACGCTGCGGCCCGGCGATGCGCTGATGCTCTACACCGACGGGCTCATCGAGGCCCCCGGCCGGGACATCGACGCCGGCATCGACCGGCTGCTCGGCGAGGCCGACCGGCTCGTCACCTCGGGGTTCGGCGCGGGCGCGGGCAAGCTCGTGCAGGCGATACGGGCTCCCGGAGCTAGATCGGACGACTGCGCGCTCGTGCTCATCTGGCGGAGCTGAGCGCGTCAGGCCTTCTGAGCAGCCGGATCGCGTGCTCGACCAGGGTGACAAGCGCGTCCCGGCAGGACGTCCGGTGGCGGGCGTCGCAGAGGATGACCGGCACGTCGTAGTCCAGCTGCAGGGCTGACCGGACGATCTCGGCCGGGAAGCGCTTGGCCCCGTCGAAGCAGTTGACCGCCACGATGAACGGCGTGCCGCGCCGCTCGAAGTAGTCGACGGACGGGAAGCAGTCGGCCAGGCGGCGGGTGTCGGCGAGCACGACCGCGCCGAGCGCGCCGATCGCCAGCTCGTCCCACATGAACCAGAACCGCTTCTGGCCCGGCGTCCCGAACAGGTAGACGACGAGGTCGTCGCGGATCGTGATCCGGCCGAAGTCCATGGCGACGGTGGTAGTGGTCTTGCCCTCCACCCCGGCGGTCAGGTCGATGAGCGCGCTGGGCGCGCTCAGATCCTCTTCGGTCCGCAACGGCCGGATCTCGGTCAGCGAGCTGACCACGGTGGTCTTGCCCGCGCCGAAGCCGCCGGCAATAAGGATCTTGATCGCGACGGGCACCGGATCCGCGTAGCCGCCGGGATAAGAGCCGTCGAAGGCCATCTGCCACCTCCCTCAGGAGCTGCGGGTCGGTCAGCCGCGTCGGCACCGGGTGGCTGATGGCGATGAGCCGGCGCTCACGCATGTCGGACAAGAGGATCCGGACCACGCCGAGCGGGAGGTCCAGGTCGGCGGCGAGGTCGGCCACGGCGGTCGGCAGCCGGCACAGGCGCAGCAGGGTGAGGTGCTCTGGTTCGAGGCCGTGCGGGTCGACCTGGGCCCCGCGGACCGCGGTGACCATCGTCATCAGGTCGAAGGTCTCGCCGGCCGGGCGGGTCCGGCCGCCGGTGAGCGCATAGGGACGGACAATGGGCCCGGCGTCCCCGTCAAGCCACCTGTCGTCTTCTGCCGGGGGCACGCCACGTCACATCGTCTCTGCGGCCGGGCTGGCCGGCCTGGGCTGGACGGACAGGTGCTCGCCGACCCGCTTGACCAGGATGGCCATCTCGTAGGCGACCAGCCCCACGTCGGCCGAGACGGCCGCCAGGACGGCCAGGCAACTGCCCTCGCCCGCGGCGGTCACGAACAGGAACTCGGATTCCATCTCGATGATGATCTGCCGGGCGGGGCCGGACCCGAAGTGCCGGCCGACGCCCCGCGCCAGGCTCTGGAAGCCGGCCGCCGCCGCGGACAGGTGGTCCGCGTCCTCCTTGCTGAGCCCCGACGACGCCCCGATCGCCAGGCCGTCCCTGGACAAGACGACAGCCTTGCTGATGTGGACGACCCGGGCGACCAGGTCGTCGAGGAGCCAGTCAAGCTCGTTGGCCAGGCTCACGTGGTCCCCCTCGGGTGCTCCCGGCCCCGCGATGGCCTCGCGGGGTCATTCATCGTTGCGCGGTTCGCCGCCGTTTCCGTCACCATCTGGGCTCAGCGTCGTCTCGGGCGGCGGAGTCACGGCGCCGGTGATGTACCGGCCGCGTTCCCACCCGCGCTGTAGCGCGGTCATCGTGCTCCGCGCTGCCTCGGGGGACGGCGCGCTCGGGTCGGCCTCCGGTGCGCCGCCGTCGCGCGAGCCGCCGTCCCGCAGTTGCGGCGCGAGGCTCGCCTGCCGGACCCGGATCGGCAGGCCCATCGCGGTCAGCTCGGTGGTGGTGACCCGCCCGTCCGTGCCCTCGCCGCCGAGGGCCTGCGCCGGCGGCTCGGCCGCGAACGGCGGCGGCTCGGCCGGGACGGGGGGCGGCTCCGCCGCGAACGGCGGCTCGCTCCCGAACGGGGGCGGCTCCGCCGCGAACGGCGGCTCGCTCCCGAACGGGGGCGGCTCGCTCCCGAACGGGGGCGGCTCGGCCGCGAACGGCGGCTCGCTCCCGAACGGGGGCGGCTCGCTCCCGAACGGGGGCGGCTCGGCCGCGAACGGCGGCTCGCTCCCGAACGGGGGCGGCT
>Ga0335078_10007657_pt1 | contig 16016 bp, 16 predicted proteins | sample Lox_Sample_32_FD_206711 | JGI IMG/M metagenome (GOLD analysis project Ga0335078, IMG submission 206711) | Soil microbial communities from Loxahatchee National Wildlife Refuge, Florida, United States - Lox_Sample_3.2 | ecosystem: Environmental > Terrestrial > Soil > Wetlands | place: USA...
GCTGCCGCTGTCGATTGCCATCTGGGAAGGCCTCAAGACCGCGCTGCTGGCGATCCTCATCTATCTGTGCGCCGCGCCGCTGTTGCTGCTCGCCGGCATCGGCGCCATCGTGTTTTTTCTCGCTACCGCCTACATTCTCGGCCGCGAATATTTCGAGCTAGCGGCCATGCGCTTTTGGCCGCCGGCCGAGGCCAAGGCGTTGCGCAGGCGCAACGCCGCGACGGTCTATATCGCCGGCCTGTTCATCGCCGCCTTTGTCTCGCTTCCGATCGTCAATCTGGCAACGCCCTTGTTCGCCATGGCGTTCATGGTGCGCGTGCACAAGCGGATAGCTGCGCCGGCGACGTTCGCGCGCTAGGCCGCTCCGATGCGGTTCGCGCCGAAGTCGTAGATTTACGGGTAAACGCCTACGCGGCCTTCGTCGAAGTGGGCTGCCGCTTTGGCCGCAATGACTCAATTTGAGACGCATGAGACGCTCCTCGACATCTTTTTGCTCATCGTGAAAGCGATTGTTCTTTGATCGGCCGAGACGCCTGCGCTAGTGGTCCAATTCCGACATTCGCATGTCCTTCCGGATCGCCGGTTGGTTTCGATGCGCATCCAGGAGGCTGTCGTGCTTCGTTCGCTGTTGGTCGGGCTTCTCGCCGCCGCCGTGAGCTTCGCTCCGGTGGCGCAGGCGTGTACCGGGATTCGCCTGAAAGCCAAGGACGGCGGCGTGGTCGCCGCGCGCACCTTGGAGTTCGGCTTCGACCTGCACTCCGAGGTGATGGTGGCGCCGGCGGGCACCGGCCTGACCGGGACCTTGCCGGATGGCGGCAAGGGCATCAGCTACAAGACCAAATACGGATTTGTCGGCGCCAACGCCGAAGGCCTGCCCGCCATCGTCGATGGCATCAACGACCAGGGTCTCTATGTCGGCCTGTTCTATTTCCCGGGTTATGCCAGCTATCCCGACGCAACCAAGGACAACGCCGCTCGCGCCATGGCGCCGTACGAATACGCCGACTGGCTGCTCGGCAATTTCGCCAACGTCGAGGAGGTCAAGGCCAATTTCGACAAGGTTGCGCTGGTGTCGGTGGTGCTCGCCGCCATCGGCCGGGCCCCGCCGGTCCATTTCGTGGTCCATGACCGCAGCGGCAAATCGGTGGTGATCGAGCCGGTGAACAAGGCACTCAAAATCTACGACGATCCGCTTGGCGTGGTGACCAATTCGCCGACCTTCGACTGGCACCTGACCAATCTGCGCAACTACGTCAATCTCACGGCCACCAACGTTCCCCCGCTCGATCTCGGCGGCATCACGCTGGCGCAGTTCGGCCAGGGCTCGGGCCTGCGCGGGTTGCCCGGCGATTTTACCCCGCCGTCGCGTTTCGTGCGCGCGGTCGCTTTCACCCAGTCGGCGCTGCCCGTCGACACGGCGATGCAGGCCGTGCTGCAGGCATTCCACATCCTCAACAATTTCGATATTCCCTACGGAGCGGTGCGCGATATGCAGGGCGGCCAGATCCACGCCGAAGCGACCACCTGGACCAGCGTTTCCGATTTGAAAAACCTGCGCTGGTACTTCAAGACCTACGGCGATCAGTCGATCCACGCCGTCGATCTGGCCAAGGCGCTGGCCGCGGCGCATGGCGCCGTCAAATATATCAAGATGGACTCGCAGCAGCCGATCGACGACGTCTCGACCGATTTCAAATAGAACGGAACGGCCGCCGCCGCGGGGATCAGCCCCACACCTCGTCCGCCAGCGCGACGATCATGCGCAGCTTGGCCCATTGCTGCTCTTCCGCGAGCACGTTGCCTTCCTCGGTCGAGGCAAAGCCGCATTGCGGCGACAGGCAAAGCTGGTCGAGTGCGGCATATTTGGTCGCCTCCTCGATGCGGCGCTTGACGTCGTCTTTCTTCTCGAGCTGGCCGGACTTGGTGGTGACCAGTCCGAGAACGACGATCTTGTCGCCCTTCGGCAAGAACCGCAGCGGCTCGAAGCCGCCGGCGCGCGTGGTGTCGTATTCGAGGAAATAGCCGTCGTAATTGAGCCCGCCGAGCATCACCTCGGCCACCGGCTCGTAACCGCCTTCGGAGATCCAGGTGGAGCGGAAATTGCCGCGGCAGACATGGGTCGTGATCGTCATGTCGGCCGGCTTGCCTTCGAGCGCGCCATTGACGACGCGGGCATAATCCTGCTGCAGGCGATCCGCGTTCAAGCCGCGCTCGCGGGCCTTCTTCAGCTCGGCCTGCGAGCACAGATAGGCCCAGGCGGTGTCGTCGAATTGCAGATAGCGGCAACCGGCGTCGTAGAAGCCGCGGATCGCCTGCCGGTAAGTCTTGGCGAGATCGTCGAAGATGGCGTCCCGGTCGGCATAGTCCTTGGTCTTGATGGCGTCGGGCTCCAGGCGGAAGTGCAGCGTTGCCGGGCTCGGGATGCACATTTTCGGCATCACCCGGGTGTGCGCCTTTAGGAATTTGAAATGCTCCAGCATCGGATGATTGGAAAACCCGAGCTTGCCGACGATGCGCGGCGTGCGCGGGCGCGTTTGCACGCCCTGAAACTGGATGCCGTGATCGAGCTCCTGGATCCGGACGCCGTCGAGCATGCCGTAGAAATCGAAGTGCCACCACGAGCGGCGGAATTCGCCGTCGGTGGCGACTTTCAGCCCGACCTCCTCCTGCTTCTTGATGATCTTCTCGATCTCGCGGTCCTCCACCTCCTTGAGCTGGGCGGCGCTGATCTCGCCTTTTTCCCGCTTGGCGCGCGCTTCTTTCAGCGGCGCGGTACGCAAAATCGAGCCGACCACGTCGGCGCGAAACGGCGGTTTGGTTCTTGGCATCGGGCGATCCTCCATGAAACTTCTTGGCTTCTAACAAGCCGGAGCGGCGGGGTTCGTCAACTCAAAACCGTGCCGCCTCGCGCGCGCGATGGGCTGCGTCCCAATGGCTCTTGCGTCTATCTCAAAAATGATATAAAAACCGCGGTGCCTTGGCGGGTTGAAATCCTGAACGAAACCGTCGCCGCAGAGATTGCCGCGCTTCCGGCGGACATGCAGGCGCGTTTCCTGCGGCTGGCCGACCGCATTGCCGCGGCTGGCTTGCAAAGCCTCGGTGAGCCGCACGTAAAACACCTGGAGGATAAGCTGTGGGAACTGCGTTTGACGGGCCGCGACGGAATAGCCCGCGCCCTATACGTCACCGCAGTCGGACAAAGGGTCGTAGTCGTTCGAGCATTCGTGAAGAAATCACAGAAGACGCCGCGCAGCGAAATCGAGCTCGCGTTGCGGCGGGCGAAGGAGATCAGATGACAATTTCGTTCGAGAAGTTCAAGGCTCGCCTGTTGGCTAATCCCAAGGTCAAGGCCGAATACGACGCGCTTGCCCCGGAGTTTGAAATTGCCGCTGAATTGGTCAAGGCGCGCTTACGTGCCGGACTGTCCCAATCCGAGCTTGCCGACCGCATGGGAACCAGCCAATCCACGATTGCTCGATTGGAAAGCGGGCAGACGCTGCCCAGCACCAAAACTCTCCTCCGTTTTGCCAAGGCCACAGGGAGCAAGTTTCACGTGCGTCTGTTGGCAGCCTAGTCGGCGCGAGCGGCTCACCCCTCGATCGTCACTTTACCGTCGACGACCAGCACCGGATAGGTCTTCACCGGCACCATGCAGGGCGGCGACACCACTTCGCCGGTGCGGATATTGAATTCGCCGCCGTGAAAATTGCATTGTACCACATCGTCATTGACTTCGCCCTCCGATAGCGAGCCGGGGCCATGAGTACAGGCGTCGTCGGTGACGTAGAACTGCCCGCCGACATTGAACACCGCGAGCGCCAGATCGCCGATCTCTATCTTGATCGCGGTCCCCAGCGCGACGTCGGCGGTTGAGCACAATTCGAGGCGCTTTACTTCGCCGGCCATGATCCTCTCTAACCCTCCAAAGAACACGCAGAACGGAGCGCCGTTATACTAGACGGAGCCCGCAATGGAATATTTTCAGGCCTCGGCTATAGTGCGGATGTGGCGTCAGGAGAGCGGATCATGCAGAGTGAATCGGCCAGGATGAGTTCGGCGGCGGAGGCGAAATTCCGCATTGACCGGCCCAATTCGCGTCCCCGCGCGGTGAAGGTGATCGCCCTCGACGCGCCGAGCGAGCGCATCGTCAAGGAGTTGGCCGCGGCGCCGTGGCAGCGGGCCGTTTTCCTGACCGCGTCGGCGTTTTCCGGCACCCCGCAGCGGAGCGGCCGGTTTTCCATGGGCGGCTGGCTCGCCGATCTCGCCGGCCGGGCGAAGAACCTGGTCGACGAGGTGGAGACCGCCGATCTCGTCGTCATGGTGGCGACCGCCGGCGAGAACGCCGCCGCCGCCGGCCTTATCGGCGAAGCCTGCCAGGCCAAGCATGTGATGACGACCGCGCTCGTGCTCGGCGGCGCGTCGTCGAGCGACGAAACGCTGTCGAAAATGCTCAGCGCCTTGCGGCCGCACGCCATGATGCTCGTGATTTCGAGCGCCGACGAATATATCAGGGACATGCTCACGGCGCTGCGCGCGTAAGAGCCACAACCGGCAATGAAATTTTCCGGCGAACTGACGGTCAACGCGCCGCGCCACGAGGTGTACAAGAAGGTGCGCGATGCGCGCTTTTTTGCCTCTTGCGTCGATGGCGTCAGCGAACTTGCCGAGATCGCGCCCGATACTTATGCGGCGCTGTTCGAGACCAAGGTCGCCTATATGAAATTCAAGTTCAAGGTGACCGTCGAAGTGACGCGCGCGCAAGAGCCGAGCGAGATCGCGGCCAAGGTCGAGGGCACCCCGCTCGGCATCGTCGGCCGGCTCACCGCGACGTCGCTGACGCGTCTCACCGAGGCGGGCGGCCAGACCAAGATCGACTATGACGTCGAAGCCGCTTTGACCGGCAAGCTCGGCAGTCTCGGCCAGCCGGTGCTGCGCTCGAAGGCCAAGGACATGGAGCGGCAATTCGCCGCCCGGCTCGCTGCCGCCTTCGCAGGGCCGGGGCTGCCGGCGCCTGCGCCATGAGCTGCGAACCCATGACCGTCGACACCGACGTCCTGGTCATCGGATCGGGCGCCGCGGGCATGTATGCGGCTATCGAGGCGGCGCGCTGCGGTGCGCAGGTGCTGCTCGCCGATCGCAGCCTGATCGGCCGTGGCGGCGCGACCGTGATGGCGCAGATGACGGTTGCCGCCGCGCTCGGCGAGGAGGTGCCGGACGATCCGCAAGCGCATTACGCCGATACGCTCGCCGCCGGACGCGGGCTGTGCGACGCAAGCCTGGCGCAGCTGCTCTGCGAGCAGGCGCCGGAATGCATCCGCGAGCTTGACGCCTGGGGCGTCGGCTGGGCGCGCAAGGACGGGCACATTACCGCGACCCAGGCGCCGGGCCACGATCGGCCGCGCTGCGTCTATGTCGACTTCATCAATACCGGGCCGGCGGTTTCGAAGACGCTGCGCATGCATCTGGCGCGCAATCCGGCGATCCGCAAAGCCGGCGACCTGTGCATCGTCGATCTGGTGGTGGGCGAGGGCGCCTGCACCGGAGCGGTCGCCTATCATCTCGGCTCCGGCGCGCCGGTCGCGATCGCGGCCAACGCGGTGGTGCTGGCGACCGGCGGCCTCACCCGGCTTTATCGACGCAACAGCGCTTCGGCCAATATGAGCGGCGATGGCTATGCGCTGGCTTTGCGGGCGGGCGCGTCGCTGGTCGACATGGAGTTCGTCCAATTCTTTCCGATCGGACATCTGGCGCCGCGGCTGGTCGGCATGGATCCGATCATGTGGGATCCGTTCCGCTACAAGCTCGGCGGCCGCCTGCTCAACGGCGCGATGGAGGAGTTCACCTCGAAATACGGTTCCGACGAGGACGGCAAATATGTGCTCACGCGCGATCTTGCGACTTACGCCATCGTCAAGGAGGTCGAGGCCGGCCGTGGCTCGCCGCACGGCGGCGCCTATCTGTCGTTTGCGCATTGCAGCGGCGCGGCGCTGCGCGACGCCTTCGGTCCGGTGATCGACCGTCTTGCGGATAACGGCATCGACCTCACCCGGATGCCGGTCGAAGTCGCGCCGATCGCGCATTATCACATGGGCGGCGTCAAGGCGGATGCGACGATGCGGACGGATGTGCCGGGGCTGTTCGTCGCCGGCGAAGTCGTCGGCGGCGCCAACGGCGCGAACCGGCTTTCCGGCAACGCCATCACCGAAGCGCTGGTGTTCGGCCGCCGTGCCGGCCGCAGCGCCGCCGCGGCCGCCGGCCGCCGGCCCGGCCTGCGCCGCCAGGATGCGCAGGCCGCGCTCGATCTTATTCGCGCCGATGCCGCCGACGGCGCGGCGCCGAATACCGCAAAAATGATCGCTCGGTTGCAGTCCATCATGGCCGACGAGGTCGGGCCGTTCCGCACGGCTGCCAAGCTCACGCGCGCGCTATCCGGCATTGCCGATCTCGCCGCCGAGCTCGGCGGCCGGCCGGCCGGCGAGGCTGCCGCCTTCGATCTGCGGCGGCTGGAGTGGTTCGACCTGCGTAACATGCTCGCCGTGGCGGCGGCGGTGGCGCAGGCCGCGCTCAATCGCGAGGAGAGCCGCGGCGCGCATCAGCGCGAGGACTTTCCACGCATGCTGCCGCAATGGCAAAGGTGCCAGCGCCTGTCGCTGCATGGCGGCCGATTGGCGATCGACGGCGTGCCCGGGGGGTCGAAGCTTGCGGCGGCGCCATCATGAGCGGAGCCGCGCAGCCGGTGGCGACGCTGAAAATCTGGCGCGGCAGCGCCGGCGAGTCGGGACGCTGGCAAAGCTTCGAGGTGCCGTTCGAGGAAGGCCAGTCGGTGCTCGACGGACTGCGCTGGCTGCGCATCAACCGCGACCCTTCACTGGCGGTGCGCTTCTCCTGCATCAATGCCAATGCCTGCAAGGAATGCATGATGCAGCTCGACGGCGAGACGGTTTACGCCTGCACCGCCCGGCTCGAGCCGCGCGAAATGACGCTGACGCCGTTGCCCAACAAGAAGCTGATCCGCGACCTCGTCACCGAGATCGCGCCGCCGAGCGAACGTTTCGAATAACTGCGCTTCGGCAACGCCCGGATGAGCGCGGCCGCTCAATCGTTTGCGGCGTAGCGCTGGTAGTCGCCGCGATACGGCACGACGACCAGGCGGTCGACCTTGCCGTTTTCAAAGGCCTTGAGGAAGCGCGGATAATCCTTGAACGAAACGCAGCCGAACGACTGGCCCGAGGGACCGAGCATGTAAGGATGGGCGAGGATGCCGTCGCGGCCGAACATCTTGTCGTCGCTTACCGGTCTAAGCCGGATCGCCTGCACGCCGTGGAACGATCCTTCGCGCAACACCAGGTCGTAGACATTGGGCGGCGTCGGACCGCGGCCCTTTTTATTGACGTAGCGCGGATCGTCCATCATGGCGCCGAGTCCCGAATGCGCCTCGAGTTTCTCGCCGTCGGGCAGGTACACCACGCCGGCTTCGATGTCGTAGATCGCGGTATGGCCGCCCAAGGCCGGCGCGGCGTCCGGATTGATGCTGGCCTCCTTGCGGCCGAACAGCCGTTGCAGGAAACCGGTCAGGGTCGAATGCGGTGCCGGCGACGCGTCGGATTCCGGCGGCAGCGCCGGTTTCGCCTCGGCATCGGCAAGCACAAGCGGCGCCGTGACGTGAGTGGCGCCGGACTGCCGCGCCGAGGCTGCCGTGGCGACGGCGCGCGCCGGCGGGGTCTGCGCAACGGCGATCGCCGCCGGCGCCGGCACCAGCGCCGCGTCGAGAGTCGGTTGCGGATCGAACAAATCGAATGCCGCGGCCACGTAACCGGAGGGCGGCGTGGCGCCGCCGCTGTGCGGCAGCACACCTTGCGCATCGAGCGCCGCGGCTTCCCTCTCGCCTTCGTCCGCGGAGGGAAAGGCAAATCGCTCGCGCGGGAAGCGCACCCGCCGGACGGCATCGAGCCGCGATGCTTTTTCGCGCTCCGCGGTCCGGGTCGGCGATAAAGGCAATCGATCCGCCGCCGCGGTGGAAACCGGCGGCAGGCCGGCGATCATGGTCCCGGCAAAGTCATCGTCGAACCGGTTGAAGGTCAGCTGGTTCGGCGTATCGCCCAGCCCGGGCAGGTGCGGGGCTCCGCTCATCGCCGCGGCGATCATCCAAACGGCGGTCAGGGTGGCCGCACCCGCCGTTCCGCCTGCGGCGGTCAAAGTGCCAAAGCTGACGCCGGCGCTGCGGCGCATCGCCCGCCGATAATCGCCGGGGACGATGTGACGGCCGTCAAGGGCTGTGACGCCGGAACGCGCGGCTGCACGCGACATTCTAAAACGACGCGCCGGGAGGCTTACAGAGATTGCGGCTTCGGGCGCGACGCCAATCGCGCGAAGACCTTGGAACTCAGCCTGCTGGTTTTCATTGTCCCACCCTCACCCGTGTCCCCTTGCAAACAATGCAATATGCGAGGTTAAACCGCTGTAAACGTTATGATCATGGCCAAAATCGGCCCGCGAGCGGACGGTTTTGGGAACAATGGTTAACGCGCCACGGGCAAGGGGCGCCGGTGTTGCGGCAAGCCGCGGCTTCGGTCGGCAAAGTTCCGATTTCTTGACAGGCCAAGCGCGGACAGCGCACAAGGGCCGTTCACTTCACCGGGAATTGCGATGATTACGGAACGAAAGCCGGTTGCCTTCGGCGATTTGCGCGCCTGGATCAAGACACTCGACCAAGCCGGCGAATTGCAGCGCATCGACGCCGAAGTTGATTGGAACATCGAGCTCGGCACCGTCGCCCGGCTGGCCCAAGGCGCCGGCACCGGGCCCGCCGTCCTGTTCAACAATATCCGCGACTACGGCGCCAATGCCCGCTGCCGGCAGGTCTTTACCGGCGGGCTGTCGAGCGCCCGCCGCGTCGCCATGATGCTTGGGCTTCCGCCCGATACGCACGCGCGCGAATTGGTCAAGATCGGCCGCACGCTGCTCACCGGCAGCGTGCCGCCGAACGTGGTCAAGACCGGCCCGGTCAAGGAGAACATCGTCAAGGGCGACGATATCGATCTTCTGGAATTCCCGGTGCCGCAGTGGAACAGGGCCGACGGCGGCCGTTACGTTCTCACTTACGGCGGCGTCGTCACCAAGGATCCGGATAGCGGCGTCATGAACGTCGGCATCTATCGCGGCATGATCGGCGGCAAGAATCTCATTCCCATCCTGATGTGGCGCGCCCAGCATATCGGCCATCACGTCACCGCCTGGCAGCAGAAGGGCCACAAGGAAATGCCGATCGCAGTGGCGATCGGCTGGGAGCCCTCGCTCGGCTTCGTCGCCGGCTCCCCGGTGCCGAAGGGTCTGTGCGAATATGACGTCATCGGTGCGGTGCGCGGCGCGCCGGTCGATCTCGTCAAGTGCGAGACGGTCGATCTTCAGGTGCCGGCCAGCGCCGAGATCGTGATCGAAGGCTATCTCCAGCTCGATCCGTCGACCTACGTGATGGAAGGTCCGTTCGCCGAAGTCACCGGCTATATCGCCGGCGATCGCTCGCCGAAGCCAGCCATCCGCGTCACCTGCATCACCCATCGGACCGACCCGATCTTCCGCGGCACCATCGAAGGCTCGATGCCGGGCTGCTATTCGGAAAACGGCATGTGCTCGTCGATCATGCGCGCGGCGACCGCGTGGAACGTGCTCGATCGCGCCGGCGTGCCGGGAGTGACCGATGTCTGGTGCCCGCCGGTGCAGGCCGGCGTCAACATCCTGGTGCAGATCAAGCAGAGCTATCGCGGCCAGGCCAAGCAGGTCGCCAATGCGTTATGGGGTTCCTCCGCCGGCCATGTGCGCTACAAGCACGTCACCGTCGTCGACGACGATATCGACATCCACGATTACGCCGCGGTCGATTGGGCGATCGCCTATCGCGTCAATGCCGGCGAGGACGATATCGTGATCATGCCGGCGACATTCGGTCTGGGCCTCGATCCGTCGACCCGCAAGCGCGACCGCAACACCACCTTGTTCGGCACCGGCAAGTGGAACCGCATGCTGATCGACGCCACGATGAATCTCGATTACGACCCCGATCCGGAATTCGACGGCGCCCGCTTTCCGCCGATGGTCACCCCGGCGCCGGAAGACATCGCCGCCGTCACGGCGCGGTGGGATGAGCTGGGCTTCGGCAAGCGCCGACGCTGAGTTTTGCGACGACGGACGACGCGTGACAGAGGGCAGATTTTTCGTCTCGCCGATTTTTTTTGTTCCGTCAGCCATCCACCGGCAAGAGCGGTTTGCCCTCCGGCACCTGCATGTCCATGGCCGCGAGCAGGATCGCGGTGCCGGCGTAATTGCCCATCAGCAGCACCAGATCGACGAGCTGGCGCGGCGCGAACAGCGCCTTGAGCCGGGCAAAGGCCTCCGGAGTGACTTTGTGCCGGCCCACCGCCTGGCGGCCGAATTCGATGATGGCGGCGTCAAGCTCGCCTAAGCCCGCCGTGCTTTTGCGGTGCTTGATGGCGGCGATGACTTCCGGCGCGACGCCGACGGTCAACGCTTCCGGTTCGTGGGCCGCCCATTCGAAGCGGCTGTCCATCTCGCGCGCCACCGTGAGGATCGCCACCTCGCGGACCTTCGGATCGAAGCCTGCGTCGTGGCGCAGGTAATGGTTGATTGCGGTGTGCGCCTCGACCGTCCTGGTGCTGTAAAGGTGGACGCCCGCGGGACCGCGCAGGCCGACGATGGTCTTGCCCGGCGTGTTGGCGCGGTCGTAGGCGCGCTTGCCGACGTCGTCGAGGTCCTCGCGCTTCAACAGCGGCAGGCGAAAGCCGGATTGTGGATCGATGTCCGAAGGGCGTGTCATGGCCAGGCGTCTCCCGTTTTCCGTGTCGTGCCCGCAAAGGCCGATCGGCGCATCAATGCCATCCTTGCCGCGGCGTTGCCAGTTCGACGGCTTTGCCGGATCATGCGCCCGCGCGCACGCCAATGGGACCGGGGGAAGGGTGCATGTTTTTTGAGAATTTCAAGCGGAGCGAAATCAAGACCGCGGGGGCGCGCATCGTGACCGTTCACGGCGGAAGCGGCCCGCCGTTGCTGCTGCTGCACGGCAATCCGTTCAGCCATCTGTCGTGGCACAAATTTGCCCCCCGGCTTGCCGAACAATTCACCGTGGTCGCCACCGATCTGCGCGGGTATGGCGATTCCGAGAAGCCGCCGGGCGGCGACAATCATTGCAACTATTCGTTTCGCGCCATGGCGGCCGATCAGGTCGAGGTGATGGCCGCGCTCGGTTATGAGCGCTTCTATGCCGCAGGCCACGACCGCGGCGCGCGCGTCCTGCATCGCATGTGTCTCGATCATCCCGACAAAGTCGTCCGGGCCGCCATTCTCGACATCGTCCCGCAGCATCATCTGTTCAATAACATGACCAAGGCTTGGGCGACTTTCTCTTGGCACTGGTTTTTCATGATCCAGCCCTACGATTTCCCCGAACACCTGATGAGCGCCGATCCCGATTTCTTCATCGAGAAGAAGCTTGCCAAGACCAAACAGGGCTTGAGCTTCTTCGATCCGGCCGCGATCGCCGAATACAAGCGCTATATGCGCAATCCGGCGACGGTCCATGCCATGTGCGAGGATTACCGCGCGACCGCGACGATCGACTTCGCGATGGATACCGAGGACTTCGCGGCCGGGCGCAAGATCGCCTGTCCGCTGTTGCTGTTGTGGGGAGCGACCGGCGGGGTCGGCCGCAACCACGAGCCGGGTCCGGGCGAGATCTGGCGCCGCTATGCGGCGGATATTCGCGGCGCCAGAGCGTTGCCGTGCGGCCACTATCTCTCCGAGGAGGCGCCGGAGGAGACCTATCGGGAACTGCGCGCGTTTTTCGCCGCCGGCGAGCTTGGCCCCTAGCGAAATTCCCGCGTTGCCGGTGAGGCGGTACGGTACTCGCATCGGCTCATGACATCTGCTAGTGGGGGCCGAACGCGCTGGCGGAACGAGATTGACGATGGACGCGCAAGCAACCGATCCAGGGCGGGGCATATTGAATAAATTGCGCGGCAGCGCGCGTTTCTGTAACCGCACGATCGGCCTCAATCGCATCGGCGTGGCGCTCAGCCTGACGATCATCGCGATCGCGATCGTGGTGCTCTATCACATTCTGCGCGATCTCAATGTCGAGGAGCTCTTTCGCGCGCTGCGGGCGACCGATGGACGCACCCTCGTGATCGCCGGTCTGTTCGTCGCCGCCGGTTATCTGACGCTGACTTTTTACGATCTGTTTGCGTTGCGCACCATCGGACGCTGCGAAGTTCCCTATCGCATTGCCGCGCTTGCCGGCTTTACCAGCTACGCCATAGGGCACAATGTCGGGGCCAGCGTCTTCTCCGGCGGCGCCGTGCGCTACCGCATCTATTCCGCTTCGGGCCTGTCGGTCATCGAGGTCACCAAAATCTGCTTTGTCGCCGGCCTGACGTTCTGGCTCGGCAATGCCACCGTGCTGGGTTTGGGCATTCTCGACGCTCCGCAAGCCGCCCGTGCGCTCGATCAATTGCCGCTGTGGGCCAACCGCGCCGTCGCGCTGACCATGCTTGCCTTGCTCGCGGCCTATGTCTGCTGGGTCTGGGTCAGGCCGCGCGTCATCGGCCGCGACGGCTGGCAGGTGCAACTGCCGGGCGGGCCGCTGACGCTCATTCAGATCGCGATCGGCATCGTCGATCTCGGCTGTTGCGCCGCGGCCATGTACATGCTGGTGCCGGCCGAACCCAATCCCGGCTTTGTAACCGTCGCCGTCATATTCGTCGCCGCAACGCTTCTCGGCTTTGCCAGCCACGCACCCGGCGGTCTTGGCGTGTTCGACGCCGCCATGCTGGTGGCGCTGTGGCAGTTCGACAAGGAAGATCTGCTGGCCGGCCTGCTGCTGTTTCGGCTGTTGTATTACATCATCCCGTTCGTGCTTGCGCTTGCGGTCTTGGCGATACGCGAAGTGCTGCTTGGCCGGGCGGCGCGGCGCAGGTCCTAAAGCATGAACGCCGAAAAAAAGAGGCCGGATTTTCATCCGGCCTCCAATCGATTCAAGTCCGCGACGCCGTGCGTCAGTTCGATGCGGTCTTCCAGGCGTCCGGGATTTCCTTGGTCCAGTGTTCTTCGATCTGCTTCACGACGGCGTCCGGCAGCGGGACGTAATCGAGCGCCTTGGCCTGCTCCTGGCCCTTCTTCAAGGCCCAGTCGAGGAACTTGAGCGCCAGATGATTCTGGTCCGGCGGGCTGTCTTTGCGCAGCAGCATGTAGGTCGCTGCGGTGATCGGCCAGCTCTTGTCGCCCGGCTGATCGGTGAGGATCAGATAGAAGTCCTTGACCTTGGTGAAGTCGGCATTGCCGGCCGCCGCCTGGAACGCATCCATGGTCGGCGTGATGTTCTTGCCGGCCTTGTTGACCATGTTGGTGTAGACCATGTGGTTTTCGATGACGTAGGCGTATTCGACATAGCCGATGGCGCCGTCCACTTGCTGGACATAGGAAGCGACGCCGGGGTTGCCTTTGCCGCCAACGCCATTCGGCCAGTTGACCGCAGTGCCTTCACCGACCTTGCTCTTCCATTCCGGGCTGACCTTCGACAGATAATCGGTGAAGTTGAAGGTGGTGCCGGAGCCGTCGGAACGATGCACCGTGGTGATCGCCTGATGCGGCAGCTTGACGCTGGGATTGAGCTTCTTGATCGCCGGATCGTCCCACTCCTTGATATTGCCGAGATAGATTTCGGCGAGGGTGGGGCCGTCGAACACAAGCTCGCCCGGCTTGATGCCGGCAAGATGCACGACCGGCGTGATCGAGATGATCACTTGCGGGAACTGCACCAGGCCGTTTTTCGCGACATCATCGGGAACCAGCGGCATGTCGGTGTTGGCGAACAGGACCGTCTTGGATTCGATCTGTTTGATGCCGCCGCCGGAGCCGATGGCCTGGTAGTTGACCGTATCGCCGGTTTCTTTGGCGTATTGATCGGCCCACTTGGACAGCACGGGATAAATTGCGGTTCCGCCCGCGCCGGTCAGACTTGCGGCATGAGCGCTTACGACGACAGATAACGTTGCAGCCGCAACTGCTGCAGCTAGGTGCTTTCGCATGCTTTTCCCTCCTGTGAAAGCTGTGAACTCGGGCATTCGCGAAGGGCGCCGTCGCCCCCATGCCCGATGGGAGGGCCATTACTAGGGTTTGGATTATTTCAGTTTGATGACAGTTGGACAGCTATTTGACCGGCGCAGTGCGCGGCCGTCACGTCGAGCAAGAATTGTCGTGGAGGCGTAAATAGATAGAAGCCGTGTGCCGTGCGACATAAAATCTTTCGGTCGGCTGTCGATGCCGATCATGGGCTTGGCGGGCGAGCCTTGCTCAATCTCGCCTCGCAGCGCATATGTCAGGCGATGGTGAGCCGAAGCCCTTCGACCGATCGGATGCCGTGCACCTTTCAGGCCGGTCCGAGCCTGCCATGAGCTTAGTTGAAGAAAGAGCCTTATTGACCGCAAGGCGGGGCGGCCGCTTCGTCATCCTGGCGGCAGCTATCGTGTTTGCGGCGCTCGCGATCGGTGGCGCCTTGCCTTTTCCCTATGCGCTTGGCGGTTTCGCCATCGTGGCCGCGGCGGCCGGGCTTGCGATTCGCAGCGCCAAAGAAGAGGATCATCTTAGCCAGCCGGTGGCGATTTCCGAACGCGGCGACGGCGTTTTGCGCGCCGTCGTTGCCGGCTTGCCGGACCCCGTGGTCGCGCTCGACCGCGACGGCCGTGTGCTGGCGCTCAACGAGCGCGCGCGCCGGCTTGCGCCGGCATTGCGTCAGGGCGAGCCGGTGGCGTTTGCTCTACGCACGCCGGAATTGATCGAGGCTATTGGCCGTGCCGCAACGGATGGCGAAGAGCAGCGCGTGGTCTATTCCGAACGCGTGCCGGTCGACCGCTGGTTCGAGACCATCGTGATGCCGGTCAAGCGCGAGGCCGGCGCCGCCAAGCCGGATTTCGTATTGATTACCTTTCACGACCTCACGCCGTTGCGCCGGGTCGAGGAAATGCGCGCCGACTTCGTCGCCAATGCCAGCCACGAGCTGCGCACGCCGCTGGCGGCGCTATTGGGCTTCATCGAGACCCTGCAAGGCTCCGCCCGCGAGGACGCCAAGGCGCGCCAACGCTTCCTCGCCATCATGCAGGAGCAGGCGCGGCGCATGGCGCGCCTGATCGACGATCTGTTGTCGCTGTCGCGTATCGAGCTGAATGCGCATCGCCGCCCGGATACCCCGGTCGACCTCGTGCCGATCGTGCGCCAGGTCGTCGATGGGCTCGAGACGCTGGCGCGCGACCGTGGCGTTGCCGTCAACGTCGAGGCCGCCAACGCGGTGCGCGTGCTCGGCGATCACGACGAGCTCGTCCGCATTTTCGAAAACCTGGTCGAGAATGCCCTCAAATACGGCGCCGCGGGACGGCGCGTGGATATCAAGATCGAGCCCGGCGTCTCGGCTGAAGGCGAGGCCGAAGCGCTGGTGAGCGTGCGCGATTACGGGCCCGGCATCGCGCCCGAGCATTTGCCGCGGCTCACTGAGCGCTTTTATCGTGTCGACGTCACCGAAAGCCGGGCGCAGGGCGGCACTGGGCTGGGTCTCGCGCTGGTCAAGCATATTCTCAATCGCCATCGCGGCCGCCTGACGATCGACAGCGCGCCGGGCGCCGGCGCGACCTTCACGGTGCATCTGCCCACCGCGGCGGCCGCGCGTCCTCGATAAGTCATGAATTGCAATGGCTTAGAATGTCATCCCATTGTCATATGAGCCTCATAGAAGGGTTAACCAGCGATCCTAAGCAAATCTGCACACTGCGGAGGCTGGCGGATAAACCACTACGGTCGAATGATCCCGCTCCGACCTTCGCAGGGCGTAAGCAATCGACGTCACATCGAGTTATCGGCCCGAACAGGGGCATTCGCCCGAACAAAACGACGTGGATCGGCTCTCCGCGTCGGTTAAGTGCCTTTTTTTTCCGCGGCGGGCATGCCGAGCCTCGCGC
>Ga0335078_10007658_pt1 | contig 16014 bp, 9 predicted proteins | sample Lox_Sample_32_FD_206711 | JGI IMG/M metagenome (GOLD analysis project Ga0335078, IMG submission 206711) | Soil microbial communities from Loxahatchee National Wildlife Refuge, Florida, United States - Lox_Sample_3.2 | ecosystem: Environmental > Terrestrial > Soil > Wetlands | place: USA: Florida...
GCCGAAGAGACTCTCGAGAAGGATATTCAGCAAACTCTGCTGAACAACTACGGCGTCTTCGCCTTCAACAACACGAATGTGACCGATGCTGTCACAGGCGCAAAAATCGCGGTTCCCGGAATCGCTCTGTTCCTGATGGGCCTGCCGACATCCATCTCGCAAGACGCGCCGGTGACCGGCTACACAAACAGTTGGAACATGAGTTTTTTCGCGCAGGACAGCATCCGGGCTCTCCCGCATTTGACTGTTAACTTAGGTCTCCGTTGGGACGTCACAGGGCCTCCCACCGATCCGCAGAATCGCGAGACAAGCTTCCAAGTGGGTGAGCAATCCGTCGCCATACCGCAGGCGCCCGAGGGTGCACTCTTCTATGGAGATCCTGGCATCGCGCGCGGCGTTGTACCCGTTCGATGGCATCACATCTCTCCGAGAATTGGGCTGGCATGGGATCCTTCCGGAGATGGCAAGACTTCGATTCGAGCCGCGGCAGGCGTGTTTTACAACAGTGTTTCGGGCAACGAGTGGAACACGGTCACGAATTTCGAACCATCCGCGGTGCGCTTTACCTTCACCAACACGACTCAGGCGGTCACCGGTTCCGGCATGACCGCCGTGCCAAAAGGCGCCACGCTCTCTTGCCCGTACAACGGCCTCGATCTGAAGATGGTTTTTGGCGTCACGAATACCGTCACGTGCCCGTCCACCGATGGAAGCGGAGCCGGGCTGACCGGCACCGATCCGTTTCCCTTCCGTCCACCGAATTTCTTCAGCGTTGGCGGCCCTTTCTTCGGCATCGCTAAGAACTTTGAGTGGCCCTACAGCTACCAGCTGAATTTGTCGATCCAGCGCCAGCTCGCCTCGAATTTCAGCGTGTCTGTTGCCTATGTAGGGAACCTGAGCCACGATTTGCCATTCGCGCAAGACATCAACGCACCCGCCACCGGCGCCTCAGCTCCAGCATGCGCTGCCACAGCTTCGGGAAATATCGTCGAGCGCAGGCCGATCGACAATCCCGGTGCCGCAACCTGCGCCGCTCCAGGCAGCCCCTTCTCTAGTGTGTTGCTCTTGCGGTCGAATCAAACCGCCTCTTACAACGGTCTGCAAACCACGGCCGAATTGCGAATGACGCACCACGTGAGTCTCTACGCCTTCTACACCTATAGCCACACCTTCGATAGCGTCCAGCTGGACAACAACACGACCCAGGGGGGCGCCGAGGACATGACGGATCTGCGCCTAGAGCGAGGCTCTGCGGACTTCGACCTTCGGCATCAGTTCGTGTCCGCAATCCTGTGGCATTTGGATTACTTCGCTGGCGAAAATCGACTCGCCAAGGCGCTCCTGAACTCGTGGACTTTGTCATCGATCATTAACATACACAGCGGATTTCCCTTTACGATCTACAACGGTTCGGACTCTAATCTGACCGGCAACGCGACCGCCGGCACCTCGGCCCCGACTGCCGGTGAACGGGCCGAATTGGTTCCCGGCCAAGACCCTGTCCTCATGCATCGCACCGCGGCGGAGTGGTTCAATACCGCCGCCTTCAAACAGATTCCGGCAACCAGCGGAATCTCCATCGATGGCAACTCGAGACGCAACATGCTCTTCGGGCCCATGTTCAAGGACGTTGATTTGGCGATCTCGCGAGACTTTCCCCTGGATCGGCTGAGGGAAGGCCTGAACCTTCAGTTTCGGGCCGACGCCTACAATGTTTTCAACATGGTCAGCTTGAGCAGCCCATCCGGCAACGCCATCACGGCGGGATCGAGCACCTTTGGCGAGATCCTGACCGCCAACGCCATGCGCCAGCTTCAGCTCGGTCTCCGGCTTTCCTTCTAGCCGGCGTCAGAGAGCACCCACGAAGGGCCTTGCGGTAGCTTCGGCTACCACCATCTAGTAATGAACCATCCGTGCTTCCGGGGTACGGAAAATGACTTCGATCTCGTGATGTGTTGGGCCAGGCGCTTCGAGCACCATCGCTGCGCTGACCGACGCAAACGAGGCTGAGTTGGTCAAAGTTGTTCAAAGAGAGGAGCAAAAGCCGTGTTACGAGAACTCCCCGCTACGAATCACCAGGCAAGCGGCACCGATTTCATGAGTCACAATGATATTTCACTCGTATCCTCCGCCAAGAACGGCTGTAACGCAGCGTTCGAAACCCTTTTCGAGCGTCACAAGAAGATGATCCTCTTCAAGGCTCTGCAAGTCGTGAACAATCGCGAAGACGCTGAAGACATCGTTCAGCAGACTTTCCACAACGCCTTCGTACATTTGCAGGAATTCGAAGGCCGCTCTTCTTTCTCCACGTGGCTGATCCGCATCGCTTTGAATCAGGCATTCATGCTCCGGCGCAGCAGCTGGCGTTGCCGTGTAATCTCGATCGACGAACCGACAAAGAGTGAAGAGACCGCAACGCCTCTTCAAATCGTGGATTCGCGGCCCGGTCCGGAATCCGACTGCTCCCTGCGCGAGCGTGAGCAGATGCTCTATCGCGCCATCAAGCAGCTCCGGCCCCGCATGCGCTCAGTCGTGGAACTGCGCGATCTGGAAGAGCGGCCCGCCAGGGAAACGGCCCGAATGCTCGGTATTTCAGTCACTGCCGTGAAATCGAGGGTGAATCGCGGACGTCGCATGATTCGCGAGAGCCTCGAGCGCCAGGCCGCTTTCAAATCTCGCAGCTTCAAACCCAACGTCCGCCCTGCGGCGTGAACGGTGTCGCGCTCGGCGCCTAGGTCGAATAGGCTTGAAACATCGGTCCTCGTTCTCGTCCTGGGCTGACGGAAAGCCCGGCTGCGCCTAAACTAGGCTTCGCCTTCTAGTGTTGGGAGCTTCGCTCAAATGTCCATGCGAACTCGCTTCTTACAGCGTGCCAGCGTCGGTCTGGCCGTCTGCTCATTTTCCGTCGCTTGTCTCGCGCAGTCTTCTGCTCCGAACCAAGCCGCCCCGGTGCGTCTGACATTGAAGGAAGCGGTGCAAATCGCCATGAAACAGAATCCCAAGCGACGAATCGCCAACATCGGCGCCAAGGAATCCAATCGCGATCGGCAAATCGCTCTTTCGATGCTCCTGCCACAAGTGAGCCTTCTGGCCGACGCCGACCTCGACCAGTACAACGTCGAAATCGTTGAGAAACTTCCCAAGCGCACGCCAGCAGGTCCGTATCAGTACATGGAGGCGGGGACCGGCTTTTCGCAAACGGTCTTGGATTTGCCGCTGATTCGCGGCTACCAAATCGGCCGAGAGGGCGTGCGCGAAGCGAATGCCAACGAAAGCGTCACCCGCGAACAGGTCACACAACTTGTGGTCACGCAATATCTGCTGGTCCTGCGCGCGACTGCGGCATATGAAGCCGCCCGCTCGCGCGTTGCGCTTGCGGAAAGGCTCTTTCAACAGGCCACCAATCTCGAAAGAACTGGCGTAGGCCTCGCGATCGATACGGTCCGCGCCAACGTCGAACTTCAGAATGAGCGCCAAACTCTCATCGATACGGAAACGGATACGCGCACGACCAAATACGCTTTGGCCGAGCTCCTAGATCTGCCTTCCAATCAGGTGCCTGAGCCGGCTGACCAGCTCTCTTTCTTCGAATTGCCGGTCTATGATCGCGAGTCCATGTTGAGTCGCGCCCTCAATCAGCGCCCAGAAATGCGGTCGATCGAATCGCAACAACGCATCGCCTCGCTTTCCCACAAAGAAGCGCGCGACCAGATTTTTCCTGCGCTCGATTTCAAAGGGGGATGGTTCTACCAGGGCGAGCACTTTAGCGATGCAATCCCGGCATATTCGTATCAGATCTCTCTGCAGGTCCCGTTGTTCACCGGAGGCCGCATCCACGCGGAAACTGCGCTCGCATCCCTTGAAGAGCAACGCGTCTCGGAGCAGCGTCGCGCGCTCGAAGATCACATTGTGCGCGAAGTCAAATCTGCGCTCGATGAGCTTGAGGCCGCGCGTAATTCGGTCGACGTTGCGAATCTCGGCCTCAAGCTCGCGAATGATGAAGTTGCCCAGGCGCAGCGTCGCTTTCAGGCCGGTGTGACCACCAACATCGAAGTCATCACAGCCCAGGATGAACTCGCGCGTGCTAGCGACAGCCAGATCGAGGCGCTCTACCAGTTCAATCAGTCCCGCGCCAATTTGGCATTGGCGATGGGCGAGATCGAAAGCACGTATTCACAGTAAGGACCGGCCCTACCTTGAGATCAACTGCCGACTCTCTCATTCCGAAATCGCCGCCGGACCCCCCGGCCCCGGAGCCTCCCCTTGTATCCACGCCACCCACACCGGCGAAATCTCCGCTCGATGCACTGAAACACCTCCGTCGTAGAACAAAGATTCTCATTTTGTGTGCGGTCGTTATCGCCGCGCTCGTCTGGTTCTATTTTTCCGGCCGCGTCACCACCGATGACGCCCAAGTGGATTGCCACATCACCGCCATCGCCTCGCAAGTTCCTGGCTACGTCGTGAAGATCAACGTGGACGACAACACGCCGGTCAAGCTCGGCGACGTCCTCGTGCAAATCGACCCGCGCGAATATGTCGCGGAAGTTGACCAAGCGACAGCCGCACTCGCCCTCGCCAGCGCGGAAGCCGATTCCGCCGGAATTCGCATCGGCCTGACTCGCGACACGACGAAGGAAGGCACTGCTGGCGCTTCGGCCCAGGAAGAATCCGACGCCGCTGGCTACCAGCGTTCCGAAACGCAGCTCGAGCAATCCGCCACCGCGAACCTTCTCCAGGCGCGCGCCAATGTCGCGTCCAAAAAGGCCACGAACGAGCGCGCCCAAGCCGATTTGCAAAGGTATACGCCCTTGGTCGGCACGGGAGACGTCTCCAAATATCAATACGACGCCGTCGTCGCCACCGCCGATGTCGCCAAAAGCGACCTCGAGGCAGCCGAGCAGGAGTTGACCGCCGCGCAACAACAAGTTGATATCGCCAAGGCCAGCGCTGGCTCCGCGAAAGCGCAACTCGCTCGATCGCAATCGCAAGTGCTCGAAGCCAAGGCCCGTGAAAAGGAAGTGCCCATCACCCAAGCTGCATACAAATCCGCGTTGGCGAACGAACAGAAGGCCAAAGCCAGTCTCGAGCAAGCGCAATTGAATCTAGCTTACGCGACGATCATCGCGCCGATCACGGGACAGGTCACCCAGCGGACCGTCAACCTCGGCCAGTACGTGACGCCCGGGCAACTCTTGATGACCCTCGTGCCTCTGCAAGACGTCTACGTGACGGCGAATTTCAAGGAAACGCAACTCGCCGACGTTCGTCCCGGCCAGCACGCGCGCATTCACGTCGATACCTACGGCGAGAACGTGGACGGAGTCGTGGACTCTCTGGCCGGCGCGGCAGGCTCTCGGCAAGCTCTTTTGCCGCCTCAGAACGCCACGGGCAATTTCATCAAGGTCGTCCAAAGAATCCCCGTGAAAATTCTGGTCAAGCCCTCGAAGGATTCGCGCATCATTCTGCGTCCAGGGATGAACGTCGAGGCCACGATCTACACGCGCTGAGAGCCTCATGAGCACGAACGTCAATTCGTTTTTGTCCGCAGCAGGCCCGGCGATCGACGATGAAACCCTGCTGTCTCCCGAATTTGCTCGCCTTAGTCACAATCGCAAGCTTGGCATTCTTCTCGCCGCCTCGTTGATCGCTGCGGTCGAAATCGCCAGTCGCATTGCAATCAATGTGATTCTTCCCGATATGCAAGGCAATGTCGCGGGCGACGTAGACGAGATCAGCTGGGTCCTGACTCTCTACAATATGGGCTTCATTTGCTCGATCGCGCTGACGCCTTGGATGACTCGCACCTTCGGCGCGCGCCGCCACTACACCATCTGCACCGCTCTTTATTCGGTTGGCGCGCTGGGTTGTTTTTTGAGCGCGCATAGTCTGACGTTACTTCTCACCTCACGGACGATTATGGGCCTCGGCGGGGGCTTCTTTTTTGTGCGCTTCGTGATTATGGGCGGGCTTTTTTTTCAGGGGAAGGCGCGGCTCATTCCGCTCACACTATCGTACGCGGTGCTTTTCGGCATGCAGATCCTCTATCCCACCGCGATGGGGGCCATTTGCGACGCCCTCCACTGGAACTATGCTTTCTTGCTGGATCTCCCGTTTCTGCTGGTAGGAATTCTTCTGCTGCGATGGCTGCTCCCCGAGGGGCATGTTCGCCGGGAAAGGTGGCGCGTAGAAGCAAGCGACTATTGGGGCGCCGGCTTCCTGATCGTTGCCCTGGTGGCGCTTCAAATCGCCACGAGCCGCGGCGAGCGCGATTTGTGGTTTGAATCGCCGCTCATCAACACGCTTTTTATCCTGTCGATCGTGGCTTTTGTCCTCTTTGTCTGGTGGGACAGCAGGCCGGAGAATGCTTTGCCCGTGCTTCATTTGCGCCATGTTTTCCAGCTCCCTCCGCTGCGAAACGCCATTCTGGCCGCCATGATCGTCGGGGCACTTCTCGGAGCCGGCTTGTACGTGATCCCGCAATACCTGCGCATTGTTCAGGATTACAGCACCACGCAAACCGGTGAGTTTATCTCTCTGTACAGCCTCGGATTCGGCTCGGGCGCCATGCTCACGCTGCGAGTATTTGTCCCGCGCCTCGGGCCACGCCTTTCTTCGGTCGTTGGAATGATTTTGTTCACCGCGACTTTCATCGCATTTGTCTATTCTTGGACGCCAACCACGCCTTCCTATCTCACAGGCGCCCTGATAGGCCTTCAAGGTTTCGCTCAAGGAATGGTCACGATCGGGGTGGCCAACGCAATCACGGGCGTCTTAGGAGCGGACGACATCTGGGAAGGTGACACGACCTATTTCTTTGTCCGCCAGCTTGGAAATACCTTTGGCCTCACCGCCGTTACAATCCTCTTCGATCGCAGGATGACGTTTCATTCTTCGCGTCTGCTCGATGTCGCGAATCAATTAGATCCGACAACCCGCACCACGCTCTCTTCCTATGCCGACCTCATCGCTCGTTTCGCTGGCGCGGGAAGCAGTCCTCAGGCTGGCGCGCTGCAACTTTTCCAGAACAATGTTGTCGTGCAATCAAGCCTTCTGTCCTATATCGACATTTCTGCCTTTCTCGCCGCTCTATGTTTTCTCGGAGCTGTCACCGCCGTGATGTTGAAGCCGCCACCTTCGCCTCAGGCACCTGCCATTCACTGCTGACGCTGGTCGCTAGATGGTTCACTGAGAGGCCGAGCAGCCCTGGAAATCGCGGAGTTCTTCGGCAGCCGGACGCCTGGGCAAGCGACGGGGATCGATGATTCCCCAGAAGGCCGGTTTCGGCTGGAGGTTCGTGTCAAACAGAAGCGGAAGATCGAGTCTTTTCCTCGGCAGCTTCGTCAGCCAAGTGTGATCGTCGGCCATCCCCCAAAACGTGACCGCGCTGATTCTTCCCTGGAGGCTGCGAAATGTATCGAAGAGATCACGGTAGCGATAGCCCTGTTCGGCCAAGACGTCTTCTGGAATTGACGAGCAGCTTTCGCGCGGGCTGTCGTAGACGCTCACGTCCAATTCCGTAATCTGATTGTCGACGCCCAGGCTGGCGAACATGTTGATCGTCTCCACAATCGACGCAAGCGAAGGAGCGTCGATGTTGCTGTGCATCTGATGTCCCACGCCGTCGATCGGCACTCCACGGGCCTTCAGGGCACTGACCAGATTCAAGAGAAACCGGCGCTTCACAGGATCGGTGGTGTTGTAGTCGTTGATGTTGAGCTTCGCGTGTGGCGCGATCGCATGAGCGGTTCGAAATGCCGTGTCGATGTAATCGGTCCCGGTGAGTTCGTACCACTTCGTTCTCCGGAAGCCATCGGCTTGCGTCGGATCGATCACTTCATTCACCACATCCCATGCGTACACATCATCCTTGTAACGCGACACGACGGCGCGGATATGCGCTTGCAGTCGCCCTAGAACGATCGCTTTGCTCTCCGGCCCCGGTTGCAGATCCTTTCCGCTCGCATCCTTGAAAAGCCAATCCGGATTTTGCTTGTACCAAACGAGCGTGTGTCCCCGCACCAGCATGTGGTGCACCCTCGCGAATCCCACGAGCGCGTCCGCCGTGGCGAAATCAAATTGCCCCTCTTTCGGTTGCAGCGGACCCATCTTCATCGCGTTCTCCATGACGATGCTGTTGAAGTGCTTCAACAGCAACTCGCTATGCGGTCCCGTGATATCTTCTTGCACAATCGCCGCACCAATCGGGAAATATTCTTGAAGTGATTTGTAGAGCGAGGGCACGTCGGCTTGAGCAGATGAGGTGGACGCTCTCTGCGGAGTCCTCGCGCCGGTCCATGCCGCGCACACAACACTGGCTTCCGCCGCTATCAGCAGCCAAACACCGTGACGCGAACGATGAGTGAAAGATCTCAAAGCAGGTCTGATGCTAACGCAATCGTTCCCAACCTGCCCGCGCACTGAGCAGATCGAATCGGCTCACGCTCGCATCCGCAGCTCTATACGATCCAGGCCAACGTCTACGGAACGATTCATACTGCTCGTGGTCTCCGTTGAACACAAGCCACGGGCTAGCTTTCGCCCGCGTGAATCTTGGCCGATACTCGCCAGTTCCGATGCGTCCGCCCATCGGGTCCTGGCATCCAACCTTGGTGGTTGCGGGATCGATGTAACCGGACCCTAATGTCTCGCCGCCCCTCCCGGAAGATAATTGGCGTCCGCCGGGCGCCGAAGCTATGCTGTGGGTTCGCCCCTCCGCCGGGCTCCCGATTCGAAAGGAGTAGAAAATGGCCGCACCCCCCGCAAGCGCCCAAAGCCAGTCAATCCCTCTGAAGAACCTCAAAGCATGGACCGCGCTGCAGGCTCATTACGAAAATGTCCGAGGCACCCACCTGCGCAAACTTTTTGCGGATGATCCCAGACGCGGCGAGCGTCTCACCGCCGAAGGCGCCGGCTTGTTCCTCGATTATTCGAAGAATCGCGTGACCGACGAGACCCTCAAGTTATTGCTTCAGCTCGCTCAAGAATCCGGCCTTCGCGCCCGAATTGACGCCATGTTTCACGGCGAAAAAATCAATGTCACTGAACACCGCGCCGTCTTGCATGTGGCGCTGCGTGCGCCCCAGGGCGCTTCCATCGTCGTCGACGGCCAGAATGTTGTGCCGGAAGTCCACGCCGTTCTCGACAAAATGGCGGCGTTCGCAGACCGCGTCCGCAGCGGTGAATGGAAGGGCCACACCGGGAAGCGCCTTCGCAACGTGATCAACGTCGGCATCGGCGGCTCCGATCTCGGCCCTGTGATGGCTTGCGAAGCCCTGCGGCATTACAGCGATCGCGCCATGACTTTCCGCTTCGTGTCCAATGTCGACGGCACCGACTTCGCCGAAGCGGTCAACGATCTCGACCCTGCGGAAACCATGTTCATTATTTCGTCGAAGACGTTCACCACACTCGAAACGATGACCAACGCCCACACCGCGCGCGACTGGTCCTTGAAAGGACTCGGCGGCGATGAGAAAGCAGTCGCGAAGCACTTCGTCGCTGTCTCCACGAATGCCGCGGAAGTGTCCAAGTTTGGCATCGACACTGCCAACATGTTCGGCTTCTGGGATTGGGTCGGCGGGCGCTACTCGATGGATTCCGCCATCGGCCTCTCGACGATGCTCGCCGTCGGCCCGGATAATTTCCGCGCCATGCTCGCCGGCTTTCACGAAATGGACGAGCACTTCCGCACCACGCCGTTCGATCGCAATCTCCCCGTGCTTCTCGGCTTGCTCGGCCTCTGGTACACGGACTTTTTCGGCGCGCAAACGATCGCCGTCCTGCCGTACGAGCAATATCTCAAGCGCTTCCCGGCGTACCTTCAGCAGCTTACGATGGAGAGCAACGGTAAGCATGTCACGCTCGATGGCCGCCAGGTTGATTACGCCACCGGCGCGATCTATTGGGGCGAGCCGGGCACCAATGGCCAGCACTCCTTCTATCAGCTGATCCACCAGGGCACGCGTTTGATCCCGTGTGACTTCATCGCTTTCAGCCAAACGCTGAACGCGCTCGGCCGCCATCACGACATGCTGCTCGCCAACGTCTTCGCCCAGAGCGAAGCGCTCGCCTTTGGCAAGACTCCCGAGCAAGTCAAAGCCGAAGGCACGCCCGATTGGCTTGTTCCGCACCGCGTGTTCGAAGGTAATCGTCCCTCGAACACGATCGTTGCGGATCGTCTCTCGCCCGAAAGCCTCGGCAAACTCGTCGCCCTTTACGAGCACGCGGTCTTCACGCAGGGCACGATCTGGCAGATCAACTCGTTCGATCAATGGGGCGTTGAGCTAGGCAAGGTCCTCGCGCAGCGGATCATTCCCGAGCTCGAAAGCAAGACAGAACCTTCGCTCGCTCATGACAGCTCCACGAACAACCTGATCCGGCGCTACCGCAGGACGAAAACAACATCGTGACGTATGATGGAGATTCGCAAGCGCTCGTAAGATAGTTCTCGGCGTCTCTGAACAGCAACCGCCGCCGACCCATATCAAGCGCAGTGAAGGAGTCACTCATGCAACTCGGGATGATCGGCCTCGGAAGAATGGGAGCGAACATGGTGCGGCGGCTCCTGCGCAAGGGCCACCAGTGCGTCGTCTTCGACCGCTCACAAAAGGCTGTGCAGGATCTTGTCCAGGAAAAAGCGACGGGATCGGATTCGCTCGCGACTTTCGTGCAGCAGCTTTCGAAGCCGCGCGCGATCTGGTTGATGGTTCCCGCCGCCGTGGTCGATCAAAGCATCGCTGATCTTCTGCCGCATCTCGAAGCGGGCGACATCCTCATCGATGGAGGCAATTCCTACTATATCGACGATATTCGCCGCGCGAAGGAACTCGCGCCCAAGAAAATTCACTACGTCGATGTCGGCACGAGCGGGGGCGTCTGGGGACTCGATCGCGGTTATTGCATGATGATCGGTGGAGAGAAGGATGTCGTAAAACATCTCGATCCGATTTTCTCCACTCTCGCACCGGGTGTGGGCGATGCTTCCCGTACGCCCGGCCGCGAATCCGTCGGAGGAACCGCGGAGCAGGGCTATTTGCACTGTGGACCGAACGGCGCCGGCCACTTCGTAAAGATGGTGCACAACGGGATCGAATACGGCTTGATGGCTGCCTACGCCGAAGGCCTCGGCATTTTGAAAAGCGCTAACGTCGGCAAGTCACAGCACGAAATCGACGCTGAGACCACTCCTCTTCGCGACCCCGAGCACTACCAATACGATCTCGACTTGCGCGACATCGCCGAAGTCTGGCGCCGCGGCAGCGTCATCGCTTCATGGCTTCTTGATCTCACGGCTGCCGCGCTGGTCAAAGATCCGGCGCTCGCGCAGTTCGAAGGCCGCGTCTCCGATTCCGGCGAAGGCCGGTGGACGATCAAAGCCGCGATCGACGAGGCCGTTCCCGTGCCCGTGCTTTCCGCGTCTCTCTATCAACGCTTCGCTTCGCGCGGCGAAGCAGAATTTCAGAACCGCGTCCTTTCCGCGATGCGCTTTGGGTTCGGGGGTCACCTCGAAAAAGCGGCTGGCAAGTAGCCGCGCTGTTTTACAAGGACGATCAGAGATGAGCAACTTCCAGTCGGACGCTCTTATTTTCTTCGGCGCCACGGGCGACCTCGCTCACAAGAAAATCTTCCCCGCGCTTCAGGCCATGATTAAACGCGGCCATCTCGATGTTCCCGTGATCGGCGTCGCGAAGGCCGGCTGGAATCTCGATCAGCTCAAAGCGCGCGCGAAAGACAGTCTCGAAAATCACGGCGGCATTGATCCGCAGGCTTTCGACAAGCTGATGCGTTTGCTCCGTTACGTCGATGGGGACTACAACGATCCCGCCACATTCCAGGAAATCCGCAAGCAGCTCCAAAACGCGCAGCACCCGGCTCATTATCTGGCGATCCCGCCACTTCTCTTTGAGACCGTCATCGAGCAGCTCGATAAATCCGGCTCCGCGAAAGGCGCGCGCGTCATTCTCGAAAAGCCCTTCGGCCACGACTTGGCATCCGCGAAGGAACTCAACCGGATTCTGCACGCGACATTCGATGAATCGGAGATTTTTCGCATCGACCACTACCTCGGCAAGCAGCCCGTAAACAACGTGACCCTCTATCGTTTCGCGAATTCCTTCATCGAGCCTTTTTGGAATCGCAATTACGTCGAAAGCGTTCAGATCACCATGGCCGAGAATTTTGGCGTCGAAGGCCGCGGTTCCTTCTACGATCAAACCGGCGCGATCCGCGACGTCATCCAAAACCACCTCTTTCAAGTTCTCTGCAATCTCGCGATGGAGCCTCCAGTCTGCTCCGAAAGCGAGACCATTCGCGACGAGAAGGCGAAAGTTCTGAAAGCCATTCCGCAGTTGACCGTGAAGCAAGTTGTTCGTGGGCAGTTTCGCGGCTATCGTCAGGAAAAAGGGGTCGCGCCCGATTCCAAGGTTGAAACCTTCGCCGCCGTTCAACTTCAAGTGGAATCCTGGCGCTGGAAGGGCGTTCCTTTTTATATTCGCGCAGGCAAGAATTTGCCCGTTACAGCCACGGAAGCCGTCATTCGTCTCCGCCGTCCGCCCTCAATCCTCAGTTCGAATGAAGCCGCAGAACTAACCCAGAACTGCGTCCGATTCCGCATTGGCCCAGAGCTCACCATCGCCGTCAGTGCCAACGTGATGGCCCCCGCCGACACGATGAAGACCGAAACGGTTGAAATGGTGGCCAGCCGCCGCCCGCGCCCCAGTGAAATGGACGCCTATGAGCGCCTGCTCGGCGACGCGATGACTGGTGACCAGATGCTATTCGCGCGCGAGGATTACGTCGAACAGGCTTGGCGCATCGTCGATCAGGTGATCAAGGACGATAGTCCGGTCTACGAATACGACAAGGACACCTGGGGACCCAAGGAAGTGAACGCGCAGATCTTTCCGCCAGGCGGATGGCACGATCCAGCCGCGCAAGACCAGGAAGATTTCCGCGTCGCTGGACATTCGAGCTGATCTTCAACGAAAATTCGCGGCTCAGAAGCTTTTGATCGTACGAATTTCGATCAGGAGAACACATGGCTACCTCCGAAGTGACCCCAACCACATCGGCCGTTGACATCGATCAGCTTTGCATCAATACGATCCGTACCCTCTCGATAGACGCTGTCCAAGAGGCAAAGTCGGGCCATCCCGGCACGCCGATGGCGCTCGCTCCGCTCGTCTACACGCTTTGGAATCGAGTGATGTGTTTCGATCCGCAGGATCCGATCTGGCCGAATCGCGACCGCTTCGTGCTTTCAAATGGCCATGCATCGATGCTGCTCTGGTCCGTCCTGCATCTCAGCAAGACGCAAGCCGTCGACGCCGAATATGAAAATCTCGGTCACGCGTCCTGTACCCTCGACGATATTCGCCGTTTTCGCCAGATCGATTGCAAGGCGCCCGGCCATCCCGAGTATCACTGGGTCTCCGGCGTTGAGACCACTAGCGGTCCGCTCGGCCAGGGCGTCGCCACCAGCGTCGGCATGGCCATCGGGCAAAAGTGGCTCGCCGCCAACTACAATCGCGACGGCTTCAAAATCTTCGATTACAAAATCTATGCCGTCTGCGGCGACGGCTGCATGATGGAGGGCATCAGCTCAGAGGCGGCTTCGCTCGCCGCGCATCTCGGCCTCGATAATCTCTGCTGGATCTACGACAACAACCACATCACGATCGAAGGCAATACCCGCATCACGTTCACCGAAGACATCGCCGCGCGTTTCCTCGGCTACGGATGGAATGTCCTGCGCGTCGGCGATGCGAACGACACCGACCGCATCTTCAACGCTATCGAGGTATTCAAGAAAACAAAAGGCCGACCCACTTTCATCATCCTGGACAGCCATATCGGTTACGGCTCGCCTCACAAACAAGACACGGCCGAAGCACACGGCGAACCTCTCGGCGAAGAAGAAGTCCGCCTCACGAAACGCAGCTATGGCTGGCCCGAAGACGCGAAGTTCCTCGTTCCGCCTGGGGTTTACGAGCATTTTGCGGCGGGCATTGGCGTACGCGGCGCCGCAGCGCGTCGTGAATGGACATCTCTCTTGGATGCGTACGCGAGCAAGTATCCCGATCTTGCAAAGGAAATTGACCAGATGCAGTTTCGCGAGCTTCCCGCCGGATGGGATAACAACCTTCCCGTTTTTCCAGCCGATGCGAAAGGGATCGCTGGCCGCGAGGCCTCGGGCAAAGTTCTCAATGTCCTAGCGCAAAATGTCCGCTGGTTTTTAGGCGGTTCCGCTGATCTCGGTCCGTCGAATAAGACCGCGCTGACCTTCCCAGGTGCCGGAGATCTTCAGGCCGAGACACCCGGCGGAAAAAATATCCATTACGGCATCCGCGAACACGCCATGGGCGCGATCGTCAACGGCCTCTCACTCTCAAAGCTCCGCGCGTTCGGCGCCACGTTTTTCATCTTCAGCGACTACATGCGCCCTGCGATCCGCCTCTCCGCCTTAATGGAATTGCCCACGATTTTCATTTTCACGCACGACGCGATGGGCGATGGCGAAGATGGCCCGACGCACCAGCCCGTCGAGCATCTGATTTCTTTGCGCGCCATGCCCGGTCTCGTCGTCTTGCGTCCGGCCGACGCGAACGAAGTCGTCGAAGCGTATCGTTACATCATGAGGCTCCGTCACGAACCAGCCGCGCTCGTTCTGTCGCGCCAGCCGCTGCCCACGCTTGATCGCGCGAAATACGCGCCCGCATCTGGTGTCGCGCGCGGTGCCTACGTGCTGGCGGATGCCTCCGGTGCGGATCCTGAAATCATCCTGATTGCCTCCGGCAGCGAAGTGAGCCTCGCCGTGAACGCGCACGAGGCGCTCGTCGCGCAGGGTATTCGCTCGCGTGTCGTGTCGATGGCGTCGTGGGAGATTTTCGATCATCAGTCGCAGGACTACCGCGATAGCGTCCTTACGCCAAGAGTGGCCGCAAGAATCGCGATTGAGCAGGGTTCGACGCTCGGATGGGAGCGCTATGTCGGCAGAAACGGCAAGGTAATCGGCATGAAGACCTTCGGCGCATCCGCTCCGCTGAAAGAACTGCAGCGGAAATTCGGATTCGAACCGGATAAGGTCGTCGCCGCCGCGAAGGAACTCCTGGGCCGCAAGTAGTCCCGGGCGTCATGTCAGCTACTCCACGCACTGCCGAAGATTTCGCGCAGCCGCTCAGTTCGGTACGCAAAAATCTTCCTGACATCGCGCTCCGCGATTAGCGCATGGATAATCGCCCCACCGGGCGGCGCGTAGCGCACGTGATCCTCGCAAATCGTCCCGCGCGGATCGTCCGCGAAACGATGTTCGTGAATCCACAGGTGATAAGGGCCGGCGACCTGCTCGTCGACGAATCGATTTTGTGGATCCCACCCCGTGATCCTGCTTTTCCACTTCGCCGGCCCCCCGGAATCTTCAGCTTGTATTCGATCTCCGCGCCCTCGCTCACCTCGATCGGCGCGGGCGTAACCACGTGAAACTGCAGCCAACCCGGGGTGACCCGCTTGAGATTCATCGCATCCGAGAAGCATTCAAACACCTTCTCTCGCGCCGCCGGGACGCACAATGGGCTCCGAAACTCAGAGATTCTCAATCCGGTCTCCTGCGGAATCTGCGTCCATCCGCCCAAATCCAACATCCAAATCCGTGTCAGTTGCGTAGTAAGCATGATGACCATACGCGCTCCAATTCTCGCAGCCACGAACATTCTCGGCACGATCTTTGGCGCAATTCTGCTGTTTGCCTGGGGCGGGGCTGCCAGGACCGCCGGTGTGGTTTCCGATCCCAGCGCAGTCCTGGCCGCAAGCCCGAACACAGCGTCGCAGCCGCGCACCCCAGTCATCGTCGAGCTCTTTACATCCGAGGGCTGCTCCGATTGCCCGCCGGCGGACCGCTTGCTCTATCAGCTCGATCAGACCCAGCCCGTCCCCGCCGCCGAGATCATCCCGCTCGAACAACATGTCGACTACTGGGATGACGAAGGTTGGCGCGATCCGTTTTCCTCGTCGCAG
>Ga0335078_10007659_pt1 | contig 16014 bp, 16 predicted proteins | sample Lox_Sample_32_FD_206711 | JGI IMG/M metagenome (GOLD analysis project Ga0335078, IMG submission 206711) | Soil microbial communities from Loxahatchee National Wildlife Refuge, Florida, United States - Lox_Sample_3.2 | ecosystem: Environmental > Terrestrial > Soil > Wetlands | place: USA...
TGAGAACCTTGCGGAGAAGTTTAGGGAGTATGGAATAGAGATTCACTTGTGCGGCGGTGAAACGGCGGACATCGGTGACCTGGTGCGGACCATAGTCGTAGACTCGGTGCTGGCGGTTCGCATGGAGAGGAGAGACTTCATCGACTGCAGCAAGGTGGGACGCAAACAGCACATCGTAGGATTGGCTTCATTCGGTCAGGCGCTTTACGAGTCATCGTACAACTCAGGAATAGGAAGCAACGGCTTGACCTCTCTGCGTCACGAGCTCCTTACCAGCCGCTACCGGGACGAATTTCCCGAGACATATGCCCCCGACATCGGTGATCTCGCCTACATCGGGCCGTTCGATATCGATGATGCCCTTTCCGGGACGCAGATGACCGTGGGCGAGGCTCTTCTTTCGCCGACCCGTACGTATGCTCCTGTCCTCAAGGCCATCGTCGGCACCTATAGGGGCTCTATCTCTGCAATCTTCCACAACACGGGAGGCGGTCAAACGAAGTGTCTCAATTTTGGGAACGCCATCCGGTATGTGAAAGATAACCTCTTTTCCCCTCCCCCGGTTTTCGAATTTCTTGAGCGCCATACAAGCCTCGCGAAAAGAGAGATGTACCGGGTCTTCAACATGGGGCATCGAGTAGAGGTCGTCTGCGACCCCGCGGTGAGCGCTGAGATCGTCAAGCTGTCCGATAAGTTCGGGGTCGGAGCTCGCGTCATCGGCCATACGGAACCATGGGGCGAAGGGGCGTCCCTCGCGATCGTGGCTCCCGGGGAAACGATTGAGTATGAGAGAAAGGATGGCGATAAGGTTTGAGGCGTTCAGAGATGGTGCAAGTGGTGACAGTTTCTTGACTATGTCCGGGGGCTGATTTCTTCTGGCAACGGCTGACTTCCGCTTCTGCGTAGGTTGTGCTGCACCATTGATGGTCTCCATATTAGTGGCACGCTTATTGCAAAAACCGCGCAGTGTCTCCCGCGGAGCACAGGGAGACGGCGGTTTAGGGAGAGCCATCCGGGGCCTTCCCTAAAGATATCGAGGAGTAAGGCCGATAATACTCCAGGGTATGAGCGCTGGAGCGGAGGGTTATTTTTGACGACACGGCAAGACACATTCGATAAAATGTTTAGCGGGGGCCGTCGGTCCCTGAAGGGGAAGGGGGAGAGAGATGCCTTTTGACCTTTGCAAGATCGGGCAAATGTTGAGAAGCTCCAGGGAAGAGAAGGGACTCACTTTTGATGACGTGTCCAATGCCTTGTTCATCAGGAAGCGGGTCATCGGGGCCATTGAGTCGGGCGACTGGAGCAGCCTCCCGCACGTCGTCTACGTCAAGGGCTATGTCAATCAGTACGCCGCTCTTCTCAACATCACCGATCTGGTCGAGGCCGAGCTTCTTTCGGTCGAGAAAGAGGCTCCGCTGGAAGCGCAGGAGGCACCGGTTGCGCCAAGGAAGGATCTGGCACCGAAAGGATGGGGGGCCAAAAAGAAACTGGCGGCTGCAACTGCCCTGGGCGCGGTGGTAGTGGGGTTCCTCATTTTCCAGAACGTGCCCAAGGGTGCCTATGTGACTCCTCCTACTCAAAGTGTGAGAAGCAGCTATCGGACGGTCAGTGCCGATTCCACGGATAGTAAGGTCCAGCCAGTCGGAGCGAGCGCCAATACTGTCTCCCTCGAGCCGGCATCGGTTGCATCCGAACAGGGCGAGAGCGTTGTTTCCGAGCCGAAGAAACTGACCATTGCCTGCCAGGAGAAGACGTGGGTAAGGATCATTATCGACGGCCTGGAGCAGAAAGAGTTTACCCTCAACCCTGAAGAAGTGGTGATGCTCAGCGCAAAAGAGAACTTCGACCTTCTCATCGGCAACGCGGGTGGGGTAAAGCTCTTCTACAACGGAAAAGACACCGGCTTTACGGGAGAATACGGAGAGGTCAAACATATAAGCCTTTCATGACAAGCCTCCCCGCGTAAGCACCCCATTTCACCGCCTGTCCCCTCAGCAACTCCCCTGAGACGCTCTTCCCGAAAGCTTTTTTTTCTTGCGGTAAACCCCGCATTATGGGAAAACCATAGGGTTGGGTCCTTTCGATGGTCATTCTTGGCATAGATCCAGGATTAGCGAATACCGGATTTGGCGCCATTGCGTGCGGCCATGAATCTCTCTCGGTATCCCGGTGCGGCTCCATAAAGACCCTACCCCGCCATCATGTTTCCCATAGACTGTTCCAGATCCATTCTGATCTGAACCAGTTGATGGCTGCGGTGAAGCCCGAGGTCATTGCCGTGGAGAACATTTTCTCCATGGTCCGCTACCCGAAGGCTGGCATCCTGCTTGGCGGCGTGATGGCGATTATCTACCTCGCTGCTTTTGAGCACGACACCGCGGTCATTGAAGTCTCGCCCAGAGAGGTAAAGAATGCGCTGGCGGCTTACGGCGGGGCCACGAAGGCCCAGATCAAGGAGGCGACAAAAAGGGCACTCGGGATGGACGAGCTGAAGTCGTTCCACGTGGCAGATGCCCTGGCTGTCGCGTTGACCGTCTTCTATAGGAGGTATCGGGGAAGAAGTGATATCATACCTGGACGGAACGCTAAAAAAGATATACTCCGATAGGGTCACGATCGGCGTGGGCGGCGTGGGTTACGAGGTGCTCATCCCTGCCTACGTGATGAACGAGATCCGCCGCACCACCAAAGCGGAAGATCCCATAAAGCTCTACATTTCCTTCAACCAGACCGAAAGGCAGCCGAAGCCCGTGCTTGTGGGGTTCAGAGCAGAATTGGACAAGGAGTTCTTCGAGCTGTTCATTACCGTCGAGGACATAGGACCGTCGCTCGCCATCAGGGCCTTGACCCAGCCCGTGCGGGAGATAGCCCGATACATAGAGGAAAAATCGGTAAAAGACCTGAGGCGGCTCAAGGGCATAGGGGAAAGGAAGGCTGAAAAGATCGTCGCAGCCCTCAAGGGAAAGGCTGCTAAGTTCGCCTTGATCCCGCAAGTGGAGCTACCGCCGGAGACGCCGGAGGACTTCAAAAATGAGGTAGAGAACGTCTTGGTCATCCAGCTCGGACACAAATTGGCGGAGGCTCGTCGAATGATCGAGGAAGCCATGACAAGACGACCGACCATAGGCTCTTCGGAGGAGCTCTTCGAAGAAGTTTATAGAGGCCAGAAGAAATGATTTACGATGAATCGGAAAACCTGATAACCGGCAAGGACGAGGAAGGGGCTGCGGAGGAAGATGTTCTCAATCTCAGACCCAAGGCGCTCTCGGAGTATGTGGGGCAGGAAAAGGTGGTAGACACCCTGAGAATCGCCATCCAGGCAGCGCTGAAGAGGGGAGAATCCCTCGAGCATATCCTCCTCAACGGCCCCCCGGGCCTTGGAAAGACCACGCTTGCCCACATCATAGCCAACGAAATGGGGTCGAAGATTGTCGCCTCCTCCGGTCCGGCCTTAGAAAAGGGCGGAGACTTGATGGGCCTGCTCACCAACATGGAAAGGGGAGACATTTTCTTCATCGACGAGATACATCGGATACCGAAGATCGTGGAAGAATTCCTCTACCCGGCCATGGAAGATTACGCGGTCGACTTTATTTTCGACCGGGGCGTCCATGCCCGCACGCACCGGTACAGGCTCGAGCGCTTCACCCTGATCGGCGCCACCACCAGGTCAGGCCTGTTGTCCTCCCCTTTGAGGGATCGTTTCGGCATTGTGAGGGATCTCGATTTCTATGAGGAGAAGGACCTTGTCCGCATCGTCAGACGGTCCGCCTTGATACTGAAGGTGGCCATCGAGGACGAGGGCGCCTACGAGATCGCGAGAAGGTCCCGCGGCACGCCCCGGGTGGCAAACAGGCTGCTGAAGCGGGTGCGTGATTACGCGCAGGTGAGGGCAAAGGGTGTGATAACGCTGCCGGTCGCTATGGATGCCCTAGCCCTTGAAGGCATCGACGAATGTGGTCTAAGCGAGCTCGACAGGAAGCTGCTGAATGTCATTATCCTGAACTACAAGGGAGGGCCGGCAGGCATAGAGGCTCTGGCCGCGACCCTGCAGCTGGAGACGGACGTGCTCCTCGAGGTAGTGGAGCCGTACCTGCTGAAGACCGGTTTTCTCATCCGCACCTCCCAGGGCAGAAAGGCGTCGGAAAAGGCGTTTAGTCACCTCGGCGTGTCCTATCAGACGAGGAGCGATAGTAAGAATATCGGGTTATTCAACGGCAAGGAGTGAGGAGCGGTTTGCGAGAAAGGCGGCCTTACTGGGTCAGTCTCTCCAATTCGCTGCCGGAGATGTCGAAATTGGCGTGAACTTCCTGAACGTCGTCAGAGTCTTCCAGGGCCTCCACCAGTTTCAGCATGGTCTCGGCACTCTTCCCCTCGAGCTTCACCGACGTCTGGGGAACCATGTCAATCTGGGCGAGAGCATACTTCATATGATGGTCATCGAATACTTTCTTCACAGACTCGAAGGAGGGGGCCTCCGTGATGACCTCGATGGCATCTTCATCCTCTCTCACATCTTCGGCGCCGGCCTCAAGGGCCAGTTCCATGATCTTGTCCCCATCTGATTCCTGCCTGTCAAAGGAGAGGTAGCCTTTCTTGCTGAAAATCCATGAGACGCTTCCGGCCTCACCCAGGTTCCCATTAAACCGCGAGAAGATGTGGCGCACCTCGGCGGTGGTCCGGTTCTTATTGTCCGTAAGAGCCTCCACGAGTACTGCCGTTCCTCCGGGACCGTAGCCCTCGTACGTGTATTCTTCGTATGCCGCGCCCCCTTCAGCGGGACTGGTACCTCGCTTTACGGCCCTCTCGATGTTCTCCTTCGTCATGTTCTCGGCTTTGGCCTTGAGCACGGCAACGCGCAATCTGGGATTGGCCTCCATATCGCCCCCACCGATCCTGGCGGCCGTGGTTATCTCCTTGATAATTTTCGTGAAGATTTTTCCCCGCCGGGCATCGGCGGCGCCCTTCTTGTGTTTGATGGTGCTCCATTTGCTGTGTCCCGACATAAGTCCCCTCCAACAGCGCGGTCAGCGCCGCCCCAACCTTTCGAAAGCAGGCCGCTTCTCTTCACAAAGGCCGCTTCGCTCCATTGGGCAAGTGGTGGGCAGTATAGGATTCGAACCTACGACCTCTGGTATGTGAGACCAGCGCTCTAACCAACTGAGCTAACCGCCCCTTTGGCGTTATGTTACGACAGATTTGGAACCAAAGTCAATACAAAGCAGCCCGGGACTTGCGGCGCCGGCATTCGACGAACAGCGCGTCGCGGAATAGGAAAACCTCTTAAGTTTTGTTTTTCCCACACGATAACAATCTTGGTAGGCGGGGGATTTGCGATCCTACGATAGCGGAGGCTCAAAAATGAGGGTACTGGTGGTTGATGATTTCGCTACCATGCGGAAGATCATAAAGAATGTCCTGAAACAGATCAGCATGGACAATGTCGTCGAGGCGGAGAACGGGAAGCACGCGCTTTCAATTCTCAGAAGCGACAGCATAGAATTCATCATCAGTGATTGGATCATGCCCGAAATGACCGGGATAGAATTCCTGCGAGCCTGCAAAGAGGATGAAACGATCCGGAACATTCCATTCGTCATGGTCACTGCCGAGGCGCAAAAGGATAGCGTCCTTGAAGCCATCAAGGCGGGCGTGGATAATTACATAGTGAAGCCGTTCACCCCGGAGAAGCTCAAGGAGGTTATCGGCAAGACCATGGCAAAGTTCGGCAAATAGCCGGATAACGCTGGAGGAGGAAATGGAAGTAAAGCTGATCAATCCCTTCGTTGTGGCCGCCCAAACGGTTTTCAAGACAATGCTCAATATCGAGCTGACTCTCGGCAAGCCTTCCCTCAAAGAGGCCAAAACGACCTCGGGAGACGTGACCGGCATCATGTCGATGGTCGGAGACAGAAAAGGGACTATTGCGATTAGTTTTCGGGAAAAGGGCGCGCTCTTCGTTTTCAACAGCCTCATGGGAGATGAGGCCCCCTTCATAGGACCCGAAGTCGTCGACGCCATCGGAGAGCTTACTAACATCATCTCCGGCCAAGCGCGAAAGGAGTTTGAGAACAGCGGGCTGAATCTCAAGGCCTCCATCCCTATGGTCGTGGTCGGCAAGGGGGTCGAGACCAATTTTATCACCAAGCTTCCCATCATATCCTTGCCTTTCGATTTTTCAGCCAGCAACGGCGAATCGGAGGTCATGTACCTCGATTTCTCCTTTGAGTAGGATGCTTCACAAACCGCACGAGCCCGCGTCGGAAAAGAACCACCCTTCTTTTTGAACGCCGTTCCCCTGGTTCTGCACAAAAGGGGGGCTAAAGGAGGGTTCCTGACCTTGCTCAAGAATATCTGCCCCCCAATTGAAGGGTCCGTTTGACTGATGCCCCGTGAGAGGCAATCTACCCTAAAGATTCAGGCTTTTCTCTTGTCCTCCAACAAAGATCCGCATCACGCTCGGTAGCCCTTGCGCATAGTTCTTGCAATCTTGTGGCTAATGTGGAAAAGTATTAGCGGTTTAAGTGGAAGCAGCTCCCTTCAGTTCGTCACATGACGCCGAGAACGGGCTTTTGAGGGAAATGGGAGGTGCCTGGGGTGCGCGGGAAAGGGAGATTGGTAAGTCTGCGGGTAACAATCGTCACAGCCTCCGGCGTTTCTCCGCTCCTCCCTTCGATCCTTGGCCGCGGAAGAGACGAAGGGTACGTTTTTCGTGGAACAAGGCAAGGGGAGAATATCTACGTCATCCGAAGCTTAGATAAGGGTATGCTTAAAGGAGTGACGGAAAACTTCTTAGGATATGCTGCATCATGTTAGCGCGCACACGAGAGGACGTCATGGAACAGGGCCGGATAATAATCGTTGAGGATGAGCAGAACATACTTAGCATGCTCAGCGAGTTGCTGATAGGCAAAGGCTATTCAGTGGACCCCTTCACAGACGCAAGGGATGCCTTGCTCGCGCTCAAGAACAATGGCTATCAGCTCCTCATCACCGATCTCCTCATGCCGAAGGTTGACGGGCTTCAACTGATCAACTTCATTCAGAAGGAATACCTCAGCACCCTCGGCATCGTTATTACGGGTTACGGCAGCTTGGAGACGGCCATAGGTGCCATGAGATGCGGGGCTTTCGACTATCTCCTCAAGCCCTTCAAGTTCGAGGATGTCCTTGCAAGCGTCGAATCGGCGATGTACTACCACAAGATGCTCACGGACGATAATATTCCGAGAAAGCTTGTGACCAAGGCGAATCTTCTGAGGAGGTTCTCGGAGACCAGAGCCGTCCGCGAAAACACGCTCCTGAGAAGCTATCTGAAGGATAAGTACAAGTTCGAGAACATGATCGGGGTAAGCTTCCCCATGCAGAAGGTTTTCGAACTGATAGAACGGGTCGCCGACACCAATGCGACCGTCCTTATCACCGGCGAAAGCGGGGCGGGCAAGGAGCTCGTGGCGAGGGCTATCCACTATAATTCCTCCAGGAGAGATAAGTCTCTCGTCGTGGTCAATTGTGGCGCCATGCCGGAGGCCCTGCTGGAAAGCGAGCTTTTCGGCTACGAGAAGGGGGCGTTTACGGGCGCCACCGCGACGCGGATCGGGAGATTCGAGCTTGCAGACGGCGGGACGATCTTTCTCGACGAGATCGGAGATATGAGCTTCAATCTGCAGGTGAAGCTATTGAGGGCGCTGCAGGAGAGGACATTCGAACGGATAGGCGGTGGGAAGACGATCGATGTGGATGTGAGGATCATTGCCGCCACGAATCGCAACCTCGAAGAGCTTGTCAAGGAAGGCAAGTTCCGTGAAGACCTTTACTACAGACTGAATGTCGTTCCCATTAACATTCCGCCTCTTAGGGAGAGGAAACAGGATGTTCCTTTGCTCTATAGCCATTTCCTCGAGAGATCGAACAGCATCAATAATGCCAATGTCGAAGGGTTTACCGAGGAGGCTATGGAAGTGCTGATGGAGTATGACTATCCTGGAAACGTCCGGGAGCTTCAGAACCTCGTGGAGAGACTCGTCGTGCTGAAGAAGGCCGGCTACATCAACATCGAGGACCTGCCGGAGAAGTTCTACGGACCGAGAAAGCACGAAGTCCAGCCGCTCGACCTTCGAAAGGGATACGATACACTGGTGTCAGAATTCGAACAGACCCTGATTCTGAAGGCCCTGGATGAAACCAACGGTGTGAAAAGCAAGGCGGCCCAGATACTGAGCATGAATCGGACGACCCTCATAGAAAAGATGAAGCGCCTCGGACTAGCCGACTGACGGGGAAAGTCGTCCCCAGCACCTCACTAACAAGCAACCCGAAGAAAACACATCCTCTCCTCCCTTCGCCATTCCGGGGCGGTCGTGACAACACCCGCGAATCTCAAGGTTCGGGGCCGTTAGTCACGGGTGGACCAAAGATAGACTGTCAAAAGACTGACGACGTGCCCCTGCGCAGCCCGTCCAGGCCGCGGATTCTTCTGCCGCCACTGGTAGCGGTAAATTGTCTATATCCCGCCTTTGGTACGTATTTTGCTTTTGAACGAAATCGTGCAGACGGCAGAATCGCAGTTGCTCAAGAATGCGTTCCACGAATTTGTTAGGGCGTCAGACTCCCTCACGAACTACTACCTGAGTCTCGAAAGCCGAATAAATGAGCTAAACAAAGAGATCAGCGAAAAGAACAGGGAGCTCGAGAAATCACGGGAGTATTTCTACAACATCCTCAACTCCCTGCCCGTCGGAGTCGTCGTCTGTGATGACGAATCGATGCTCTTCACTAACAGGGAGGCGCAGAAATCGGGTCTCACGGAGCTTGCCGCCAGATTGCACAATGATTCTGCCAGAATAGGGGAGGTCGGGGGCGCCAAGGGGTACTTCAGGTGGCACAAGAGCGATCTCACCGACGGTTCCGAGAGAAAAGAAGTTATTGTCTTTGAGGACGTTACCGAAGTCCAGAAGATGAAAGAGCGTTTCGAGAGGGACGAGAGGCTGAGGGCCATGGGAGAGATGGCGGCGCGAATCGCCCATGAGATAAAGAACCCGCTTGGAAGTATGAAACTCTATCTGTCCATGATCTTTAAGGGAAAAGTGGGTGACAAGGAGAGGGAATTCGCAAGCTCGGTCATCTTCGGCCTCAATACCATCGACAGGATCATTAATAACCTCCTCTCCTACACGAGACCGAAGACGATAGTACTGCGGGAAGCCGTGCTCTCCCGGGTGGTCAAAGAGACCCTCGATTTCATGAGCGTTTCGATCGGCACGAAGAGAATAGAGGTCACCTTCGACAGTTCCTACGACGAGATCTCCCTGTTCGATCAGGATCTCATCAAACTGGCTCTCATGAATCTCATCGGCAATGCAATGGAGGCGATAGCTGAGAAAGGCGCCATCAGTGTCACGATAAGAGAAGAAAGGGAGAACGTTGTGGCCACCTTCACGGATACCGGTGTGGGCATGAGTGAAGAGACGAGAAGGAGCATCTTCAACCCCTTCTTCACTACCAAAGATAAGGGTGTCGGTCTGGGCCTGTTTATTGCTCACAACATCGTCAAGGCCCATGACGGCTATATAGAAGTAGAATCGGTAGAAGGTGAAGGGTCGTCCTTTGCCATCTGCTTACCAAAGGGGCGATGATGAGGAATATTCTCATAATTGACGATGATTATCACATGCGCGCAGCCCTCGCCGAGGCGTTGACCGAAGCAGGTTATGGCGTCGGCTCCGCCGAGGACGGAAAGGTGGCCCTGGAGTCCATCAAGAAGTCGGCCTATGACTTGGTCATCACCGACGTGAAAATGCCTTACATTAACGGGATAGACCTCCTCGGGCGGATCAAGAAGGAGCAGTGCTCCCTTCCTGTCATCGTAATGACGGCTTACGGAACGGTCGAACACGCCGTGAATGCAATGAAGGAGGGTGCCTTCGACTACATTCAAAAGCCTTTCGACGCGGAAGCCCTTTATGGTGTGGTACAGCGGGCCCTTGGCTCGGGAAGCGGCAATATCGTTTGCTCGTCAAAGAGTATGCAGGAAGTGCTCATGAGGGCGCAGCAGGTGGCCAAGTCCGATGTGACCGTCCTTATCATGGGCGAGAGCGGCGTGGGCAAAGAATTGGTATCCCGTTATGTTCACGAGAATGGGGATCGCAGGGAAATGCCTTTCGTCGCCGTAAACTGTGCGGCCCTCCCCGAGAACCTTCTGGAGAGCGAGCTTTTTGGGTACGAGAAAGGAGCATTCACGGGAGCCGCCACAAGGAAACCAGGAAAATTCGAGCTTGCGGACGGCGGAACCATCCTGCTTGACGAAGTCACCGAAATGGACCTGCGGCTCCAGGCCAAGCTCCTGAGGGTCCTTCAGGAGAAGGAGGTCGAGGTTATCGGTTCCAGGTATCCCAGGAAAGTAAATGTCAAGGTAATTGCCACGACCAACAGGAATATCAATAGGCTTGTGGACGAAGGAAAATTCCGTGAAGACCTCTACTATCGCCTCCATGTTTTTCCCATCGTGGTGCCTCCTTTGAGGGAGAGGAGAGAAGATATCCCGCAGCTCGTCGAATGCCTCCTGAAAAAGCACGCCCGGGGCATGGACATACGGGTGGAAAAGGAGGCGATGAACCTGCTCATTGAGAGAAGCTGGAGGGGAAATGTGCGGGAGCTTGAAAACGCGATCGCACGCGCGTGCATCTTGTCCGATTACACGGTAATCAAGGTCGCCCACCTGGAGAACCCGAACGGGGAGAAGGAATCCGTGACAGCCCTCTCGGGTGACGCGGTGGGCTCGGTAAAGGAAATGGAGATGAAGCTGATCCTCGACGCGTTGAAATCGATGAACGGCAACAGGACGCGGGCGGCATCGGTGCTGGGCATCACGGCACGGACACTGAGGAACAAAATAAAGGAATACCGTGAGCTGGGGCTGGCGGTTCCCTAGGGGACGAATATGGATACCTTGAGCCTTCTTGAAAAGGCGCTTAACGTACGGGCTTACTACCACAGGGTACTGGCTTCGAATATTGCCAATGTCGAGACGCCCGGATACAAGGAAAAAACCATAGATCTGAAGGCTGAGCTCGATAAGCCGGGCAACGACGTCAGGAACATAGAGGTCACGGAGAAGGAAGAACCGGATGGATCGAACGCCCTTGATCACAACACTGTCAGCATGGAGGAGCAGATGGTCAAGCTGACGGAGAATAACATGATGTTTGACGCCTTCGTGCAGCTGATCGGCAAGAAGTTCTCCATGCTGAAATACGTCATCAACGAGGGGAGGTAGGTACATGGGCATACTCGATGTAATGAAGATTAGCGCGTCTGCTCTCACGGCCGAGAGGACGAGAATGGAGGCGGTTTCGAGCAACCTGGCGAATATTCACACGACGAGGACGGACGAAGGGGGCCCGTATCGGAAGAAGGACGTCGTCTTCATGCCAACGGAAGTATCGGGAGACGGAAGCTTCAACTCCATGCTGAATGAGAAGTTCGAAGGCGTTAAGGTCGATGAAGTCGTCGAAAGCGACAAGCCCTTCGAGCAGGCCTACGATCCAACTCATCCTGATGCGGACGCCAGTGGATACGTGACCTACCCCAATGTCAATGCCATGGAGGAGATGGGCGACATGATAGCCGCCACAAGGGCGTACGAAGCGAACATTAATGTTGTCAACAGTGCCAAGGATATGTTCCTAAAAACCCTCGACATAGGTAAGTAAATGGCGAGACTGGTCGAGAGCAGCCACAGTCCAGGTCATCGGGTCGGAAAAGGAAGGCTTCCGGGACGGTCCAGCCCTGGGCCTGTGGGTCCCCAAGAAGAGGAGCAGTCATGAAGGTAGAAAAGGTCGTACTCGATAACTTCTCCAAAAGCGAAGGGACGACGAAGCCGGAAACGGCAGGGAGTTCCTTTGCGGACACCTTGAAGGAATCAATCGACAAGGTGAGCCAGCTGGAAAAAGAGGCAAACCAACAGACAGAGACGCTCGTCAAGGGTCAAGGGCAGGACATCCACAACACGATGATCGCCATTGAGAAGGCCGATCTCAGCTTCCAGCTTATGATGCAGATAAGGACCAAAATCATCAATGCCTACGAAGAGATCATGAGGATGCAGGTATAGTAGATGGAGAAGTTCCTCGCTATCATAAGCAACTACATAAAAAGCCTGCCGAAAAGGCAGCTCTATCTCTATCTCGGGATCCTTGTGGCCATTCTGGGCGGCTCCGTGATCGGTCTCTCTTTCCTCCAGAAGGAGGAGTACCAGTCCCTCTTTGTCGGCCTTACGACTGAGGATGCTTCCATGGTCGTCGCGAAGCTGAAGGAGCAGAAGGTCCCGTACCAGCTCGGAGCGAATGGAACGACCATATCCGTCCCCAAAGAGAAGGTCTCCGACATAAGACTGCTCCTCGCCTCCCAGAACTCGCTCCCCGGAAGCGGCGGCGTAGGGTTGGAGTTGTTCGACAAGACAAACTACGGCATGACGGAGTTCATGCAGAACGTCAATTATAAGAGAGCGATACAAGGGGAGCTCACGAGGACCATCAACCAGATGCCGGGGATTGTTGCCTCCCGCATCCATATCGCAATCCCTGAGAAGACCCTCTTTACGGATAAGGAGCAGGAGGCGACGGCCTCCATCTTTCTCAAACTGAAGCAGGGCAAGATTCTATCGAAGGAACAGGTTCTGGGCATCGTCAATCTCGTGGCGGGCAGCGTCGAAGGGCTCAAGCCGGATAACGTGGTGGTCATCGACTCGTCGGGACGGATACTCCATAAGTCCGGGGACGGTGACGCCGGAATGACGCTTTCCGGGCAGCAGTACGAGCTGCAGAGGAACGTAGAGAGGACCATAGAAGAATCGGTCCAGTCGATGTTGGATACGTTCCTGCAGAATTCGAAATCGATCGTTCGCGCAAGTGTCGACCTCAATCTGAGAAAAGTCGAAAAGATGGAAGAGCAGTACCTTCCGGATAAGACCGCCGTCTCTGCTGAAAAGAAAAGCAAGGAAAAGAGCATGAGCACCCGTGCCAGGGTTGGGGGCGTGCCGGGGGTGCCTGCCAATCTGGCGGCTACCACTGCCGCAAAGGCCGCGGCCAAGAGTGGGAACCAGGCGGCCACGAGGCCGGAGGATCAGAACACCAGCCAGAGTGAGAAGGAAGAATCGAACGTCAACTATGAGGTGAGCAAAACCGTCAGCAAGATCGTCGAGCCCTTTGGAGACATAAAACGCATCTCACTCGCGGTGCTCGTTGACGGAAAGTACGAAAGGGTCAAGACGAAAAAGGGAGAAGAGCTCAAGTACATTCCGAGGTCGCAACAGGAGCTTGACAACATCAAGAACCTCGTTCTCAGGGCTGCCGGATTCAACGAAGAAAGGGGCGACAAGATCGAGGTCATCAACATGCCATTCGAGGTCGAGAGCACCCCTGAGGAGAGGGGCCTCCTCGGGAACGCAGAGAACAAAGAGCTCGCGGTAAGTCTCGGGAAATACCTTTTCTACCTCGTGGTGGTGCTCTGCGTCTTCCTTTTCTTCCTGAGGCCCTTGTTCAGGATGTTCCAAAAGAAAGACGATCCTACCGCCTCTCTTCCCCTTCAGGAAGTGAAGGATGTCTATATCAAGGCGAACGGCCAACCGGAGACTGCCGCCCTTCCGAACGTCGAGAAGCCTCCAAGCGCCTTAGCCGAAGCGCTCAAGGACAAGGCGCTCGTGAGATCCGTAATACGCGAATGGGTGAGGGAGAATCCATAAGTGGAAAATAGCGCCGAAATCCCCGGAATAAGAAAGGCAGCCATACTCCTCCTTACCATGGATGAGGAGCTCTCCAAGGAGATCATCAGGGAGCTCGAAGAGGAGGAGATAGAGGCTGTTGGGCAGGAAATAGCGAAGCTGCGCCTCATTCCGCACGACGTTGTCGCAAAGGTACACGACGAATTCGTAAACAGAATCGATGGGAGAAAACAGAATGTCGTCGGAGGTGAGTCAAAGTTCAAGATGCTCATAGAGCAGAGTCTCGGCAGTGAAAAGGCGGAGCTCTTTCTCGGGAACATGGAATCGAGGAAGGGTATGCCTGGTGAGTTCCTGAGAACCTCTGATCCGAGGATATTGGCAAACGTGCTGCGCGGCGAGCATCCGCAGACTATTGCCCTCGTGCTGTCCATACTGAGCGTGAAGAAGGCGTGCGACCTTATCACCCACCTACCCGACAAAGTCCATCGGGAGATCGTCATGCGCATGGCGAACCTGGAAAAGGTAGACAAGAAGATAATTGAGGAGGTGGAGGCGGTCCTGAGGGAACAGCTCGAGTCCTTTGGGGGGGCGGAAGGCAAACAGATCGGGGGAGTCGAGCTTGTCGCAAGCATACTCAACCAGATGGACAGGAAGCTGGAGTCTGAGCTTCTCGACAAGATCGAGGAAGCGGATCCGGCGCTTGCAGAGCGCATAAGACAGCTCATGTTCACTTTCGAAGACCTCATCAAGATCGATGACAGGGGCTTGCAGATGCTGCTCAAGGAGATCACCTCCGAAGACGTTGCTCTCGCACTCAAGGGCGCATCCGACGCAATCAAAGAGAAGATCTTTACGAACATGTCCGAGAGGGCCGGTGCGATGCTGAAAGAAGACCTGGAGGCGATGGGGCCTGTTCGGGTGGCCGACGTCGAGAGGGCGCAGGTTAAGATAGCGATGATCGCAAAAAAGCTGGAATCAGAAGGCAAGATCGTACTGTCGAAAGGCAATGAAAAATTTGTCTAGTGCCTCGACACCCTTCACGTTCGAAGACCTAGAATCGCAGGAAGCGGAGGGGCAGGCGTATAGGACGGAGTTCATTACCCTGTTTCCGGTCGATGATGGGGAACCATACGAGGAGAGGGCGGCCGAGGAGGGTACGCAAGACGAGGCGACGCCGGAGGGGCCGCCGCCAGAGGAAGCGGCACTAGGAGAGGAGACGCCAGAGCCTGGCCCTCCGGAGCCTCCTGAAGATCCTGCCAGGAAAGCATTCGAGGATGCGTACACTCAAGGCGAGAAAGCCGGCTACGAGATGGGGATGCGAAGGGTGGAATCGATCGCAAAGAGGCTTGAAAACCAGATCAGTGAGGTCCTTTCTTTCAGGCAGAAGCTGACTGACAGATACGAGAAGCTATCGACTGAAATTGCCCTGATCTTTGCCGAGACCCTCGTCCTCAGGGTATGTTCGGACCACAGAGATACCTTGATGAGCATGATAAGGAAAGCCCTCGAAGCTTGCGAGGACAAGAGTGAGCTGGTTATAAGGGTGCGACCCGAAGACGTCAAGTATGTTGAAGGGCTTGAGTCAAGCCATCTCAAGATCATACCCGACGACACCCTTAAGGACCCGGGTTTCGTCATAGAGACGACCATGGGTGAGATCGACGGAAGAATCAGAACCCAGATCGAGGAGCTGAAGGGCGCTCTCACAGGATATCATGCTGGATGAGAAGACGACGACGGACCTGAGGGAATCCCTCAGCCATTTCTATCCCTACAGACTATATGGAAGGGTAAACCAGGTAGTCGGCTACGTTATTGAGGGGAAGGGGCCACTTGCTTCGGTGGGTGATTCCGCACTCATCCATCCCCTTGACGATGCTTCCCCCATACACGCCGAGGTTGTGGGTTTCCGGGACGGGAGAACCTTACTCATGCCCCTCGGCGACCTGCGCGGAATCGGCATAGGATCGCGAATACTCTCGAAGAAAAGGACAGCCAACATCCTCGTGGGTGACGGGCTTCTCGGTCGCGTCATAGATGGCCTCGGTAACCCCATGGACAGCAAAGGGGCGGTGTGCTGCAGCGAATCGATCCCGATCCACCAGGATACGATCAACCCCATGAAGAAACGGCGAATCACGGAACCCCTCGACTTGGGGGTGAGAAGCATCAACAGCCTTCTCACATGCGGCAAAGGGCAAAGAATTGGCATCTTTGCCGGGTCAGGCGTCGGCAAAAGCGTCCTCCTGGGCATGATCGCCCGGCACACCGAGGCGAAGGTGAATGTCATAGGC
>Ga0335078_10007660_pt1 | contig 16014 bp, 14 predicted proteins | sample Lox_Sample_32_FD_206711 | JGI IMG/M metagenome (GOLD analysis project Ga0335078, IMG submission 206711) | Soil microbial communities from Loxahatchee National Wildlife Refuge, Florida, United States - Lox_Sample_3.2 | ecosystem: Environmental > Terrestrial > Soil > Wetlands | place: USA...
CGTGCCGATGGAAACCAGCACGAAGGCGAACAAAGTGCCGATCGAAGTCAGGTCGCCGAGCAGCGAACCAGGCAGAATCGCCGCGAGCCCTCCCACGAAAAAGAACAGCGTGATATTGCATTTGTACGGCGTGCGAAACGTTTTATGGACCTGGCAGAACAGGCTCGGCAACAGGCCGTCGTGCGCCATCGAGTAGAACACCCGGCTTTGGCCCAGGAGCATCACCAGGATCACGGATGAGAACCCAAACAAGATCGCGACCGTTACCGCCGTTGCGAGCCATCCGAACCCCGCCATGTGGGTTGTGATCGCATACGCGACGGAGGCTTCTTTGCCGGCCTTCAGGAACTCGGTCCAGTTTGCGACGCCCGTCAACACGTAGCCGAACAGAATGTATAGCACCGTGCAGATCGCCAGCGATCCGAGGATGCCCTTCGGCATGTCTTTGCCGGGATTTTTCGTCTCCTGAGCCGCCGTGGACACCGCATCGAAACCTATGAAGGCGAAGAATACGATGCCGGCTCCGCGGAGCATTCCGCCGATTCCGTGCTGCATGATTCCTTCATGCCCCGGCGTGCCGGCCGGAATAAAGAACGGCGTGTGGTTGGCGGGATTGATGAAGCGCCAGCCGACGACGATGAAGATAAGAACGATGGTCACCTTCACTGCGACGATGATCGAGTTCACTGTCGCCGATTCCTGCGTGCCTTTTACCAGGAGCGCGGTGAGCATCAGAATGATCAAGAGCGCGGGAACATTGATGATCCCGTGGACGCCCGCGTCCGAGGTTTCGAGTGGTCCGTGGCACCATTCGAACGGTATGCTGCCGCCGACCAGCTTGTTCAGGTATTCGCTCCAGGCGATGCCCACTGTAGCAGCGCCCATGGCGTATTCAAGAATCAGAGCCCAGCCAATGGTCCAAGCAACAAACTCGCCCATGGTCGCGTAGGCGTAGGTATAGGCGCTGCCCGCGATCGGGATCATGGAGGCGAACTCGGCGTAGCACATGCCCGCGAAGCAGCAACCGATTGCGCCCACGATGAATGAGAGAATCACAGCGGGGCCGGCGGCTTCGCCCGACGCCGCCGCGGTGCGGACGAAAAGCCCTGCGCCAATGATCGCGCCGATGCCCAAAGCGATCAGGCTGCGGGCGGTAAGAGTGCGTTTGAGATCGCTATGGCTCGCTTGCTCAAGCAGAGCGTTCAGCGATTTCTTTCGGGTGAGGCTCATGATGATTTTGACCGAAGTCTAGATTACATGCAGAATATCACAGTGACGTGCTGGAGGTTGAGACGGCAAGCATCCGCGGCCCGTTTCTTTGGCTCGCCGCGTGGCTGCTAGGTAACACGTTGTCACAATTTGGTACTAGGCAGAACTGCGCGACGGCCTCGCGGTGGGTGAACCGCGCTGATCTCGATATTCCAATGAAAAATGTCATTAATCAGCTAATGGAGTGCAAGAAAGCCCTGGCGGCTGAAAAATATAATCGCGTCACCATGACCAAACCCGCATTGCTTCTCACGGCTCTGTTTTGGGTGGCGCTCCCTGCATGCGCCGACATCTTGCCATTCTTGAGCACCTACACAGGAACGCCCGGCGAGGACCTCAATATTCAATCGGCTAACGCAACGTTCGATGGCACAAACTTCGAGTTTACGAGCACTGTGGACGCCGCAGTGGGGACCACGCCGGACGTGTTCTACGTATGGGGAGTCGACCGCGGCCTGCTCAGCAATGAGGCTCTCTTCGGTTCCTTCGCACCGAACATATTATTCGATTCGGTTGTAATCCTGGACGATATCGGTGGCACCCCCGGCGGCGAAGTCGTGGATTTCGCGGCCGGCGGTACGGTAACGCCTCTGCCGGGAGCGGATGTGACGGTCAGCGGCGACACCATCAGCGCATTCGTCCCCGGCGCAGACCTGCCGAGTGCGAGCCCTTCGACTGATCTAGTCAATTTGTGGACGCGTCAAGGAATCGACTCGACAATGACCAACCAAATCGCCGAATTTGCCCCGGCCAATGGAGATGCGCCAATCACAGCCACTCCGGAGCCAACTAGCGTTGGGCTGTTATGCGCCGGGATGCTCGGCATGGCGACGTTCGCACGGAAATGGTGGGCTGCCTAAGGACCCTCGCTACAAAAAACGCCCCTGGTGGATTCCGGGCCGGCGGAACGGGACGCCGTATACTCGGACGTATGGACGTGCACTTGGTGGACGGCACCTACGAGCTGTTCCGTCATTACTTCGCCGTTCCCCCCGCGAAGGACGCAAAGGGTCGCGAAGTGGGAGCGGTGCTCGGAGTGCTTCGGTCCGTGCTGGGAATGATGGGGCAAGGTTCGACGCACTTGGGTGTGGCGACCGATCATGTGGTGGAATCTTTCCGGAATCAGCTCTACGCCGGCTACAAGACCAGCGAGGGCGTGCCGGAGGATCTGCTGTCTCAATTTCCGATTCTCGAAGAAGCGCTGGATGCGATGGGCGTGGTGGTTTGGCCAATGGTGGAGTTCGAAGCGGACGACGCGCTGGCTTCCGCCGCGGCAAAGGCGGCGTCTGATGTGCGCGTGCGGCAAGTGGTTATTTGCACGCCCGACAAGGACCTGGGGCAGTGCGTGGTGGGGACGCGCATAGTGCAACTGGACCGGCGGCGCAACATTACGCGAGATGAAGCGGCCGTGGTGGCGAAGTTCGGCGTGGGGCCGCAGTCGATTCCGGATTTTTTGGCGGTAGTAGGAGATACGGCCGATGGGTTTCCTGGAATCGCGGGCTGGGGTGAGAAGGGCGCCGCGAGCGTGTTATCGCGATATCCGCATCTCGAGGATATTCCGAAAGACTGGCGGCAGTGGGATCCTTCGATCAAAAACGCACGGCGATTGGCGACATCGTTGTTCGGCGGGTGGGATGACGCGCTGTTGTTTCGAGTGCTGGCTACGCTTCGGGTGGATGCGCCGGTTTTTGAATCAGTTGAGGATCTGCACTGGAAGGGGCCGCGGGCGGGCTTTGAAGCAATGTGCCGCGCGATGGAATCGCCGGACCTAATCGGGCGCGCGGCGACGACAGATCCTCAAGCCCGCACATCCACGCTGGGTGCTTGATCCGCGAAGCGGCTAAAATGGCTGTTTGCCGCGATGAATCTCAATCATCTGTTCGATCTGTCGTTCGTTGGCCGCCGCGATGCGGTCGCGCTTGAATTCCAGGGGACCGTCTTTACCTTCGGCGAAATCGACGCACGCAGCAACCGGCTCGCGCGATTGCTCGCTCAGCGCGGTCTGAAGAAGGGCGACCGGCTGTGCGTATACTTGGCGAACTGCATCGAGATGATCGATTTGTACCTGGCTTGCATCAAGCTGGGTGCGATTTTCGTTCCGATTAACATTTTGTATCGCGATCGCGAGATCAGTCATATTCTGCGCGACGCCGAGCCGGTGGCCGCCGTCACGGCCGCGGCGGATTTTCCGAGCTTGGTTCCAGTCTGGAATCCCGGGGATCTCACGCGCCAAGCCCAGGGGCTCCCGGATGCACCCCTCGCCACTTCGCTCGATGGTGACGATCCGGCTGGGATCATCTACACTTCCGGCACCACCGGCACCTCGAAAGGCGCGGTGCTCACGCACAATAATTTTGCGGCGAACGCGATCAATTTGCTCACCTGCTGGCAGATCTCGAGCGCGGACCGTTTTCTGCTAGCCCTTCCGCTATTTCATGTGCACGGGCTCGGCAACGGTGTCCACTGCTGGCTTGCCAGCGGGTGCCGCATGCGTTTGCTGGAACGCTTCGAACATCATAAGGCCGCGGCCGAGTTTCTGGACTTCAAGCCGACTCTGTTTTTCGGCGTGCCGACCGTGTATGTCCGGCTGCTCGATTTTCCTCCTGAGCAAGCGCGCCAGATTGGAGCGGCGATGCGCCTGTTTGTTTCCGGATCGGCGCCGCTTTCCGCGCAGACGTTCGAAGAATTCCGTGCGCTGTTCGGACATGCGATTCTCGAGCGCTACGGCATGAGCGAGACCATCATGAACATCAGCAATCCCTATGTTGGCGAGCGGCGGCCGGGCAGTGTTGGGTTGCCGATGCCCGGTGTTTCCGTGCGATTGCTGAACGGAGAAGGCGCGTCGGCCGCCGACGGCGAGACGGGCGAAGTATATCTCAAAGGTCCTAATATTTTTGCCGGATATTGGCGGCGCGACGATGCGACGCGGGCGGCATTCGTCGACGGCTATTTCCGCACTGGAGACCTGGCCGCGCGATCGGCGGACGGTTACTACACCCTGAGCGGGCGCAAAAGCGATCTCATCATCTCCGGTGGATTCAATATCTATCCGCGCGAAATCGAGGAATTCTTGGAGGAGCAGACGGGTGTGGTGGAAGCGGCCGTTGCCGCGGCCCCGGATCGCGTGCGCGGCGAAGTACCCGTGGCCTACATCGTGGTCGAAAGCGGAATCGAGACGGCGCACCTGGAGGCTTGCTGCCGGGAAAAACTCGCTTCGTTCAAGATCCCCCGTGCATTCGTGACCGTGGAGAAACTGCCCCGCAACGCGCTGGGTAAAGTTCAGAAGCACCTGCTTCCGCGAGTGGAGCGATGACGGCAGTTTACATTCAGCCGTATCAGGCGCAACCGGCGGCGTTCCATCCCTATGATCCGCGCTTTCCCGAAGTTGCCGCGCTTCTGATCGAAGCCATCGAGAGCCAGGACCGGCGGCTGCGCGTGGAGCACATCGGCAGCACCTCGGTTCCAGAGTGCGGAGGCAAGGGCGTGATCGACTTGATCGTGACCTATGCGGTGGGCGATTTGGAGATCGCTAAGAAGGCGCTCTCGACACTTGGTTTTCATGCCCAAGGTGGACGCGACCCGTTTCCCGAATCGCGGCCGATGCGCGAGGGTAGCGTGGCGCTGTTGGGATCGCTCTTCCGCATTCACGCCCACGTCATCGTGCGCAACGGCGAGGAACACCGGCGGCTGGCCGGATTTCGAGACGCGCTGCGCACTGACGATGGCCTGCGTATGGCGTACGAGGCCGATAAGAAGCGCATTCTCGATTCAGGCGTCGATGACTCGCTAGACTACTGCAACGCCAAAACCGACTTCATCGTTTCCACGCTCGCGGCAATCATCCAGAACATAGAATGAAAATTGGCGCAAGCGACATCTGAGACCGCTGGCTCGCGGGCGCAAAGCTCCTGGAGCCCGCTCCTGTTCACGTGGTTCCGCTGGATATGGATCGCATCCATCGTCTCGAACATCGGCACATGGATGCAGAATGTCGGCGCCGCGTGGGCGATGACGACCATGGCGCCGTCACCGTTGCTGGTCGCGCTCGTCCAGACTGCGACCAATCTGCCGGTCTTTTTATTGGGCGTCCCGGCCGGGGCATTCGGCGACATCGTGGATCGGCGCAAGCTGCTGCTGTTTTCGCAAGGCTGGATGCTCGCGGCCGCTGCTGCGCTGGGTGCGCTCACGGTGGCTGGCGCAAGTGGGCCGTGGACGCTGTTGTGGCTGACATTCGCGCTTGGACTCGGCGCGACCATGAACGGTCCGGCTTGGCAGGCCATCATGCCGGAGCTGGTTCCCAAAGCTGAACTGCCCGCGGCGATTGCGCTCAACTCGATGGGGTTCAATCTGGCGCGAGCGGTGGGACCGGCGCTCGGTGGAATCGTGGTGGCGTGGATCGGCGCGGGCGCGGCGTTTATCCTGAACGCGATTTCGTTTGTCGCGGTGCTGATCGTTCTGTATGTGTGGAAGCGCGGGCCGGAACATGCTGCTACGTCTACTGAAGGCGTAGTCGCCGCGATGTGGGCGGGCATGCGATACGTTCGCTTCGCGCCTACCATGCACGCCGTGCTGCTGCGATCCGGGACCTTCGTACTCGCGGCAAGTGCGCTATGGTCCATACTGCCGCTGGTGGCGAAGGATCAACTGCACCGCGAGAGCGGCGGGTTCGGGCTGCTGCTTGGGTGTCTGGGCGCAGGATCCATCCTGGGTGCGCTGGTGATCGGACGTCTCCGCCAGTTGTTCCGGCCCGAGGCGATCGTCACGGCGTCGGTCGCGGTCTTCGGCGCAGTGAACGTGGCGCTGGCTTATATCGAGAATTTCACAGCCGTCGCGCTTGTTCTTCTCGCTGGCGGACTGGCCTGGATGTCGGTGAACGCGAACCTGAATACAGCCGCTCAGACGTCGGTGCCCGCGTGGGTGCGGGCGCGCGCGATGGCATTGTATCTCTTGGTGTTTCAGGGCGCGATGGCGGTGGGCAGCGTGATCTGGGGGCAAGTAGCGTCGAGCTTCGGGCTGCGCGCGACGCTGGTGGCCGCGGGCGTTACGCTGTGCTTGGCGTCAGCAGCAACTGCTCGGTTGCGCCTGACTAGTTCGCGGGAGCTGGATGTCACGCCGTCGCTGCACTTGCCGGAGCCGGCATTGTTGGTCGAGCGGCATCCGGACCACGGTCCCGTGCTGGTGACGGTAGAGTACTTGATCGATCCGAAACGTGGCGCGGATTTCGCGCGAGCCATGGACGCGGTGCGCAGAATCCGGCGTCGTGATGGTGCGGTGCGATGGGGTTTGTTCGAAGATGCCGCTGCGCCGGGTAGGTACATCGAGACATTCGTCGTGGAGAGTTGGGCTGAGCATCTGCGGCAGCACGATCGCATGACGGTGGCCGATCGGGAGGCGGAATCGAAAGCTTACGCGTTCCACAAAGCCACCGATTCGCCCAAAGTGACGCACTGGATCGCCGCGCGAGAATAGAAAAGCCGCACCCAAACCGAGTGCGGCTTGATAGATCAGAACGGCTGCGGCTTACGCCATTACTTTCAAAAATGCGGCCTGGAACTTCGCCATTTCCTCGGCAGTACCCACCGTGATGCGCACGTGAGTCGGCATCCCCGGAAATACCCGGCCAATCATGATCTTCTGCGCGGCCATTGCATCGACCACTTGCTGAGCAGGGCGTCCGGTTTCAACCATGAAGCAGTTGCTCATCGAAGGTGTGGTCTTGAAGTTGTGTTTTTCGAGGAAGGCGACGGTCTCCTCGCGAATACCGCCGATGAGCTTGCGGCGCTTGCTCACTTCGTCCACGGATTTCAAGCTAGTAATACCGGCGGCGACGGCGGTTACGGGCACCGCGAAATCGCCGTAGCCGGTAATCTTCTTGAGCAGATCCGGACGTGCGATTGCCGCGCCCAGGCGCAATCCCGCCATCCCGTACAGTTTCGAGAAGGTACGCAGCACGATGATCTCTTTGTCCTTCGCCACGAGATCGACCACGGACAGCGTGGATGGTGCGCCAGCAATGTGCAGGTACGCTTCGTCCACCAGCAGCGTGCTGCCGGCCGGCTTATTTTCGAGCAGCCACTCGATGTCGGCGCGCGGCGTCAATGATCCGGTGGGATTGTTCGGATTGCAGAGGTACAGCAACCCGGCGTTCGGATCCGCCTTAGCCATGGCCTTCACATCGTGGGAGCAGTCTTTGCGGAGCGGAACTAAGGCGCGCTTTGCTCCGATGAACTTCGCTGCTTCACCACCGGCCTCATAAGTGGTGTCGGCGGCGACGTAGCTCTTCTGGGGCGAGCAGAATCCAAGCACCGCCTGATGTAGCGGTGCACTTGATCCCGGATACGCTCTCACGTAGCTCGCCGGCACCCCTTCCTGAGAGGCGAGTAGCTCGATGAAATCGTTGGTCTGCTCGTAGAGATATCGTCCACCGTTGGCGGCGATATTGCGAACCGCGTCCGCAGCAGGGGCAAAGGGTCCCCAAGGACTTTCGTTAGCATTAAGCCGAACAGCATCGGGGGGGATCGGCCCGCCACGCTTCGACATCTGAGCCAGCGCGGCTTCGTTATAGAACGGCAAAGCAGCTCCGGCCGCGATTACAGAAGCCAGGCGGCCGAAATGACGACGGGAGAATCCACGCCGCAGGAAGTCTTCCTGATGTTCGGTGCTAAGAATGGACGTCACGTACCCTCCTTAGGTGCTCTTTAAAGCATACTCCGAAGGTTGGGGAATTTGGAAGACAGGTCCCGCCGGGAGTTCCCAGACCTATTGATGAATCGAAAGGGTGGTGTTTGCCTGGGTATTGTTCCCGCCAATTGTAACCTGCACCGGGACGGCTTGGCCGGTGCTGGCTCCTGTAGGTACGACGGCATTGATCTGCAGCAGACCAAGGATCGACCCGACGATCGGGCCGGCATAGGAAACCGTGGCGGCCACACCTCCGATCGTGACGGTGGGAAGCGGGCTCAATTGCGGCAGCGGCGACAAAGAGGACGGGATGATGAAACCGTCGTTCGTGTTGGCGGCCGGATCGAGCGGGTTGGCATTGTAGTTCCCCTCGCCAGTCAAATAGAGCAGAACCGTATCGCCTATGTTGGCAGGAGTGGTGCTGTTGTTGAGGCTATAGGCCGAAGTTGCCGCGCTGAAATTCAAAGCAGCGGCTTGCCCGGCTCCCGACCCGTCCGAGGTGAAGATTCCCGGGGCTGTGGCGGTGATGGTCACTGTACCGGTCGCAGGCGGATTGGAGCCATTGGTGACCGCGACTTGCTTGTTATTGCCCGTACTGACTTCGTAAGGAACCTGAACGTTCAATTGCGTGGCGCCGGCGTAGATGATAGGCGCGGCTTGGCCATCGATGGTAACCGAGACGCTGCCGAGGGAAGTGGAAACGAAGCCATTCAAGATGGACATCGTGGCCGGGCTGGCCGGGCCGATGTTGGTGCCCCAGATGGTGACCAGTTGTCCAGGACTCAAAGAACCAACAGCATTGGTGGCGCTGTTGAAGATTCCAAGAATGGTGGGAGTGCTGGCCACGCTTATCGGCATGGCGGCGGAATCGCCGCCGGGAGCGGGATTTTCCGCGATGATATTCAAGGTTCCAGCCGCCAACAGGGCTGTGGAGGGCACCACTGCGTTTAGAATCGTCGAGTTGATCACCGTGGTTGTCAGCGCCGTACTCACGCCCTGGATCTTTGCAACTGTCTGGTTGCTCTGCGAAGTGCTGTAGAAGTTCGTGCCGTACACTGTGATCGTTTGATTAGGACCGTTGAGCGGAAGCGCTGGCGGCCAGATGGCAGTAATCGTTGGCGCGGTGCTGTTCACTGTCAGGTTGACAGTAATATTTTGGGATTTCACGGTCACCGCGGCGCCGGATGCGACCACGGTGATCTTCGCCGTATATGCGGCGGCCTGAGGATTCAACACGAGGGGATTCACGGTGACCGTCAAGGTGACCGGCTCGCCGGGTAGGACCACGCCGACGGCGGTTCCGGTGGGACTGGTGACGGTCATCCACGTTGCGCCGGATGTCGCGGTGTAGGAAATCGGCGCGCCATTGGTTGAGAGGGTTACGGTCTGGCTGAGCGACGCGCTGGGCGAGGTAAACGTCATCGTTGACGCGCTGAGGGCAAGTGATGACGGAGGTGCCGTGACAGTCAAAGTGACGGCGATATTGATGGGATTCGTTACGCCGGTAACGGTAACTATGATCGTCGCGCTGTAAATTCCCACTGCAAGACTGGTGGGATTCGCAAGCACCGTAAGACTCGCCGGCAGACTGCCGCCCTCCGGATTCACAATCAGCCACAAATCCTTGTTCGGATTGACAGCCACTGTATATGCGGGCGCGCCGCTGCTCGGTTTCACTGCGATTGATTGCGCTGCCGGCAGCAAGCTCGCACCGGACTGATAGGTGAACGCCACCGAGGACGGGGTGGCTGTGGCCGAAAGGGTCGCCGCGGGCGCGCGAACCGCAAAAACGCCTGATGCCATCAAGCCGCAGAAGAGAATTAGTCTTTCCACGCCTTGCTTATCGCCCGGCGGCGCGGAAGTCTTAGTTATTGTGCGACCCAAGTACTGCTAGCTATTTTCGCGGTATTTTTGCAGTAAGTTGCGCGCGATGATCAGCCGTTGCAACTCGTTGGTTCCACCGCCGATGATCAGCAGCGGCGCGTCCCGGTAATACCGTTCCACCGGGAAATCCTTGGAATAGCCGTTGCCGCCCAGGATGCGCATGGCTTCGAAGGAAACCTCGGCCGCGGTCTCGGTTGCAAACAGTTTAGCCATTCCTGCTTCCAGATCGCAGCGTTCCCCGCGATCCTTCTTCTCCGCTGCCGAGTAAATGAGCAGGCGTGAGGCTTCGATCTTGGTCGCCATATCGGCCAGCTTGATCTGAATCGCCTGGTGCTGAGCAATCGGTTTCCCGAACGTCACACGGCGTTGGGCGTAGCCAATGGCCTCCTCGAACGCCGCTCGTGCGAGACCCAAACCGCGGGCCGCTACATTAAGCCGCTCGGCTTCGAGGCCGGTCATGACGTGTTTAAATCCATGGCCCTCGGCGCCTCCAATTAGGTTGCCGGCCGGCACCGGGAAATCGGCGAAGTGCAGTTCGCAGGTTTCGACGCTCTTGTAGCCCAGTTTGTCGATGTCGCGGCTGACGGTGAGCCCCGATTCGCCCTTTTCTATCACAAATGCGCTCATTCCGGTATAGGCCGGCTGTGCGTTCGGGTCCGTCTTGGCGAGCAACAGGAACGTGTTCCCGTACCGGCCGTTGGTGATCCACATCTTCGAACCGTTGACGCGGTAGCCGTTGCCATGGCGGGTTGCGGAAGTGCTGACGTTTTGGAGATCGGTTCCCGCGTTGGGTTCAGAAAGGCAGATACCTCCGCGCCGTTCGCCGCGCGCAAGTCCCGGAAGAAAACGCTGCTTTTGTTCCGCGGTGGCGAAGCGAACCAGAACGTCGCACAGCACCGAGTGCGTGCCGATCACACCGGCGAGACCGAGCCAGCCCTTCGACAGTTCCTCGAAGACCATAGCAAAGGTAGTGTAGTCCACGTTCGCGCCGCCATACTCTTCAGGGACGTTAAGCCCGAAGAGGCCCATCTCGCGCATCTGAGCGACCAGGGCATGAGGGTATTCGTTGCGGTGTTCCATGGCCGATGCGACCGGAATCACCTCTTTTTCCACGAATCGGCGGACGGTGTCGACGATCAGTTGCCGTTCCGATGAAGACTCACGGCTCTTTGTAGTGGACAAGTAGTTGAAGGTATCACGTTCCTCATCACGGGCCGAGCGAGCTACCACACGGACGACCCCGGTGGACTTCCTTACCTTGCCGGAAGCGTTGCCCGCTCGGCCGTCTCACATTGGTTGAATTCCCCTGGGGCGCGAAGCTCGTGCGCCAGCCCGGCGTATTGCGGCCGCGTGGTCCTCCATCCAGCTTCGCGCCCAATCCTTTTTATAAAGTGGCTGCCAGAGTTTGCGTCCCAGTAGTATGCTTGCAGATCGACTGCAGCGTCACCACGACATCGGCGTAGGCCACTTCACCTCTCGGTTCGGCGTTCAGGATTACGTCGTCCAGGCAGAGGATGCCCTGGAGTGCGCCCGTGTTGTCCAGCACCGGAAGCCGGCGGACTTTTTGCATTGCCATGGTGTGCAATGCGGTGTGGATGTCCTCTCCTGGCGCGGTAGAGAACAACTTTGGCAAGCTCACGCTCCTGACCTTGATATCCGCGGCTTTCACGTTGCGGGTTCCGAGCGCAACGGCGATATCGCGATCCGTGATCACGCCGATCACGCGGTCGTTCTCAACCACCGGCAGCGTTCCACAACCGGCTTTCCAAAGAATTTCGGCAACCGCAGCGAGATTCATTTCCGGGCTGCAGTATTTCACATTCCGGATCATTACATCTTCGACTCTCATGGTTTCCTCCAGCAATCGAGAGGAATACGACTGCTGACTTAATGCTGCACGAGGGTACCCGTACCAGGGCTAATGATTCCGCGCTCATTCAGCGGCTCCGGCAGGGCGCATGAGAGGCTTCGCCCACGCTCTGGGTGCGGCTGGCGGCGCACCGGTTCAGCGACCTAGACTACGTTCATCAGACGGCCGCGGCGGACCACCCACTCTTCACTCGTGAAGACACGCGGGCCGACTTCAATGAGGCGCGGCAGCATATCGAAAACGCTCCCTGGCGTCCACTCCGTTTTGTTGCGAGTCTGAAGCCCGCGCTGGTTGAGGTCAGAGGCGATCTCCGAGAGCGGCTTGTCCTGAACGATCATTTCCAGCATCGCCAGGAGCGCCTCCTTTTCCTGTAGGTCCTCTTCGAGCGAGAGGCAGTCCTCGGAGATCTTCAAGCCGTAGGGCACTGGTTCGGTGACGTTCGCCGGAGCGGTTGCGCCCGGTTCGGCTGGACGTTCCCAGACCACGGCGACGATTCTCCAACCCTCGGCGGAACGGCGGTCCATGTCCGCTTGCGTGAGCGGTGCGCTTAGAACTTCCCGTATGCGTTCAATTTTTTGCACGGCAGCCTCCGGATTCGGTTGAGTGCCGGGACTGCAAGAGATGTGCCACCGGTTTTCGGAATGAATTCTATAACTTCGAGTGACAGCCGGCGCCAAATCCTGTCCGCTGGTGGGATTGCGGTGCACACTATCGACACCTAAAGTGCTGCGATTCTGCAACCGGTCAGCGCCTGTGGCGTCGTTTAGACTATAGATGCCATGGCGAAGATGCCATGGCGAGTGAGTCCAGGCCGGTTATGACGAGTCCGCAAATTGAGACTATCGAGAACCTCAAGGAGCGCCTTGAGGAACAAGAATCGTTCTACGCAGAGTCGTTCGAGCAGTTGTCGTATGCCCTGCTGCATGACATGAGCGAACTGCTGCGCATGGTTCGGAGCTACGTCCAGTTGGAGAACCGGCGAGCACCATCCGAGGACCCGGAGGAAAAGGAATTCAGCAACTACCTTCTCGATGGTACCCAGCGAATGGAGCACCTGCTGTCTGAACTAGCGGTGTACTCGCACTTGTTCCGGCCGGTGGAGCAACTCGACGCCGAGACGGATTCGGAAGCCGTGCTAGCGGGCGTGCTGCTGAATCTGGACGCCCTCATGCGCAAGACGAATGCCTCGGTGACAAACGATCCGCTGCCGAAAGTTGCATGCGATCCCACCAAACTAGGGCACGTACTCCGGCATTTGATTCTCAATGCGATCACGTTTCGTGGCGCCGAGCCACCGCAGGTGCATCTATCCGCCACGCTGGAGGGGAATGAAGCGGCGTTTGCGGTGCGCGACAACGGTCTTGGCATCGAAGAGCGCTTCCACGACCAGATTTTTACCATCTTCAAGCGGCTGCACGGGCGCGATTATCCGGGCAACGGTTTGGGCCTCGCCATTTGCAAGCGCATTGTCGAACAGTATGGCGGCAGGATCTGGGTGGAGTCGCTGCCGGGCCAAGGATCGACCTTCCGGTTTACGCTGCCGTGCTGAAGTTCGGCGTTATTAACTTCTCACTGGCCGTCCATTTGCAAACGGTCCAAATGGAGGAGCCATGTTACGTCGCGCGACCTATCCTATTTTGTTCTGTCTGCCGGTTCTTCTTCTCGCCAACACGCTCTTTGCAAGCCAGAAGCACGATTTGAACGGGACTTGGCGTGTGGTACCTACACGCAGTCAATTCGGCGGTGAGCCCGTTATTCAAACCGGTACGGTAACAATTGCCGATCGTGAACACAATATCTACATCTCCCGGAACTACGATTTCGATGGTGAAAGCGGCGTGGTCAGTTATCAGACCAGCACCGACGGACGCGAGAACAGCTCGATCCACGAAGGAAAGGCTTTCAAGACTAAGGCGAAGTTCGAAGGCGGAGACTTGGTGGTCCGGTCTTCGCAGGACAACATCACAACGACCGAACGCTATCATCTGAACCCCGACGGCACCATGAGTTTAACGGTGGACCGCCCTGGCCATCATACGCTGGTGCTGCTTTTCGAACGCCAGTAGTGTCCATGATCTATTCCTTGGCGCTTCATAAATTTGCCAGGCTTCGCGGGTCGGGGGTATAAAATCGATTCCAGTGAGTAGAAACGGTTTTGCGTCGGACATGCGCGTTCTGTTGGCCGACGACGATCAGACAAATCGAACGCGGCTGGGACAAGTGATCCAATCCTGGGGTGTGACGGTGGAAACCGCCGCCGATGGCCAGGAAGCGCTCGACAAAATGGCGCAAAATCCGGTACACGTTCTGGTGACGGACCTGATGATGCCGCGCGTGAACGGCTTCGAGTTGCTGAAGCGCATGCAGGATCAGAACACGCAGGTTCCGAGCATCGTCATGACGGCCTTTGGAAATATCGAGACGGCCGTCAAGACCATCCATGATCTGGGGGCGTTCTGGTTCCTCGAAAAGCCGGTTCAGCCCAACGCACTCAAGGTGCTACTGGAGCGCGCGGCGGCTCAAAGCAAGCTCGTGGAAGAGACGGAGCGGTTGCAGCGCCGCTTGCGCTATCAAGGCATCGTCCAGGACCTGGTGGGAAGCTGTCCAGCCATGCAGCAGGTTTTCTCATTGATCCAGCAAGTGGCGCCGTCCAAAGCCTCGGTGCTCATCACGGGAGAAAGCGGGACCGGTAAGGAACTGGTGGCGCGCGCGATTCACCGGCTCAGCCGACGCCGCGAAGCACCATTTGTCGCGCTCAACTGCGCCGCGCTGCCCGAGACCTTGATCGAGAGCGAATTGTTCGGTCACGAAAAAGGCGCTTTCACGGACGCCATCGAGCGCCGCAGCGGCTGTTTTGAACTCGCCAACGGCGGCACGCTTCTGCTCGACGAGTTGGCCGAGATGCCGATTGGGACGCAGGCCAAGCTGCTGCGCGTGCTGGAAGATTCTACTGTTCGGAGGCTGGGCGGCAAATCAGAACTCACGGTCGATGTACGTGTGATCGCGTCCACGAACAAAGTCCCCGAAGAGGCGATGAAGAACAACCGTTTGCGCGAAGACCTCTTCTATCGGCTTAATGTTTTTCATATCGTGCTGCCGCCACTGCGCGAGAGAACGGCGGACATTCCGATGATCGCCGAGGCCCTGGTGGAGACGTTGAATCGCAAGCACGAAACGCGCGTGGCTGACATTCACTCTGACGCGATGGCTTTGCTCCAGCGCCACAGCTGGCCTGGAAACGTGCGAGAACTGCGGAACACCTTGGAGCGCGCAGTGATTGTGGCAGGGGAGGGCACCATTCTTCCTCATCATCTGCCACCGGACTTTGGTTTAGCCTCCGGATCGTCCGTAGCCGCGCAAGTCCAGGAGCCTGGACTCGTGCGCCTTCCCTTCGGAACGACCGTCAAAGAAGCTGAGAAGGCATTGATTTTGATGACTACTCAGCATGCCAACAAGACCCGGGCGGCGCAAATTCTCGGGCTTAGCCTGAAGACCCTATTCAACAAATTGAAGGAGTACGGAGCGGGCGAGCAGCGAAGCGAAGAGACGCACTCACTCGGCTAAAGCTTCGCCTAACCGCCAGTTTTTTTGCCGCGAAACGGCTAGGCCGCGGCGGAGTCCAAGATGTGGGTGAATTTGACTCCGGTAGAAGTTTTATTAGTTGAAGACAATGCGGGAGATGCTTTGCTCGCCAGCCAGGTTCTGGCAGAGGCGCCAATTCCAGTAAAGCTGCATATCGCGCGGGATGGCGCTCAGGCGTTGCAGATGCTGGGTGGAGAATGCCTCAAACCCGACGTTGTCATTCTGGATCTGACACTGCCCGAAATCGATGGGCTGCGCGTAATGGAAAGCTACCACCCGGTTGACGTCCCGATTATCGTCTTCAGCGCTTCGCGTCGCGAAAGTGACAAATTGTTAGCAAAGGCTCTTGGTGCGGCCGAATATATCGTCAAGCCTAGCGACCTTAAGGATTTTCGTGAAGCGATGTGGGGAATGGTACAGCGATGGGGTGGCCGCAATAGAGGCGCGGCTGCGGATGGAGCCAAAGTCAGTTAGTTCCCGCTTTGCATCAACAATCTCTGAACTGTGGAACCGATCTCCAAGATGTCCTGCAAATCTGAAGATTTTTGGACATAGAGATTGGCGCCAAGCTGCATTGATTTTGTCTTATCCTCCGGAGATGCCGATGAGGTGAGCATCATGACTGGTATTTTTGCCAGGCTAGGATTATCGCGGACCCACTTCAAAACATCTTGACCGCTGCGCTTCGGTAAATTGACGTCCAGGACGATCAAATCCGGAGAATCGGC
>Ga0335078_10007662_pt1 | contig 16013 bp, 15 predicted proteins | sample Lox_Sample_32_FD_206711 | JGI IMG/M metagenome (GOLD analysis project Ga0335078, IMG submission 206711) | Soil microbial communities from Loxahatchee National Wildlife Refuge, Florida, United States - Lox_Sample_3.2 | ecosystem: Environmental > Terrestrial > Soil > Wetlands | place: USA...
GAGCGTCTCACTCATCGTGGAGCGCGCTACCCCGAAGGCCGCGCGCAACTGACGCTGCGTGGGCGGCAGGTCATCGTGATGATGCAAGTAGAGCAGCACGTCGTACCGATTCGCGGTGACGTCCAAACGCGCGAGCACGTCACGAAAGTAGTTTTGTGTCGCCCAATGCGTCCTCTTCCACCCGAAGAACACCGAATGCACGCCACACCTCCGCGCGTCCCAATCGCACACGCCGTGCCACGCGTCGTCCTCGTGCGACATCGTGCAGATCGCAAGGATCCTTGCGATCTAGCGCCCAATGCAGATCCGTTGCGTGGCTGGGATAGATGGCTGGGTCGGCCGGGGTTGGCCAGTTGGCCAACTGCTTCGCGGTTATCGGTGATGGTTGCCGGCGTCGTGTGCAGGAGCTCCGGCGTCGACCAGGGGCGGCTGCGTCTTCGCGTCGCCGAAAGTTCGCGTGACGGGATCCAACGTGCCGAGCTCCCAGACCGCGCCCGCTTGGCGTTGCTGCTCATCGCAAATCAAACGCGATGCCCCTCTCGGATAGGTCCGCACGCACGCGACGGGCGCGCCGCGCAATCGGAAATCTTGGTAGCTCACGTACACGCGATACGATTTGTTCGCGTCGGGTTTGAGCTCGGCGTTTTGTATCGCGCCGACCGGGTGCACTTCGCACCACGTCTTCGCCGCGGCGGGTCCGCAGTCGTCCCCGCTGTCGACGACGTGCAACTCGACGCGCGGATACATGCTCGTCTCGTCGTTGCGGTCGGTGCTCGCCCACTGGAGCTCGATCGGGATCGTGTCGGTCGGCGGCGGAGCGTCGATGGTCGCGGTCGTGAATCCATCGCGCACCTCGTCGCGGATCTGCAGGCTGAGCACGTACGTTCCCCACGCGTCGACCGCCATCGTAACGCCGCGTCCTTGGTTTCCGACCGTGAGCTTCGTGATCGAGCCGGTCGGGGCGCTCGTGAGCTGCCAATTGCGATCGACGATGTTGCCCGTTCTCGGTTTGCTCGCGCTCGCGTCGCAGTCGATTGTCTGTCCGGCGCGCACGGTGATTTTGTTTTGTCCCGACGTACCCGACCCTGCGACGCGGCACGTCGCGATCGCATCCGGCGGCGGCCCACAGTCGTCGGCGTGCACGCGGTCGTGGTGCACGTGAATGTCGAACGGCGACGATTTGAACGCGACGATGTCCATCGGTGGAGGACCTGCCGCTTTGCGCGGACACGTCGTGCCCGGCAGCGTCTCCACGACGTACACGTGGATGCCGCTGTTGCTGCCGATCACTTTTCGAATCTCGATTCTCTTCGCGCCGTCGGTCGGCGCGGTCGCGACGAAGAGCATCTCTTGGTCGAAGTCGATCGCTTGCGGTGGCGGCGGAGGGTTCGTGTCGGGGCGCGCGTCGCTCCACATGAGCAGCCAATCGCTCAAGCTGTGAATCGCGTAGAAGCCTGGCTTTTGCGTCGTGTAGCCGTCGGTCGGGACGTGAAGCACCTCGATGTCGTCGCCGACGTCCGGGCGCGCGACGTCGTCCATCGCTTCCGTGTGCACGAAGATGCGATTCTGTTCGGTGCAGAATGCAAGCATCGCGAACAGGACGATCGACGAAAGCCGGCGCATCGCACGCGCTTTAGCGAGCTATGCGCGCGTGGTCAATCGCCGCTCGTCCCCGACGACCCAAGCGGACGCCCCGCCTTGCCGAGCGTCCTTCGTCGGGCCATCGTCTCCGCCGCCAGACGAGGATGTTTCACCCTGAAGGTCCCACGTTCTTCGAGCTCGCGCGCCAAGCGCTCTCGTCGACCGAGCACGGCTACGACTTGCTCGCGCCGAAATTCGATTTCACTCCGTTTCGCACGCCCGATCCGATCGTCGAGGAAATCGCGCGGCGCGTGGGTCCCGTCGACGACGCGCTCGACGTGTGCTGCGGAACGGGTGCGGCGCTCGCGCAATTGCGCGCGGTCTGCAAACGACGGGTTGTCGGCGTGGATTCGAGCGCAGGGATGCTCGCCATCGCGCACGCTCGCGTTCCGGGCGCAGAGCTCGTGCGCGCGGACGCGCTCGATCTGCCGTTCGGAGACGCGTTCGACGCGGCGGTGTGCGTGGGCGCGTTCGGTCACATCGAGGTGCGCGACGAGCCGCGGTTTCTCGCGTCCATTCATCGCGCGCTTCGGCGCGGCGGGCGCTTCGTGTTCGCGACGAGCGAGCTCCCGTCGTGGCGATCACCGTGGCGCATCGCGGCCGAGTCCTTCAACGCGGTGATGCGCGCGCGCAACGCGCTGTGGTCGCCGCCGTTCGTGATGTATTACCTCACGTTCCTCTGGCCCGCGGTGCGCGGTCGGCTTCTTGCGGCGGGATTTTCGGACGTCGAGGCCGTGCGCGGCGCGTTCGCTCCGCCGTACGAGCGCGCGATCTTGGTCACCGCGCGAAAGTGATCACGGTTTCGGGATGCACGTGACGATGAACCCGTCGCCGGACGAGTCGACCTTGCACGCGCAGCCTTCGAAGGCCGAGGTCGAGAGGATGCACGCGCACGTCGGCTGCGGAAAACACGTGAGGGGGATCTCGACGCACCCGTTGACGCTCGCGTCGGGCACCACGCAGGCAGCGGCGGCGTCCGCGTCGCCGTCGTCCGCGTCGCTCCCGTTCGAGTCATCGGGCGCGTCATCGGGCGCGTCGTCATCGGGCGCGCCGTCGAGGACCGGCGCGCCGCCGCCGCCTCCCGCGACGCACATGTCGAGCGTTCCATCGCACGTGCACGCTCCGCACACGAACGGACCGCCGCCGTTGTACTCGGGGCCGGTGTCGATGGGCGCGTCGGACGAAAGCGTTTGATCGAACGGCGCGTCGACGGGAACCGCGATGTCGTCGCTCGGGGGCGACACGACCGACGTCGCGCTGCTGCACGCCGCGACGAGCGCGATCGCCACCGCGGGCGCGACCCACCGCTTCATCGGAGCTCCCTCGTCACGCGTTCGCGAAACGCGTCGACGTCGGTCAGCACGATTTCGTCGGCGTCGAGATCGAGTCGAATGCCCGGATACATCGCGGCGACCATGTGCACGGTGTGCGGAGCCGCGCCCATTTGCGCCTCGATCTCGCGCGCCGCGCGCGACCACGGCATGCGGATCGTCTCGTCGTCGCCGCGCGTTCCCCACGTCACCACGTGCATCAAGATCTGATTCGCGAGACGCGGCGCGGTGGGTCCTCCTCCGAGCGTGACGCGCTTGGTCGTGTAGAGATCGCGGAAGCGCTCGGCGATCGTCTGGAGCAATCGCGCCATCCACGGCTTGAGCAGCGCGAGCTCTTGTTGCATCACGGGACCGCTCACGACGAGCGCGGTGGTGTTCTCCGTCGCGACCACCGTCGCGGTGCGCGCGCTCTCCGTGAGCACCGCCATCTCGCCGAACACCTCGCCGGGTCCGAGCGTCTTCAAGACTTGCTCGACGCCGTTCAACGTCTTTCGCACCTCGCACTGACCCGACGCGATGATGTACGCGGAGTTCCCCGCTTCGCCTTCGCGGATGATCACCGTGCCCTTCGGGAACGTCGTCTGCGGAAACTCGGCGCCTCCGCGCATGAAGCGGAGCAAGTCGTTCTTCAAGGCGTCGGTCCCGCCGTATCGATCGCTTCGGTGGCGCGCCATCGCCTTCATCACGATGCGCTCGAGCTCCGGCGGCACGCGTCCTTCGCCTGCTTGTTCGCTCGGCGGGACGAACTTCGCTGCGCGCGCGAGCGCGAGCGTCTCGTCGTAGCTCGCACCGCGGTACGGGGGCCTCCCGCACAAAATGTCGTAGAGCACGGCGCCGACCGAGAACACGTCACTCTTCGCGTCGAGCAACACGCGGTTGCCTTCGGCTTGTTCCGGCGACATGTAGCTCGCGGTGCCGAGCACGGCGTCGCCGGTGTTGTTGCTCGGGCTCGACGCGGGCGCGTCGTCTTCGTTTCGAGGCGGAACGTACGACGCGCGATCGGGTTGCGTCCCGCGCACGCGCGCGATTCCCCAATCCATCAAGTAGACCTCGCCGAAGTCGCCCATCATGACGTTCGCGGGTTTGATGTCGCAGTGGACGACGCCACGCGAGTGCGCGAACGCGAGCGCGTCGCACATCTTCACGACCACGTCGAGCAAGTTGAAGAGCACGTTCGGCTCCGTCACGCCGTTCGGATACGTCCGGATCACGTCGCGAAGCGTGCGGCCCGAGACGAGCTTCATCGTGAAGTAGAGCGCGCCGTCGCGCTCGCCGACGTCGTAGACGGGCACGATGTTCGGGTGATCGAGCAAGCCCGTCGTGCGCGCTTCGCGCAAGAAGAGACGCAGCATGCGGTCGTCGTTGCGGAGCATCGCGTGCATCGTCTTCATCGCCATGCGACGACCGATCGCGCGATCGACGACGAGGTGCACCGCGCCCATCCCGCCGCTCGCGACGAGCCCCATCTCCTCGATGCGCTCGCCGGGCGGCTTCCGCATCTCCGCGACGACGTGATCCACGTCGTCGACGGGCTCGATGAGCTCGGCGTCGGTGCGCGTGAAATCGCGCTCGCCGAGCGACGCGGGCGGCGGCTCGCTCCGGTGCTTCACGTGCAGCACCGTGCGCTCCGTCGTCCCGCCGTCGTCGGAGTCGCCCGTGCTCATAAGGGAGTCGTCCCCGTGACCACGCAGCTCTTTTCGTAGAACGCTTTGGCGAGCTTCGCGTCGCGCGCGGCGGCCGACGCGGGGACCTGCCGTTCATTCGAGAAGTACGCGCCGGTCGTCTTCGCGAGCGCGGGATCCGTCGCGACCATGACGGTCGTGCGCGCGCCCGTGTCGATCGGCGCGCCTCCGCCGCCGAACCCGCTTCGCAAGAGCTTCGTCGCGATCACGCCAGGATGAAGGGCGTTCGACGTGATCGGTGTATTGTGCAAGCGACGCGCGAGCTCGTTCGAGAAGAGCACGTTCATCAGCTTCGACGTCGCGTACGCCGCGTGACCGGAGAACCCGCGCGCGAAGGTGAAGTCGTCGAGATCGATCTCGCCGCTGCCGTGCACGCCGGACGACACGTGCACGACGCGTCCCTGCTCGCTCTTCTTCAACGCGTCGATCAGCGCGTGCGTGAGGACGAAGTGCGCGAAGTGGTTCACCGCGAGCGTGAGCTCGAAGCCGTCTTCGGTGAGTTTGCGCTCCTTCGCGAAGATGCCCGCGTTGTTCACGAGCACGTCGATGCGCGGGTGCTTCTTCGCGATCGCTTCGCCCATCGCGCGCGCTTGCTTCATCGAGGAGAAATCCGCGACGCACGTGTCCGTCGCGTCCTTCTTCTTCGCGCTTTGCTCGATCGCGTTCGCCGCTTGCGCCGCGCGCGTCTCCGAACGTCCGTGGACGACGACGAAGAAACCTCGCTCGACGAGCTCGATCGCGGTTTGTTTGCCGATGCCTTCCGACGCGCCGGTGACGACTGCGACGCGCGTCACTCGAACGTGACCTCGATGTCTCCGCCCTCGGCCTTTTCGAGACGCGGCGGGATCGCTTTGAAGAGCGCGACGATCTCGTCTTGCCACTTGCGGCCCGCCGCGGCCTTCGGGAGATCCTTCGCGATGCCCTCGAGCTCCGCGCGCGTCTCCTTCGAGAGGCCGAACTCCTTCGCGATGCGATCGACGAGCGCCTTCTCTTTTTCGTCGACGTCGTCGTCCGCGCTCATCATCCACACCGCGGCCACGTAAGCGAACGACTTGTCGCGCGCCGAGAGATCCTCGAAGAGAATTTGATCGAACGGGAGCGCCTTCGCGAGCGCCTCGTCGAGCTTGTCGCGGAAGTCTTTGCTCAAGTTGAGCACCTCGGCCGCGCCGCGCACGCCGGCTTTCTCTTTGTCGTCGAGGCGGCCGTCGGCCCAAGCCATCGCGATGAGGAGCCGAAGCGTTTCGGTGCAAGCGTGAGCGCTGATCGTGAGTCGTCGCATGCCCACGGTTTTACGCTGGCTCCCGCGGAGCCACAAGCCTACCGGCTTCCGACTAGGCGAACGCGGCGGTCGACTTCGTGCGCGGCGGCGGAATCGGCCACAGCGTGGCGCCCGCGTTCGGCGAGCCGAAATCGTCGTCGTCGTCGTCGTGCTTGCCCGTGAGGCGATCCCACACCGAACGCTTCGCTTTTTGGCTCACGTCGAGGACCCAACCAAACGCCTCACCCTGCTTTCGCATGACGGCGGCCTCATACCACGAAACACCCGCGCTCCGAAAACTTTATGCAACGATCGGTCGCGACGTGGGTGGGGGAACGGGCAATCGAATCGTGAACGTCGTGCCTTTGCCGGACTCGGTGCGCAGGCTCGTCTCGCCGTGGTGCACGTCGACGATGCGCTTGACGACGGTGAGGCCGAGCCCCGTGCCCGACGGACGCGTCGTGAAGAACGGCTCGAACACGCGCGCTTGGTGCTCGCTCGCGATGCCGGGACCGTCGTCGGCGATTTCGATCCGGAGCGCACCATCCTTCTCTTGATCGATGCGCAAGTGGATGGTCCCGCCGCGCGGGCCGAGCGCTTGCACCGCGTTGAGCCCGACGTTCAGGATCGCTTGGCGCAAGAGGCGGCTGTCGATGGGCACGGCGGGCAAATCGCTCGCGACCTCGCGCTCGACGCGGATGGGACCCAGCGCGTCGTGCGTCGCGGCGTCGATCGCGTCGCTCACGATCGTCTCGATGCGCTCCGGCCGCAGCGCCGCGCTCACTGGCCGCGCGAAGTCCAGGAGGTCCCCGACGATGTCGTTCATGCGCGTCGCTTCTTCTTCGAGGATCGCGATGAGCGTCGAGAGGTGCTCGTCGTTCTGGTTGTGCGCTTGCCTGCGAATCGCGCCGATCGCGTTGAAGACCGCGCCGAGCGGGTTTCGGATTTCGTGCGCGACGATCGCCGCGAGCTCGCCGAGCGCGGCGAGCCTCTCGCGTTGCACGAGCTGCTCCTGCGTGCGCGCGAGATCGGCGTAGCTCTTTCGGAGATCGTCGACGAGCGTCTTCGCGCGGACGGCGGCCGCGAAGTGCGCGGCGGTCGCTTGGAGGAACTCGAGGTGTTCGGGGAGCACGTCGCGGTGATCCCACGCGGCGGTGAGCATGCCGATGACGCGCGCGGCGGCGACGAGCGGGATCGACACCGCGGCATCGAAGCGAATCGGCGCGAGCCGCTGCTGACCGACGATGGGCATGTCCTCGAAGCGCCACACCGTCGTCTTTCCCGTCATGCGCACGCGCTCGAACATCGTGTTCGGGCCCGTGATGCGCTCGATCGCCGGCAGGATGTCCGCCGGCAAGTGCGCTTGAAACGCGAGGCGCGCGTCGGCGCTGTCGCCTTCGAACAAATAAATCGTGAGCCATTTCGGTCCGAGCAAACGCACGACGGCCTTCGACATCACCTCGAAGAGCACGCGCAGCTCGCCGCCTCCCGCCGCCGCGCCGATCTCGTTGAGCGCCGCGAGCTCGTCGTTGCGCGCGGACAGATCCGCGATGACGCGCGCCGCGTCGAGCGCCGCGGACACCTGAATGCGCAAGAGACCGAAGCTCGCGAGGTCTTCCTCGAGCAACCAGTCCGCCATCACGAACAAGAGCTGCCAAGGTTTCTGAGCGACGTCGATGCGCAGGATGATCGCGCGGCCGAGGCCGCCTTCGCGCGAGATCTCGCGCGCCGCGACGCCGGTCTCCGCGGTGTGCGCACCGAAGAACTCGAACGACGCGAGCGGGAGATCGTCGATGTAGTCGCTGCCTTCTTCCCACGCGTGGCGCGCGGGCGCTCCCCACGGCGCGCGCATGCCGCGCAAGCTGATGTTCGCTTCGCGCTCGAGCTTCTCGAGCGATCCATCCGGCGTCGCGACGTCGACGATGACGACGTCACCGTTGTCCGGCACGACGCGTCCCCACGCGATGCCGAGCGCGAGGAGACCGTTGCCGAGCGTCGCGAAGATGTCCGCCTCGGCGTGTTTGTTCTGGAGGGTCGCGCCGAGCCGCGCGAGCTCGCGGAGATTCGCGCGGCGGCGCGCGAGGTGCGTGCGATCGGCGAGCTCGAAGCTCACGTCCTCGCCGCTGATCGCGATGTAAATCTCGGCGTGGCGGCTCGTCCCGTCTTTGCGCAGAAGCTCGAGCTCGTACGACTCGGGGACGGTCTCGCCGAGGAGCCTGCGCTGGTGTCGCTGGAGGACGCGCTCGTGGTCGCGCGCCGCGACGAACTTCTCCAACGGCTGTCCGATCATCTCCTCGCGCGTGTAGCCGAGGTACGAGGCGAGCTTGGCATTCGCGAAGGCGATGCGCCCATCGCGGATGACGCCGAGCGGTAGCACCCCTCGTTCATCCATTTTCTTCTCGGCGAAATTACCATACATGCTCGCGTGGTTGATCCGCTCGCTCGCCCATCCGTACCGCTGTCGTGACGGCGCCCCGATTTTGACGCGCGTCGACGACGCGATCTTCTCGCGGCGCTATTTCATGCACTGCATGCAATGTGGATTCTGCAACGATTCGTGCTGCGCCTACGGCGTGGACGTCGACGTGATCACCGTCGATCGCATCCTCGCGCGCGCGGACGCGATCGAGCGCGTCGTCGGCGTGCCGCGCGACGAGTGGTTCGAGCCGCGCTTCGAAGACGACGCGGAGCATCCCGGCGGGCGCTTCACGCGCACGCGCGTCCGCGACGGGCGCTGCGTGTTTCGTCGCGGCACGCCGCGCGGCTGCGCGCTCCACGCGTGGGCGCTCGACGCGGGCGTCGACTACCACGAAGTGAAGCCCATGGTGAGCGTGCTCTTCCCGCTCACGTTCGACGACGGTTTGCTCCACGCGTCGACCGAGATCGACGACGGCTCGCTCGTGTGCGCGGGATCGGGACCGACGCTCTACCGCGGCGTGCGCGACGAGCTCGCGCATTATTTCGGCGGCGCGCTCGTCGAGGAGCTCGACGCGCTAGAATGAGCGCGTGCGTCCGCTCGTCTTGATCGCGCTCGCCGCGTGCAGCTCCCCGCCGAGCGCGCCGGCGAACGACGGCGGCGTCGACGCGCAAGACGAAGCGTCGCTCGACGCATCCAGCGAGGCGGCGTTCGTCGAAGCGCCCCACCCGCTCCCGCCGCCGATCCCGACGAACGGCGGCGGCGTGCTCGCCAACGCGCAGATCGTCGTCGTCACGTTCGCAAACTATACGTATGCGGACGACGTCGAAGCGATGGCCGATTGGGTCGGCACGTCGAATTGGCTCGCGGCGGTCGGCGGCGAGTACGGCGTGGGTCAGACGAGCGTGCTCGCGAAGGTGCGCATCCCGACGAGCGCGCCGGCGTTCACGAAGACGAGCGACTTCTCGCAGTGGATGATCTCGAACGTGGGAAGCGCGCTGCCGTCGCCGCCGAGCGCGAGCACGTTCTACGCGGTGATTTTTCCGGAAGGCGAGACCTTCACCGATCCCGACATCGGCGTGATGTGCAGCGCGTTCACCGGGTACCACGACGCGATCGCGTCCGAGTATGCGTTCGCCGCGATCGGAACGTGTCCGAACGATCAGCCGAACCTCACCGATCTCCAGCAAGTCGAGCGCGTCTTTTCGCACGAGCTCATCGAGGCGCTCACCGATCCGTTCGGCACGGGGTACGCGGCGCGCGATCCGAACGATCCGTGGTCGAGCGTGTTCGGCGGCGAGGTCGCGGACGTGTGCAACGGGTATTTCGACGAAGACGGATTCCTCGCGGTGCGCAGTTGGTCGAACGCGGCGGCGGCGCAGGATCGCGATCCGTGCGAGCCCCTCGAAACCGCGTCGGCGTATTTTTCGCTCGGCGTTCCTCGGACCGTGCAACACCAGAGCGCCGGAACGACGGCGACGTACACGTTCACCGCGTACGCGAACGCGCCGACCTCCGATTGGACGATCTCCATCGCGGAGATCCTCTCGACGTACGTTCCGACCGTGACGCTCGCGCCGAAGACGGTCGGAAACGGCGACACCGCGACGCTCGAGGTCACGCTCCCCGCGAACGCGTCGGGCGCCGCGACCATCCTCGTGCACTCGATGCACGCGGGCGACGCGACGTACGCGCTCGCGCCGATCGAGATCGTCGCGCCGTGACTCAGGACAAGAGCGCGCGCAGCGCGGCCTGATCGTCCGTTTCGAACGCGCGCTCCGCGCGAAGGCTCGCGTCGTCGCGGTTGATCGTCGCGATCGCGCGCACCGAGTCGCCGTCGAAGTACGCGACGACCGCGCGGCGCTCGTCGAGCTTTCCCGCGACGACGACGCGATCGAATTTCTCCGCGTGGCCAACGTACGAAATCGTGACGTCGTGGTGCATGCTCCAGAAGAACGGCACGTCGCGCATCTCGAGGGACCTGCCGATGAGCGCGAGCGCGACCGCGCGACCATGACGCTCGGCGACCGAGAAGTGCTCGATGCGCACACGCTCGGCCGCGTCCGTTCGGGGCCACGGAAAACGCGCGACGTCGCCGATCGCGTAGATGTGCGGGTTCGACGTGCGAAAGCGCGCGTCGACGAGGACGCCGCGATCGATCTGCACGCCTGCCTGCTGCGCGAGCTCCACGCGCGGACGCACGCCGACGCCCATCACGACGAGCTCGCACGGAAGCTCGCGCCCGTCGTCGAGCACCACGGCGCGCTCCGTGATCTTCGTCGGCTTGCGACCGAGCTCGAACCTCTCGCCTTGGTCTTCGTGGATCTTCTTCACGAACGCGCCGACTTCGTCGCCGAGCACGCGCGCGAGCGGGACGCTCTCGGGTCCGACGATGGTCACGTCGAGCCCGCGCGATCGCAGCGCCGCCGCCGCCTCGAGCCCGATGAAGCTCGCGCCGATCACGATCGCGCGCTTGCTCTTCTTGCTCGCTTCGATGATCGCGCGGCTGTCGCCGATCGTGCGGAGCACGTGGACGTGCGGGAGATTCGCGCCTTCGATCGGAAGACGAATCGGCTCCGCGCCCGTCGCGAGCACGAGCGCGCCGTACGAGATTTTCTTTCCGCTCGCGAGCGTCACGCTCTGCGCCGTCGCGTCGATCGATTTCACCTCGTCGTTCGGATGAAATTGGATGCTCTGCTGCTCGTAGAAATCCGCGGAGCGCAGCGGCATCCACTCTTCCGGCGCGCTTCCCGCGAGGTAGTCCTTCGACAGATTCGGGCGGTCGATCGGCCCAGGGTCCTCCGCGCCGATCAAGACGATGTCCTTTCCGTAGCTCTCGCGGCGCAACGTCTCCGCGCACACCGCGCCCGCGGGACCCGCGCCGACGATCACGATCGAGTCGGGCGAGATTCCGGGATCGGTCGGCCTTCGCTTCGTGAGCGCGCCCTCCGGAAGCAAACCCGACACGCGCACGCGCGATCCGTCGCGCTGCACTTCGTAACAGGCGACCGGATTCAGCGCGGGCCCGCCGAGCACCGCGCCGCTCTTCAGATCGAAGCACGCGTGATGGAGCGGACACCGCACGGTGTGTCCGACGACCAGACCCTGCGCGAGCGGCCCGCCGTAATGCGTGCAGTTTGCACCGATCGCGTGCACGTCGTCTTTCGTGCGAACGAGGATAGCGGCGTCGTCCCCGACGTGTCCGAGGAGCGGCACGCCCTCGCGAAGCGAATCGAGCTCCACGCCTTCGGAGAAATCAGGCCCTTCGAGCTTCTGCTCCGTGCTTCCCATGCGCCGACTTTACATCGGCGTGCGCGGGGTTGTCCCAGACGAGAAGCGTCGCGAAGTGGCGGCTTCGCCAGTCGTGCAAATAATTTTTCAGGACGCCCTTCACGCGAAATCCCGCGCGCAGCTGCGAGACGAGGACGCGATCGCGGAGCTCTCCACGCACGACGCGCGCGACGTACTCGTCGGCGGTCATGCGCTCGGCGTGCGCGTCGAAGTCGTAGAGGCGACCGCCCGCGACGACGCGCCTGCAGCCGACTGCCTTGCACAAATCGAAGAGCGCCGCGTAGAGCGCGCGGCCGACGCCGCGTCCCCACGCTGCTTCGTCGACGTACACGTCGGCGAGGTAGAGCGTGTCGCCGTTCGGATCGTGTCGCACGAACGTGCCGCCGTCGGTGACGCCCATCCACGTGTGCTGCGCGAGCGGATCGATCGCGCGCGGAAGAACGAGCGTGGCGATCGCGCCGACGATTTTCCCATCGACCTCGGCGACGATCTGCCCGCGCGGAAAGACCGCCTGGTGCGATCGGATCTGCGCCTCGTCGAAGACCACGTTGTCCTCGAGCAAATCCGGATACGCCGCGCGATTGAGCTCGACGAGTCGCGTGACGTCGCGCGCCTCCGCCGTACGAATGAGAATCATGGTCGTGAGATCCTGCATCGTGCGGACGTCGCCGCCCACTGAACGCGGAACGGTCGCGCTGACCAATTTGCCGGCGCGCCGCGCGCGCGTCACCGGGGCGTCACGCGTCGCAAATAATTTTGCCTGACACGGCAAATACTCGTGGTAGTAGCTCGCCATGATTCGGCAGCTCATCTGGTCCTTGACGCTCGCGAGCGCGAGCGTCGCGTGCGGTGGCGGCGCCGCGAGCGGCGACGCGGGGACGACGACGAATCCCGAAGATGCATCATCGCCCGTAATCGAAGCGGGATCCGCGATCGATGCGAGCACGCGTGATGACGCCCTCGAAGCGAGCACGCCGCGCATCGACGTTCCCGCGATCACGTGCAGCGATTCGATCAGCGACGTCTACGTGACGCCAAGCAATTTGCCGACGATGACAAATTCCACGCGCGGCGACATCGTGCGTTGCGCGTTCGACTACGCGCTCGCGCTCTCCGACGTGCAATCCGAGGTCGCGTCGAAGGGGATCACGACGACGATGACGTCCGCGGTGAACGTGTACCGCATCGCGTTTCGCACGTACCGCGGAAATGGATCGGCGGGCGTGAGCACGGCGCGCGTGTATCTGCCGCAATTGCCCGGCGCGCTCCCGCGTCCGGTGCTCGTCGCCGCGCACCCGACCGACGGCATCGCGGACTCCACCGCGCCGTCGATGGATCCGACGTCGAACGAAGATCTCGCGCTGCCGTTCGCGGGGCTCGGCGACGCGATCATCGTTCCGGATTACGCCGGCCTCGGCAACGAAGGCGTCCAGGGATACCTCGACAACCACGATCAGGCGCACTCGGTGCTCGACGGCGCGCGCGCGCTCCGCAATTTCGTCTCGCAGGGCGCGCTGTCGAGTCAGTTCGGCGTCATCGGGTACAGCCAAGGCGGCGGCGCGGCGCTCTCCGCGCAAGCGCTCGACAAAACCTACGGCGACGGGAACATGACGTTCGTCGTCGCGTACGCGCCCGAGTGGCCGACGCGTCCGAACTCGTTCGCATTCGTGGACATGCTCGAGAATCCGACGACGCTCACGATCGAGACCGGCATCAGCTATTGCGCCGTCGAGGTGATGCGCTCGTACGCGTACTTCGCGAACTACGTCGGAATGAACGACGCGGACGACGGATTTCCGAGCGCGTCACGGAGCGGCTTCGACAACGCGATCAACACGATGAACGAGGTCGTGCTCGGCGGTTACATCCAAGGCGTCGCGCCGACGATCCAAGGCTTCATCGATCCCACGTTCCGCACGACGACGCTCGCGTGCATCCAGAATGGACCGAACGATCCGGGGTGCGTCGATCCCGGAAAGAGCTTCTACACGTTCATGGAGAACGATTTCGTGACGAACGATCCGAACGGCGCGAAGATTTTGTTCGTGCAGGGGCTCGCGGATTACGTGATGCCAGCGCCGTCGGAGGGCGCGTGCAACGTCGACAAGCTCGTCGCGGACGGCGTGACGCCGCAAGTGTGCGTCGACGCGGCGGCGCAACACACGACCGTCGTCGGGCGCAATCAGGACTTCGTCATCACGTGGGTGAACGCGGCGCTCGCGGGGCAAGCGGCGCCTGCGTGCACGACCGATGGCGTGATGCCGCCATGCGTTCCTTGAGCGAGCGCGAGAAGTGAATCGAGGAACTGCGATGCGAATCTTCTTGCCGCGCCTGCAGGTGACGAGCCTGACGACGCAGTTCGGCAACTGATTGCTCGACTTTGCCGCGCGCATGGACGCGCTCGTGGACGAGTACCTCGCGCTCGCGTGTCCGTGCAGGTTCCCTCGCTTTCGAGCCGTCACGATCCGCACCACGCACGGCCAGGGCGGAGGCAGCTTCACGAGCGAAGATCAGCGCGCGTTGATCCGCGCGTTCGAGGCGAAGTCACCCGTCGGAGCGCGCCGCGCGCTCGGCGGCTTCCCGATCTCCGACGGAATGTGGGAGGCGAGCTGCGCGCGTTGCGGAAGCGTCGTCAGCCGCTCGTCGCAAGAATTCTCGCCCGGCGGCTGGATCGACTGGATCAAGATCACGCGCGCGCCCGGGCTGGTCGACGTCGGCGCGCGCGTCGAGCAAGGGCGCGTGCTCCGATGCCGTCCGTGGATCGCGACCGGTCCCGACATGACCGGCGTCGCGATCGCGTCGCGCGCATACCCGTTCGTCGACGAGGACGCGTGGTTCGCGTGGATGCGCGAGCGCGCACCGTCGTAGCGCTCCAAGATCGCAAGAGGCGGATTTACTCGGCGTACACGAACGCGTCGTCGACGAGCATGCACTGCGTGCCGGCGTCCGCGGCGAGCCCGCTGATTTGGATGGAGAGCGCGAGCCCGGTGATGCCACCGTCGTAGCCGTTCGAGTTCGCGACCATTTGCGTCCACGTCGTGCCGGTGGGCTGCGTCGTGTAATAGAAGTCGTTGTTGTTGCCGGCGTCGGGCTCGGTCATTTTCACCGTGAAGAACGCGCGGCCTTGCACCTCCGTCGTCGGCGACGCGGCTTCGATCCAAGCGCCGTATCGGAACGCGCCCGAGCTCGGCACGTTGCTCAGCGTTTGCTGTACGCCCGCTTGATTTTGCGCCGTGCAGAAATAACACGCGCGCGCGCCCGTGCGACTCGACGTCGACATCGTGCGCGTCGTGACGGAGTTGGGGAACGTCCACGACGGACCGCAGCCAGCGTCGTCCCACAACCCGTCTTCGAAGCCGGGATTTTGGAGGAGGTTGATCGGACCGTCGGGCGACGCGTCGGGATTTTGCGCGTCGAGCGCGTCATCGGATTGCGCGTCGACCACGTCTTCCGTCGAGGCGTCGGTCGTGGCGCCATCGTCTTGCTCGACGATCGGCAACACGAGCTGACACGCCGCGACGAACAACGACAAGCAAAGAAGGCGACGACGCACGAGTGTCCCATTTTGCGCCACGCGCCGTCGGACTTCAATCGTTCTCGCGGGTGCTACGCTCGCCACGTGGTGCGAGACGACGAAGTTTCGACAGTGCTCCGTGGCGCGCCCGCGCCGGCGACCGTGCGCGCGTTCGCGATCGAAGTCATCGAAGGCGCCGACGTGAACGCGCGTGTCGTACTCGACGAGGCCGCGCGCATCCTCGTCGGACAGAGCCCCGTGTGCGATCTGCGACTTCGCGATCCGCAAGTGTCGCGTCGCCACCTCGCGCTCGAGAACGCGGGCGATCGCGTGAGGCTCGTCGATCTCGACTCCACCAACGGCACCTTCGTGAACGGGGTTCGGGTGGCGCTCGCCTGGCTCACGGGAGGCGAGCGCGTGCATTTGGGCGACAGCGTGCTGCGCATCGCGCCGATCGAGCGCGCTGCGACGCACGTGAAGCGCGCGACGGCGTTCGGACGGCTGCGCGGCGAGAGCGACGCGATGCAACGCGTCTACACGATGGCCGCGCGCCTCGCCGCGTCCGACGTGCCCGTCGTCGTCGAAGGAGAAACGGGCACGGGAAAGGAAGTGCTCGCGGAAGCGATTCACGAAGCGAGCACGCGCGCGTCCGGTCCGTTCGTCGTGTTCGATTGCACGGCGGTGCCGCCGAGCCTCGTCGAGAGCGAGCTCTTCGGGCACGAGCGCGGCGCGTTCACGGGCGCCGTCGCCACGCGCCTTGGCGTGTTCGAACAAGCGCACGGCGGCACGCTCCTCGTCGACGAGATCGGCGATCTCGATCCGGCGCTCCAACCGAAGCTCCTGCGCGCGCTCGAGCGTTCCGAGGTTCGTCGCGTGGGCG
>Ga0335078_10007663_pt1 | contig 16013 bp, 9 predicted proteins | sample Lox_Sample_32_FD_206711 | JGI IMG/M metagenome (GOLD analysis project Ga0335078, IMG submission 206711) | Soil microbial communities from Loxahatchee National Wildlife Refuge, Florida, United States - Lox_Sample_3.2 | ecosystem: Environmental > Terrestrial > Soil > Wetlands | place: USA: Florida...
CAGCCGCCGCGCACAAAACCAGCGGCAGCGGAAACCAAGCGCGAGACGTCATGGTCTAACCCCTTCTGGTGAGATTCGTGTCTGAATGTGTTTCATAGTATTGCCAACCAAATGCGAATGTCAAACACCTTCCGGCTCCGCAAACCCCTGTTTCCCGGCCGCGCCTTGCGCTAGAATACGGGCACTTTCAGATCCGGATGGAAGGAAATGCGATGCTCCCACCAAGAGTCCTGAAGGCGCTGATATCGACCCTGGCTTTCTCGGCCGCTCTTCCCGCCGCGGAACTGGCGAAACTGGAGAATCAAGGCGTCCGCCTCGAAGTCGATCCCGCCACCGCCTCGGCGCGCCTGATCGACAAGAAAACCGGCGAGACCTGGCCGCTCGGCGCGCCCCGCCTCGTGGCGCCCGACAAGAGCTCGCTGCCGCTCCGCTTGTCGAGCGGTGTGACGGCGCGCGGCGGAGCGTTGACTTACCGCATCCAGGAAGGCGTCGAGTTCCAGTTCAAGCTGGCGGCTAATCCGCCGGCCCTCGACTACTCGTTCGACACACTCCCGGAAGGTATCGCTGAAATCCGGCTTTTGGATGCGGCGCTGCCGCTCGAGCCTGGTTCTGATAATTACTACGCCATCCCCAATCGCCTGGGCATCCTGCTGCTGCCGGAAGGCGACAAGCCGTACGCCCGGAGGTTCCCGGCTTACAGCGGGTCCGGCTACTCGATGGCCATGTTCGGCGCGGTGCGGAATGGCTCGGCGCTCCTGGCTACCTGGGAGGATCCGTATACCGAGATCCTCGCCGACTACGCCCTCTCGCCGAAGCGCCAACTCTCGCTCAGCCTTTCGCTGCGCCGCACCGCGCGCTCCGTGCGACTCGAACCGCTGGGCCGCGCGGGCTACGTGGGGATTGCGCAGGCCTATCGCCCCGTGGCCCGCCAGCGCGGGTACCTGAAGACTCTGGCTGAAAAGGTGAAGGAGAATCCCAACGTGGCGCGTTTCTTCGGCGCAGCCGACTTCAAGCCCTTCGCCTTTACCCGCTACGCTCCCAACACGCGCTGGAACCAGACAGACCAGGAACGCCTGAGCATCCGCTTCACCTTTCAGGAATGTGCCGACCTGGCAGAGCACTTTGCCAAGGACCTGGGCATCGACCGCGCGCTCCTGGTGCTCAACGGCTGGGTCAATGGCGGCTACGACAACCGCCACCCCGATGTGCTGCCTCCGGCGCCGGAGATCGGCGGCGCAGCAGGGCTGGAAGAGTGCTCCCGGCGCCTGCACGCGATGGGCCCCGGCTGGGTCTTCGGCCTTCACGACAATTACCAGGATTTCTACAAGAACGCCGCCTCGTGGAACGAAGACTACATCATGAAAAATGCCGACGGCTCATTGCACCAGGGCGGCGTCTGGGCGGGAGGACTGGCGTACCTGATCTGCTCGCGCAAGAGCGTCGAACTGGCCTCGCGCCCCACCAACGTGCCGGGGGTGAAAGAACAGTTCGCGCCCGACCTGTATTTCTCCGACACCATCTTCGCCTCACCGCTGTACGAATGCTTCGATCCCAGGCATCCCCTCACGCTTTCTGACGACCTCCACTACAAAACCCTCCTGTGCGATTACCTGCGCCACCAGGTGGGCCTCTTCGGCAGCGAGGAAGGCCGCGAGTGGGGAGTGGCGCACGCGGATTATTTCGAAGGGCTGATGTCGCACAAGACCCACTACCAGCAGCCCAATGACACCGACATCATTGTCCCGTTGTTCGAGATCGTTTACGGCGATGCGATTTCCATCTACGCGCACCAAAGCGACCGGCCGCGCGTGGACAATCCCGGCTATATTCTCGACCACGTGCTCTATGCCGAGATGCCGGTGTACCAGTTTGGCGACCACCATTACTGGACCTCTGCCCAGACCGCGCCGCGCAATCTCGATTCCTCCCGCGCGGTCTTCGCGCGAGGCGGCCGATTCAATCCGACCGACCAGTTCATCAAAAACACCTACGAAGTGCTGAGTCCCTTAGGCCGCACCACCGCGCTGCTTCCCATGACGGACCACCGCTTCGTCACGCCCGATCGAAAGGTGGAGAGCACGCGTTTCGGCGCCGATGTCCACATCACCGTGAACTATGGCGCGTCCGATTACGCCGCGCAGGGCGCGGTGCTGCCGCAGTGGGGCTTCCTCATCGAAAGCCCCGGGCTGGTGGCCTTCTATGCCCGCAGCTATGGCGGCCTGGAGTATGGAGAGCCGGCTCTGTTCGTCATTCGCAGCCTGGACGGCAAACGGCTGGCTTCCTCCAAACAGGTGCGCATCTATCACGGCTTCGGCGATCGGCGAGTGAAATTCCGGGGCCAGGTTCTGGAAGTGGAGACCGAACGAGTGCTTTGACGAGGAGTAAAGGTATGCACATCCGCAATGCATGCATGGGGGTCGCCCTTGGGATCGCCGCATGGACGCCGCTGGCGACCGGCGCCGGCACCCGGCTGATCTGTTCGTTTGAAACTCCCGCGGAGGTCCAGAGGATCAAGACCAGCGGCGCCCGCGTGACACGGGTGCGCCAGCACGCGACCGAGGGCCGGTATGCCGCCCAGGTGGATTTCGAAGCTGCAAGCCAGCCAAGCATCGAAATCGTTCCCGAATCCAGCGATTTTCGCCCGTACGGTTCGTTGGCGCTGGATGTGACCAACCCTTTCGGCGATCCCCTGAGCTTTGTGGTCCAGGTGGAAGATGCTGCCGGCGCGAAGACATCGGCCCACACGGCGCTGCCGCTGCGGGCGGGTGAAAGCGCCAGCTTTGCTTTCGCTCTGAACGCGCCTCCTCCGCTACAGATGGGCATGCGCGGCGAACCTGCGATTCCGGGGTTCCGCCTTTTGGCGGAGGATCACCACCCCGTGGATCTCTCCCGGATCGCCGTGATCCGCGTCTACCTCCACGAGCCCGGAAAGCCCAGGACCATGCTGCTGGACAATCTTCGCCTCGCGCCCGGGGTCTCCTACGACCGGATTGTGGACGAGTACGGCCAGTTCGCGGGAGAAGCATGGCCCGGAAAACTGACCGGCGCGGCGCAGTTCGAATCGCGGAAGGCCGAGGAAGAAGCCGAATTGAAGTTGCACCCCGATCTGCCGGATCGCGACGAATATGGCGGATGGGCTTCCGGTCCCAAGCTGCAAGCTACCGGTTTCTTTCGCGCCGCCCGGTACCAGGATAAATGGTGGCTGGTGGCGCCCAATGGACACCTGTTCTTTTCCATTGGGATCGATTGCGTGACCACCCGCGAAGGCGGCACGGTGGTGGAAGGCCGCGAGGGCCTTTTTGCATGGCTGCCCCCGGCTCAGGATCCGCTCGCCGTCCATTATGAGCAGTCGCGCAGCCGGACCCCGGTGGGCCTCCGCGACATCCGGTTCAACTCCGGCCGGACCTTCAATTTCTTTGCCGCCAATTTGCAGCGCAAATATGGCGCCGACTGGAAACAGAAGTGGCAGGAGATGACTCTGAAGCGCCTGCGGGCCTGGGGCGTGAACACCATCGGCAACTGGTCGGATACATCCTTATATGGCAATGGACGGGTGCCGTACACGGTAACGCTCGGCATCCGCGGCGAGGTTGCCGAAGTCTCGAGCGGGGCCGACTACTGGACCAGAATGCGCGATGTTTTCGACCCGCGCTTCGAACAGGCCGTGGATGAAAGCGTACGGGCGGCAGCCACCGCGCGGCGCGATGATCCCTGGGTGGTCGGCTACTTCGTGGACAACGAGCTGGCATGGGGCAACATGCGCAACGAACGCACCCGCTACGGGCTGGCGCTGGGTGCTCTCTCGCAAGATGCCGGCTCGCCCGCCAAGCGCGCCCTGGTTGCCCAATTGAAGGCGCGTTACAACACCGTTGAGCGCCTGAACGCGGCATGGGCCTCCAGCGTTGCGTCCTGGGAGGATTTCGCCGCCAGGCCCTATCAGCCCACGGGTGAGTTCACGTCCGGCATGCGGCAGGACCTGGCGGAATTTATGACGGAGTTCGCCAACCGCTACTTCCGCACCATTCGCGACGCGCTTCGCAAGTACGATCCCAACCACCTGTACCTCGGCTCGCGGTTCGCCGGTTACACGCGCGAGGAGGTGCTTGCCGCTGCCCGATACTGCGACGTCATCAGCTTCAACATTTACCGGGCGCGCGTCAATCCGCCGGAGTGGAGCGTGCTCGAGGGCGTCGACAAGCCGGTGGTGATCGGTGAATTCCACATGGGTGCTCTGGACCGCGGTATGTTCCACCCCGGGCTGGTAGCCACGCCGGACCAGGCTGCCCGCGCCGCGACTTACCAGGACTATGTGCGCAGCGTGGCCGATCACCCGCCGTTTGTCGGCTGCCACTTTTTCAAGCTGAACGATGAACCGGTTACCGGGCGTCCGATGGATGGCGAGAACTACAACATCGGCTTCACGACCGTGACAGACAGCATTTATCCCGAGTTAGTGGACGCTGCCCGGGCGGTGCACGCGGAAGTCTATGCGCGGCACGCCGGGGCGGTCAAGTGAAAACTCGCCCGGCGTGAGCTTTGGCGAAAGCCTGATGCTGTCCGCAAACCTCATCCCGATCGCCGCCATAGCCGGCGTGTTGTGCATGTCCGGCCAACCCGCCGGCGCGGGGCAAATGCCGGAAGCCGGCCTGGCTTCGCTCCGGATCGATTATCCGGAAGACGGTTCCATCTTCCCTCCCGAAATCACCCCACCGGCGTTGGAGTGGCGCGACAGTTCGCCGGACGCGAAGATCTGGGAAATTGCAATCGCGTTCGGCGACGGCGCGCGCGATATTTCGGTCCGCACCAAGGGCGAGCGGATGCGGATCGGGCCTGTCGATTCGCGATCGTCCGGCCCGACCAACCAACTCCCGGAACTGACTCCGCAACAGGCTGCCGGACGGTGTTGGACGCCGCCGCCTTCGCTGTGGGCCGAAATCAAGCGGCGCTCCACCGGGCGGGCGGCAAAGATTACCATCCGCGGCTTCCCCGGCGCGGGGGGACACGGTGCGCTATCGCAGGGCGCGGTCGTCATCCAAACTTCCAAGGATCCCCTGGGCGCGCCGATTTTCTACCGTGATGTGCCGCTGATGCCATCCGAACTCGAAAAGGGCGTGATCAAACCCCTGGACCAGTCCGCCGTGCCTCTGATTGCATGGCGGCTGCGCAACATCGGGGAACCGCGCAGCCGGCTGCTCCTGGAAGGGATCCACAGTTGCGCCAATTGCCATTCGTTCTCCATGGACGGCAAAACGCTGGGCATGGATCTGGACGGTCCCCAGAATGACAAGGCGCTCTACGCAATTACATCCCTTCAACCGGATACCTCGATTCGCAACGAGGATGTGATCTCGTGGCGGTCCTTGCGGGACCAGCCGGCGCCCTCCAGAGCGGCCTTCCTGTCGCAGGTTTCGCCGGATGGCCAGTACGTCCTGACGACGGTCGGAACAGAGAAAGACCTGAGCCGCAACTATTACGTAGCGAATTTCAAAGACTACCGTTTTCTGCAGGTCTTTTATCCTACCCGCGGCATCCTGGTGTACTACAGCCGGGCGAGCCGCGAGAGGCTGGCCTTGCACGGCGCCGACGATCCGCGTTACGTGCAGGCCAATGGAGTTTGGAGTCCCGACGGCAGGTACATCGTTTTCGCCCGCGCCGCGGCGCAGGATCCCTATCCGGAGGGGCGGCCGGCAGCGCAATCGGCCAACGACCCGAACGAGGCTCAGATCCAATACGATCTCTATCGGATCCCTTTCAATAGCGGCAAGGGCGGGCGGCCCGAACCCATCGAGGGAGCATCTCGCGACGGAATGAGCAATTCGTTTCCCAAAGTGTCGCCGGACGGCCGCTGGATAGTTTACGTTCGGGCCCGCAACGGCCTGCTGATGCGTCCCGATAGCCAGCTCTATATCGTCCCCGCCGCGGGCGGAGTGGCGCGCCGCATGCGCTGCAACACCCCTCTGATGAATTCCTGGCACAGTTTCTCGCCGAACGGACGATGGATGGTCTTCTCCTCCAAGGCACGCTCGCCGTACACGCAAATGTACCTGACCCATATCGACGACCAGGGCCGCGACAGCCCGGCGATCCTCATCGACAACGCCACTGCCGCCAATCGCGCCGTCAATCTCCCCGAGTTCGTCAATATCCCGCCGGACGGCCTGCGAAAACTCGAGGCGCCGGCAGCCGCTTACTACGCGCAGTTTGACCGGGCTTCGGCACTGTCCGCGCAGGGACGTTACCAGGAGGCAGTGGACGCATGGCAGGCTGCACTCGCCATGAATCCGGGCGACGCCCGGGCGCTGAACAACCTCGGTTTCGCGTTGGCACGGGAAGGAAGGCTGGACGAAGCGATCGCCGAGTGGCGGAAGGCCCTCGAAGCGGACGGCGATTGCCCCGAAGTGCGCCGCAACCTGGGCCGCGCGCTGGTGGAAAAAGGCCTGCTGGCGGATGCTCTGGTTCAGTGGCGCAATCTGGTGGAAACGAACCCCGGCGACGCTCAGGCGCAGGAAAGCCTTGGCGTAACGCTGTTGCGCAGTGGCAACCCCGCGGCCGCGATTCCACCGCTCCGAAAAGCGCTGGAGTTGGCGCCCAGAAAAGCAGGCACAGCCGGCAACCTGGGCCGCGCGCTGCTCGAGACCGGTCAAACCGGCGAAGCCGTGGCGCAATTCGAGACCGCGCTCCAGCACGAATCGGATAGCGCGCAGATCCACAGCGACCTGGGGGTCGCCTTATTGCGCCGGCACCAATTCGAGCCGGCCATCAGCCATCTTCGGGAGGCCACCCGGATCGACCCGAAGTTCGCTCAGGCGTACTTCAACCTGGGCAGCGGCCTGTACCTGCAGGGGAATTTTTCGGAAGCCCTGGCCGAGTGGACGGCGGGCTTAAAAATCGATCCTGGAAACGTTGCGGTCTGGACGTCGGCCGCCTGGCTCCTGGCGGCGGGCCCGGACGCCTCCGTGCGGGACGGATCCGCGGCCGTCCGGTTCGCAACGCGTGCCGTGCAGCTATCCGGCAGCCGCGACCCGGCCAGTCTCGATGTTCTGGCCGCCGCCTACGCTGAGGACGGCCGTTTTGCCGAAGCCCTCGAAACGGCGCGCCGGGCACTCGCGTTGGCCACCGGGCAAGGCAAGACGGCGTTGGCCGAAGATTTAAGACAACGCGCCGCGTTGTACGGGAAGCACCAGCCGTTCCGAGCCAAAGAATAAGGAAGCCATGGATTTCAACTGGGGCAACGCGCCCATCTGCAAGTGCCGTGGAGGTTCTATGATCCGCTCTTCCGTATTGTCCGCCGCCGCTACGCTGATCGTTCTGGCGGTATCTTCTCCTTGCCAGCCTGAAAAGGTGGTTTTCCAGGGGGCACGGGCCAGCCACACGTGGCCTCTAAAGGAGTTCGACCCGGCCCTGCCTTCCGACTGGAGCGGGTTTCACTATCTTGTGCTGGAATTGCGGCTCTCTTCGCCGCAGCGGTTTGAACTCAGGATTCATGACGCCGGCGGCATCCGTGCCGTGCGACTGTCCCCGGTGCCCGGAGTATGGGTCCGCTCGGTGGTGCCGCTGGATTTCCTCACCAGGGAGGCCAGCCAGGGCGGCGACCTCGCCGCGGTCCACAATAAGTCCCGGCCGATGATGTTCCTCAACATTATGGGATCTCCAGGCCCCTTGACCGCCGTCCGCGAGATCGAGGTTGCGATTCCCAGCCCTGTCGGCGCGCCATCTCTGGAGATCCGATCCTGCCGGCTGTCGCAGGAAGACCCCGGAGACGCGCTGCTGGACGGCAAGCCCGTGGTGGATGAGTTCGGCCAGTGGACAGCCGATGACTGGCCGGGCAAGGCCAAAAACCTGGAGGAGTTGAAAGGCGCCTGGACCGCCGAGGACAAAACTCTCGAACCGGGCGTTTTCCACTACTGCCGCTATGGCGGCTACCAGGAAACCCATGCCAAGGCCACCGGCTTCTTCCGGGTCGAGAAGGTAGACGGCCGGTGGTGGATTATCGATCCCGACGGCCACTACTTCTATTCCGCGGGTGTGGATTGCGTCACTGCGGCGTCGGCCACTTCTCCCAGGGGGCGCCAAGGCCTGTTCGCCGCGCTTCCTCCTGCCACGACGGCTCTCGGCGGCCGATCGGGAGTTTCCTTCTACACCTGGAATCTGACGCGCCGCTACGGCACGGATTGGGCCGCGCCCTGGGTCGATCTCGCCGTTCGCCGGATGCTCTCCTGGGGCTTCAACACGGTGGGCAATTGGTCCGACCCGCGCGTCGCGAACACGCACCGGGTTCCGTACACCATGACGCTGGGCGTACGCGCCAACGGTGGACCGATGGGCGTGGCCGATGTCTATGCTCCCGATTTTGAGCAGGCGGCCGAACGCGCCGCCGCGCAAGCCGAGAGCCGCCGCGAAGATCCTTATCTGCTGGGTTATTTTCTCGGCAACGAGCCCCCGTGGCCGGGCCGCGAGAGCGTCGCGGTGGATGCGATTCTTGCCGGTCCTGACAGCCCTTTGCAGCGCGAGTTGAAGAAGTATCTGGCGGCCGGAGACACGCCCGAACGCCGCCGCGCTTTCCTGTATCAGGTCTATCAGAAATTCGTGGACACGATGATTACCGCCTTCCGCCGGCACGACTCCAACCACATGATCATCGGTATCCGTTTCGGAGGCGGAGTCGCGCCAGGGCTGATCAGCGCGTCCAAGCCGTTCGACATTTACAGCCTGAACAACTACGCCTACGCCGTCAACCAGCAGGAGATCGAGAAAATCCGCACTCTGATTGACCGCCCGGTTCTGATCGGCGAGTTTCATTTCGGCACGCCCGGGCGGGGCATGACTCCGGGACTCCGGCAGACCGCGAACCAGGAGGAGCGCGGGGTGGCCTATCGCTATTACGTGGAGAACGCCGCTGCCGACTCATCCATCGTGGGAACGCACTGGTTCCAGTGGCTGGACGAGCCAAACACGGGCCGCTTTGACGGCGAAAACTACAATATCGGATTCATCGATGTGGCCGACCGGCCCTACCCGGAACTGGTCGCCGCCGCGCAAGCCACGCACCGCCGCCTGCTGGAGGTGCATTCCGGCAAGACACCGCCGGTTACGCGACAGGCCCGAACCCAATAGCGCACCAGCCGCCCACCATCTTCGGCCGGGTCCCGCTACGTCGTGCCGTTGGTGTGACGCCTCACCGGGCATCCCGGCGCCATGAGCGGAAGCGGCGGAAGCAGTTTCTTCCTACGTTTTGCGAGGAGGCGCCTGATATGCCAAAAAACCTGGCCGCCGGTACGTACCCGCGCGGCTGGCAACCGGAGGACCCACGATCGGCAATCCGATTGGCAATCCCTGGAGTCAATTTCGGCACGCCGCTTTTGTCGATTTCCGTCCGTTTGGCTGATCGGGCCAGGCTGCGCCTCTTCATCCTGAATCTGGCACTTGAGCGAGCACCGTGGCTTGACGGATGTTTGGCCACAACGGGTTCCAACCGCGGCGCGGATCACCTGTTTGGTGACAACCGCCTTTCTACGAGCAGTTACGGCTGTGGATCATGGCGAGATCTCGGCGGCTCCAACTGCCGTTTTTAGGTTCATAGCCTGCCTTGGCTTCCGTTGCCGTAAGTCACGCGCCGGTATCCACGTGAGCCGCAGCCTTGGACGCCCTCGACGATTTCTACCTGAATCTCTTCGTCGCCGGTAGTTCCGCCATCGCCCGAGCCGCCGCCGGATATTGGGTCCTGAACCGCTCCTCTCTGGATTGCGCTTGCTTCCGTGGGCGCGGCATGATCGGCGCGTTGTGATTTGCGTTCGCCGCTCTTCCTCTGGTGTTCAAGCCCTTGCCTTGACCGTGCCGTTTGCGGATTACCAAAATCGTCCACGCCCTCGGTAGGTGGCTACTCAACCCACACCGCTGCAGCGGCGCCTTTTGTTGGGATTGACTGAGTTTCCGGCGGATCCTGATTCAATGGACCGCCGCTCGGTCACTGTGGGACGGACTCGGCTTGGGCCGCCTTTTCCTGCACGATTGACGGTGGCTCACCCCAACGCTCCAGCGCGCTGGCGGCGTGCGAACGCTCATAATTCCGTACGTACGCTCCCATCATCCTGTCTGTGAGAGTGGTGTGCTCATGCAGCCAGCCCGCCAGAAAGTCCAGCAGCAGTTCCGCGGCTTCCTGGTCACCGGCTTCGACCAACGGCACGAACAGATTTAAACGCCGCCGGGCCGTGTCATGCTGGTTTCGATGCCAGCCGTACGAGGGGTAGCCGACGGAGTCCATCAGCCATTCCTCGTGAGTGAAATGCTCTTCCGCGTGAGTGGTCAACCGGCCGAGATGCTCCCGCACTTCGCCCGCGGGGGCGTTGCTCTCAACCGCCTGTTGTAGTTCTTCGGCAATCCGGAACAAGTGCTGATGTTCCGCATCAATCTGCGCCAGAAAGATCTCGTTCGCGGCACTCCAGCTGAATTGCCTCATCTCTCCGTCCTCTATTCCTATAATAGAACCTGTTTTACTTAAAAGTAACGCCGGCCTGGGCCGCATGAGCCCGCACGGGGCCGCGAGACCGTGCGGCACATGCGAGGCGAGGGGCCGGGTTTCGGCAGATTGATGCGCCGAACCCGGGCAGGTCTCAAGCCTGGGCCAATTCGGACCGTTCGTCCGAATCGGACTGGTCTTCCGGGCATTCGCGATTCGGAACGCTACAATGACCGGACGGACGTCAGTGATCGGAGGCATTTTTTGATCGTTGTCTTATTGGGGCCACCCGGTTGTGGCAAGGGTACGCAAGCTTCACTCATTGCCAGGCGCTACCGCATCCCCGCTATCTCTACGGGTGAATTGTTCCGGGTGGAATGCCGGGCGGCCACATCCAAGGCCGTTCAAACATCCGCGACTATGTTGCGCGGCGGTTTGGTCGGCGACGAAATCGTCAACCAGATGGTACTGAACCGCATCGGCGAACCGGATTGCCGCTCGGGTTTCCTGCTTGACGGTTTTCCGCGGACGAAACTGCAGGCCCAGTTCTTTGACGGCCTCCTATCCCAGAGGGATCTTCCCGAACCAACCGTGATCCATCTGGAAGTGCAACCCGAGGTGCTGCTGGGGCGGATTACGAGTCGCCGGCAGTGCCCCGCGTGCTCGCGAATCTACAATATTCTCTCGCAGCCCCCGAGGATGGAGGGCCTCTGTGACCAGGATGGCATGCCGCTCACCATTCGCCTCGATGACACTGAAGAAGTGATTCACCAAAGACTCAAGGCCTACGAAGACCTCGCCGGCCCGGTTATCGCCCATTACCGGGCCGGCAGGTATTACCGGGTGGATGGCGATCGGCCGCCGGCGCAGGTTCACCACGAGATCGTCGAGTTGCTGTCGTCGGATGGCGCGCTCGCCAGCCGTGGGCCGGCGCGGGCGCGGTGCGTCACGCCGGTCCATGGCAATCGGTGAAGTGGCCGGCACGAGAGATCGGCCTCACGCCGGCTCCGGGCGACGCTGCGGCAACACCGCGTAAACAGGCGGACGTCCGTATCGGGTACGCTGGATTCTGTCACGCCAAAGAGGAAGGACCGAATTCAAGACTGTTGCCGAGTGCCGGAATATGCGTGCCGCCCCGCATGTGGCGCAGAACACGAACCGGCCTGAAGGAAGCGCCATCGACAGTCGCACCGCCCGGCACGCGCGCTGCGCGATCAGCTGGAACAAGGGGAAGCGGATCGAAGAGTGCTTTGGATGGATAAGGACCATTGCCCCAGGCTTGTTGCGAGAGAAAGGGGCAGATCGGGGGCTTATCGATTCGTCACGCTGGTTTCAGCCAGTTTGGCGGATATGGCCGCCAGGGAGATGACGGCGTCCCCAAGCGTGGAGCGGCCGGTCTCGGGCAGCGTGCCTGCCTGCTGGAGAGCGGCGAGGATGCGCGGCGCTTCCGCACGGGATTGCCCGGCAGCATGCAGAGCGCTGGTTCTCTCGTCCCTTTGCCTGAATGGCGCGCTTTCGAACTGACAGGATCCCAACGGTTCGAGAGCTTCGGCAGGTTCGAGTTGGGGGGCCGGCCGGGAATCGCCGGCCTGCCTTGCGAAATCCACGGCCTTTTCGCCAGCCTCGATCCGGTCCGGCAACGGATATTGGAGGAGCCGGCCGTGACCGAATCGTGACTCTTCCGTGAGCCAATCCCGGGAAATCGCGCGTGTACAATCAGGGTGTATGACGCCACAGAATAAGTGGCTCAAACCGCCCCGCAGCCTCCTGCTGATCCTTTTCCTGCTGACCCTGGTTTCGGTTTCGGCCCTGGGATTCTTCGGCTGGAAGCTCCTCAGCCAGGAACGGCTGGTCGAGGATCAGCGTGCCCGCGAACAGCTCGAACAGAGCGCCGACCGCATCGCCGCCACGCTCCGCCGCACGGTCGCCGAGACGAGCGGCCGGCTGGGTGCCTGGGTGGCCGCGCCGCAATCAGGCGATCCGCCGCGGGAAGGGCTGGTCCTGTTGCTGACCGGCGGCTCGCTTTCGGCCTCGCCGGCCGGCCGGCTCCTCTATCAGCCCGCGCCTCCCGCACTGCCCGAAGCCCCCGGCGAGACCTTCGCCGAAGCGGAAACCCTCGAGTTTCAGCACGGCCAGGCGGATCGCGCGGCCAACTGGTATCGCGGCATGACCGAATCGACCTCCGCTCTCGTTCGGGCCGGAGCCTGGCTGCGGCTGGCGCGCGTCCTGCGCAACACTGGCCGCTCCACCGAAAGCCTGGCAGCCTACCGCCGCCTCGCGGCGATCACCGAGGCCGCCGCCGCCGGCGTCCCCGCCGACCTCGTGGCCCGCCTGGCCGTCTGCGAGCTCGCCCCTTCTCCGGATTGCGCCGCGGCCTTACGCCAGGACCTCCTCCGCGCACGCTGGCCCCTGACCCGCGGCCAGTTCGGCTTCTACTGGGAGGAAGCCGCGCGCCTCGCGGGGTCTGCCGATCCGCCTCCGCCCGATCGATTGGCGCTGGCCGAAGCCGCCGCGCAGATCTGGGAGCAGCGCGGACGCGAGGTCACTCCCCGGGGCCAGAGCACCATCTGGATCGACGACCGCCCGCTGTTCACCATGTGGCGCAGCGATGCCGAACGCCGCGCCGTCATGCTGGCTCAACCCGAAACCATCCTCCACCAGATGCCCACCGGCGACGGCATCCTGTGCGCGGCTGTCGATGGTGAAGGCCGGGTGGTCGCCGGCCGGCGCGAGTCCGGCCGCCCCTCCGCCGTCCGCACCGCCTCCGAAAGCGAACTGCCCTGGACCCTCCAGGTCACCGCCCTGCCCGGCTTCGGCCAGCCGCACCTGCTGGCGGGCGAGCGCTTTCTGCTCCTTGGAATCGCCGTCATGGTGCTGTTCCTGCTCGCCGGCGCTTACTTCATCGCGCGCGCCATCCGCCGCGAAATGGAAGTCTCGCGCATGCAGTCGGATTTCGTCTCCGCGGTCTCCCACGAGTTCCGCTCCCCGCTCACCTCCATGCGCCAGTTGTCGGAAATCCTGGCCTTCGGGCGTGTACCTAGCGAAGACCGCCGGCACCTGTACTACGAAACCCTGGTCCGCGAAACGGTCCGCCTGCAAAGACTGGTGGAAGCGCTCCTCAACTTCGGACGCATGGAAGCGGGCGCGCGCCAATACCGCTTCGAAGAGTTGGATGCCGCGCGCTTGGTGCGCAGCGTGGCCGCCGAATTCGAGCCGCAGATTGCCGGCTGCGGACGGCATATCGAACTGGCCGGAACCGAAGCCGGCTGCCGGATTGAAGCCGACCCGGAGGCCATGGCGGTGGCCCTCCGCAACCTGGTGGATAACGCCCTGAAGTATTCCCCCGGACAGCCCGTGGTGTGGATCGAATGGGGGCTGGACCGCGACTTCGTAGCCATCCGCGTGCGCGACCAGGGCGCCGGAATCGCCGCCTCCGAGCGTAAGGCCATCTTCCGCAAATTCGTCCGCGGGCGCGCCGCCGTGGAGGCCAACGTGAAAGGATCGGGAGTCGGCCTGGCCATGGTGCGTCACATCGTCGACGCCCACGGCGGCGCCATCACAGTCGACAGCGAACCCGGCCGCGGCAGCACTTTCACCATGCTGCTCCCGGCCATGAGCCGGTCATGAGGAGCGAGCCGATGCCGCAAATCCACCACAGCCGCCGCGCCACCGCCCGCCACAGCCGCTACGCGGCTACCGCTTCGCCGCCCGGCGTTTCCCACCAGGTGCGAAGCCCGGCGCCGGACCCACACGGGACGGCATCGGTGGATACAATCGCGCCCTCCCCGCATAGCGGGCCGGCCCGGCACGACGGCTTCAGCCGCTCCAGGCACATCGTGCCGCTCCGCGCCAACGCCTCCCACGAAGTGGGTGGGGCGGAACGCAGCGGTGTTGCCCGCCGTGACGTGCCCGTGGTTCCCGCCCGACGCGAGGCGGCCCCGATGTGCCGCATCATCGCATACGGGGTGAACGAAACGGCCGCGGGCAGAAAGCGGAGGGAGAGGAGGCATCTGTGACCCGCATCCTGGTGGTGGAGGATGAGCCGGGCATCGCTCTCGGGCTGGAGGATGATCTCACCATGGAGGGGTACCAGGTGGAAATCGCGGCCGACGGGGTGACGGCGGCGCGGCGCGCGCGCGAAGGAGGGTTCGACCTGATCCTTCTCGATGTCATGCTGCCGGGGAAGGACGGATTCGAGGTCTGCCGCGAATTGCGCCGCTGCGGGTTGCGCACTCCCATCCTGATGCTCACCGCCAAAACCCAGGAGGCCGAGAAAGTCATGGGCCTGGAACTGGGCGCCGACGATTACGTCACCAAGCCCTTCGGCACGCGCGAACTGCGCGCCCGCATCCGCGCCCTGCTGCGGCGCGCGGCCGGCGAGACCGAAACCGGACCGTTCTGTTTCGGCGATGTGGAAGTGGATTTCGAGCGCGGCGAACTACGCCGCCAGGGGCAGCCCGTCGAACTCACGCCGCTGGAGTTCAAGCTGCTGGCCCTGTTCATTCGCTCGCGCGGCCGAGTGCTCAGCCGCGAGCGCCTGCTGGCCGGCGCGTGGGGACCGGATACCTACGCCAGCGAGCGGATTGTGGACAACCATATTGCCAGCCTGCGCCGGAAAATCGAGCCCGATCCGGCCAACCCGCGGTATCTGCGCAACCTGCGCGGGCTGGGTTACCGATTCGATGGCTGAAATGTTACCCAATCCTGACACATTCCGGACGGTAATTCCGCACAGCCTCTCTATGCTTCTGAGAAGAGGGATGTGGATGGCGATTGCGATGACGGCAGCGACGGCGGCGTCCGTCACCTCCTGGCGCCAGGCCGAGGCGGAGCGGCAGTTGGAGGCGGCCATTCATCGCGAAGTGGTGCTGGGCGATCTGAAGGGCGCGATGGGCGTCTATCGTGCCATTGCCGGACAGCCCACCGTGTCAAAGGCCATAGCGGCGCGGGCGCTGCTGCAGATTGGCGGCTGCCAGGAGAGACTTGGGCAGCATCAGGAGGCCGTGACCACCTATCGCCGCGTGGCCACCGAGTATCGCGGCACCGATGCCGCCTCGAGCGCGCGGGAGAAACTGGCCGATCTCGACGACAACTCTCCCGGCCCGCGCAATCTGAAGTTCGAGGAGGGCGAAGTGGGGAAGGTTCCGCCCGGATGGCAGGTGTGGGCGCTGCCGCGCGAAGCGGCGTACCTGGCCGAACTGCGGCGCGCCGGCTGCCACAGCGGCATCGGCTGCGCGGTGGTGCTGGTGCCCTCCAACGCCCCGCGGCCCTTCGGCTACATGGGCCAGAGTTTCAACGCCGCGCCCTACCGCGGCCGGACGGTGCGGCTGCGCGCGTGGCTGCGCCTGGAGCCGCGCCCGCCCGGCGACCTGATCACCTCCTGGCTGCGCATGGAAGCCCCGCCCGCCGAGGACAGCGCGCAGATGCGGCTCAGCGTGGACCGCGAAAACCACCGCAGCGGTTTCTTCGACAACATGGAAAACCGGCCGGTGCGATCGGCCGAATGGACGAACTGTGAAATCGTAGGAACGATCGATGACGATGCCCGCTTCATCGA
>Ga0335078_10007664_pt1 | contig 16012 bp, 17 predicted proteins | sample Lox_Sample_32_FD_206711 | JGI IMG/M metagenome (GOLD analysis project Ga0335078, IMG submission 206711) | Soil microbial communities from Loxahatchee National Wildlife Refuge, Florida, United States - Lox_Sample_3.2 | ecosystem: Environmental > Terrestrial > Soil > Wetlands | place: USA...
CCGGGCCCGGCTGGTGGGGTGCCCCCGGGCCCGGCTGGTGGGGTGCGCCCGGGCCCGGCTGGTGGAGTGCGCCCGGGCCCGGCTGGTGGGGTGCCCCCGGGCCCGGCTGGTGGGGTGCCCCCGGGCCCGGCTGGTGGGGTGCGCCCGGGCCGGGGCAACGGATGCAGCCCTCTGCGGCATCGATGAGGGTGACGATTGCCCGGCAACGGTCCCGTCAAGAAGGGGGCGATCGACCGTGTGGAGATGGCCGGCGGACTGCAACGTGATTATTGTGGATCTTTGCACATACTGACTCAGCGGCATCGGCGACAGGGCCTCGACGGAGCTAATTCGGGCGATATTATCAGGGGCAGCCTTAGGCAGCAGCGGCAGGACCAGAGTCAAAACTGCCGTGATGGCACCAGCAAGAGTCCCGGCGCTAATGATGATCTTGGCAACAATTCCGAAGCGGCCAAAGGCATCCATGACACGTTTCCACCATCGAGGATGCTGAGATCTACCCTGGTGGGCTTGCCGTGCCGGCCGCCTTGAGGATCGGTTGCGGCGCCTCCTGTTTCGATTCGCCATAGGATCTTTCCCCCGATGCGATCCATGTCAGACCTTTACAGGGTAGCGGCAGAACCCCGGAAATGAGCAAGACCTCTATCGTATAATGGTGTCATTGTTTCTATTGCGCCGGCAGCGTCGCCGAAGGTGCCAGGGCAATTGCGCACAGAGCCCGACAGGCACCCGCCCAAGGGGCAATTCGCCAATAGGCGGGCAATTTCCTGCGCAAGGTCTACGGCGACAACCAAGCGACCCGGCATCTCAGTTTTCGAGCCACGGAGCATGGAGCAGGTCGCCGCGATCATCGGGGCTAGGCGGGCTGCAGGACGATCTCGACGTCGGCGTGCCGGAACGGGCGGCTGACCTGGTAGCGCTCCGCCAGCGCGGGGTCATCGACCCGTTCGAAGTTCACGATCAGCGATTTCTTCACCGCGAAGACCGCGTCGGAGCCGAGGCAGTCGCTGCCGCCCACGAAGATCTGCGTGGTCAGCGGGCGGTGGCCGGCGGCGGTCACGATGAAGTGGGATGTGCGCGGGCCGGTACGGGTGCCGCCGGGTGGCAAGCAGCAACGCGCCGACCGGCCCGTCCGTCGGGATCGGGTAGAAGCTGGGCACGATCGTGCGGATGCTCCCATTCGGCGATCGTCGGCTGGACGTCCCGCACGAAGCCGTGCAGGTGCCGGACCAGGCTGGACAGCACCGCGGCGAGCCGTTCGCCGGGTGTGTCCGCGAAACTCTCGATGACGGCGTCCGCCGCGCTTTCCTCGGTGAAGTCGGTGGCCATGCCCGCAGGCTACCGATCGGGTCTGAGAAAGACCTCCGAGGTGGCGCCGAGGTGGCGGAGCTTATCCGGGTTGACCACCGAGCGGATGGCCTGCACCTGGCCGTCGAGGCAGTCGAAGGCCAGCACGCCGGCCAGCTTGCCGTCCGCGTCCAGCGCGATGACCCCGGGCTGCCCATTGACCTGCGCAGGGTGCACCGACACCGAGAGCTGCCGGACGCGCCGGGTCAGGCCGCGCAGCAGCCGCGCTACCCGGTCCCGGCCGTAGAGCGGCGCGGGGCTGGCCTGGCCCTTGCCGCCGCCGTCGCCGTAGAGGACGACGTCCGGCGCAAGCATCTCGATGAACGGCTCCATGTCGCCGCCGTCGACCGCGGCCAGGAACCGGCCGGTCAGCTCGGCACCTTGCGCCCGGGTGGCGTCGAACCGGGGGCGGCCCTCGTCGATCCGGCGCCGGGCGCGCGCGAAGATCTGCCGGCAGTTGGCCTCGCTCTTGTCCACCGCGCCGGCGATCTCGCCGTAGCCGTAGCCGAACACCTCGCGCAGCAGGAACACGGCCCGCTCCACCGGTGCCAGGCTTTCCAGCAGCACCAGGAACGCCAGCGACAGCGAGTCGGCCATCTCGGCGCGCTCGGCGGGCCCGGGCTCGGCGACCAGCGGTTCCGGCAGCCAGGTCCCCACGTAGGACTCGCGCCGGACCCGGGCCGAGCGCAGGTGGTCGATGGCCAGCCGGGTGGTCGTGGTGGCCAGGAACGCCTGCGGTGACTCCAGCGGCGTACCCGCCTGCTCGGCCCGGTAGCCGCGGATGAGTGCCTCCTGCACGATGTCCTCGGCGTCGCCGACGCTGCCGGTCATCCGGTAGGCGATCGAGAACAGCAGCGGCCGGTACTGCTCGTGGCCCGGCGCAGTGGCGGGGCTGGCGGCGTCCATGGCGTCAGGCCCCGTTCGCCGCGGGCACGCCGGCCGGGGCGGCCAGGCCGAGGCCGGCGGCGAACCCGCCGCGCCAGCTCGGGTAGCGCGGGGCCCAGCCGAACTCGCGGCGGGCCCGTGTGTTGGACGAGCCCCGGCTGGCGGTCATCATCGAGGCGACCGCGCCGCCGGCCAGCAGCCGTCCCGCCCACCGCGGTATCCGCCACGGCGGCCGCGCGCCGATCGTGCGCGCCAGGTACGGCAGCCACTCGGCGACCGGCGCCGGGTCGTCATCGACCACGTTGTAGACCCCGGGGCGGCCCCGGCCGACGGCCAGCGCCGTGGCCGCGGCAGCGTCGGCGACGTGCGTGAACGACCACACGCCGGTCCCGCCGCCGATGACCGGCAGGCGCCGCTTGCGCACCAGGGCTACGAGGTCGTCGGAGGCGCCCGGGCCGTACAGGCCGCCGTAGCGGAGCACGAGGCCCTCGGGCACGCCGCCGGGAACGGCCTCCTCGACGTGCCGGATCGCGCGCAGCGACGCGGCCATGCCGGCCGGCGGATGCGGGTCCAGCGCGTCGTCCTCGGTCTTGACCGGGCCGCCAGCCGGGGCGTTCGGCCAGCCGGTAAAGCTCTGCGCGATCAGCCGCGGCGTCCCGGCCGCGCGCGCGGCCTCCAGCAGGTAGTCGGTGCCCCGGGTGCGGAGCTGGTTGGTGACCGCGAACGTGCGGTCGAAGTGGTACAGGTTGCTCGCCCCGGCCAGCCCGGTCATCTGATGGATGATGACGTCCGGGCGGGCGCGGGCCACCGCCTCCTGCACGGCGGCCCGGTCCAGCCCGTCGGCGACCGCCGGGTCGGCGCCCAGGGAGGTGAGCAGGCCGGCCTTGGCAGGGGTGCGGGCGGCCGCCGTGACCTGGTGACCGGCGGTGATGAGCAGCGGGATGAGGCTGCGCCCGATGACGCCTGTCCCGCCGGCGACGAACACGCGCATGATGGCTTCCTTCCGTTCACGGGTGTGCCGCCGTTAAGACGGGGCTGACCGCGCCGGTGTGACAGCCCGTTCCGGTAAGCCGACCAGTTCCTTGCCGAGCTGCTGTTTCGCCTCCTGGCGGTACCGGGCCGGCAGGCAGGCGGCGAGCCCCTCGGCGAACAGCGGGATGCGCCACAGCGACGGGACCGGGCCGTCGATCCCCTCCAGCTCCATGACCACGCCGACGCTCATCCGGACCAGGCGGCGCGCGGCGGTCAGCAGCAGGAACGCCAGCGGCAGCTCGGCGACGGCCGCGGACACCGCGCTCATCCAGAACTCGGGGGTGCCGATGTCGAGGAGGAGGTCGAACCAGGCGTCGCAGACCAGCAGCGTCCCGGTCACGGCCAGGCAGATGATCAGCACCTGCCGTTCGCGCCAGGACGCCCACGCGGTGGCGGCGAACGCGAACAGCAGCGCGACGTCGAAGCCGACCCACGCGCCGCGCCAGTGGCTCGCCGTGTAGTGCCGGGGCAGGGTCAGGATCAGGACCGCGATCCAGACGGCCAGGACCACGCAGGAGCCCATGAAGATCAGCAGGGAGAGGCGCCGGCGGCGCTGGAACCGCGCGTCCCGCAGCACGTGCGGCTCGTCGATGGCGGCGAGCAGGTGCGCCAGGTGGCGCCGCTCGTCCCGGCTCATCCGCCGCACCTCGGCCTCATCTATCACACTTCATATTAAAGGTCGGGTCCTTTGAATATTCCGCAGAGGGGCTGTGTATTTGCCATACTCCGGCAGGTCGCGGGCGGGGCATACGCTGGCAGCGTGAACGATGACCTGGTCTACGCGCACGTCGGCTTCGGCGGCGCAGCCGTCTCCTACCTGGCCGGCTGGGACCTGCAGCGGGCCGCGCACCGGCGGCGCGCCGACGGCGAGATCCCCGACACCTGCCTGATGCTGGAGCATGAGCCCGTCTATACGGCCGGCAAGCGGACCCAGGCGTCCGACCGGCCGCTCGGCGATCCGGGTGCGCCGGTCGTCGAGGTGGACCGGGGCGGCCGGATCACCTGGCACGGCCCCGGGCAGCTGGTCGGCTACCCGATTGTCCGGCTCCGCGAGCCGGTCGACGTGGTGGGCTACGTCAGGTCCCTGGAAGAGGCGCTGATCAGGACGTGTGCCGCGTTCGGCGTGACGGCGCAGCGGATCCCCGGGCGCAGCGGCGCGTGGGTGACGGCGGCCCGGCCCGGTGCCCCGGACCGCAAGGTGGGCGCGATCGGCGTGCGGGTCGCGCGCGGCGTGACCATGCACGGCTTCGCGCTGAACTGCGACTGCGACCTGTCCTGGTTCGGCCGCATCGTGCCGTGCGGGATCAGCGACGCCGGCGTCACCACGCTGGCCGCGGAGGCGGGCGGGCCGGTCACGGTCGCCGCGGCGCTGCCGGTGATGGAGCGTCACCTGGCGGCGGTGCTCGGCCACCCGGCGTGGCGCGTGACCGAGGGGGCGCCGGCCGGGCCGCTGGCCCCGGCCGCGCGCTGACGCCGGCCCGCCGGGCGGCAGCGGCACGTTGTCGATCATAATTTCGAGGACCGCTTCATCTTGCCGGGCGGAACGGTTATCCTGTGCTTATGATCCCCGTATCGACGGCCGCTGCCCCGGTGCCCGCCGGGCAGCCGGCCCCGGTGCCGCGCCCGGCGCGCCCGGGGCGCTCCGCCGTGGTCGCCGGGGACCTGGCCGCGCTGCGGGGGCCGGCGGCCGGCCCGGTGGAGCTGCCGCTGTGGCTGTTCTGGCACCCCGACCGCACGTTCGACCTGGACGACGCGGCCACGCTGCGCTGGGTGTACCAGACCGTGCTGCGCGAGGCCACCCAGGTGCCCGACCTGGCCAGTTACCTCGACGGGGACACGCTGGTGGCCGTGTGGCCGGACCTGTTCCTGCCCCGGGGCGTCCGCCAGGCGTGGGAGGACCGGCACCCCGTGCTGCGCGCCGCCACGGTGCCGGCGGGCGCCTAGCCCCCGCAGCCCGCCGTCCGGTCATCTGATGCCGATCAGCGATGTGCAGCGTGAGGTGGCGGCGATCGCGCTGCGCGCGGCGGCCCGGCACGGCTTCGCGCTGGCCGGCGGGAACGCGCTGATCGCGCATGGGATCATCGACCGGCCCACCGACGACGTCGACCTGTTCAGCGACCAGGAAAACGGCGTGGCGGCCGCCGCGGACGCGGTGGAGGCCGCGCTGCGGCAGGCGGGTTTGGCGGCCGAGCGCCGGGACACGGTCGGCGGCCTGGAGGACGTCTTCGAGGGGATGGGCGGGGGCCTCGCCGAATGGATCATCACCGGTCCCGGCGGCCGGCAGACCATGCTGCAGATGGCCTACTTCGACCGGACCCGGGGGCCGGTCACCATGGACGTGGGGCCGGTGCTGGACATCGAGGACCTGGCCGGCTGGAAAACGGTCGCCCTGGTAAGCCGGGCGGAGCCGCGGGACTATATCGATATATCAGCCGCCCTGGACCGCTACACCGTCGGTGAGCTGATCGCTCTGGCTCGACGGCTGGACCCGGGCCTGGAAAACCGCGACTTCGTCGACGCCGGCCGGCAGCTAGACCGTATGCCCGACCAGCTGTTCGCCCGTTACGGCCTCACCCCGGCCGAAGTCACCGAGCTGCGCGAGCGGTTCACGGCCTGGCCTCGTGCCTGGCCTCCGCACTGATCAGCACCGAGGCGGGGGCCGCCCCGGGCTCTGGCCGCAATCCCGCGTGACGAACAACTCCGCCGTCGCTCCTGAAGGGGCGCTCGCAGGTGCGCAACCGGGCAAGCTTCGTTTCGATCTCTAAGATCCATGGATAATCAGCCGGCACGACGTCGCCCGGCTGCGGGAGCGGTTCGCCGGCTGGCCCCGGACCTGACCGCGGTGGCCGCGGATCGTGCCGGTAGCGGGTCCGCGGTCAGCCGACCGTCGTCCCGCCCAGTAGGTTCGCCGGTACCGGCTGGTCGTTCTTCAGCGCGCTGAAGAGCTGAAGTGCCTCGCTCTGGTTCCACAGCACCGCGTCGCCCGCGTTTGCGGTGGGGTAGCTGGCGTTGGCGATCGGGACGATGCCGGTCTGCGGGTCACGCAGCGCCCGCGCGACCGCGATGAGGTTGTACAGATGCGTGCCCTGATCGACCGCCAGTGAGCTGGCGGCGGCGGAGCCGAACGGCAGGGCGGTGAACGGGTTGAGGTACACGCCCGCGGTCGTGGCCTTGGCCAGGAGGGCCTTGAGGAACGCCCGCTGATCCTGTTCACGCTGCAGGTCCTCGCCGGCGAACGAATGACGGTCCCGGACGAAAGCCAGCGCCTGCGCGCCGTCGAGGTTGTGGCAGCCCGCCGGGAGGTTGGCGCCGGAGTCGTAGTCGTGCAGCGCCGAGGGCAGGCACATGTTCACCCCGCCCACCCCGTTCACCACGCTGACCAGCCCGCCGAACCCGATCCCCATGTAGTGATCGATGCGCAGCCCGGTGACGTCTTGCACGGTCTGGATGAGCAGCGACGGACCCCCGAACCCGAGGGCCGCGTTGATCTTGTTGGTGCCGTATCCGGGGATCGGCACGTAGGAGTCGCGGGGAATGCTGATCAGCACCGGCCTTGCTCCGCCGAGGTGCAGCAGCATGAGGGAGTCGGAATTCTCGGTCCCGACGTCGTCCCCGACGTGCAGGCTGTCGATCTGCTGCCGGGACAGGCCCTGCCGGCTGTCCGCGCCCGCGATGAGCCAGTTCTGCCCCGCGGACTGGCCGGAGTAGGCCGGGAGCGTGACCGGCCGGTTCAGCGTGGAGTCCAGGTAGACGTACGAGCCGGCCACTGCCAGCAGCAGCACGACCACGACCAGGCTGGCGATCAGGGCGATCCGCCGCCCGCGGCGGCCCGGCTGGCCCCAGAATCTCCGCCGCCCCCCGGTTCCCGGCCCGGCCCGGCCCGGCCGCCCCGTCGCGGTCTGGCCGGGCCAGGCGGCGCGACCGCTGCCCGGCGGCCCGGGCGGTACCCGGCCTGCCCCACGCGGCCCGGGTTCATCCCGGTACCAGCCCTGCGGCCAATCACCCATGATTCTGCGCCTTCATGCACGTGTAGCGGGATCATCATCACTGTAGGTGAGATGAGGACCGCTCGGGCCGGCCCGGCGGGGCGGGCTGAGCCGGACAGCCAACGGCGGCGCCGGCTGGTGCGCCGGCGCCGCCCGCTGGCTGGTGGTTAGCTGCCTGCCTCCAGGTTGGTCCGTGCCAGCAGGGCCTCGGTGAGGGCCCGGTGGACATTCTCCCAGCGGGTCCATGCCTCGTGGACGGCATCGGGCGGCCGCAAGACTTCGGGGATCGCAGCGATCGCGCGGCGATGCGCGTCGGCGGCAATTTCGGCTTTAACAAGTTCGGCGAGAGTCATCTGCCCACCTGCTTCAGGTTCGGGGGTCGCGGGCCCGGGCGGCCCAGATGGGGGCTTGATTCCTGGACGCGCAAGCCAGTTCGTCCCTACGGTGACCGAGGCCTCAGACTGAGGCAGAAGCGTCCCGCTCGAACTGGCTCCGGAGAGAATTCACCGGGCTACTTCAGTCTTACCCCGATCGGTCTTCCGCTACCCGCCAGACCGCAGAAATCCCTGCCGGTTTGGTTACGAAACGGTTTCAGCGCCGTCCTTCGGCCAGCCGCACCAGCGCGCTCAGCTCCTCGCGCAAGGTCGCGGCGACGTCGGCGCCGGCCGGTACCGGCGCGCGCATCTTCGAGGGCGGCAGCAGCCACGTGCCGCTGACCCTGCTGCACGCCAGCCGCACCGCAACAGCGTCGTCGCGCTCCGCGACGGGGCGTGACGCTACGGTGCCCACTTGCCTCCTGAGATAACACGAATTTGTGTTATCTCAGGAGGCTGTGTAGGGTAGCTGGCATGCCCCGTGACGGTGAGATCACGTTCGCCGACCATGCCGGGCGCTTCTATGCCCGGCGCTTCGGGATGGCCCCGATGGCGGGCCGGCTGATCGGCTATCTGGCGGTGTGCGACCCGCGCGAGCAGAGCATCAGCGAGCTGGCCGACGCCCTGCTCGCGAGCCGGAGCGCGATCGCCGGAGCGGTGAATGTGCTGGAGAACCTAGGGCTCATCCGGCGCTCCCGGGCAGCGGGCGAGCGGATGGACCGGGTACGCATCGACATGTCGTCGTCCCACGCGATGGGCTTCGACATCTCCGAGCACCGGGAGATGGCCGAACTCGCCCGAGAGGGCCTGCGCCTGCTGGCCGGGGCGCCGCCTGAGCGGAATGCGATCCTGCTGGAGTGGGCGGCATTCTCCGATTTCCTGGTCCGGCGACTCCCGGTCCTGGAGCAGGAGTGGATCGCGCAACGGGAGGCGCTGCGTGCCGCGGGCGAGCTTCCCGGCGACTTGACCACCCGGCAAGGAGGGAGAAGGTAATGACAAGCGTGCCCGCTGCGAGCGGGATCGTGGCCCGGGAGATATGCAAGTCGTTCGACGACCATCTGGTGCTCGACAAGGTGAGCCTGGCCGTGGAGGAGGGCACGATCCTGGCGCTTCTCGGCCCCAACGGGGCCGGAAAGACCACGATGGTCCGCATCCTGTCCACCCTGATCCCGGCCGATTCCGGATCCATGCGCATCGCCGGCCACGATGTGGTCACCGACCCTGACGGGGTACGGGCCGTCATCGGGGTCACCGGCCAGTTCTCAGCCGTGGACAACCTGCTCACTGGCGCCGAGAACCTGCAGTTGATGGCCGATCTTCGCCACCTCGGCCGCGAGGCTGGGCGGCGGCGGGTGGCCGATTTGCTGGAGCAGTTCGGCCTCACCGGCGCCGCTCACAAGCTGCTTTCGACCTACTCGGGCGGGATGCGGCGACGGCTCGACCTGGCGATGACCCTCGTCGGCAAGCCCCGGGTGATTTTCCTCGACGAGCCCACCACCGGCTTGGACCCGCGTAGCCGTCGCACCATGTGGCAGATCATCCGCGAGCTAGCTGCTGCCGGGGTCACCATCCTGCTCACCACCCAGTACCTTGACGAGGCAGACCAGCTCGCCGACCGGATCGCGGTGCTCGACGAGGGCACGATCGTCGCCGAAGGAATCCCCGCCGAGCTGAAGAGCCGCATTCCCGGCGGCCACGTCCGGCTCCATTTCGCCGATCCCCACCTGCTGCACTCGGCGAGCGAGCTGCTTCCGGCCGCCGCACCCGACCAGGACCAGCTCGTCCTCCAGGTCCCGGCCGACGGCACCGTCGACTCCCTCCGGGGCCTGCTCGACGAGCTGCACCAAGCCCGTATCCCCGTCGAACGGCTGACGATCCATACCCCGGACCTCGACGACGTGTTCTTCGCCGTCACCGGCAGCCACGTCACCGCGCAGCTCGGCGGAGATCCCGCACCACAAGGAGCACCGCTGTCATGACCACGCTCGCCTGCACGCTCACCGACTCGCGGGTGATGCTGCGCCGCAACCTCAAGCACCAGCTCCGCTACCCGTCCATGACCGTGATGCTCATCGGCATACCCATCGTGCTCTTGCTGCTCTTCGTCTACGTCTTCGGCGGCCAGCTCGGCGCTGGGCTCGGCGCGCACGAGGGGCGCAGCGCCTACCTCAACTACGTGGTGCCAGGGCTGCTGCTCCTCACCGTGGCCTCAGCCATCCAGGGCACCTCAATCATGGTCGCCATGGACATGACCGGCGGCATCATCGACCGGTTCCGCACCATGGCCATCGCCCGTGCCTCGGTCCTCACCGGCCATGTGCTGGGCAGCCTGATACAAACCCTGGTAGCCATCGCCGTCCTCATCGCAGTCGCCTTCGGACTCGGATTCCGCTCTGCTGCCGGACCGCTGCACTGGCTGGCCGCGATCGGGATACTGGCCCTGTTCGCCTTCGCGCTGACCTGGCTGGCCGTTGCGCTCGGGCTTGCCGCCAAGAGTGTCGAGACCGCCAGCAACACCCCGATGATCTTGTTCTTGCTGCCGTTCCTCAGCAGCGGCTTCGTGGCCACGGCCACCATGCCAGCGGGCCTGCGCCAGTTCGCTGACTACCAGCCGTTCACCCCCGTCGCCGACACCGTGCGCGGACTGCTCAGCGGCGCCGCGATTGGCGAACACGCCATCGCCGCCGTCGCGTGGAGCATCGGCATCGCCGCCGTGGCCTACCTCTGGGCCATCCGCCTCTACAACCGGCGGCGAGCAGCCGAGCCGAAGTAAGCGGGGCCGCACCGCGGCGGCCGAGCACGCGGCTGCCGAATCCAGCCGCCGCTGCCAGCTTCCGGACCCTCAGCGCCTGCGACGACGCGCACGCCGGTTCATCCCGGCTAGGGAGACCGGTGACAAGGGACGCCCCAATGGGTCGATGAACAGCGCGCATGGCCCGGTGGCAGCCGGTACCGTGCCGTCGAGGACCTTGATGCCGTAGGTGAGCGCGTCCCCGTCCAGGTGCGGATCCTGGATGACCACGACCGCATCCTCGGGAGTCCTGTCGCCGGCTCCGCGAACGACAGGACGGCTTTCGGGGGGTTGTCCGCCCAATAGGAAATGAATCCCGCCCAGGATTCGCAATACCCCTGAGAGGGTGAGGACCAGTCACGCCATCTCGTCTTAGGGTGCGGGTAAGGGAGCCGAGCGGGCGCCACGGTCACGTCGGGCAAGGGCCGGCACGACACAGGGACAGAGCGGTACATCGGAACGTGATAGGGGCTGGCAATGGGTGCAGAGCGGGATCGGGTAGCTGGGTTCGGCCGGCTGGAGGACGGGCTGCGGCAGGCCGGGGAGTGGTACCGGTGGGGGCCGTATGTGAGCGAGCGGCAGTGGGGCACGGTCCGGGAGGATTACAGCGCCGACGGCAATGCGTGGGATCATCTGCCGCACGATCAGGCGCGGTCCCGGGCCTACCGGTGGGGCGAGGACGGCCTCGCCGGGTTCTGCGACATCGAGCAGCGGCTGTGCCTGAGCCTGGCGCTGTGGAACGGGCGGGACCCGATCCTGAAGGAGCGTGCGTTCGGGCTGACCGGCCCGCAGGGCAACCACGGCGAGGACGTCAAGGAGTACTGGTGGTACCTGGACGCGATCCCGTCGCACGCCTGGAACCGGTGGCGCTACCACTATCCGCAGTGCGCGTACCCGTACCAGAACCTGATCGACGTCAACGCCGGCCGGAACCGGTACGAGCCGGAGTATGAGCTGCTGGACACGGGCGCGTTCGACCAGGACCGGTACTGGATCACCGAGGTGCACTACGCCAAGGCCGGCCCGGATGACCTGCTGATGGCCATTCAGGTCACCAACGCCGGCCCGGAGGCCGAGACCATCCACGTGCTGCCGACCGCGTGGTTCCGCAATACCTGGTCCTGGGGCGACACGGATGAGCCCCGGCCGGCGCTGCGGGCATCGGGGGACCGGTCGGTCACGATCGACCACCCGTTCGCGGGCGCGATGGAGCTGATCGGCGCGGCCGCCCCGGACGGCGCCGACCCGCAGCTGCTGTTCTGCGAGAACGAGACCAACCTGGCCCGGCTGTACGGAGCAGAGCCGGTCACCCCCTACCCCAAGGACGGCATCAACGACCACGTGACCCACGGCGCGCCCACGGTCAACCCCGAACGGGCCGGTACCAAGTGCGCGTTGTGGTACCAGCTCACCGTGCCGCCCGGCCAGACCGCTGAGCTCCGGCTCCGGCTCCGGCCAGCTCCCACGGGCGGTGGCAGCGCGGCGGACCCGCTCGGCAATGACTTCAGCCAGGTGATGGCGGAACGCCGGACTGAGGCGGATGAGTTCTACGCCGAGCTCACCCCGGCCGGCGCCAGCGCGGACGAGGCGCTGGTGCTCCGGCAGGCGTCCGCGGGCATGCTGTGGAGCAAGCAGCTGTTCTACTACGACGTGGCCCGGTGGCTGGACGGCGACCCGGGCCAGCCGACGCCGCCGGCCTCACGCCTGACCGGGCGGAACTCCCGGTGGCGGAACTTCGACGGGTTCGACATCATCTCGATGCCGGACAAGTGGGAGTATCCCTGGTTTGCCGCCTGGGACCTGGCGTTCCACACGCTCACCCTGGCCCACCTGGACCCGGCGTTCGCCAAGTACCAGCTGATCCTGGTCTGCCGGGAGTGGTTCCAGCACCCGCAGGGGGCGCTGCCGGCCTATGAGTGGGACTTCGGTGACGTCAACCCGCCGGTGCACGCGTGGGCGGCGCTGCAGGTGTTCGCCATCGACGGCGGCCGAGACCTCGATTTCCTGTCCCGGGTCTTCGACAAGCTGCTGGTCAACTTCACCTGGTGGGTCAACCGGGAGGACGCCAACGGCAACAACGTCTTCGAGGGCGGCTTCCTGGGCCTGGACAACATCGGCCCGATCGACCGCTCGCACCTGCCGGGCGGCTATACCCTGGAGCAGTCCGACGCCACCGGCTGGATGGGCTCCTACGCGCTGTCACTGGCCGCCATGGCGACCGTCCTGCAGTGGTCCGGGGAGCGCAAGGCGCAGGATCTGGTGCTGAAGTTCCTGGAGCACTTCGCGGGCATCCGCACCGCGCTGGACCAGCAGGGCCTGTGGGACGAGGCGGACGGGCTGTTCTACGACCGGCTGGTCACCCCGTCGGGCTACACCGTCCCGGTCAAGGTGCACTCCATGGTCGGGATCATCCCGGCGCTGGCCGCCGGGGTGATCGACGGCGGCATGCTGAACAACGCGCTGACGATGAACAAGCTGTTCACGCGGTTCCTCCAGAAGGAGGGCGTCGGGGACGTGGAGAAGCTGGCCGAGACCCCGCAGCTGCGCGGCGAGGCGGGCGGCCAGCGGCTGCTGCTGTCGGTGGCCCGGCCCGTCCAGCTGGAGCGGCTGTTCGCCAAGCTGTTCGATGAGGGCGAGTTCCTGGCCCCGCACGGGCTGCGCGCGCTGTCGGCCTACCACCGTGATCATCCCTACTCCTTCGACGCGGAGGGCTACCAGTCCTCCATCGACTATGAGCCGGCCGAGTCGACCACCTCGATGTTCGGCGGCAACTCCAACTGGCGCGGCCCGATCTGGATGCCGGTCAACTATCTGGTGGTCGAATCGCTGGAGCGCTACCACCGGTTCTACGGCAGTGACTTCGAGGTCGAGTACCCGGCCGGCTCGGGCAAGCGGCTCACTCTGGACCTGATCGTCGCCGACCTGCAGGACCGGCTGATCTCGCTGTTCACCCGGGACGCGGACGGGCGGCGGGCCTGCTTCGGCGGGACGGAGAAGATGCAGACCGACCCGGCCTGGAAGGACAACCTGATTTTCAGCGAGTACTTCCACGGCGACAACGGCGCCGCGATCGGCGCCTTCCACCAGACCGGGTGGACCGGCCTGATCGCCGACGTGATCCTGCGCCGGCACGGCGCGGTCAAGGCACTCGGAGACGTCCTGCGCGAGGTAGCGGCAAAGGGTGCCCGGCCGTGAACACCAGCCAAGCCGCCACCGCGTCCGGGGCGGCCCCGGCCACCGGGGCCGCCCCGGACGGGCAAACCGCCGGGGCCATCCCTGGCCGCCTGTTCCCGCTGGGTGCCACGCCCGGCCAGCACCTGGGCCGGGCCGGCACGAACTTCGCGATCGCCTCGCCGGTCGCCCGCAGCGTCTCGCTGTGCCTGTTCGACGCGGCCGGCACCGAAACCCGGATCCCGCTGACCGAAAACGACGCCGACATCTGGCACGCCTTCGTGCCCGGCGTCAGCCCGGGGCAAGCCTACGGATACCGCGTCGACGGGCCATGGGACCCGGCCCGGGGCCTGCGGTGCAACCCGGCCAAGCTGCTGCTCGACCCCTACGCCAAGGCGGTGGACGGAACGGTCTCGTTCGGGCCGGAGGTGCTCGGCCAGTCCGACACGGACCCTGCCGCGCCGAGCACCCTGGACTCGGCGCCGCGGGTGCCCCGGAGCCTGGTCGTGGACCCGGCGTTCGGCTGGCAGGACGGCAACCGGCCCTGGTACCGGTACGCGGACACGGTGCTGTATGAGATCCACGTCAAGGGCTTCACCATGCGGCACCCGGACATTCCCCCGGAGCTGCGCGGGACCTACGCCGGGCTGGGCCACGAGGCAGCCATCGCGTACCTGCGTGACCTGGGCGTCACCACCGTGGAACTGCTGCCGATACACCAGAACGTGCCGGAGGCGTTCCTGGTCCGGCGGGGGCTGACGAACTACTGGGGCTACAACACGATCGGCTTCTTCGCCCCGCACAACGGCTACTCCGCCGCGGTGCGGGCCGGCCAGCCCGGCGGCCAGGTCGCCGAGTTCCAGGCGATGGTGGACGCGCTGCACCAAGCCGGCCTGGAGGTAATCCTCGACGTGGTGTTCAACCACACCGCCGAAGCCGGCCCGGACGGCCCCGCGCTGTGCTTCCGCGGCATCGACAACCTGGCCTACTACCGGACCGTGCCCGGTGACCCCGGCACCTACTACGACACCACCGGCTGCGGCAACTCCCTCAACGCCGGCGACCCGATCACGCTGCAGCTGATGCTGGACTCGATGCGGTACTGGATCACCGAGATGCACGCCGACGGGTTCCGGTTCGACCTCGCCCCGACGCTGGCCCGGCAGGAGGGCGGCTATGACAAGGTGTCGGCCTTCCTGGACATGTGCTCCCAGGACCCGGTGGTGTGCCAGGCCAAGCTGGTCGCCGAGCCGTGGGACGTCGGCCAGATGGACAGCTACGACCTGGGCCGGTTCCCGCCGCTGTGGCGGGAATGGAACGGCAAATACCGGGACACCATGCGGAACTTCTGGCGCAGCACGCCGGTCGGCATCGGCGAGTTCGCCACCCGCTTCGCCGGCTCCTCCGACCTGTACGCCACGGCCGGGCGGCGGCCCACCTCCTCGGTCAACCTGATCACCGTCCACGACGGCTTCACCCTGCGCGACCTGGTCTCCTACGACGACAAGCACAACGAGGCCAACGGCGAGAACAATCGCGACGGGACCAGCGACAACAATTCCTGGAACTGCGGCGCCGAAGGCCCGGCCGACGACCCCGGCATCCTCGCGCTGCGCGCCCGGCAATCCCGGGCCATGCTCACCACGCTGATGCTGTCCTTCGGCGTGCCGCTGCTGCTCGGCGGCGACGAGATGGGCCGCACCCAGGGCGGCAACAACAACGCCTACTGCCAGGACAACGAGATCACCTGGCTCGACTGGGCCGCCGCCGACACCGGGCTACGGGACTTCACCCGGCGGCTCATCGCCCTCCGCAGGGCACACCCGGTGTTCCGCCGCGGCCGTTTCCTTTCCGGGGCAGAAGCATCCGAGCTGCGCTGGTTCACCCCCGCGGGCACCGAGATGACGGCCGCCGACTGGTCGGACGGGAACGCCCTGGCCATCGCGCTGTACCTGGACGGCTCCGATGACCCGGACCGGGCCGAGGACGGAAGGTGGCTGCTGGACGACGACTTCCTGGTCCTGGTGAACGCCTGGTGGGAACCGCTCGAGTTCGTTCTGCCAGCCACCCGGGAGCAGGCGTCGTGGCGTGTCGAGATCGACAGCTACGACCCGGCCGCGCCCGCCAGCTCAGCAGCCGCGCCGCGAGGCACCGGCGACCAGGTCACCGTCAGGCCCCGGTCCATCATGGTGCTGTCCGATCCGCGTCACGACTGACCGCGCCCGGTAGCGCGCGGCGGGCCGTGGCGGTGCATCGCCGCGGGCGGCCCGCGCGGCCCGGCCGGCTGGCCACGGCTAACCGGCGGCAGGGGAATCCTCCATCCGGACGGCGAAGGCAGGCTTGAGCACGGTGTTGATGATCTCCAGGCGCTCGTCGAAGTGCAGGAAGGCGCTCTTCATCGCGTTGATCGTCAGCCACTGGACGTC
>Ga0335078_10007665_pt1 | contig 16012 bp, 13 predicted proteins | sample Lox_Sample_32_FD_206711 | JGI IMG/M metagenome (GOLD analysis project Ga0335078, IMG submission 206711) | Soil microbial communities from Loxahatchee National Wildlife Refuge, Florida, United States - Lox_Sample_3.2 | ecosystem: Environmental > Terrestrial > Soil > Wetlands | place: USA...
CGGACCCATGTCGACGCCTTGTTGCGAGCCGTCTCCCATTTTCATCGCGCTGACTTTTTCGTTGAGCAGTTTGAGCAGCGGACCGGCAACGTCGCCCACGGGTACCAGCACGCTGCCGGCGAGGCACCGCTCGCCGGCCGCACCGAAGGCCGAACCGATGATCGCCTCAACCGTTTTTTCGAGATTGGCGTCGGGCATCACGATCAGATGATTCTTCGCGCCGCCGAGTGCCTGCACACGTTTACCTTCGGCGGAGGCCGTCGTATAGATATACTTCGCAACCGGCGTCGAGCCGACGAACGAAACCGCGCGCACTTTGGGATGACGAAGCAACGCATCGACGGCAACTTTGTCGCCGTGCAGCAAGTTGAACACGCCCGCGGGCAGGCCCGCCTCGTGGAGAAGCGTGGTGGCCATAGTGGGAGTCAGCGGAACTTTTTCCGAGGGCTTCAGGATAAAAGTATTTCCGGCCGCGATGGCGAACGGCCACATCCACATAGGGACCATGGCGGGGAAATTGAAGGGCGTGATACCAACGCACACGCCGATGGGTTGACGGATGGTATGGCTGTCGATGCCGGCCGCGACATCGTTGAGCGAATCGCCCATCATGAGAGTCGGCATGCCGCAGGCGACTTCCACCATCTGGATGGCCCGGCGCACTTCGGTGCGCGCGTCGTCGATGACCTTGCCGTTTTCCGCCGTAAGCGCGGCCGCGAGATCGTTGGCGTGCTTTTCGAGCAGAGTCTTAAAGCGATAGAGCGGCTGGACGCGATCGACCACCGGAACTTCGCGCCATTTGAGGAAGGCGCTGTGGGCGAGTTCCACCGTGCGGTCGACATCCGCGGCGGAGGCGTAGGCGACTTGCGCGATCTCAGCGCCAGTTGCGGGGTTGGTGACGGGCATCACGGGCCGTCCTTCCGCATTCGTGAACTTGCCATTCACATAAAACGAGACGGTCTGCAGACTCGGTTCGGTGGCGATCATGTTTCCTCCCGTGCGAAGGCGGCGGCGCGCGCCGGCGCACGCTGCATCAGCGCGATGTAAGTAGCGCCTGCTACCAAGAATCCCACAAACCAGGCGTAATCGTACAGCCAGCGCATGGCGGGGAGCACGAGTCCGAGCAACGCCACGATGATGCCCAGCGCTAGGGCCGCGATGCCGCGGTAATTGACACCGCCGTCGTATTCATAGAGGCCGTTGCGGCGGTACAGGTCCTGGACATTCAGCTCGCGGCGGCGGACGACGAAATAGTCGGCGATCATGACACCGGCAATGGGTCCGAGCAAGCCTGAATAGCCGACCAGCCATCCGAAAATGTATGCGCTGTAGTCGCCGAGCAGTTTCCACGGCATCATCAGCACGCCGACGATGCCCGTGATGAACCCGCCGGTGCGGAATGAGATTAGGCGCGGGTTGAGATTCGAGAAGTCGTTGGAGGGAGACACCACGTTGGCGGCGACGTTAGTGTTGAGCGTCGCGATGAGCAGCGCGACCAGCGCGATAGAGGCGACCACGGGTTGATGGAATCGGCCGAGCAGCGCGACCGGGTCCCAGATGGCTTCGCCGAACAGGACGACTGAAGCGGATGTCACCGCCACGCCGATGAAGGAATACAGAGTCATCGCGACGGGAAGGCCGAGCGCCTGGCCGAGCATCTGATCGCGCTGAGACTTGGCATAGCGCGTGAAATCGGGGATGTTGAGCGCGACGGTGGCCCAGAATCCCACCATGCCGGTAAGCGAGGGAATGAAGAAGCGAACGAACTCGGCGGTGCTCTTGAATTTTGTCGGCGCGTGCAGCACCGGACCCAGGCCGCCGGCTTTCCGGGTGATCCACCACAGCAGGAGGAGGCCGATGGCGAGCATGAATGGGGCGCCGATGCCTTCGAGAAACTTGATCGTATCGATGCCGCGATAAATGACGAACATGTTGAGCGCCCAGAATGCGAAGAAACAGATCCAGATGCCGCCGCCGGCCAGTTGCCCAGGCGATGGCCACAGAATTTGGAGCATCGAATAAATCGCCTGGCCGCCGATCCAGGTCTGGATTCCGAACCATCCGCATGCAACCAGGGCGCGCAGGACGGCAGGAACATTGGCGCCTTTGACACCGAAGGATGCACGCACGAATACGGGAAACGGGATGCCGTACTTCGCGCCCGCGTGGGCGTTGAGCAGCATCGGGACCAGAACGATCAAATTACCGAGGAGAATCGTAAGAATCGCTTCAATCCAGCTCATGCCGCCCGCGATCAGACCGGAGGCGAGCATGTAGGTAGGGATGCAGACGCTCATCGCGACCCAGAGAGAAGCGTAGTTGTAGAGGCCCCAGGTGCGACGCTCGAGCGGAATGGGCGCGAGGTCGGCGTTGAACAGTGATGGATCGTGCGCGGGCACTATTTCTGGATCATGGCATAGAAGCGCCGGCGAGCGCTTCCACTGCCAACACACCATCTGATTCATCTAGCGAGTTCGCGGCCGACGGACCATCCGGAAACCAAGGGGCGAGCGGGGCAAGCTGACGCCTGAGCAACGTTTCCTGAGTCGATGGAGTTCTAGCCGCCCTTACGCTTTGCGCACTGTTCGCCGCTCGATCCGCTTCTCGTACTTCTCGCCCTGGATGATCCGGTGAACGTAAATTCCCGGGGTGACGACGTGGTCGGGATCAATCTGCCCGGGCTCGACGAGTTCCTCTACCTCGGCGATCGTGATCTTCGCGGCCGTCGCCATCATTGGGTTGAAATTTCGTGCGGTCTTGCGATACACCAAGTTGCCCATCGTGTCGCCGCGCCGGGCTTTGATCAGCGCGAAGTCGGCGGTGAGCGCGCGCTCGAGCAAGTACATGCGCCCATCGAATTCGCGCTGATCTTTCCCTTCGGCGACCGCCGTGCCGACGCCCGCGGGCGTGTAGTAGGCGGGAATGCCCGCACCGCCCGCGCGAATGCTTTCGGCTAGGGTGCCTTGCGGAATCAGCTTCAGGTCGATTTGACCAGCGAGCACCAGTTTTTCGAGCAGCTTGTTTTCGCCGACGTAGCTTCCGACATGCGAGGTGATCATCCCGGCTTCGAGCATTAGGCCCAGACCTTGGCCGTCAACGCCGACGTTGTTGCAGATGGTATGCAGTCCTTTGACGCCGCGGCGAACCAGCGCGGCGATCAGATTCTCTGGAATGCCGCACAAGCCGAAACCGCCCACCATGAGCGTCGCGCCGTGGGGAATGTCGGCAACTGCTCCATCTGCTGACGCCGCTACCTTATTCACGCCATCACCCTGAGCGGCTTGCTCACGATCAGTTTCGGTTCCGTAGCAGCTTGCACTTCTTCGACGGTGAAGTCCGGCGCGACTTCTTCGAGCACCAAGCCTTCTTTGGTGACGCGGATCACCGCCATCTCCGTGATGATCAGGTCCACCACCTGGAGGCCAGTGATCGGCAGAGTGCAGTGTTTCAAGATTTTCGGCGTGCCTTGCTTGGTAGTGTGCTCCATTGCGACCACTACTCGACGCGCGCCCGCTACCAGGTCCATCGCTCCGCCCATGCCCTTGATCATTTTCCCCGGGATCATCCAATTGGCGAGGCTTCCTTTTTCGTCCACTTCCATAGCGCCGAGAATGCTCAAGTCCATATGCCCGCCGCGAATCATGGCGAAAGAATCCGCGCTCGATCCGTAGGATGTGCCGGGTAATTCGGAAACCGTCTCCTTGCCCGCATTGATCAGGTCTGCGTCCTCCGTGCCTTCGATCGGGTAAGGGCCGACGCCGAGCATCCCGTTTTCAGCCTGCAACACGACTTGCACGCCCGGCGGGACATGGTTAGCCACCAATGTTGGCATCCCGATGCCGAGATTCACGTAAAAGCCGTCCTTCAATTCGAGCGCGGCGCGCTTCACGATTCGCTCGCGCTTCTCGACGTCGGTCAGCTTCGTTTTTTCGACTGTCGCACTCATTTTCTGAAAAAGGTCTCCAGTCGAATCCTACACTTGCGTCGGCTGGGCAGGCAAGTTGCGCGGGAACGCCTCCGGCGAACTATGATGTAAGGCATGTCCACCACCGAAGAACTGCAGGAGCACGCGGAGCACGCCCAGGCGCCATTCGATAAACGCGTGGCCGCCACGATGGCGATCCTTGCGGCGGCCCTCGCCATTGTTGCTGTGTTGGGTCATCTCTTCACCACGGAAGAATTGCTGAAACAGCAGAAGGCGTCAGACCAGTGGTCGTACTATCAGGCCAAGTCGATCCGGCGTTATACTTCCGAGTTTGCGCGCGATGTTTTCCAGTCGATGAACAACGCCGCGATGAGTCAAACCTACGCCAAGAACATCGAGAAATATCGCAAAGACGACGAAGACATTCAAAAGGAAGCGCAGGGTCTCGAAAAAGAGAGCGAATCGAAAGGCGCCCAGGCTTTGCGTCTGCACTTTGGCGAAGTTTTCCTGGAAATCGGGATTGTGTTCGCTTCGCTTGCTATCTTGACGAAGCGCGCGGCGCTGTGGTTCGGCTCAATTGGGCTGGGCATAGTGGGATGCGCGGTCGCGCTCACCACTTTGTTCGTAACATAGCGGGGGCAGCTCGCGACTATCGGCGGGGGATCTCCTGATCCAACGCCAGATTCAATTTCAGGACATTCACGCGCGGCTCCCCCAGCACACCAAGTTCAGGCTGCTCGACGAATTTCGCCACAAGCTGCTCGATTCGGTCCGAAGCGACACCACGCGTCTTCGCCACACGGGCGATCTGCGCACGCGCAGAATCCGGACTCAGATGCGGATCTAACCCGCTGGCGGAAGCGGTGACCAGGTCGGCGGGGATGGGTCCTCGGTAATCCGGATTCTCCTTACGGAATTTTTCCACGGATGCTTTCACGCGATCCACCAGTTTCTGGTTGGTCGGGCCATAATTCGATCCGCCCGATGCAGTTCCGTCGTAACCATCGCCGGCAGCTGACGGGCGAGGCTGAAAGTACTCCGGCTTGGTGAAGTTCTGGCCGATGAGATCCGACCCGACGAACTGATCGCCTTTCGGGATCAGGCTCCCATTGGCCTGGTGCGGAAACGCGACCTGGCAAATTCCGGTGACCGCCAGCGGGTACACGATGCCGAGCAGGATCGTGAGGAAGAGGTTGATTCGAAGTCCCGGTGAAAGTTGTGACCACATAAAATTCTCCTACGCCAAATGCAATCCGACCAGGATCTGATCGATGAGCCAGATGCCAGGAAACGGCACAAGAATCCCGCCCACGCCCCACAGCAGAAGATTCCGTCGCAGCAGCCGCGCCGCATCGAGCGGGCGGTACTTCACGCCTCGGAGCGCCAGCGGAACCAGCGCGATGATGATGAGCGCGTTAAAGATCACAGCCGCCAGCACGGCGCTTTGCGGCGTATGCAGGTCCATGATGTTGAGCTTGCCGAGCGCCGGATAGGTCGCCATGAACATCGCTGGAATGATGGCGAAGTACTTCGCGACGTCGTTAGCGATCGAAAATGTTGTGAGTGCGCCACGCGTAATCAGCAACTGCTTGCCGATAGCAACTACTTCGATCAGCTTGGTGGGATTGCTGTCGAGATCCACCATGTTACCGGCTTCCTTGGCGGCCGTAGTGCCGGTATTCATCGCCAGGCCCACGTCGGCCTGCGCGAGCGCGGGAGCGTCGTTGGTTCCATCGCCGGTCATCGCGACCAGGCGCCCTTCCGCTTGCTCCTTCTTGATGTACTCGAGTTTGTCCTTGGGAGTAGCCTGAGCGAGAAAATCATCCACACCGGCTTCGGCCGCGATCGCCGCCGCGGTCAACGGATTGTCGCCCGTGATCATGACGCTGCGGATTCCCATGGTGCGCAGTTGCGCGATCCGCTCCTTCATACCGCCTTTGACGATGTCCTTGAGATGAATGATGCCGAGCAGGCGCGGGCCATCCGCCACAGCTAACGGGGTACCGCCGCTGCGCGCGATGCGATCGCTCATCTCTTGGAAATATCCAGGGACGTCGCCACCGCGTTCGATCACGAATCGAATGATCGCGTCCGTCGCGCCCTTGCGCAGCTCACGCCCCTCAAAGTCTACGCCGCTCATGCGTGTGTAAGCCGAAAACGGAATGAAGCCAGCCTGGTTCTCGGGAATGTGGCGGCCGCGCAGCCCGTATTTCTCCTTGGCCAGGATCACCACCGAGCGGCCTTCGGGCGTTTCGTCCGCAAGACTGGAAAGCTGCGCGGCGTCGGCCAGTTCTTCTTCGGTAACGCCGGTTATGGTCAAAAACTCCACGGCCTGGCGGTTGCCGAGAGTAATGGTTCCGGTTTTATCAAGAAGAAGGGAGTTCACATCACCAGCCGCTTCCACCGCTTTTCCGCTCATCGCCAGCACGTTGTGTTGCATCACCCGGTCCATTCCAGCGATGCCGATGGCAGAGAGCAGTCCGCCGATGGTGGTCGGAATCAGGCAAACGAGAAGCGAGACCAGAACCGCCACGCTAGGTACGCTCCCCGCGCCGGCCTGCGCGACGCTGAACGCGGCGTACGGCTGGAGAGTCATCACCGCGAGCAGGAAGATCAGCGTCAACCCGGCGATCAAGATGTTCAGAGCGATCTCGTTAGGAGTCTTCTGGCGCTCGGCGCCTTCCACTAGCGCGATCATCCGATCCAAAAATGTTTCCCCCGGATTCGAAGTAATCCGGATCTGGATGTGGTCGGAGAGCACGCGCGTTCCGCCCGTTACGGCGCTGCGATCGCCGCCCGACTCGCGAATCACCGGGGCGCTCTCGCCCGTGATCACGGATTCGTCCACGGTAGCGATGCCATCGATCACTTCGCCGTCACCGGGAATTAGATCGCCTGCGTCGCAGACCACAATATCGCCCGCGCGTAGAGCCGAGCCCGCGCATTCTTCCACCTTCTTGCCATTGAGTTTCTTGGCCACGACATCGGTTTTGGTTTTGCGGAGGCTGTCGGCTTGGGCCTTGCCGCGCGCTTCCGCCATGGCTTCGGCGAAATTCGCGAACAGCACCGTGAACCATAACCACAGCGCGATCTGAACCCCGAATCCGAGCCCTGGCTTACCTACGAAAATGTCGCGAACGACGAAGACGGTGGTCAGCGCAGCCCCTACCTCTACCACGAACATCACCGGGTTCTTCATCAGCGTCACCGGATTCAGCTTGGCGAAGGAAGCCACGGTCGCGCGGCGGACAATCTCCGGATCGAAGAGAGGGCGCGCGCGCACCAACTTCTTCGGCAAAAGCGAAGTAGAGTCCGGGTGCGGAGTATGCGTCGGCATTGGTGGTTCCTTGGTAACGGTTGACATGCCTAACTCCCCAGCGGCAGGATGATCGAGAACAATCTGCCGCTATCCATCAAATAATGTTCAATAATCGGCCCGAGCGACACTGCCGGGAAATAAGTTAGAACCGCGACGATGACCACCGTGCCCACCAGCAAACCGACAAACAGCGGGCCATGCGTCGGGAAGGTCCCGCTAGTCACGGGCACTTTTTTCTTCGCCGCCAGGCTCCCGGCGGCGGCGAGAATCGGAATGAGAAAAAGAAACCGGCCGATCAGCATTGCCAGACCGATGGACAGGTTGTAGAACGGCGTGTTTACGTTCAGCCCACCGAACGCGCTGCCGTTGTTGCCGGTGCCGCTCGCATACGCGTACAGTATTTCACTCAGCCCGTGCGGACCCGTGTTGTTCAAATTCGCGATAGCGGGGCCCGGCGCATTCCAGTAGCCCTTGGCCACAAAATGAGCCTGCGTAGCCAGTGCACTGAACACCAGCACGCTCATGGAGGTGACGATGATCGCCAGCATCGCCATTTTGACCTCCTTCTGCTCCAGTTTCTTGCCGAGATACTCCGGCGTTCTCCCCACCATCAATCCCGCTATGAACACCGCGATGATCGCGTAAATCAGAATGCCGTACAATCCCGCTCCCACGCCGCCGAAGATGACGATGTCGGTCATCATGTTCAGCAGGGGAACCAGGCCCGCGATCGGCAGGAGGCTGTCATGCATCGAGTTTACGGCCCCGCAACTGGTGTCGGTGGTGACGGTGGCCCACAGCGTGGAGTTCGCGATGCCGAATCGGACCTCCTTGCCTTCCATGTTGCCGCCGGCTTGCCCGGTGGTGGCGGTGGTTTCGAGCCCGAGCTTGGCCAGAATTGGATTGCCCTGTTGCTCGAATCCATAGCAAACAAAAACTCCAGCCACGAACATTATGGTGAATGCGGCGAATATTGCCCACCCTTGCCGGGTATCGCCTACCATTTTGCCGAACGTGTAAGTGAGTGCCGCCGGGATCACCAGGAGCAACCACATTTCGAAAAAGTTGGTCAACGGCGTGGGGTTCTCGAACGGATGCGCCGAATTGGCGCCAAAGAATCCGCCCCCATTGGTACCCAGTTCCTTAATCACTTCCTGCGATGCTACTGGCCCTTGCGGAATGGTTTGCTTTGCCCCCTCCACCGTGGTAACGGGCGTGTATGGCTTCAGGTTTTGAATGACGCCTTGCGAGCACAGAAACAACGCACCAATGACGGACAGCGGCAACAGAACGTACACGGTCCCGCGCGTCAGATCCACCCAGAAATTGCCGATGGTCCGCATCTCGTGCCGCGCGAAGCCGCGCACCACAGCGATCGCGATAGCCAGGCCGGCCGCCGCGGAGACGAAATTCTGCACGGTCAGTGCCGCCATTTGGACGAAATAGCTCAACGCCGATTCGCCCGAATACGCCTGCCAGTTGGTATTCGTCAAGAAACTCGCGGCCGTATTGAACGCCAGATCGGGCGTCATCACCGGCGTCCCGAAATTCTGCGGGTTAAACGGCAAGTGCCCCTGGGCGCGCTGAAGCAGGTAAACCAGCAAGAAGCCGAAAATACTGAAGCTCAGCAGAGCGGCCGTGTATTGCGTCCAGCGCTGCTCGATATCTTCACGCACACCCGCTGCGCGGTACGTCAGCACTTCCAGCCATCGCAACACCGGATGCAGAAATGTACGCCGCCCCTCGAACACGTTCGCCATGTAGGCGCCCAGCGGCTTGGTACAAATCAGAATCACCGCGAAAAACAAAACAATCTGCAAAACACCTGCGCTAGTCATGAGCTTTCCTCAATCGCCGTTCAGAACTTCTCAGGCCGCAGCAACGCGTACACCAGGTAAATCAATAGCCCGAGCGACGCGATCCCAGCAATGACGTAGTCCATCCCGTCCTCCTACAGCTTGTCGCAGGCTTTGGTAAAGCCCCAGCAAGCCACCAGAAATAAACACGCAATTCCGACATAGAAAAGATCCAGCATTGTTACTCCATTTCCCAGAAGATTACTTCGTGTCCCGCGCGACGGAGGCCGGCAGCCAACCGTTTTTCGGAGGTGGGCCACCAGGCGGTTGGCCAATGTGTCTTGCGGCCTCCGATGACCACCACCGATCGTGCCTTGAGAACCCCCCTCAACGTCTCCATCCTATCGCGGCACAAGTACACTTCAACGCCCGCCTCCACACGGCTCTGCCCGGCAATCACGCGAAAGCACCGTTCGTTGAACTCAGGCGACACCGGCGAGCGATCGAGCGGCAGTGGATAAGGAACCAATTGAGGCACCAGCAACGAAATTCGCGCGCCCAGATTCCTTGCTAATACGCCCGCGTGTTTCAACGCCGCTAATGTCGGTTCGATTTGCGTAAATACCACCGAGATCTTCAGCTCAGATTCCGGCGAACTCGCAGGCCGCTCGGGACAACCGATACCCGGAGAAAAAATTATTTCCAAGGCTCGTCGCATACTTTCGCCTTCAGACTTCAGGGTATGTCGCGCGCGCTGAAGAAGTCCTTAGAAAGGCATGAAGAAGTTATTAAGAAGACGATATCGCTTTTCCGTTGCGCGCACTCCGACTAAACTCGAATGGGGGAACGTGTTCGTGGACAAGCGCCTACCGCTTTGGATTCGCCGTGCAATGTACAACCTGCGCGGCGGGTTCCTGGTCCGGCCACTGACCATCGCGGTGGTTTTGGGATTCGCCGGAGCTGTGTTCTCCTGGCTCGAAGAAACCTTTCCCTGGATCAGCGACCTAGTTCCCAGCGCGCTGTTTCCCTCGCACGCCGATCCCCAGGTGGCGCAGATCATTCTGGGCGCAATCGCCGGATCGATCATGACGGTGGTTTCGATCGTTTTTGCGATTCTTCTCATGACGCTGACGCTCGCGTCCATGCAGTTCTCGCCGCGCATTATCGTGAGCTTCGCGCGCGATCGCGTCACCCAGTGGACGCTCGGCATCTTCCTCGGCACATTCTGTTATTGCATGGCTGCGCTGCCGGCGGCCCGGTCGTTTCCGAAGCCTTTCGCGCCGGTAGGAACCGTGCTGGGCGCAATGTTGCTCGCGCTGGCCTGCGTGGCTTGGCTGTTGTATTTCATTCACCACATTTCGCATGCCATCAGCGTGAGTAACATCGTCGATCGGATCGCATCCGAGACAGAAGCCGTCATCGACGAAATGATGCCCTGGCCGCATCGACCGGAGGCGCAGCCCGATCCGCATTTGAGGGAAGTGGAGACCTGGGAAACGCCGATCCCCAGCGAACAATCTGGCTACATCCGCTACGTCGACACCGCGCGTCTGGTTGAGCTGGCCAAGTGGCATCATGTGAAAGTTCATGTGCTGCGGCGCGTGGGACAGTTTATTCCCGCCGGCGTTCCAATGTTGATGGTTCACCGAGGCGATCGCCTCTCGCCCGATGCGCGCACTGAACTGCTGGCCGCCATCGATCTGGGTCCGTCGCGCACTTTACAGCAGGATGTCGAGTTCGGCGTGCTGCAAATCGTAGACATCGCGTTGAAGGCGATTTCGCCGGCAGTGAACGATCCCAGCACCGGCGTCAGTTGCGTAGATCAACTCAGCCGCGTTCTGGTCCGTTGCGCTGTCCGCGAAGCGCCGGCACAGCTTCTTTACGATCCGCCGGGTATCGTCCGCGCCAGCATTCCCTGGATCGGGTTCGAGGGCCTGCTGACTTCGGCGTTCGAGCAGATTCGCCTGTATTCAAAATCCGATCTCGCCGTGAGCCTGCGGCTGCTGCGCGCCTTGAGCGATATTGCCTTCGCTACGCGCGACCCCGCTTACCGCCAAAAGCTTCATCAATTAGGCATGCGCATTGTACAAGGCTGTTCGGAAAAACTTCGTGCCGACGAAGTCGCGCCCATGTTAGCGCGTTTGGAGGTCCTGGAGAAACTGGTCGCTGAGCCGGCACCACTCCCGGCCGGGTCTCTCAATTCAAAGTAGAAACCAGAGGATGAGAACAACAACCATGTCGTCGCAGAAACTCGCATTGCTGCTCGTCCCCGCGATCGCGTGGGGGCAAGCCGATTCAGCACCAGCTCCGGCGGATCTCGTCAAGCAGATCGAACAATTGAACGCGATCGTGCAGCAGCTTCAACACCGCGTCGATGAACTGGAAGCCCAGCAGACTGCCGCGTTCCGACCCGTCAGCGCGGTCACAACACAAGCAGCGGCGCGGTCAGATTCTGCCGATGCTCCGTCCGCGCAGGCATCCGCGCAAGCAACCTCCGGTCCTGAGCCCGCCTCGCTCATGCTACCGGGCGGAACTTCGGTGAATGTTCTGGTTGATACTTACTACGGATACAACTTTAACGACCCGATCGGCCGGGTCAATCGCCTGCGCGCCTATGATGTTCTCAGCAACGCCTTCAGCCTGAACCAGGCCGCTGTCGTGTTCGACAATCCCACCGACGTCGCGAACGGCAAACGCTGGGGACTGCGGCTCGACCTCCAATTTGGACAAGCCACCGAGACCTTGCAGGGAAACGCCGCCAACGAACTGCGACCCGACGTGTACCGCAATATTTTTCAAGCGTATGGCACTTATGTCGTGCCCCTGGGCAGTGGATTAACAATCGACTTTGGCAAGTGGGCTAGCTCGCTTGGCTTTGAAGGCAACTACACCCAAGACCAAATCAATTACTCCCGCTCTTATTGGTTCAATTTTCTGCCCTTTTATCACATGGGCGCGCGGTTCAATTATCAGCTCACTCCGAAGCTAGCGCTCAACTACTGGATCACGAACGGAACCGAGCAAACCGAGCCCTTCAACAGCTTCAAGGACCAGTTCGTCGGCCTCACGATCCAACCGGTCAAGAGCATAACCTGGAACGTCAATTACTATCTAGGCCAAGAACATCCAGACATCATGTTCTTGCCCAACTCCACCGATCCCAGCCTGCCCAACGAGCAAGGCGAAGCATTCCTTCCAATTCCAAACGCGGCTAAAGGAAAGCTGGATATCTTCGACAGCTATGCAACCTTGCAGGCCAATCCCAAACTCACCTTTGCCTTGGAAGCGGACTACGTGATCGAACGCTTGTACACCAATTCGTTCCCGTCGCGGACCTGGGGCGGCGTCGGATATGTTCGATACCAGATCTCGCCGCGCGTGGCGATTGCGGGGCGAACCGAATTTCTGGCGGATCAAGGCGGCCTCTTCACGGGCGTCACGCAGGACTTGAAGGAGACTACGGTCACGCTCGAACAACGAATGCTGGAGGGATTTTTGCTACGCGAGGAATGGCGGCGCGACTTTTCCAATCAGCCCTATTTCTATACCAGCCAACTCGGAGCCCTGAAGCGCGAGCAGAACACCGCCACGCTCGGTGTTGTGTGGTGGTTCGGTGCGAAGAAATCGCCGTGGTAACTCCGGATGAGGGCTAACCGGGCTCCGGCTGCCCTTTAAAGCGGTAGCCAACCCACGGCTCAGTGGTAATGTACTCCGGCTGATCCGGATTCATTTCCACCTTCTTTCGTAAGTTGCGAATGAACACGCGCAGATAATCAACCTGATCGCCATAATCCGGCCCCCAGACGGCCTGTAACAACTCGCGATGGCGCACCGCTTCGTTGGCATGTTGCGTGAGGTATCGGACCAGGTCCAGTTCCTTGGGCGTAAGATGGCTGGTGGTCTGGCCGTTAAAAACCGTGCGCGCCGCAAAATCGATAACCAGCCGTCCCACAGTGAGCCGCGCGGGCGCCGATTGCGGAGAAGCGGGCAGGCGCCGGAGCGCGGCTCGAATCCGCGCCAGCAGCTCGGGCGTACTGAACGGCTTGGTGACAAAGTCGTCCGCACCCGCGTCCAGCGCCTCGATTTTGTCCTGTTCGGAACTGCGGACCGTGAGCATGATGATGCCGACACCCGTATCCGCTCGGATCGCACGGCACGCCGCCAGGCCGCCCATTCCTGCCATGTTGATGTCGAGCAAAACCAGATCGGGCCGGTATTCGCGCACTTTCTCGAGCGCCTGCTCGCCAGTCCGGGCATCGTCCACCTCGTAGCCCGCGGCGGTCAGAGCCGTCCGCAGAGTTCGCCGGATCTGCGGCTCGTCATCCACGACCAGGATTCGACCGGCGCTCATGAAGATTGGCGCGCTGCCATTTGCTGGCGCGTCTGCTTGACGATATGCAAGAACCGGCGCGAGAGCTCCTGAATCTGTTCCTCCTGCCGTCGCTGCAGAGCTTCGTGCGGGATCAACTCGTTGCCGATCCCCAGCGCCGAAGCGCCCGCCTGGATAAAGCTCGCCGCGGTATGTTGATTGACGCCGCCCGAAGCGATTAGCCGGATTTGAGGAAACGGTACTTTCAGGGACCGGATGTAATGGTGATTGCCAACCGGAGCGCACGGAAATATTTTGACGAAGTCGGCGCCGGTCTTCCACGCCGCAATCACTTCGGTCGGCGTGAGGGCCCCCGGAAAAACAACGACACTGTGACGAAGCGCGAACTCCACCACTTCGGCCACCAGGCCGGGGCTCGTCAGGAATTTCGCTCCGGCGTCCAGGCATCTCTGCGCGGTATCGGCGTCCAACACCGTGCCCGCGCCCACGATCATGTGCGGAAGCGTTTTCGCGGCGTGGGCGATGGCTTCGATTCCGCCGGGAACAGTCATAGTGATTTCGGCGATCGGGATTCCGTGCCGGTTAAGCGCTTCACAGGCGTAGCGCGCATAATCGGCGCTGGAAACTCTGACGCTGGGAATAATTCCGATCTCTTCAATGCGCGCGCGAACTAGTTCTCGATTCATTCAGGATCGGAGCAATTGTACCGTGCCTCCAGCCCCGGATCGGAATCTTCACGAGCCCGCGGCGTAATAACCATCCCGAGTCTGCACCGCCGCGCCACTCCGCTTCACCGTCAGATGGATTCTACGATATCCCGCTGCCGCGGCTGAATCCGGCGAGTAACCCAGGCTGTACTGATTCCGCAGCTCGTCCTGAAGCTCGCCGTATATGGTATCGATCGGTTCTTTTTTCGACACGTCGAACCAGTTGCCGCCGGTCGGCTGGCATAGGCGCTGCAATGTTTTCTTACCATCGATTCGATCGCCGTAAACGTAAGGCGGAGGACCGCCGCGCCCATACCGTCCGCCTCGGAACCCGCCGTTCCCGTTCGCATCGGGATCTGCGATATGAATCCCGTACACTAGCGCGTCCGCGTGTTGCGCCGCTTCCACTGCGCGAACCAGCGGCACCCGGCTCCCGTTGTCGACGCCGTCAGTCAGCAGAATAATCGCTTTCCGCCCGGTCTGCTTCTTCAGGATTTCATCGGAGGCGAGCATCACCGCATCGTAGAGTTCGGTGCCTCCACCGCCGCCGCGCCGTTTCTTGCCGATTGCTCCGCCGCCGTAACCACCGCCTCCGCGCCGCCGTGGCTCGTCTTGTTCGAGCTCAGATAGAGCGTCTTCGAGCTTTCTCCTAGACGAAGTCAGGTCCTGCAAAAGCTCCACTTCCCGATCGAAATGAATCACGAACGCCTGATCCTTCTCCGTCAAGACGCGATCCAGAAACCGGTAGCTGGCCGTGCGCTCTTCGCCCAGCACGCGCCGCATGCTGCCGCTGGTATCCACCAGCAGCCCGAGCGTCAGCGGCAGATTCGACTCGCTGGAAAAATACCGGATCACCTGCGCGCGCCCGTCTTCGTCCAGCACGAAATCTTCCTGCTTCAGATCGCGGATGATTTTGCCGTCTTTGTCGCGCACCGTCGCGAATAAGTTCACCACCCGCACGTCGGCGCTGAAGGTTGTGTCCTTGGACTCCTGCGCGCGAAGCAGGTATGGGACTGCAGGTATGCTCGCCAGCAATGCTCGCCTTGTAACCGATGCCGGCATTACAACACAAGATGTATCACAATCGCAGCCGGTTCCGTGGAAATTGCCGCTTTGTTTTCTCAATACAGCGGCGGCTCACCCGCTGGACGAGTCTTCCAGCGCCGATGGATCCAAAGCCATTGCCCCGGATCTTCGCGGATAGCATCTTCCAACTTGGAGTGGATGCGCCGGGTGTCCTCAACCGTGTCGCCGGACATTGGAACTGGAGGATGAAACCGCAGAATATAGCGTTGCTCATGCACGGACCATGTCGCGAATCCGGGAATGACCGCAGCACCCGTTCGCGCTGCGATTTTGGCAAAACCCGTGTTGGCGCAAGCTGGGATTCCGAAGAAATCAACGAACACTCCTTCTTCCAAGGACGTATTTTGATCGATCAGTATGCCGACCGCCTGGCTCTGCTGCAGAGCCCGCAGCACCGCGCGCGCGGCCTCGCGTTTCGAAATGAGTTGATTGCCCGAGAGCTGCCGGCGCTGCTCCACCAGCCGGTCGATCGCAGGATTGTCGAGCGGCCGGATCATGACCTGCATCGGCTCGGTCATCAAAGCGTGTGCGAACGCGCTCAACTCCCAGTTGCCGAAGTGCGCGGTGGCAATCAGAATGCCGCGACCGGATTTCTTGGCGTCGAGATAGTTCTCCAGGCCTTCGTAGCGAATCCATTCGGAAATGTTCGTGCGATCCATTCGCGGGAATCGCGCAAACGCATAAATCAGTCGCGCGATCGAGCGGAACACTTCGTCGATAATCGCTTCGCGTTCCGCGGCCGTTTTCTCCGGATACGCCATCTCGAGATTGCGGCGCGCGATCTTACGCAAGCGGGGCAAAGCAAAATCGAGAAGCTTCGCGTAGAACAACGCGAGGCCAAAAGGAAAC
>Ga0335078_10007666_pt1 | contig 16012 bp, 13 predicted proteins | sample Lox_Sample_32_FD_206711 | JGI IMG/M metagenome (GOLD analysis project Ga0335078, IMG submission 206711) | Soil microbial communities from Loxahatchee National Wildlife Refuge, Florida, United States - Lox_Sample_3.2 | ecosystem: Environmental > Terrestrial > Soil > Wetlands | place: USA...
AACGAATAAAACTGGGTGCAGTTGATGGCCGCCGGTGAGCCGCGTTTTGGCGTGGTTTGCCCGCAGAGACGGCAGAGGGAACGTGCGGCTGCGGCCTGGCTTGGTTTGTTCTCAGGGTCTCTGCGGTGCACTTCCAGCGGTACAGTAAATATATGTGCTTTCACCGACTGATCCTCTTCACTTGTGTTGCGGTGGCGGTCGCCGCGGCTCAGGATTTACGGCCGAAAGATGTCCGGGAAATGGCAAAGGGCGGGTCGAATGCGATCCCCAAGCTGCAGGAGTTGCTCAAAAATTCCGATCCGGACATTCGCGTCGAAGCGGTGAAGGCGATCACCGAGATCGGGACACAGCGCAGCCTGGATCCGCTGGTTTTGGCGACACAGGACAATGATCCAGAAGTGCAGATCCGCGCGACTGACGGGCTGGTGAATTTCTACTTGCCGGGGTACGTGCAGACCGGGTTTGGCGCGTCGATCAAGCGTGTGGGGGGCAGCATTAAGGGAAAATTCACCGATACCAACGATCAGGTGGTCGATCCGTATGTCATGGCGCGGCCGGAAGTGATCGCGGCGCTGGGAAAGCTGGCGCGCGGCGGCGGCGATATGCAAGTGCGAGCCAACGCGGCGCGCGCGATCGGGATTCTGCGCGGCAAGGATGCGGTGCCGGATCTGATCGAGGCGATCCATACGAAGGATTCGGCGGTGATTTACGAATCGCTGAACGCATTGCAGAAGATTCGCGATCAATCGGCGGCGCCGCGCATCACGTTCCTGCTACGTGATCTGGATCCGAAGGTGCAGGTCACCGCGATCGAGACGACGGGGTTGCTGCAGAATAAAGAAGCGTTGCCTGATGTGGTGGACGCGCTCAACCGGACGCGTGACGCGAAGGTGCGGCGGGCGGCGCTCACCGCGATTGCCATGCTGCCGGCCGAAAGCAGCCGGAGCCTCTATTCGAAATATCTGACGGACAAAGACGACAAGATGCGGGCGGCGGCGGCCGAGGGGTTCGCGCGGCTGCACAATGCTTCCGACCTGCCGATGCTCTCCAAGGCTTGGGATGACGAAGGAAAAACGTCTCCCCGGCTGGCGCTGGCGTTCGCGCAGGTGATGCTGGGCAAGCTGGATACGAGCGAATTCAGTCCGCTGACGTATCTGATCAACACGCTGGATTCGGCGTCCTACCGGGATGTAGCGCAGGCGTACTTGATCGAGCTGGCGCGCGACAACCGAGTGCGGATGGCCTTGTATGGGCCTGTGGGTTCGGGGACGAAGGACGAGAAAATCGGCCTGGCGCGCGTGCTGGCGCGGAGCGGGGACAAGGACAGCGTCGAATACCTGCAAAAGCTGAGCAACGATCCCGATAGTGACGTCGCGCAGGAAGGGCAACGGGCGCTGCGAACGTTGCAAGCGCGCTTGTGAAACGCGGCGGCGCACGGCGGCCGCCGCTCGAACTTACTTCGCCTTCTTCTGCTTTTGCTGGCCGACGCGCACTTTGAAGTGCAACACCTTGGATTCCTGGAACGCCTTGTGATCGTGGCGCGCCACGGCATCCGCAAGGTACTTGTCGACATCGGCGTCCTTAGGAAGGACCGACATCAGGGTGAAGCTGTCGTTGCAAGTGGGGCAGAAGGGCCGGAACCGCTTTACATTCGGAATTGCCATAGCTTGTCTGATTGTACCAGAGCGCACCTGGGTTACGCCGGCATGGAAGAGTACACCGCAGAGCCGCGGAGACGCAGAGAAAACAAAGGGATTAGAGTTTCCAGGACGCTTGATCGCAAATTTCCGTTGGCGTGGTTTGCGCGCCGAGGAGGCAGAGGGAACGTGCGGCTGTCGCCTCAATTTCGGCGGTTCTCCGCGTCTCGGCGTCTCTGCGGGGAACTTCAGCGCCCTACCTGGTGACGTCGGACAGTGCGCCGGCGTGGCGGAAGGCTTCGGACTTGGACGGTTCGCGGTGGCGGCTGACGGTATCGCCGTCGCCCCGTCTCAATTCCAGAAAGACCGCGGTGGACAGTAGCGTCCAGGCGCCTAGGCAGTAGAACGCTTTGTGGAGGCCCTGAATCATTTCCGCGGGTGGGATGTTGGGGCGGTCTTGCAGGAAAATTGCGGTGGCCAGAGAGGCCGCGGCGACGCCGAAGCTCATCGACATCTGCTGCATGGTGCTGGCGATTGAGCTGGCGTTGCTGGTCTGCTCTTCGCCCACAACGGCATAGACCAGGGTATTCATGCTGGTGAACTGCAGGGAACTGAAGAAGCCGTAACAGAAGGTCACCCCGACGATGTACCACAGCGGCGTGCCCAGTCCGATGGTGGAGAACAGGGTGATGAGAATGCCGATGATGGCGGTGTTGGAAACCAGCACGGCACGGTATCCGAAGCGCGCCAGAATCTTCGGCATCGTCATCTTCAGGCTCATGGCGGCGATGGCTTGGGGCATCATGAGGAGGCCGGATTGCACGGGAGTCGCGCCGAGCCCGACCTGGTAGAGGAGCGGGAGCAGAAACGGGATTCCGCCGATACCGATGCGGGTGAAAAAGCTGCCGCTCACCGCGCCGCGGAATGTGCGCAGCCGGAACAGATGCAAGGCGAGTAAAGGGAACGGGGTATTGGTGGCGTGCAGCCAATAGCCGGAGAGGAGCGCGAACGACAGGGCGAGCAACCCGACAACCTCGCCCGTGCTAAGGGCGTGCTCGCCGAAGACCTCGAGCACATAGGAGAGCAAGGCGACGCCAGCGCCAAAGAGGATGAGGCCGACGAGATCGAGCGGGTTGGTGCGCTCTTCGCGATAGTCCGGCATGTGGCGCTGGGCGAAATACAAGCCGATCAGGCCGATCGGAAGATTCACGAAGAAGATGACGCGCCAGTGGAGATAGGCGACGATCAGGCCGCCGGTGATGGGACCGAGCATGGGGCCGATCAAACCGGGGATGGCGACGAAGCTCATGGCGCGGATCAGCTCCGATTTGGCGAAGGCGCGGACGAGCGTGAGGCGGCCGACCGGCACCATCATGGCTCCGCCGCACCCTTGCACGATGCGGCAGGCCACCAGCACATGAATTTCGTTAGAGATTCCGCAGAGGAGCGATCCGAGGGTGAACAGGCCGATGGCGGAGGAGAAGACGCGGCAGGTGCCGAAGCGGTCGGCCATCCAGCCGCTGATCGGGATGAAGACGGCCAACGCGAGCGTGTAACTGGCGAGCACCGACTTCATGCTGAGCGGCGTGACGTGCAGCGCCGCGGCGACGGTGGGGACGGCGGTGTTCAAGATGGTGGTATCGAGCGACTCCATGAAGAAGGCGACGGCGATCAGCCAGGGCAGAAGCCATTTCGTGGAGGCCTCGGGCAGGGAATCCGGGATGGAGGGCGGCGGGTTCATCAGGGACACGCCGGCGGGGCGGGGGAGAGCGAGCGAGCGAACGGTTCGACCGAAGACGGGAGTCGCGCCATCGTCAGAGAATAAGCAATTTGTCTACCGAGTTGCGCATCCGGCCAATCGAACAGGAGCCAATGGATACGCTTCTTTCATGCTAACAGCCGGTTACGGCCATCCCGAAATTGTCTGGTCACGCCGTCTTGGCCTGGGCGCGCAAACGCGCGGCCGTTGCCCGGCTGAAGAGTCCCGGCGCGCCGATTGTGTGGCAGAGGTCCTCGAATTCCGGGCGGGGTCCGCTCCAGCGGATTTCGTCCAAAGCTTGGAACACGGGTGCGTCCAGTCGGAGGGTCGCCAGGGTGCGGAATAACAGCGCGTCCTCCCAGGAAGCGAACAACGAGTGAGACAGACGCTGGGCGCCGCGGATGGTGGGAGGCCAGGTACGCCAGTCCCTGGGGATCGCCTCGAGGTGGCGGAACCTCGATAAAGTCTGGGCCGCGGCTTTCTCACCCCAACCGGCAATTCCCGGGAATCCATCGGCGGTATCACCGACCACTGCCAGGTAATCGGGAATCGACTCGGGCTTGACGCCGAACTTGGCCTCCACAGCAGGCTCGTCGCGGAGTATGCCGCGGCGGCGATCGAGCTGCACCACCCGGGTACCCGAAACACATTGGGCGAGATCTTTGTCGGGGGTGCAGATGATGACCTGGCGGACGTGGACGTCCCGCGCGGCCTTGGCTGCCGCGGAGGCGAGAGCGTCGTCAGCCTCAAATTCCACCATCGGCCACACGGTGACGCCCATGGCTTGCAGAGCTTGTTCGAGGATTGGGAATTGCGAGAGCAACTCCGGTTCGACGCCGTCGCCGGTCTTGTAGCCGGGGTAGAGGCGGTTTCGAAAGGATTCGATTACGTGATCGGTAGCCACGCCGAGATGCGTGGCGCCCTGGTCCAGCATCGACAGGATGGATTGCAGCACACCCCGGACGGCGCCGATTTCGTGGCCGCTTTGGTCTTGGGCTTTGGGAACGGCGAAAAAATGGCGGAAGAGCTCATACGTGCCGTCGATGAGGTGGACGTCCACTGTATGAGTATACGGGGCCGGGCAACCCCGCCTGGACGCCTCACTCACGCCCGGCGTAGAGTTCGGCGATGTTGTCCTTGAAGTTTTCGAGCGCGCGGGCGCGGCGGAGTTTCATGGTGGCGGTCAGCTCCCCGCGCTCGAACGAGAAATCGCGCGGCAGCACCCGGTGTTTGCGGATCTGTTCGAATGGCGCCAACTGGCGGTTGACGCGCGCCACGGCCTTTTGGATCTCCGCAAGTACAGGCGGGGCTTGCGCGATGGCTTCCGGCGGCCGATTCTTCCATTCCGCCATGCCCTCGAGCCCGGCGGCGGCCGTGGTGTTGACCGTGAACAGCGCGGTTAAGTAGGGCAGGCGGTCGCCAATCAGAAGCACCTGGCTGATGAGCGGCTCCATCTTGAACAGGTTTTCGACGCGGGCGGGAAAGACCTTCTTGCCGGTGGAGGAGACGATCAACTCTTTCTTGCGGCCGGTGATATAGATGTAGCCGCGTTCGTCGATAGTGGCCAGGTCGCCGGTGTGCAGCCAGCCGTCGCGCAGGACCTCCGCGGTGGTCTCGGGGTCGTGCAGATAGCCTTCGAACAGGCAGGGGCTGCGGACGAGCAGTTCGGCGTCTTCGGCCAGCCGCGTCTCGACACCCGGAAGAGGTTTGCCGATGCTGCCGGGCTGCGGCGCGTCGAGCGGGTTCAGAGTGACCACGCCGCCCTCGGTCAGTCCGTAGCCTTCGATGAGCGGCATGCCGATGGCTTCGTAAAACTCGGCCAGGTCTTTGCCGAGCGGCGCGGCGCCGGAAGCCGCGACCTGCAGCCGTCCGCCGAAACGGGCGCGGACGGTGCGGAAGAAGATGCGATCCGCGACCGTGAGGAGTAGCCGGATTCGTGCCGGAACCGGCCGGCCTTGCCGGCGGTGGCGCGCCGCAGCCAACGATAGCGCCAGCGCTCCGTAGAAGGCCTTTCGAATCGGCGCCGGCTTTTTCTTGAGCTCGGTGCAGATGCTGGCATAGATCCGCTCCCACATGCGCGGCGGGGCGAGCAGAATGGTCGGGCGGACCGTCCGGATCTCCTGAGGCAGTTTCAATAGGCTTTCCGAGAAGGTCACCGGCATGCCGCAGCGGAGCGGAAGAAACTCCATGACCACGCGCTGGGCGATGTGTGCGGAGGGAAGAAAGACCACGGCGGCATCGGCGGGGCCGAGCGGCAGCACGGCCGGGCCCATGTCGATGTTGGCGACCACGGCGCGGTGTGAGATGAGTGCTTTCTTGGGTTCCCCGGTCGCCCCGGAGGTCAGGTACAAGATGGCCGGGTCCGAGGGCTGGGCGGCGGTTTGCAATCGTTCGCGAAGGGAGGAATCGGCATCGAGTGCGGTCCGTCCCCGCTGGCGGAGTTGTTCCAAGGTGGGCGCGCCCTCGGCTTCGCCGGTCAGCAGGATCCAATGGGCTACCGAGGCGCGGCGTAAGGGTTCGAGCATCTTGGGACTCTCGACAAACACCGCGCGCGCCTCAATGTTCTCAAATGTGGCGATGAGGTCGGCCGGCGGGTAGCTGGGATAGACCGCGGCGGCGACCGAGCCGTTGGTGAGGATGCCAAGATCGGCGAGGTAGAACTCGAGGCGCGTCTCCGAGCTGAGCGCGACGCGATCTCCCTTGCCGATTCCGAGGCATCGAAGCCCGGCAGCGATCTCCTCGGCGGCTTGGCGGTATTGATTCCAGGAGTAGGTCAGTTCGGTGCCGCCGGCCGCGGGCTGACGCAGCGCGGGAGCGTCACCGAATTGCCGGGCGGTCTGATCGAGGACCTGATAGAGGGTTCGCGCCGTCACTCCCTGCAATTTAACATGCGGGGATTTTCCAGACGGCAGGCGGGCGCAGACCGCGACAGGTAGAGGATGGCCTGGCGGGCCAGTTCGGGGACTGTGGGATCGGGGTGCCGCAGCAGCGCCACGAGCTTTCGGATCCAGGGGAGTTCGTCTGCGGACAGACCGATCATAGGTACCCTTTTCGCCATCCGCAGATCCTTTTCGAAGACCTTTTCGGCTGAGGGGGAAGGATTTTGAAGGGAGTGGGGGCTCAAGGCTTTCGTCCGGGAACCGATAAGAGGCAGTGAAGGAAGGGCCCGCAGGCGAAGGGCCGGCCCGGCAATGGGAACCGGCACGCGCGCTGGTCCTTCCGAAGGAGCGGTTATGGATATCAGTGGGATCCACGTGCAACCGCTGGCCGCGGCGACGCCGGCAAATCCGGTGGAACAGACGCCGGAGCATCAGGAGCTGATCCAGGCGGTAAAGGCTTTAAACGCCGCCGGGATGTTTGGCGATCAGAACGAGTTGTTGTTTCGGATGGACCGGCAAGCGCACCGGATCGTTCTTCAGGTGGTGAACCGGGATACCCAAGAAGTTCTATCCCAGGTTCCCCCCGAGTACATCCTCAGGATGGCGGAAGACCTGAAGGACGCAAAAGGCTGACGAGGCAGCCGGCGACGAGCTGGCGACGCGGAACGGCGGCGGGAAAAGCCGGGGCGTCAAGGTAGAGGGGAAGACTATGTCGAATCGCGCTTACGAATTGTACGTGGAGGACGGGATTGAGTCGGCCGATCCGCTCGAACTGGTGCGGCTGTTGTACGAGCGTGCGATCGGGGCGTTGCGGGAGGCACGCCAGGCCTTGGCCGCGGGTGAGATTCTGGCGCGGTCGCGGGCAATTTCGAAGGCGTCGGCGATTGTGATCGAGCTCAACTCGGCATTGGATCATGCGCGCGGCGGAGACATCAGCCGAAGGCTGGCGGCACTCTATGAGTACATGCTGAGGCGCCTGCTGGAAGCCAATTTGCAGCAAAGCGATGCTCTGCTGGCAGAGGTATTGGGCCTGCTCTCGACGCTGGCCGAAGGGTGGAACGGGATTCGAAAGCCCTCGGGGGTGCCTGAGGTGGTGAGCCATTGGCCGGTAAGCGCGGAACCGGCTTCGGCTGGCGTGTCTCACGCCTGGAGCCTCTAGTCGGATCGCTTGACCGGGCAGGGGTGTTGCAGACCCGGAAATCCGGTATGCTTGGATGTGATCTCCGGATACCGGGCCGGATTGGCTCTTGTCCTGTGGGCGGTTGCTCTGGACGCGCAAACGAAGGAAGGCCCCTGGTCGGGTGTGCTTCGCGACGAGTCGGGCGCCGCGATCTCCGATGCCGTGGTTCGACTGAGAGCCGGGTCGGCGCATCTGTCAACCGCAACGGACAAGGAAGGGCATTTCCGCTTCCCCTCGGTCCCGGCTGATGAATACGAGCTCGCGATCGAATCGCGCGGGATCACGGCAGAGTGCGGGACAAGCGTTCCGCTCCCGGATTCGCGCACGGCGGCGATCGTGCTCGCCTCCACGGGGGCCCTCTCATTGAGCGCCGCCGAACCGCGGGAAAGCACTGGCGGCGAGCGGCTCTCGAGCCAACAGGTCTCGGGACTGCCGCTGAATAAGCGCGATTTCAGCCAACTGCTGCTGCTGGCGGCCGGCACGATGACCGACACCAACGGCGCCGCGAACTTCACGCAGCAGTTCGCGGTGAATGGGCAACGCGGCACCGCGGCCGTGTTCGCGATGGATGGCGCCGATATCAGCGACCCGGAAATGGGCGGCGGCACGTTCACCAACTTCAACGTCGATGCGGTCGAGGAAATTCGTTCGAGCTCCGGGTGGATGCCCGCCGAGATCGGACGCGGCGCCGCCGGATACACCGACATCCTCACCAGGTCGGGCAGCAATGAGCTGCACGGCTCCGTGTTCGAGTTTCTGCGCAATGCGGCGCTTGACGCGCGCAATTTCTTCGATCGCCGTTCGTTCGCCCAACCCGGCCGCATTCCGCCGTTTGTGCGCAACGAATTCGGCTTCACCAACGGCGGCCCGGTGGTGATCCCGGGCCTCTACGACGGCCGCAACAAAACATATTACTTCGGGCAATATCAGGGCTTCCGGCAGGTGCTGGGAACCACGCAGGTGCTTTCGGTGCCGACAGCGGCCGAGCGCGCCGGATTGGACTCGACCGCGTATCCGGGCGACACCCTTTACGTTCCCGTCGATCCACAGATCGCGAAGCTGATCGCGCGCTATCCGCTGCCCAACGACCCGGAAGGCGCCTTCGGCCTCCGCACCTACGCAACCTCCTCCAAGGTAGAGACCATTACCGATCAGTTCTCCGCACGCCTTGACCACCACCTCAGTGAGAAGACGAAACTCTTCTTCCGGATCAACGTCGATAACATCACGGGGCCGACGACGAATCCAAACCAGACGGCGCTCGATCCCTCGTTCGCCGTCGAATTTCAGGACCGGCAACGCAACGCGGCCTTCTCGGTAACGCGCGCGCCATCGCCGAATTTCACGGCGCAGACTTCCGTCAGCTTCATCCGCACGACACCGCTCTTTCCGGCGCAGAATCAAACCGACCCTGCGCTCAAATTCGGCGACAGTTTTTATGAACCGTTCAACAACGCCGCGGGCTCGGTGACCGGGTCCTATGGCAATCTGTTCCAGGTCCGGCAGAATTTCACGCAGGTCCGCGGCAATCACACCATCAAGTGGGGCGGGGAATGGCGCGGAAATCGCGACACGACCGTCTACGGGATCAGCCCCAATGGCGAATACCAGTTTGGCGGCGGCACGGCGTATTCGCCGGTGGAAATCCGGTCGGCCAGCGGTCTGCATGACATTCACATTGGCGATCCGCTGCCGGATTCTCTCACCGGCCTGCTCACCGCCAGCGCGTTTTCATACATTGTCGGGGTGGCGCCCTCGCTGTTCCCGCAAGGCGATCACATCGGGGATGCGGGGATTCAGCGCGATGCGTTCAACTTCTACGCGCAGGACAGTTGGAAGATCGGCGATCACCTGCTGCTCAACTACGGCCTTCGGTATGAGATGACGACGCGCATTCGCGAGCGTTCTGCGCAGACGTCGGCGCTCGATTTCTATAGGCTCAACGGCAAGCCCGCGGTGAACCTGGTGATCAATCCCGAACCGGCGTACCGATGGGATCCGACGGGGCTCGGCCCGCGCCTTGGCGCCGAATGGCGCATCGCGAAGGACACGCTGGTGCGGGCCGGCGCCGGCATTACCACGATTCTCATCAATCTCTGGCAGAATAATGCGCTCACCGGCGGCACGCCGTTTGTCTTCTATCCGCGCCTGACGGCCGCGCCCGGCCAGCCCATCCGCTTCGGCATGGCCATCACTCCGCAGGAACTGCCCACGGTGTACACCACCAGCGGGCAGCCCGTATTTGCCACCGGCGATTCCAAGCAGGTGCCGGGGAATACGATCATGGACGTGCAGCGATTCGAAAACGAACTCGCCGCGCTTTCGCCCGACCATCGAATTACGCTGCTCAACGGAGCCGCGATCTCGCGCGATTTGACCAACGGCTACATCGGGACCTGGACCGTCGGAGTCGAACGGAAGATGGGCGCCACCACCGTGAACGCGGCGTATGTGGGAACAGCCGGCATCCGGCTGACCGCGGCGGATCATCCCAATGGCTACCCCGGGGCGGCGCCCGAGTTCGCCCGCTACACGCAGTTTGACGCGGCCGGCGAGGTCACCGGCGGCTTCGGTCCCATCTTCGTGATCGACAATCGCGCGCATTCCACGTATCACGCGCTGCAGGTGTCGGCATCGAAGAACCTGACCGCTTCGGGTCTCGGTGTGCAGGCGAGCTACTCGTGGTCGAAGTCGATCGACGATTTGTTCGTCGGTGTGCAGGACCCGTTTCATCCAGGCCTGGATCGCGGCCCTTCGAACTTCGACGTGACGCACGCGATGAGCTTCAGCCTCTTCCAGGATCTGCATGCCGATCGCGTGCCGCTGTTGCGTCGTCTCGGGAGCAAGGCAATGAGCGGATGGCAGATGCTGGCGATCGGCACCGTGAATACCGGACTGCCGTTCACCGTGTACTCCGGCATCCAACAGACCGGTGCCGGCTCGGCAGGAGCCGACCGGCCGGATCAAATCGGCACACCGGTTCTTTCCACCAGCCGCACGGTCCGTGAAGATTATTTCGGTCTCGGCGACAACGACGTTTCGTACTTCAGCATTCCAATCCACGTATCTGGCGGAACCGGTCCAAACGATGGCCGGTTCGGCACGCTCGGGCGGAACACGTTCCGCGGTCCGATGTTCCGCAACTTCGACGTGGCGTTCATCAAGGACACGCCGCTTTCAGGGCGAAACGGCGGGGAGCGCGCCGCGCTGCAGTTCCGCGCGGAACTCTTCAATGTGTTCAACCTCGTGAATTTCGGCTTGCCGCAGAACACGCTGCTGGGCGCGGGTTTCGGACGCATCAGCAAGACAGCCGGTTCGTCGCGGCAGATTCAGCTCTCGCTGAAAGTGATCTTCTAGGTGGTGGCCTGTAGGACAGGTTGGCAGCCTGCCCCCCCGTGATATCCTCAGGACAAAGCTCTGCGCATGGTTTCGCGGAAGATTCTCTGGGGATTGGCCGGCGCGTTGATCTCGTTCGCTGCCGTGACGGAAGTGCACCTGCCCTTTCGCGAATATCCCGGTGTCGAATATGACCAATTTCCGCTGCCTTCGGATTACCAGGAGAAAACCGAGTTCGCGTTTGCGCGCCTGATGTATCCGCCGGCGCCCACGGCGCGCTTCGACCGCAGCGGCAGCCGGCGCGGCGGCAACGGCTGGAAGATGGGATATTCGAGCTGGACTCAGGATTATCCGCGCGCCGATCGCCACTTTTTACAGGCGGTACGGCGCTTGACGCGCCTCCACGTGCGGTCCGTCGAGCAGCCCGTTGATCTCGATGACGGCGACGAATTTGACTGGCCGTGGCTCTACGCCGTCCGCCCCGGCGAATGGAAGCTCACCGATTCCCAGGCCAAAGCGCTGCGCGAATACCTGCTGCGCGGCGGCTTCTTCATGGCCGACGATTTCTGGGGTTCCGACGAATGGGCTGTTTTCATGGAGAGCTTGCGCAAGGTTTTTCCGGATCGCACGCCCGTGGATCTGCCGAACAGCGACGCGATCTTTCACTCCGTCTATGATCTCGATGACCGCTACCGGGTCCCCGGCGCCTGGGGCCTCTATGGGTCGGGCTATCAGAACGACGGCAGCGTTCCTTACTGGCGCGCCATCTATGACGACAAAGGCCGCGTCATGGTTGCCATCGTGGTCAACTCCGACCTGGGAGATTCCTGGGAATACGCCGACGATCCCGACTACCCGGAGAAGTACTCGGCGCTGGGCATCCGGACAGGCGTAAACTATATTGTCTACGCGATGACGCATTGATCTTCAGAGACCAACCATGAAATTTGGCGGATTTTACGAACACCAGTTGCCGCGCCCCTGGTCAGCAGATTCGGAACATAAGCTGCTCAAGAACGCATTGGAGCAGGTGGAACTGTCCGATCGCGGCGGCTACGACTACATCTGGGCCACCGAACATCATTTTCTGGAAGAATACGCGCACTCCTCGGCTCCTGAAGTTTTTCTGGCTGCGTGCACGCAACGCACGAAGAATGTGCGGATCGGGCATGGCATCGTGCAGATGCCGCCGAACATCAATCATCCGGCGCGTGTCGCCGAACGGGTCGCCACGCTCGATTTGATCAGCGATGGCCGCGTGGAATACGGCGCCGGCGCCGGCGCCACGGAAACCGAGCTCGGCGGGTTCCATGTCCCCCAGTCCGTCAAGAAAGACATGATGCTCGAAGGTCTCCGCGCCGTGGTCCGCATGTTCACCGAAGATCCGTTCGGCGGCTTCGAAGGCCAGTACGTCAAGGTGCCCGCCCGCAACGTGGTTCCCAAGCCGCTGCAGAAACCGCATCCGCCGCTCTGGCTGGCCTGTTCGAACCGCACTTCGATTCTGCAGGCCGCGCGGCTCGGCGTGGGCGCGCTCACGTTTTCGTTCGTCAGCCCGGAAGAGGCGAACCAGTGGGTCAAGGATTACTACGCGGCCTTCGAACACGAGTCTGTCCCCGTCGGAGCAGCCGTCAATCCCAACTTCGCCATCACCTGCCCGTTTCTGTGCGATCGAGATGAAAAGCGCATGGCGGAACTCGGCGCGGAGAGCTACGGATTTTTCATTTATGGCCTCGGCCATTACAGCTTCTTCGGCGACCACGAGCCCGGCGTGAGCGACATCTGGGATGAATTCAAGAACCATCCCAAGGAATTCACTCCTCCCGAAGGCCGCATTCAGGATTGCGTCGGCACCCCAGAGATGATTCGCAAGCGTCTCCGCGAATTCGAGGATGTCGGCATTGACCAGGTGATCTGCCTGTCGCAGGCAGGCAAGATTCCTCACGAGCTGCTGTGCTCGTCCATCGAGTTGTTCACCAAAGAAGTGTTGCCTGAGTTTAAGGAGCGCGATCAGCGCTGTGCCCGGCAGCGTGCGGAACGCCACGCGCGGCTGTCGGAGATCGCGATGGCGCGCAAGCCGAAGACGGAAGCCGAGCCGGTTCATACTGTGATTCACGCCGCCGGCCACCACTAGATCGAAAGGGAATGCCATGTTAGCAATCGACGAAAAAACCATTACCGATGCGGCGCTCGCACAGATGGCCACGACGCGCGATCCCCGTCTCAAGGAGATCATGGCGTGCCTGGTGAAACACCTGCACGCGTTCGCACGGGAAGCCGACCTGACGCCCGAAGAATGGATTGACGGCATCAAGTTCCTGACGGCGGTGGGCCAGACGTGCACGCCCTACCGGCAGGAGTTCATTCTGCTCTCCGACACGCTCGGCTTAAGCAGTCTCATCAACTCGCTGCACGACAAGCGCGCCACCGAAGCCGGCACCAAGACCAGCCTGCTGGGCCCGTTCTACCGGCAGGATTCGCCGCAGCGCCAACTCGGCGAATCGATCATGTCCGAGCCGAAGGGCCCGCAGGTCTGCATCTACGGCCGGGTCACGGATTCGGCCGGCAAGGGCATTCCCAATGCGTCGGTGCAGATCTGGCAAACCGATGACGAAGGAGTCTATGACCTGCAGCGGAACGACCCGTCGATGATGGATCTGCGCGGCTGGTACCATTGCGATCCCGAAGGCCGCTACCATCTCCGCACCGTGCGACCGCTCGGATACATGATCCCGATGGATGGCCCCGTAGGCGACATGATTCGGGCGCAAGGCCGCCACGGCTACCGTCCGGCGCACATCCATTTCCTGGTCGGCGCGCCGGGATATCGCGAACTGGTCACCGCGCTTTATCTGGGGAAGGACGATCACATCGATTCCGACACGGTATTTGGCGTAACCGAGACGCTGGTCACGGAGACGAAAGAGAACGATCCGTCCTCGCCGTTCCGCGATCTGCCGTCGATCCAATTCGACTTCCATCTGGCGAAGGCGACGGAAACGGATGCATCCGGCCGAGTGGGCGCGGACCCCTCGCAGATCACCAAAAGCGCGCACTCGCACTAGCGGGCAGGCCGGAGACCTGACCTACACTACCAGCCGCGCTGCGCCATGCGGTGTTCGATCTCGGCGGCGTACCAGTTCATCCGCGCGGGCTTGCGGCGCAACGGCGCCGGAATCAACGAAGCCAGACGCGCGGCCTGCTCGCGAGTCAGGCGGGCCGCCGGCACTCCGTACCACGATTCGGCCGCTTCCTCGGCGCCATAAACACCGCGCCCCCACTCGATCACATTCAGATACAGCTCCAGAATACGCCGTTTGCCGAGGATGCGGTCGGCAACCGGCGCTAGCGTGAACTCCAAAGCTTTGCGGATGAAGGACCGGTGTGTGGTCAGGAACAGGTTCTTGATCAGTTGTTGCGTGATGGTCGAAGCGCCGCGACCGACGCGGCCTTCTTCCACATCCTGATCGACGACCCGCTGTACCTGCTGCCAGTCGATCCCATGGTGCTCATAAAAACGGCCATCTTCGGCGGAAATCGCGGCGTGCTGCAGGTTGGGGGAAATGCGCCCGAGCGGCACAAAGCGGTAACGCTTGTGATAGGGCTGGGGATGAACCCAGGCTTCGATGCGGCGCTGCACCTGGACGCCGGTGGTCGGAGGGTTGATCCATCGTAGGGCGATTAACCCGGCTAGCGCCAGGACGTAGAAACCAACGGCCAAGCTAGCCATTAGTAAGGTAATAGTACGCAGAATCTGTCTCAACGTACGAAGCGCCACGTTATGATGGTAGCCGTTGAAGTTGCAGCCGGTATAGTCCCCCGGGAGAGCTGGAATGCCACGGCTTGAACGTTTTTTAGAATTTGCTGAATCCCACCGGATTTCCGTGTGCGTCGCCTCTGGCGTCATGGTCGCGGTAATTGCCTGGGCGGATGCGCAATTGCCAACCATGGCCATCGGCTTTCTGTACTTGTTGCCGATTCTGGTATCCGCGGCGGCCCTGAACACCCTGCAGATCCTGAGTCTGGCGGCGCTTTGCAGCATCCTGCAAGAGGCCTTCAGTCCAGGCCACTGGTCGGCGGGGACGGCGGACCGGTTGCTGGTAACTGGGATTGGGTTTGCGATGGCGGGCTTTTTTGCGGCTGAGCTGAATCAGCGCCGGCGGCTTTTGCGCAGGCATTTGGGCGAACTCGAGGCGGAAGTGCGGCTTCGTCTGGATGCCGAATCGCGCGTTCGCACGCTGATCGAGACCAGCCCGCTGGCGATCCTGACCATCGAGAGCTCGGGCGAGGTTCTGCTTGCCAACGAATCGGCTCATGAGTTGCTGGATTTCGACCAAGGCACCCTACACGGCACCGATGTTGCGCCGTATCTTCCGATTCTGCCGCGCATGCTGCAAAGTCATCACCCCGCCGGCTATATGCGAACGAATGTAGAATGCAAAGCGAAGCGGCGCAATGGTGACGTATTTCTCGCCCATGTGTGGCTTTCGACGTATCGAACTGTGAACGGTCCGGGGCTGGCGGCCGTCATTTGGGACGCTTCGGAAAGTCTTCGCGACCGCGAAGGCGCGGGCCTGGACACGATGCTTGCGACCTCGCGCGTGCTGGTCGGCGCGATCTCGCACGAAATCCGGAATCTTGCCGCGGCGGCGTCTTCGAGCTATGGAAGTCTGGGGAGCCTGCCGGGCGCCTCCGAGAGCAAGCAATATGAAGCCCTCGGCAGCCTGATCCATGCCCTGGAACGGATCGCCACATCCGGTTTGCAGTTGGCGTCGCAGCGCGAGACCGCCGTTACCGATCTGGGCACGCTTCTGGATGAAACACGCATCGTGATCGAACCCTTATTGCGCGAATCGGGCATTGACGTAGCCTGGGACGTACCGGCGAGCCTCCCGCTGGTGCAGGCCGATCACCACAGTCTGCTGCAGGTATTTGTCAATCTCGCGAGAAATATCAAATGCGTGCTGGAGGATTGCCCGCGGCGTGAAGTGCGAGTTACCGCGGCTTTGGAGCGCGATCTGGTTCTGGTGCGCGTCTACGACACCGGCCCGGGAGTGCCGTATCCGGAGAATCTGTTCAGGCCGTTTCAGCCGGGGGCCCATTCGGCCGGTCTCGGACTGTATGTATCGCAGGCCATCCTCCGCTCTTACGGCGGAAGTTTGCGCTACGAGCCGCAGGCTTCCGGCAGTTGTTTCGTGGTGGAATTATGGCCGGAGGAAATAGC
>Ga0335078_10007667_pt1 | contig 16011 bp, 15 predicted proteins | sample Lox_Sample_32_FD_206711 | JGI IMG/M metagenome (GOLD analysis project Ga0335078, IMG submission 206711) | Soil microbial communities from Loxahatchee National Wildlife Refuge, Florida, United States - Lox_Sample_3.2 | ecosystem: Environmental > Terrestrial > Soil > Wetlands | place: USA...
AGCTCGCGATTCCTTCATGCGGACCGGTTCCAGACGACTTTCCCGCCCAGGATCGTCATCTCCACCTCGATCTCCTTGATGCGCGCGGCGTCAACCGCGGTCGGGTCCCCGCTCAGCACAACAAGGTCGGCGAGCTTGCCGGGCGTCACCGACCCTTTCACGTCTTCCTCGAAAGCTGCCCTCGCCGCTCCCGCCGTGTGCATCCTCAGGGCCTCCATTGCCTCCACCCCTTCCTCCGGAAGAAGTGTCCTCCCTTTTTCGGTTCCCCTCGTTACTGCGGCGCAGATGCCTACGAGTGGACCCGGCTCTGCTATGGGAAAATCCGAGCTGAAAGCCACGGGGATGCCCGATTGGAGCATGCTCCGTATGGGGTAGAGACAGGGCTGCTGCTCATCGGATACGGTCGAGAGATACCGGTCTCCGTTGTAGTATACGAATGTGGGCTGGGTCACGACGGTGATGGCCAGTTCGTGGATTCGTTTCATCAGCGACGGCGGGCAGACAGAGCAGTGCTCGATCCTGTGCCTGTGGTCACGGCTCCCATGTGCCGAAAGGGCATACTCGACGGCGTCGCACACCGCCCCTATCACCGATTCCTCCACCGCGTGGACCACCGCCTGGAGCCCGGCCCCATCGATGGAGAGGAGCCCTTCGCGAAGCATCTCGGGGCTCGGGTGAAGGCTGCCCGTGGCCTCGGTGACCATGATCTTCACACCGCCGAGCCTCAACTGATGCTCCTGGATAAGCCTGGGATACGCCTCTTTCTGCCATTCGGCAAAGCCCTTCAGTCCCATCATCATGGTGACGCGGGGGGCGAAGATGGCGCGCCTCTTCCATTCCCGGAAGAGCTCCCACTGGCGCAGGTCGTTGTGGGCCGATGCGTCCTGCACCGACGTAATGCCGAGGGAGAGGAGCTTTCTGCTCCCCAGGGCAAGGGCTTCGCCCATCTCGTGCTCGTCCACGGGGGGGATTCTCTCCGCGAGAAAGTCGCCCATTCCGAAGAGTATGCCAGTGGGCTCCCCTGTCCCCAATTCCCGGTCAATGTAGCCTTGGGGAGGGTCCCCGGTCTCGAAAGTGATGCCCACCTCCTTCAGGGCGAGGCTGTTGAGCACGTGGGCATGGCCGGAGCGGTGGGCGAGCCTCACCGGGTGGAGAGGCGCAGCAGCATCGAGATCCCATCGGTTCGGATGGCGCGCCTCGGCGAGATGGAACTCGTCATACCCCCTGCCCCTAACCCAGGTGCCGGGGGCCTTTCTCTCGCACAAGCTGCGCACCCGCTCCCGGATCGATGCCACGGAATCGATGCCGTCGCGGGGAGAAAGGCCGAGAGAAACAAGGCTTTGGGCGTATGCGTTGACATGGCAATGGGCATCGATGAAACCGGGGACTACGGTCTTACCCGCACAGTCTATCGTCCTTGCCGCCCCTGCAGAAGGCTCCACAGACTGAGCGCTCGGAGAGACAAGCGCGATCCTCTCTCCCTGAATCGCCACGAGCCCTGCCCTAGGCGTCGAGGGGTCCATGGTGATGACGTTGCCATTGAGAAGCACGAGATCATACATAAATAAGCCTTTGAATTGGCCGAACACTCTCTTACGACTTCCAAGGCCGCGTTGTCAAGGAAGAAGAGACCTCCTAAAGAAAACTGCCGCCTGTCCGATAACCCATTTGTACCGTGAAAAATGTTTCTGTGGGGAGATAGGGAGGCCCTTGGTAGTTCGGAAGAATATGGACCCAGGGGGGAAAGGCATCCGCGAGGCCTGCCTGGAATACTCTGGGACGGCCGCGAAGCAGCGGGATGTTCCGAAAATCCTCTTGAGGACTCCTAGGGTTTGAAGAGTAACCGGGGAACGCCTTGTGCGCTGTTTCGAAGGAAAAGCCGAGGAGGAGCAGTATGGCCGTATCCGGCTATCAGATAACGACCGTCATTAAGGCCTACATAAGAACCATGGAGATGAGGGCCAGAGCCGCAAACGAGCAGATCGAGACCGACACGCCCGCAGACCTGATAACCATATCCGACGAAGGGAGGGGACTGCTCTTTGACAGGATTCGAAAACAGATGGCAGATAGGCTAAGGCGGAAACGATAGCTTTCTTCTCCTTCCACAGGCCCGGCAGGGTGCCGGGACCGGATAACCCCATGAGAGCAACACCCCTGGAACCCTTCCTGCACGGATCGGCCGATTTCCTCGAGAGGTGCGGGATGTGGTAGAATCTTCCGGCACAGTAACCCTGAATATCACGACATGAGAATACGGAAGGGTATAATAGAGCGAATTGTAGCCCACGCCCGACGGGAAGCGCCCATCGAGGCGTGCGGTTTCCTCATGGGATCGAGCGGACTTGCCACGCGGGACTTCCCCATAACCAACGCCGACGGCAGGGAAGACCATTACACCTTCGACCCCGATGAGCAGCTTCGGGCATACTCGGTCGCGAGCGAGGAGGGTCTCGACATCATGGCCGTCTATCACAGCCACCCGAAAGGCCCCGCACAGCCTTCTGCGGAGGACATCAGGCTCGCCCATGACCCGACCATCTCCTACGTGATCGTATCCCTCCTGGAGGAGAAAGGCATGGTTAAGGCGTTCTCCATCAAGAATGGAAGCGTGGAGGAAAAGCCGCTCCTCATAGAGTGACGGAAGCCGGGACAGACTTGAAGAGAGCTAGGAGAGAAAGATGACAGATAAGAAGGCCAACGCCGCAAAAGTGAAAAAAGGCGGCCTAGTGCAGCAAAAGCAGAGGGACTATTTTGCCATGAAGCTCCACTCCGTGGGAGGTGATTTTTCAGCCGACCAGATGAGAAAGATCATCGAGGTGGCGGAGAAGTACGGCAATGGTCAGATCCACCTGACGACGAGGCAGGGGATCGAGATACACTTTGTCCACCACACTCTCGTCGATGCGGCGACGAAGGATCTTGAAACCGCGGGCATTGCCATGGGCGCGGGCGGTCCGCGGGTCCGGATCGTTTCTGCCTGCCCCGGAGAGGCTACCTGCACATTCGGCGCGATCGACACAAAGGGGGTAGCCCTCCACCTCGACCGCACATACTTCAACCGGGAGATGCCCTACAAATTCAAGCTAGCGGTTACCGGGTGCCCCCATAACTGCGCCAAAGCCACGGAGAACGACATCGGCGTCATGGGAGGGACCGAGCCGGAGTGGGACAGGTCCGCCTGCACCGACTGCAAGCTCTGCGTGAGCATATGTCCGAAGGGGGCAATAAGAAAAGAAGGCGACACTTATAGCCACGATCGGTCGAAATGCATCAACTGCAGCGTCTGCACCTCGAAGTGCCCCACCAATGCCTGGAGACCCTTCAGGCAGGGATACATCCTTTGGGTAGGCGGCACCATGGGAAAGACCCCTCGAATGGCCACGAGGATTCCCGGGCTCATCGAATCGAGGGAGAGGCTCTACGAGCTGATCGCTGAGGCAATCGACTACTACCGGACTCACGGGAGAAAGAAAGAGCGGTTCGGCCACACCATGGACAGGATCGGACCGGAAAAGGTCCTGAGGGCGATCACCGGTTGAGCCTGAAGCAACTACTTGGCTGCAAATATCCCCCAGGTGGTCTATTCGCACCTATTCCTCCTTGCCAAGATAAGCTTCGACTACCTCCTTGTTCTGCCGCACCTCGTGGGGGAGGCAGTCTATGATCTTCTTGCCGTAGTTGAGCACCGTGATCAGGTCGGAAATACCCATGACGACCCTCATGTCATGCTCGACGAGGACCACCGTGATGCCCCTATCCCGTATCCCTTTGATCCTCTCCACCATTTCGGCGGTTTCCGTGGGGTTCATGCCGGTGACCGGCTCATCGAGGAGGAGCATGGCGGGATTGCATGCGAGAGCAATGCTCACCCCGAGGGCCCGCTGGTGCCCGTGGGGCAGATTCCCCGCGAGCTCATTCTTCAGCGCCCCGAGACCCATGAAATCGATGATGTCGAGGGCCTCATTCCTCGCCCCTCGATCCGCCCCCCGCGCGGACGGGGTATGGAGAAACTCCTGGAGGGCCCCTGCGCGGGAGCGCATGTGCAGTCCGATAAGGACGTTGTCAAGAACAGTCGACTGCATGAAGAGGAAGGTTTGCTGGAAAGACCTGCTTATGCCCTTCTGGGCTACTTGATGGGGCTCAAGGCCCGTAATATCCTCGCCGTCGAAGATTATGGCTCCCGACGTGACGGGGAAGGTGCCCGTGATAAGGTTGAAAACCGTGGTCTTTCCCGCGCCGTTGGGTCCTATGAGGCTGTGTATCTCCCCTTTTTCGACGCTGAAGTCCAGGCCGGAAACAGCCTGAAGCTTCCCGAAGTTCTTCGTCACACTCTTCAGCTCGAGCAATGGCAAGGTAACCCTCCCTCCTCAAGAGAATGGAAAGCAAGAACGAAACGGGCCGATCATGCCCCGCCCGCCGGACTCTCCTTCTTTAACTTCCCCTTTCTGCCCTTCCGTAGGTCGTCCATCAGGCCCAGCACGCCCGTGGGCAAAAAGACGATGATCAGTATCATGGCGATGGCCGTGATTATGGGCTCGTACTCTTTCGCCACGCGCAAATACTCCGGGATCAAGGTGACGATGATGGCCCCGACGATCGGGCCGGCAAGGCTGTGGAAAAGCCCTCCCACGACCGCGTACATCATGACGAAAATCGAATTCTGAAAGCCAAAAGTGTCGGGCACTGCGACCAGGGAGAAGGCGACGAAGTATCCTCCGGCCACCGCAAGGAAGAAGTTGCCCACGAGCACATTGGCCATCCGGTACCTGACCACGTTGATACCGACCGAGTTAGCAAGCTTGAGGCTCGACCCTACGGCGTTCCACGCCCTCCCGATCCGGGAATTGTAAAGGGCATAGTAGGCGAGCAGATTGACGCCGAGCAGAAAAAGGCCGAGGTAGTAGAGCTCCGGCTTGTGGATAAAGGCGAAAGAGCCCACGGTGGGAGCAGGCACGACGCCCGTGCCGCCCCATCCGCCGAAGAAGTCGACGGAGCCGAAGATCTGCTGCATGGCCATGGCCGTTACCATGCCGAACATGAGAAAGACTATCATGCCCCGGGGGATGGCTATGGCAAAAATGATGGTGCCCAGCGCCATGGCCAGGAGGCCTCCGATGGGGAGGGTTAGCCAGAACGACATATGGGCCCTCTGCATGAGAAGGGCGGTCGTATAGGCCCCTACGCCCCACCAGGCGGCGATATCGAATCTCGGCAATCCCACCCTGAGGCTGAGAGCGAACGCGAGGCCCAGTATGGAGTAAGTAATGGTCAGGATGAAAACCTGGAGCACGTAGGCGTTTATGAGCCAGGGCAGCGCGATAACAACGGTGATAAGCGCCGCCCATCCGACCTTCACGAGCTTAGACATCCCTATACCTTCCCTTTCGCGCACATTATTGGCCCGGCACTGGGAGCGGCTTGCCCAGCAAGCCCCCGGGTCTGAAGAACATAAGGATCGCCACGAACACGAAGAGCGCGAGCAGGTTGAACTGACCGACGAAGTGGAAAGCGAAGCTCTCCAGCAGACCCACGATGAATGCGGCAAGGAGGGCGCCCGACATACTGCCGGTGCCGCCCACGAGGACGACGAGCATGGACTTGGTAAAAACATTTGTCCCCATGGTTGTGGAGGCTGAGAGGACCGGTACGATGAGGGCCCCTGCGATGCCGCAGAGGCCTGAGCCCACACCCATGGTAACCCAGAAGATCCGTTTCGCGTTTATCCCCTGGAGGCCGGCCACGTCCCTGTTCTCGGTGGCTGCGAGCATGGCCGTCCCCATCTTCGTCTTCATGAAGATGTAAAGGGCGACCATCACCACGATGGCACCCGCAATGACGACCACTTTGCCCGGGTTGAGGTTAACGCTGCCCAAGGAGAGGGTTCCGTGAAGAACGGGTGAAACCACACCCTCCCTGAAGCCGAAGGAAAGGAGGGCGGATTGGTTTATGAGGGTGCCGAAGGCTACCGTGACGAGGAGGGTATGAAAGAACCCTTGGAGCATGGTGCGCTGGATCACGGCCAGATGGAAAAGGATCCCGAGGAGCGCGATGCCCGCGAGGGAGGCGAGAATGGCCAGGGGATAGGGGAGCCCCAGGACCGAGACCACGCCGAAGGTGATGAACGCCCCCAGCATGTAGAAGTCCCCCTGGGCGAAGTTGAACACCTGTATTACCCCGAGGATGAGCGTAAACCCCGAAGCCACCAGGGCGTACATGCCACCGCTCATGAGGCCGTTCACGAAGAGTTGGACGAAGAGATCAGGGGTCATGAGGGACTCCTTTGCGCTTGATCGTGAGCTGCATGCACAAGCGAGTCGCCCCGCGGATCTTACGCGGGGCGACTCGATGCCTTGCTATCCCTACATTTTCATGTCTGCAAAGTCATAGAGACTCGGCTGCGGGGGAAAGGTAGGCTTTCCGTACTCCTGCCAGTACTTCTCGTACACGTCGACCTTATCCATGGCCTTGATGGAGACCAGGTACTGGTCCTTCACCGCAACGACCTTGAGGGGCACGAGCTTGCCGTCTTTTATGATGGCCACCATGCAGCCGGGGGCTGAATCGATGGTCTTGTAGTTCTTGAGGTCAGGCCGGGCAAAGAGCTGGCTGTAGCCTTCGAAGGTCTTCACCCCCTTCTTGGAGTTTTGAAGGTACTTGACCACGGTGTCCACATCGACGCTCTTCGTGCTTTCCACCGCGTCTTTGAAGAGGAACCAGGGCGACATCCAGAAGCATCCCTCGCTGCGCCACTCCTTGTACTCCTTCACGTAGGCGTCTATGAGGGCCACTATCTCCGGGTCTTTCACGACCCCTTTGGGATCGTAGTAGACGCACTCCCATCCTTCAACGTATTCTTTGCCCACCTTCTTCACGATATTATCGAGGACCACCGGGTCGATATTGCCCGGGTAGACTTTGCCTTTGTAGCCCGCATCCTTCAAAGAGGAGATGACGTTCGTGATCATGTCGCCCGTGACGAAAGGCATCTCGAGAAAATCAGAATTGGAGGCCTTAATCTTGGACGCGATGGGGCCGAAATCAGTGGTGCTCGTGTTAAAGAAAATCGGCTCCAGCACCTGGAGGCCCGCGACCTTGGCAGAGCCGGTCCACTGCATGGTCCCGATCTTGCCGAACTGGCTGTCCGGATCGAGGATGAGGTCAGTCTTCGCGCCCTTGGCTTTGGTATCATGTTGAATTGTGTAGCCCATACCGTAGCCGAAGAAGAGCCCCTGCCCCTTGATTGCGTACTTCAGTTTCGGATCGGCCAGCTCATCCCTGAAGGAGACGCCCATCCACATTGCGTGGTTCGGCTCGGTTACAGTCACGGTCTCCTCGGCCACGTCCCCCCACGTGGCGACGATGAACTTGACGCCGTCCTGGAGCACAGCCCTCTCAGCGGCTGAGCGCGTCTTCTGGACCTCGTTATATCCGCAGTCATAGATCATCGGTTTAACGAGGTACTTCTCGCCCCCTATCTGCCAGCCCCCCTTCTCGTTGTACATCTTCGCGAAGAGATTGAACCAGCGCTGCATTTCGATGCCCTGCTGAGACTTGAGGTTGACCAGCGCCCCGATCTTCAGCTCCTTCGGCGCGGCAGCAGAAACGCGATAGGTCCCCGCAAAAAAGAGTGCCGCGAGAACCACCAGAACGAGGACCGCAGCCAAAGTCATTCCCTTAATCGTGCTCATATCAATCCCCCTTCACTGCTAAGATATGCTCGCTTGTCCCGTTTTCTTGCCGTCACCTACGGACGACCCGCACCAGTGCCGTACCCCCCGGACCGGGGTTGGGCGCTGATTCGATGGGTGGTGCGTCTTTTCAGTCTTGCAAGTCGCGAGGGTCATGTCAAGAAAAACCTTGGCGCAACTTCCTGCCCTTTTCGAGAAGCCACTCGGCAGTTGCGCGGATCGCGCATCCGAGCACCATCCGGGGATGCTGCCGCGCTTCCCATCGTGAAAGCCGGGGTATTTCAACGCCGTTCTATGGGCCCTCAGGCCGGCTCCTCTTTCAGCTCCACGAGAGTCGCCCCCCAGCCTCCTTCATCCACGCTCGCAAGGCGGAAGGAGGCCACTTCGGGCAGCCGGCCGAGGACGGCGTGGACGGTCCTCCTCAGAGTCCCGGTACCCTTGCCGTGGATGATCCTCACCGTCAGGATGGACCGCTTCCGGCATTCTTCCAGGTAGTCGACGATCAGGCCCTTGACCTCTTCGGGCCGAAACGTGTGGAGGTCAAGCACCCCGTCAATGGGAAGCTCGACGATCTCTTCCCCGTCCATCACTGCGGATACCTCCTCGCCTCCACCCATTATACGCTATCAGCGCCTTTCCTGCCCGGGCGAAAAAGGATGAGAGTTTTCTAATCCGGGGTTGAACCAAAGCGGATTAGAATTTTCTAATCCGCGGTTAATCACCTTTTAATCTTTATCTTGTATGCTTCTTTTGTTTGATAAAAAAAGGGGCCCCCAGGGGCGCAACGGGCCCTGATACGAATTGCAAAGGAGGAACATTCGTCATGAATACAATCAAGAACCGGCTGAAGACAGGGAACCTCAGATACCCGACCGTGGGGGCCGTTGCAGTTGCCTTTCTGTTCGCAGGCATGCTCATCACCTCATCGCTCGGCACCTTCACCCATACCCAGGCCGCTGCCGCTCCGGCTCAGTCTATGGTCGCAGGGCCTCCATCCTTCGTCGAGCTCGCCGAAGCCTTAGGTCCTTCGGTCGTCAATATCAAGGTCACGAAGATGCAGAAGGCGGAAGGGCCGGAGATGCCCGATATGGAGAACACCCCCTTCGGGGATATGTTCAAGCACTTCTTCGGGGACATGCCCCGTACTCCCAGGAGAATCCAGGGAGCGGGGTCGGGGGTGGTCATCAACAGTGACGGCACGATCCTCACGAACAACCACGTAGTGGAAGGGGCGTCGGAGATCGTCGTGACAACGAGCGACAAGCAGGAGTACAAGGCCCGGGTCGTCGGCCTCGACCCAAAGACCGACCTCGCGGTCATCAAGATGGACACGAAAGGACCTTTCAAGGCCGCGGTGCTCGGCGATTCGGAGGCCACCAGGGTGGGAGAGTGGGTCATCGCCATAGGAAACCCCTTCGGCTTGAGCAACACTGTGACAGCAGGTATCGTGAGCGCGAAGGGCAGGATCATCGGCGCCGGCCCCTACGACGATTTCATCCAGACGGACGCACCGATCAACCCGGGGAACTCCGGCGGCCCCCTCATCAATATGAAGGGTGAGGTCATCGGTATCAATACGGCGATCCTCCCGAACGGACAGGGGATAGGCTTCGCCATACCCATTCACACGGCAAAGGCTCTCCTTCCACAGCTCGAGACCAAGGGCACGGTGACAAGGGGCTACATAGGGGTCTCCATCCAGGATGTCACCGAGGACCTTGCCCAATCGCTCAACCTGAAGGTCAAGAAGGGCGCCGTGGTGACCGAGGTGGTGGAGGGTGGACCTGCCCAAGATGCGGGCATCAAGAGGGGAGACGTGATCATCACCTTTGACAATCACGAGATAAAAGACCGCCACGAGCTTGCATCGACCGTGGCCGGGACGCCGGTTGACCGGGAGGCCCCTGTGGGCATCGTCAGGGACGGCAAGGAGATGACGCTCCATATCAAGGTAGCCAGGCTGGAGTCCAAGGAAGCCGTGACGGCGAAGTCAGACGAGACATCCCACGGGAAATGGGGCCTCCAGCTTCAGGAGCTCACGCCCGACATCGCCCGGCAGCTCGGCGCCAAAACCGATAAGGGCGTGCTAGTTGCCGGCGTGCAGCCGGGCAGCCCCGCGGAGAACGCCTCTGTTCAGAGGGGCGACATAATCCTAGAAGTGAACCGCCAGCCCGTAAAAGGGGTGGAGGATATGAAGGATAAGCTCGAGAAGGCGCGGGCAAAAGATTCCCTTCTCCTCCTCATCCAGCGGGGCGGCGGCAACCTCTACATCGTGCTGAAAGGGTAAGGCCTCTCGAAGCGAGAGTGCGATCCGTCAAGTGCCAAAGGGCATCCACCAATCAAGGGGATGGCCTTTGGCACTTTTTTGCGCCTCCCCAGCCAAGGAAAAGGTGACGTCCATTGGTTCGTGAGGCCTGAGAAAAGGCTCCCTTGCGGTAACCGACGATAATGGCTACATTCTCTGAAACAGAACTTCCGAAAGAGGTGAGCCATGGAGAGCGAGCCGATAGTCGTTGCCTGTCCCAAGTGCGGGACGAAGAACCGTGTTCCGGGGAGCCGGTGGTCAGACGTGCCGAAGTGCGGAAAGTGCAAGGAGCCCCTCGACCTGCCGAGCCTCTATCCTGACAGGGCCATCGAGGTCACCGACGCGAGCTTCCAGAGAGAAGTGCTGGGTTTCGCCGGCCCGGTGCTCGTCGACTTCACCGCCGTCTGGTGAGGCCACTGCCGCAGGCTCGAACCGGTTCTGGATGAACTGGCGCAGACTTTCGCCGGAAAGGTGAAATTCACCAAGGTAAACGTGGACAACTCCCCTCAAACTGCGTCGCGCCACAACATACGGGGGGTGCCGGCCCTCTACTTCTATAAGAACGGCAGCGTCGTGGACCAGGCAGTGGGCGCCCTGCCGAAGAACGAGATAGAGCGCCGCCTCAGGGCCCTGGCGTAAGACGATTGGGCGAAACCTATTCCCCGTTTGATGGAAAAGGGCGTCTTCAGTGGTGTGCTATGTTTCCCCTTGACGAACGGGCCGGCATGTTCTATCGTTGGTTTGGGGGGAGACTGTGCGAAAGGCCGTCGTCGGAGCTTCCCTTCTCGTCTGCGTGGTTGCGCTGAGCACCGGTGCACTCGCCGCCGACCTCGGCTGCAAAGACGCATCGCATCTCTTATCCCTGGATAACGTTACTTACAGCCTTCTGCCGCGTGAGGAGATGGCCGCCCTTGAGGCGCCGCCGGCCGGGGCAGCTGCCCAAGAGGAGCACCCTTCGCAGGACCGGGGCACGACGGAGCCTCTTTTTTCGATCGACTTCCCGAAGCTCCTCTTGAGCGATACCTGGCATACCCTGACATCCCCGGCTCGCTGGGACACGACCGACTGGCTCCTCTTCTCCGTGGGAACCCTCGCTGTGGGCGCGGTCACCCTCGTGGACAAGCCTATCCAAACGCAGGTGCAGCGCAACTATAATAACTCCACGAAGAACACGGCTGAGGATATCAGGTGCTTTGGCGGCGTCTGCTCCTTCGCCGCTTTGGGGCTCTTCTACGCGGGAGGCGTGCTCTTGCACGACGACGTGGCCAAGGCCGTGACCGTGGACGGCGCAGCGGCGTCGCTCGTGGCTTCCGGCATCATCGCCCCGACCCTGAAATGGGCGGTCGGTCACGCCCGTCCGTCGGCAGACCTCGGCAACCACTACTTCACGCCCTTCTCGACCAAGTACGCGTCCTTCCCTTCGGGGGAGACAACTCAAGCTTTTGCCGTCGCTTCCGTCGTAGCAGCCCACTACGATGAGCTGGGGATAAAGGTCTTCTCCTTCGGTGCCGCGAGTCTGGTCGGAATGGCGCGCATCTACCAGGACGCCCATTGGACTTCCGATGCGCTGGCAGGAGCCCTCATCGGCACGGCTGCGGGCACCACCATCGTCCGCTACAATGAAGAAAGAAGAAAGGAGAAGAAGGAAGGCCAGGGTCTCTTCATCCTCCCGCTGCTTGCCCCGCGTATCGCAGGGGTAGCGATTACCCTCGTGCACTGACGAGACCTTCGAGGACGCGGGAAAGCGCGAGCCCCCAAGGGGGCCGTTCCTCAAAGAAGGGCAGCATGCCGCCGTCCGCCGGCAATCAAGAGATGACGCGGCCGAGAAAGTCAAGGAAGGGCTTCATCGCCCGGAAGGTTTCGACGAGGGAGTCTGCAAAGTCGGGGGCGCAGACCGCCTCGTCAGAGAAAGAGCGGACCACATGAACCTGCTTGAGCTTCAGTATTTCGATGGCCGGGTGGTCGCTTGCGTAGCCCTGAGGCGCCTTGGTGAGCTTCTCACCCTTCAGGCCGCCGAAGGTTCGCAGAAACTCCGGTGACCGGGTAAGGGCAAAAATGGCCTGCGGATCGCGCTCCACCGCACGGCGAAACGCAGCCATTTGCTCGGACTTGGCTTCCCAGAGCCCGCCTCCCGCCATCGTATCTTCGGGAGTCAGGCGGAGGCCATATCCGAAGCGTCCCGACTTCCTCCCTCCCGGCGCTATCACAGAGGTCATCCACGTGTTGTAAGGAGTCTTGTCCTTGGAGAAGCGCAAGTCCCGGTAGATCCGCATGATGCACTCTTTGGCCTTAAGGCCGGCGATGCCGTCCTGGAATGCTGACAGGCGACGGATCACCTCATCGACGAAGCCTTCGAAGATCAGCCTCGCCTCTTCATAGTCCGCCTTGTGTTCGGCAAACCACGGCCGGTCGTTGTTGAGTGCCAGGTCCGACAGGAAATCGAGCACAACCCTGAGATCGAAAGAAGACAACGGGAACACCTCCAATCATGAATTCGGGGCGGACGAAACCACACCCGACGTCAGTCTCGTACCGGCCGTTGCCACACATGCCGAAAGAGCCTATGCGCCGCGCCTCCTCTCCTCCATGTCCCCTTCCGGCACGAACCCCCGCCTTGCTGTGTTCTCCGTCACCACCCTGGGGTCCATGAAGTGGAGGAGATACTCCTCGCCCCCCGCCTTCGTGCCGAGGCCCGAAAGCCTGAAGCCCCCGAAGGGCTGCCGCCCCACGAGCGCCCCGGTGATCTGCCGGTTGAGGTAGAGATTACCCACACGGAATCGCCTTCTGGCCTCTTCGAGGCGGCCCGGGCTGCGGCTGAAAACCCCGCCGGTGAGGGCATAGCGCGTGGAGTTGGCCGCATCGAGCGCCTCCTCGAAGGTCTTGGCCTTCATCACGACAAGGACAGGTCCGAATATCTCCTCCTGCGCCACCCTGTGGTGCGGCTCGATTTCGCCGAGGATGGTGAGGGGCACGTAATTGCCTCCGGCTGGCGCCGTGCCCTGGTAGAGCAGCTTCCCTTCGCTCTGTCCGATCTCGATGTACTTGAGGATGCGCGATCGGGCCTTTTCGTCGGCCACGGGCCCCATGGAATAGGCAGGGTCTTCGGCAGGTCCCACTGCGAGGGACCCGGCAGCCCCTATGAGACGCTCCACGAAGGCGTCGTAAATGGACTCCACCACGACCACCTTTGAGCAGGATGAGCATTTCTGGCCCTGAAAGCCGAAGGCGGAAGAGAGGACCGCGGGTACGGCCTCGTCCAGGTCCGCGTCCTCATCGATGATAATGGCGTTCTTGCCGCCCATCTCGCAGATGACCCTCTTGACGAAGGATTGACCCTTTCGGATCGAAGCGGCCTTCTCTATGATCCTGAGGCCCACCTCCGTCGACCCGGTGAAGGCAATGGTGCTCACGTCGGGATGGTCGACAAGGTATTCCGCGATCTCCTCGGTGCGGCCCGGCACGTAGTTGAAAACCCCCGCAGGCAACAGGGCATCTTTGAAGGCATCAACGAGATGGCGGCCGATGACGGGGGTGAGGGGAGACGGCTTGTAGACGACGCAGTTGCCTGTGACGATGGCGGCGGAAACCATCCCGCAGCTGATGGCAAGGGGGAAATTCCAGGGGGCGATGACCACCGCAACCCCCCTCGGCTCGTAGAACGAATAATTCCTTTCTCCCGGAGGCGAAGGAAGGGCTCTGGGACGCCCCAGCCTCTCCATCTGGCGCGCGTAGTACTCGAGGAAATCGATGGCCTCTCCCACGTCGGCCGACGCCTGGTCCCATTGCTTGCCTATCTCCAGGACCTGCCACGCCGCGAGCTCATGGCGCCGGCTGCGGAGGTGCGCCGCTGCCCTGAGGAGGTACGCTGCCCGCGCAGCAGGATCTGTGTCGCGCCATTGCCGGAATGCAGAAAGGGCGGCGCCGATTGCCTCGTCCGCCTCTTTGCGGCCCGCCTGGCAAAGCTTGCCCACGACCTCCGCCGGGTCTGCAGGATTGACGGAAGCCTCGGTATCCGGTGTGGACCTCTCGACGCCGTTAATGAAGAGCGGATAGGTACGGCCGAGCCTCTGGCGAACGCCGGCGAGGGCTTCGCCGAAGAGTCTCCTTTCCTCCCCGCTCGTGAAATCAGCCTGCGGTTGGTTCGTAAAGGGATGAGCATCCGACAGGCCCCCGGGACGGCACACCCGGGCCGAAGGAGCCTTCTCTTTCCCTTCAGGCCCGGGCTGCCTCTCTCCCGCTCCTCCAGCCTCAAGGGGGTCGCGCAGGAGAAGCCACGGCTCCCTCTGCTCCGAGAACATCTGCCGGAGGAAGCTCTGGTTGGCGGTGTTCTCGAGAAGCCGGCGCACGAGGTACGCCATGCCTGGAACTATGGGACCATACGGACAGTAGACGCGCACCCGTCCCACTCTGCTCTTGAGGAGCCTCCTCACCGGCTCCGCCATTCCGTAGAGCACCTGGAACTCGTACCTCTCCGGAGGGACGCTCATCTCTCGGGCAAGCTCGAGAGCGGCTGCAATGGAGCGGATATTGTGGGTACCGCACGCGAGATAGGCAGTCTCGTGGTGTTGGAGGACGAGGCGCGCATGGCGCTCGAAGGCCGCGTCCGTTTCTGCCTTGTTCGTATAAACAGGGATGGTCCATCCGTTTTGCCGGGCCTTCAGCACTTCATAGTCCCAGTACGCGCCCTTGACCAGCCTGACCGCGATTGGAAGCCCAACTGATCCGGACCAGGCGAGAAGTCCGGCGAGATCGTTTCCCGTTTCCCGCAGGTAAGCCTGCACGGCCATTGAGAGCTGTCCATAGTTGGGATACTCTCCGCGGAGGGCCTTGTAGACCTCCAGGGAGATATCCTTGCAGGCGTAAGACTCCATGTCGATGCACATAGCCGCGCCGGCCCGGATCAGCTGCTCACAGAGGGGACGGAGGCGCCTCAAGACTGCGCGAACGGAGCCCTGGAGATTCTGAGGCCTCATTTGGGAATAGAGCGAGCTGGGCTTGAGGGAGATGCTCACCATGGGAGAGTACCCCCAATCGAGGGGGGATGACCCCTTTCCCGGGCTAGCCAGGGGTGACCAGGTCTTTTGAGCCTCCTCCAGGTCGCGGATGAGAGTGCCGTACTGGGCGGCATACGCGTCCGCCTCCTCCTCGCTCACCACTGCCTCGCCCAGGATGTCAATGGAGAAGGCACACCCGTCGCGGCGGATCCTGGCGAGCCGCTTCATGGCCTTCCCCGCGGTGTCGCCTACGATGAACTGGCTTCCCAGTTTTTCTATGCTGTATCGGATGGCCTTGCTTATGAGGGCTATCCCGAGGGGTCCGGCGGCGGAAGCCGCGCCCATGGCCCTTTCCATTGGCCAGGGGAGCTGACCGTCGAGATCCCCGAAGTACTCCCTTAGATGGCGGGCAAGCAATTCCGGCGTGGACAGGGAGGGGAAGACATCGACGAAGCGCAGCATCCGTGTGCGGAATTCATCGTTCCGGAGCGACCAGTCTATAATCCTCCCGGCCCACCGGCCCCTTTCGAACACCGAAGGCTTTTCGCCTGCGAGCCCCTCGAGGAGCTCCATACCGGTAGCGACGATTCTTGAATTGAGCCCCTGCCCTTCCGTATCCATCCCCCCTTCCTCTCCTCGGCGCTCATTACCCCCCATGCCGGTTCTTGGCGAGTAGCGAAAGAAGAAAGACCGGTATGAGGATAATCCGCGCAGGGAGCGCGGAAAAAGGGCGGCTCATTGACTACTTCCAGGAAAAGCGAGACCTTCTCGGCGTAAAATCGAGTTCATCAGAGGTCCCCCCATAGGTCGAGAACTCGAGCCGCTCGGTGTCATTGGTCTCGCACTCAGGACATTCCGGCGGCTCTTCCCCTCCCGCGACCGCCCTGAACTCCAGACCGCATCTCCTGCATACATATTCTCTCCGTGCCATGCCTTCACCTCCATCTTAGCCCTTAATACTTCGATGTAATCATTCCACCCCCCCTTGTCAATCGCGATGGGAAAGCATTTCCGAACAGCC